>Ga0126342_10019388_pt1 | contig 11560 bp, 16 predicted proteins | sample Cyp1metagenome_FD_92528 | JGI IMG/M metagenome (GOLD analysis project Ga0126342, IMG submission 92528) | Coral microbial communities from Lord Howe Island, Old Settlement Bay, Australia - Cyphastrea 1 metagenome | ecosystem: Host-associated > Invertebrates > Cnidaria > Coral ... | reverse complement strand
TAAGGAAAAATCTTATAAAGTAGGTGTTGGTTTTTTTAAAGTAGGTGTTCATTCTCTGTGAGAAATCTGCTGATTTCTGATTAACCATGGACTCCAGTCTGGCATTGGCTGGAGCCTGGCTCATTTGCTGAATGGACACCAATCTGCTTACCACATCTCCCCAAAGCGTTCTGCCTTTTCCACCTAGCAGTAACAGTAACAGAATTACAATAGCTAACAAGAATTTAATAAATCATTGCATATGGGTATATTCTTCTATGGTTGGAACAATCATTTTCAGTCCACTACATTGCTTCCCAATGTGGCAGGGGAACATGGTGAGACTGATTGGAAGTATCAGCGTGAGTTCACCATCACACATTATGCAATATTTGGCCCAAAAGAGACAGGCAAGTAGCCCGCTTTTTCAAAGATGATGTGCGAATACCGACGCAAGTTGGATCAGCTGAAGCCAGAGACTCGCTTAGAAGTTGGCTCCAACCATTTTCAAGTAATTGCGTCGACATGCTTGCAGCTGAGGAGCTTAGCAAGCTGCGCGTACCAGAAAACGGTCTTCGAACAAGTGGAACGCTTAATGATCCTTGGCCAAAGCTACACCGAGCACATTGGCCCAGACCCCTTTCCATGGCCAGAAGATGATGCATTCTTGGCAGTTGCTGATACCCACTGCAGACAAGAACATAGCCTGGTCGACAAGATGGAGATGTGGGAAGTTTCAGCGAAAAAGCTTTTTTTGGAGAATCTTGAGACCTCTGTGAATCTCATTTTGGATGGAATGATGGAACGCGGAAATTTTGTGTTTGCATGCCATGACAACTTTTACTGGCTCTTCAAGCAATGCCAGGCCATGGCGCAGGACTACTATCTGATGATGTGTGGGCTTACAGCTACCGTGCCCAAGTTCAGCACACCACCTGGCGACCGCATGACCTTCCAGGGGTGGTTCAACCCAGGTTAACCTCCATGCTGCATAATGCCAGCCCCAGAGATGCACAGAAATACGGCCACAGAAAGAAATGATGCCTTGCCACCCTCATCACTGTATCATGAAAGAAAGGCGGGCTTGCCTGCCAGAAAGCCAATTCACTTTTTTCTTTTTCAGTACCTTGTTGAGCTAACAAGTTTGTTGCCATACCCCTTTTGCTTTCAGCATTTAAGGTGAGCTTGCTTGCCATACATTTAAGGTGAGCTTGCTTGCCATGATAACGATTGTTTACCTTCACCTCAAAGTTTCAATATTTGAGGTGAGCTTGCTTGCCACAAAGCAACACCAAATCATAATATAATAACATGGTCATGTCAATTGTGTTTAAAATATCTCAAGGTTTTGGCCCAAAGCAGTTAGTCAGTTCCCTGCTCGCCCTGAAGATGAACCACCAGCAACATGTCACCCGTGAGCGTTTCACGAGGGAATGGAAGAAAGAATGGTCCTCGCAATTAATGGGCACATGGGTCCTGGAGAAGCTCGAAGAGCCCTGGCTTAGGTGAAGGTTCAGATTCGGCAAAATAAAAAACTTGATTCCAAGCTCAAAAGAATAAGAAAAACCTCCCGTAAAAGATTTCAAGCTTTCTAGTATAGCCCATGTCTGACAGATAAATCCCATTGATTTTTTGAAACAGTCAATTCTCCAATGATGGCAGTCATCTTTCTTCCTCAGATTCTCAAACTCTTTTCCTGAACACTGGAGTGGACAGACGGGACATGAGGCCAGGACCAAGCTGATTAACAGACCAAATCACCTGGTTGAAAACTTGATCCACATTTTAACATTTTTATCACCCCGACGTTCTGAGGAATTCCCTGACCGCATAGAGGAGACTTGGGTCAAGAAGTGCTTCGCCATGAATCTGGACAACTCGCAGGTCTGTGTCCAGGGGGTGCCACCAGCCGAGACACCGAAGATTCCAGCGGAACCAGGTGCAGCCACAGCCAACAAGCGCAAACGTGACGACACTGACGACAAGGAGGAGAGCGACTAGTCCTAGTCGAAACCCAGGCTGCCAATTGGCTGACCGAGGCCAAAAGGGTGAGCTCGCTCACCATGAAGTCTCTTCCATCACATCATAAGTACTTCTTTTGAGGTGAGCTTGCTTGCCACAAAATTTGAAGCTAGCTTTAAGGTGAGCTTGCTTGCCATGATAATAAGTTTTGGGCTGTGATGTCACAGTTTTTGCGAATGTCTAGCCATGGAACACGCGCTATATACAGATCTGCAATTTTCACTCAAAGATTTGAAGGCTCAACCTGGCTGACTGCTGTAGCCTGCCACCATTTTTGATAGCTAACTCGGTAATGTCAGGGTCACAAGCACCGGCAGCTTCAGGCCCATGCCGTTGGAACTTCAAGCGAGTTTCTCTGGCCAGTCGCAAGTACGACCCTGCCAGCGCTGGCCGATCTGGAAACCAACTTGCTGCCTTTATCGACCGGAAGCTGTCGGATCCTTCCACTGTGGACGCAGTGACTTTTTCTTACACCAAGGTGCGGCGCGAGCCTGAAGTTGGTGGATTGGTGGTCGAAAGTCGTCCTGACCAAAATCATCCCACGACCGCTGCGTTGCTTGACTTCATTTGCCGAAATTTTGAATTTTACCAGCATGTTTAGGTAGAGGGTCAGAAGTCAATCAAGACAGGTTGCTGATCCACAACCTGCTGGTGACTGATGCAGACGACCTGCTGAAAGCTCTGGATGGGCCTCATCTTCCCAACTACGTTGCTCAGTTTTCAACATCAATCTTGCAATCAGAATGTTACATGTTTAAAAATTGTCCTGATGCATAATGATAGGCCAGCCCCATGCGGCTGCATCGCCGGCGATTCCCAGGTCGTTGTGGTGGGCAAGAACCTCAGTGTCGAGGTCCCAACCCTCCCATGCTTCCCTATGCCACTCGAAGTTGCAGACTGTGACAGCAAGCCAGTTTGGGTGCCACCAAACACCTTGATGCTGCCGGCCGAGAAGTGGTTGCTTTTGGACCGGGTCGCCACAGATGCGTAGAACACCACACCGCAGCAGCAGTTGACTTCAACTTTAAACCTAGCTCCTGGAACTGTCACTGTGATGGGACAGTGCAGGAATGGAGCGACCAAAAATGAGAGGGAGGGGTGTAATAATAACAGATTCAGATTGCAGTAACAGTAACACCACGTGACAGTGAACATCTCAGGGCTGGCTAGCCGGCTTTCTTTTTTTCATATTGTGCGAAGCGTAAAGGGACATTTACAATAAACATTTAAAGTTTGACATGGACTTGCTCCAGTCCAGGTGGCTGCCTACCTGACAAATCAACGCACCCCTGCACCCAGCGGTTCAAAACGAAGCCCGACCTCCCAACGCCCGCAGCCATCATGGAAGAGTCAAGCACAGTGCTCTTTTTGGCAAAAATCAGCCGAGGCTGCCCTGAACCTGCAGAGCAGGCCAAAGAGCTTTGCAGGACAATTGTCAGTCGCATTGGGGTGTCATCTCTTACGCAGCCACTCGTTGCATTTGGCCATGCTGTTGCGAAGGGCCAGCTCGTTGCAAATGGTATAGAGTACAATGGGATGAATCTACCAATGGAATCTGTCCTCACTCCAGCTAAAGCAGCTGGATTCCTGCACAGCATCTTGCTCGGCGCATCAAGGGGCAGTTTGCAGCAGATGTCCCTAGATGTCACCGATGTCCAAGAATTTATTAAAGAGCTGCTTCAGTTGCCAGAGATGGATGGCTTGACTCACTTGCACCAGACGTTGTCTGACGCATATTTGGTGCTCACTGATGTTGGTCTCGTGCTGCGTCCACATGCAGGCCAGGACAGTGCAACCAGTCAGTCCAGTTCGATGTTTTGCTAAACAAAACCTACTTTTTCCTCCAGACTATACCATGTACAACAGGGATTAATTTACCATTCACGGTTGCAGCTGGCTTGACAAGCTGGCTGACACACCCGGAGCCTAAATCCCGGCCCTTTCATACTTGGACCTGGCGGGTTATCATAATGATCCTTAAGCCCTGAGGTCGTCTTTCATGGCCCGAAGAGCTCACTGTTCCGAACGACATGCAATCCGCAGGAAGCTGTGACGCGTGACAATTTTCAAGGCGCAACTGTGGTCCCGGGCACAGTGCGCGTGAGCGCAAAAAAATCGCTCGCTGGGCGACATATATTTATATAATTATTTCCTTGTCTGTAAATAAATTCAGGGTCGCTATATATTATTGAAGCTGGCTCGCTGGCTTGTCAAAATTTTGAGGCTAGCTTGCTGGCCAATCCTTAAATAATAAATAATTTGACTTTGAACTCTTCCGACAGGGAGCAGCACTTTACCAGACTCAATTCACGAGCCACGGCCATAATGTCGTTCATTCGCCGTTTTTGCTTGCCCGGCAGACAATATGACGACAGCATGAGTGCATTCGCAACTCTTGGCGCCTATTTGGATCACCTGTTGGCCGAGCGTGACCAGTGCCACGATGTTGTGACCATCACCTGGAACAAGTGCGACGTTGTGTCCGAACATTGCGTGATCCTGACCAGCGAACCAAAGACAGCAAAGCAAGGGTTCCTCCACTGAATCACATTATCGTTTTAAGAAATTCATTGCCTCTCCAGGTCTTGTTTTCGGCACAGCATTCAGCGCAAATTAGTAGTTATCATTGGCTGGTTCAGAATTCAGCACTGCAAACATGAGGATGTTTGTGAGAAACTTTGTGGTGATCTCTCCGAATAAGCCTGTGGCGAAAAAATTGGAACCTGGCGGACACAAGATTTACAGACTGGTGTCTTCCTCAGCATCACAATTAACTTCGACTAATTTAATTAATTCAGATTCTGATCTGAATGAAACTAGACGATAAAAGAGTCCAGTGCGCGCGACCATAATATTCCGAGGTGAATGTGATTGCTCGCAAGTTTCTAGTCCAAGTGGAGGAGCTCATTGTGATCAATCGGACCTCTGTGTCGCTGGATTCCGGACCCGTGTTCGTGCCTCCCAACATACTCTTCATCTGTCCTGAAAAATTTCACTTGTTGGTTGAGCACGGCAACAGTTGACTGTGGACTGGGGAAATTTCACAGCCTACGGTTTCCAAAGCGAAAACCGTATGTCAGGGTCAAACATAGATGGGGGCACAACTTTCCGAGCCGTCGCATTTGCTTACCGCTGGGATGAGAACAGCTGCAGGCATTTAGCTATTATTTCAAAACGGATTATCTGTTTCGTTTGTTTCCTCAGGCCGGCTTGCTGGCCATAGGCCCCTTTGACATGACTAGGTCTGATTTATTCATTTATCTTGATTTCAGTAACTCTTTATAGTATTCCTTGGCCCTTTGGTTCTTTCGCTTTGCCGAAGCCGGTCAATTCTTTTTTTTAATGCGCAATCGGATTCCTCCTGATATGTTAGGTTTTGAGGCTGGCTTGCTGGCCAAAGAAAGATTTCACAAAAGGAGAAAGATTGTGCCTTTTGTTCCGCAAGATACAGTGGCTACCTCCCTGGACATACCAGCCTGCCTGCTTCCATGTGATGGCCACGCCTGATGATGATCCAGATCTGGCTGAATCTGAATCTGGAGCTGATCCAGGTGTCCCTTTTGGTCACGGCAGCCATCTTAATCCGAATCCGCAATGGCCCCATCCTCCTAGACCAGCTCCCAAGCCTCCACCGGCTGCGCTGCTGCCTATGCCGCGTGCAGGTATTAATTCTCTGTGCGATTTTTGTGTGTCCCGTCTTCCTGGGAAATCCTACGTGGAACTGGACCTCCGGTCTCCAGCGGCTACTGCTATCAGTCAGATCATGCTCCTTGTGCAAAGCCACGACGATAGCTTCATGCTGGAATACAACAGGAAGGACGAGTTTGCAGACTACGTGCGCCTGGAAGGTGGAGGCAACCCACCCGGCCAGACACGAACCACAATGTTCCTAGGTCAATAGTGTGATTTATTATTCTGGCTGCAGCTCCCATTGAGACATCATCAAAATCTATATATTATAAGGTAATACCTATCATTTTCTTGAATCAACGGGTCTTCAATAGCGTCCACCAGTCAGTCTGCAGTACTCTGTAATGTAAGATTGCCATTTTGAGGCTCCTGGTGCTGAACTATATGCTGAAGATCGGTCAGGGTACTATTCCGACCGCTGCAGCTGAGAAGAAAAATCTTCATGCCCCTGTCTCTAGTCTGAAGTTTATTGCCAAGTTTTTTGTGTCTGAGGGCATGCTTCCTGTCCAAGGTCATGGTTCACGCACGTCACCTCCAGTTGCAGTGTGAGGACTTACTGGTCCACCTAGACAGAGAGATGAGGCTCCTAGATCCACCACGGTTCACAACACCCAATCACCTGTACGTGTGTGAGGAGAAATTTGACTGTTTAGTGAAGGGTGTACCTGCGGACCGCCAGTGAATGAGACAGACTTTAACCGGGTGCCAAAGGACGCTCCTTCAGCTGACTGACGTTTCTCCGTGTGTGATCTTTCTAATCTTTTTAGGAGACCTTATATGTGTCTGGAGACTGGTGTTTGGCAGCAAATCGACATGCATGAAGCTTCCTGAGGCTGGCTTGCTGGCCAAGATACTTATATATCATTGTCAAGCTGGCTCGCTGGCTGATCCTGTCGTGACGAACTTTTTTCACAAGGTGTAATAACGAACATTTCATCCTTCGACGTAAATGTTCACAGCTGATGGCACAATGATTGCAGCATCATGCTGTGGCAGAAAAAACAACTGAAACAAAATCTTCGTGTTGCATCCATTTTTCGAGAGCTCGTCTAGGTGCATTGGGGCAAACCTGAGCCATGGATTCTCAGGAGCTTCCCCCAAGCGTTTGCGAAGATGACTGTGGCGCGGAGCTTCACTCTGATGATGATAATGAGAGCTTGCCACCTTCAGAGGAAGAGCCCACCATTTCTTGCTGTAAACGCGGCAACTGCAGGACCAAGTTTGAGAAAGATGCCTTGGTGCAATACAAAATGGATTTAGACAGATTTTCTCAAGGATATCGCCTGCAAAATGTTGAAGCTGTCAGGAATGTTGCCAGGCAATCCGAAGAGCAGAGCGCCACGTGTTTTCAGTGGACCTTTCTAGGCCAGGCAGTGTGCCAAAAATTTTGGGAGGCAACCCATGGCGTTGGCCATGGTGCCCTTGACAATATGGTGAGCCTAGCCAAAAACGGGCACAGCCAGCTTTCACCCAGAGCTCCAAGAAAGGGGCACACAACTCCCGCCAGCAACACCCTTGATGTCTGGTTCCTAACTCTGTATCGGGACTTAGCAGAGCCACTAGCTGTTCCTGGAAGCGGCGATGCAGGGGTTGTCGAGGATGACCCCGAAGAGTTGACAGACATCCATTTCTTGAACACCATCAATACGGATCGGCCAAACCACCATGTGAGGAGTTTGAAGGTGGCCAAACCACCATGTGAGGAGTTTGAAGGTACCAAAGCGCTATTTGAATTTCGATTCTTTGGAACAGGTCGAGACCACCATCAACGTGACAGGACGGGATGAGTCAAGCAAGCGGTGGTGGTGGCGCAAGCCTATCTGATGTTAGTGGGCTTACTGCACACACGTGTCAGTGTGCCACACCACCAAGCACCCGCATGACCCTCAAGGGGCAGTTGAACCCAGGCTCCCCGTGAGACTGCCGCAATGCCAGCTCGAAAATATGTTGCCACCCGCGCAACGTGGAAGAAAGGCGGGCTTGCCTGCCAGAAAGTCTAGTCACCTTTAACTTCACAAATGCAGTATTAAGCAAACAAGGTTTGTTGCCATACTGTTGCTTTCAACATTTTAGGTGAGCTTGCTTGCCATAAAAATTACTCAAAAGTTTGAGGCTTGCTTGCCCTTCACCCCAAGGCTCCTCTTAGGTCATTATAGCTATCTGTGAGGCTATCATCACAATAAGAGTAAGCTATTTTGAGGCTATTCTTATTTTAGACTTGTTCAGCCGCTCAGCCTAGGTTTTTTTAACATTTTGAAATGTGTTTTTTCAATGCTGATATTTGAAGCTTTCAAGTAAATGTCATGCACAACATCATTGTATTGAACATGGTTTGCTTGCTACGTGTTGTTTTATCAGTGATAATTCACAAGCTTGTTGTTTCTACCGTGTACCTTTCCATTTCTGATTTCATGCAAAGTATATGTCCAGACATGTTATTTTCGGTTTCAAATGCCTTGCCTTCTTGGTTTTCATGTTCAATATTTTAAGTCCATGCTAATTACGCATGCATCTCAATGTCTCTGGCAAAAGATGACATGCCGATGTGAGTTTTTCCAAGTGTTTCCACATGCCAATTTTCATGTTAGTTTCCTGTCCATTTCTATGTCCAGTTCCATGTCCATTTCCATATCCACTTGTAATTTTTCCATGTTCATTTCTATTTCCATTTCCCTTTGCAATTGTATTATCAATTTTCATGCCCATTTCCATGTCCATTTCCATATCCATTGCATTTTCCATTCTCATGTCCATTTCCATGTCCACTTCCATTTCCGATTTCGAATTTTCCATGTCCATGTCCATGTTCATGAGCATTTGCCAATGCCTAATGACGTCTATTTTCAGATTTTTTCCTGTTTGTCCATGTCCATTTCCTAATGCCCAATGCAATTATATTACCTTAAATTGCTCTTTCCAATTCGATTTCCATTTCCATCTACATGAAGTTCTATTACCTTAATCGCCTTAATTGGCATATACATGTCCATGTCATTTTTTTCAAAAACTTCTTTCATTTCGATTTCCGGGATCAGCAAAACGTTACTTCCGGGATCTATGCCCGGGATTTCCGCGGCGCGCGCGCGCGCGTCCGTGGAAGCTCTGAATTTGTTTAGAAGCAAAACACTACTTCCCGGATCCATCCCCGGGATTTCCGCGGCGCGCGCGCGCGCGTCCTTCGAAGCTCGTTGTAGAGTCGTTTAGAAGCAAAACACTACTTCCGGGATCCATCCCCGGGATTTCCGCGGCGCGCGCGCGCGCGTCCCTCGTTGTAGAGCCGTTTAGAAGCAAAACGCTACTTCCGGGATCTATGCCCGGGATTTCCGCGGCGCGCGCGCGCGCGTCCTTCGAAGCTCTAAATTTTTTAGAAGCAAAACGACTACTTCCGGAGTCTATGCCCGGGATTTTCGCGGCGCGCGCGCGCGTGCTTCGAAGCTCTAATAATCCGGTTTAGAAGCAAAACGCTACTTCCGGGATCTATGCCCGGGATTTCCGCGGCGCGCGCGCGCGCGTCCTTCGAAGCTCGTCGTAGATCCGTTTAGAAGCAAAACCCTACTTCCGGGATCTATGCCCGGGATTTCCGCGGCGCGCGCGCGCGCGTCCTTGGAAGCTCTAAATAAGTTCATTGTGTAGAATCAGAAGCAAAACACTACTTCCGGGATCTATGCCCGGGATTTCCGCAGCGCGCGCGCGCGTGCTTCGAAGCTCGTCGTATAGCTGTTTAGAAGCAAAACGCTTCTTCCGGGATCTATGCCCCGGGATTTCCGCGGCGCGCGCGCGCGCGCGTCCTTCGAAGCTTGTCAAGAGCCGTTTAGAAGCAAAACGCTACTTCCGGGATCTATGCCCGGGATTTCCGCGGCTTGCGAAGCTCGACGTAGAGCCGTTTGTGATCTTTCTAATCTTTTTAGGAGACCTTATGTGTGTCTGGAGACTGGTGTTTGGCAGCAAATCGACATGCATGAAGCTTCCTGAGGCTGGCTTGCTGGCCAAGATACTTATATATCATTGTCAAGCTGGCTCGCTGGCTGATCCTGTCATGACGAACTTTTTTCACAAGGTGGTAATAACTAACATTTCATCATTCGACGTAAATGTTCACAGCTGATGGCACCATGATTGCAGCATCATGCGTTGCAGAAAAAACAACTGAAACAGCTTCGGCTGTTGCATCCATTTTTCAAGAGCCCAGCTCGTCTAGGTGCACTGGGGCAAACCTAAGCCATGGATTCTGAGGAGGAGGCGCTTCCTCCAAGCGTTTGCGAAGATGGCTGTGACGCGGAGCTTCACTCTGATGATGATAGCTTGCCACCTTCAGTCAATGAGGAAGAGCCCACCATTTCTTGCTGTAAACGCGGCAACTGCAGGACCAAGTTTGAGAAAGATGCCTTGGTGCAATACAAAATGGATTTAGACAGATTATCTCAAGGAGATCGCCTGCAAAAAGTTTTTGAAGCTGTCAGGAATGTTGCCAGGCAATCCGAAGAGCAGGGCACCACGTGTTTTCAGTGGACCTTTCTAGGCCAGGCAGTGTGCCGAAAATTTTGGGAGGCAACCCATGGTGTTGGCCATGGTGCCCTTGACAATATGGTGATCCTAGCCAAAAACGGGCACAGCCAGCTTCCACCCAGAGCTCCAAGAATGGGGCGCGCAACTCCCGCAAGCAACACCCTTGATGCCTGGTTCCTAACTCTGTACCGGGACTTAGCAGAGCCACTAGCTGTTCCTGGAAGCGGCGATGCAGTGGTTGTCGAGGATGACAATGACCCCCGTGTTCAGTGCGAAGAGTTGACTGACATCAACCATCCACTGTACTTGAACACCATCAATGCGGACCAGGTGGGGCACCGCGTGAGGGGTTTGAAGGTGCCAAAGCGCTATTTGAATTTCGATTCTTTCGCTAGCCTCTTCCAATTTTACAAGCAAGATGAGGCATTGGATTTACAAGTGAGCCGCAGCACCTTCAAGAAAGGGTGGCAAAGTTGGCAAAGTTTTTTGCCCTTCAAAAATGCCGGTGCTCAAAGTAAATGCACAATCTGTGCCAGTTTGTCAGAGAGGAGAACAGCTGCAGCAGACTCCGCTGAAAGGGCCGAAATAGACAGGGAAAAGAAAAGCCACCTCGATGTTGTGATGTCAGACCGCCGAGCTGCAGAAAGAGGAGCTAAGCGTGCGGCAAAGGAGTCTGTCTTTTTGAAATCTGAAAATGATGACCAGGTGATGAAAGTGCTGATTGATGGAATGGACCAATCGAAGTTCGCGCTTCCGCGTGTGAAGCGCCTCGTTGGCACAAGTGCATTGGCGAAAACATGGCGACCATGCATGCACATCAGCGGCGGCATCGTCCACGGCCGCCTGGAGTGGTACGGCATCATGGCCGCGGACACGCCCAAGGATGCCTCAATGAACTGCACCATTTTGGCTCGGCTGCTGGATTTGATTGCATGCCAGCTGACAGACCTGGGTGATGCCTACGGTTTTCCAGCGCATCTGTGCATCAGTTGTGATAATACACCACGAGAAGCGAAGAATTCACACTTCGCATCGTTTTTATCATACCTGGTGCATCGTCGACTTTTCAAATCTGTGCAATGCGAATTTCTCCAAGTGGATCACACGCATAATGAGCTGGATCAACGCTTTAGCAGCTTAGCGTCACTCATCAAGTCAGCGGACTGCTTGCAGGACCCTGATGATTTGTGCGCATGGATGACCAATCACATGAAGGCATCCTGCGGCCGCTCCTTGAAGGTTGAGGCTGTGACAAACACATGGAACTTCAAGGATTGGATGGGCCAGGTGGGCTTGCACGTTGAAGGCTTGACCAGTACACATGTGCAGCCCTACGCCAACCACGTTTGGAGATTTGAGAGCC
>Ga0126342_10019387_pt1 | contig 11561 bp, 11 predicted proteins | sample Cyp1metagenome_FD_92528 | JGI IMG/M metagenome (GOLD analysis project Ga0126342, IMG submission 92528) | Coral microbial communities from Lord Howe Island, Old Settlement Bay, Australia - Cyphastrea 1 metagenome | ecosystem: Host-associated > Invertebrates > Cnidaria > Coral ... | reverse complement strand
TACTTCTGGTACTTCTGGTACTTCTGGTACTTCTGGTACTTCTGGTACTTCTGGTACTTCTGGTACTTCTGGTACTTCTGGTACTTCTGGTACTTCTGGTACTTCTGGTACTTCTGGTACTACTACTACTGCTACTACTACTACTACCACTACTACTATTTACTACTCCTTCTCCTCCCACTCTAATCACTACTACTACTGCGGCTGCTACTACTACTACTACGACGACGACGACTACTACTAACACTACTACTACTCCTCCTCCTACTACTCCTACTACTACTACTACAACAACTACTACTACTACTACTCCCGCTCCTACTCCTACTCCTACTCCACTCCTACTCCTACTCCTACTCCTACTCCTCCTGCTCCTCCTGCTCCTCCTGCTCCTCCTACTCCTCCTACTGCTACTGCTGCTACTGCTGCTACTGCTGCTACTGCTGCTACTGCTGCTACTGCTGCTACTGCTGCTACTGCTGCTACTACTACTACTACGACGACGACGACGACTACGCCTGCGCCTACTCCTACTCCTACTTCTACTCGTCTACTCCTTCCTCCCTTCTTCCCCAAGTACACTGGTAGCTAATGACACTGCCAGTTGTCTACAGGTACTCGTCACAGGACGCACGCGGTACCAAACTGCTCGACCAGTACTCATTTGCTATGCGGTCCATAAGTTGTTCAAGCAGGCACTTGCTACTCAAGCTGCATCTGATCTACGGCTCTGTCTTCGTCTATTCTTCGTCTATTCTTCGTCTATTCTTCTTCCTCTTCCTCTTCTTCTTCCTCTTCTTCCTCTTCTTCCTCTTCTTCTGATTCTCTTCTCTTCTGCTTCTCTCTCAGGCTTCCACCTAGCGTGCACATCAACTTCCCTTGGGCAATCTCTCTCCGCTTCCACCCTGTCTCCTTCCATGCAGGGGTCTGCTGTCAAGCCAGAGGCTCATATATAGTACCTGGCGCTACTTTGCTGGGGCCGGTACTAATTTGGTATACGATCAATAGGTTGTCATGTTACAGCCAGCAGTTTCTACACAAGCCGCTTCCGTTTTACGGATTAGTTTTCGTCTTCCTTTCTTCTTCTTCTTCTCCTTCTTTTCTCTTCTGCTTCTCTCGCGGGCTTCCACCTCTCTATGGCCGGCGGGCTTGCCGAAGGCAATTAAATATGTATAATTGTGTGATTGCACAAATACATAATATATATATGTATGTATATAAATATATACGTATACATCTGTACATGCATAGAGTCATATTTATGGAGAAAAAAACACAAAGAAAAACCATGAAGTACCTAAATTCCAGTTCATTGGGCTGTTTTCAGGGCTAGGCTCCCGATCCTGAATGTCCTGAATGGCTCTGGTTTTGGACCAGAGATACGCCACCAGCACGGCGATCAAAGAGAGAACCTCGGACGGTGAACTTCTGCAGTTGAAGGTTTGGGCCACTTTGCAGCCAAGGCGCAGCAAGAGTCCCACTCAGAACCTTGGCTTTCGACAAATCTTGAAAGAATGGCAAACCTGGAGTTTGACAGTTAGACCTACTGGCTAACAGGCATGCGTTGAGTGTTGTTTCATTCTGCTTTCTTGGAACAAGTGGATACAGTGTTTATATATATATATATATATATATATACAGAGGTATTACACATACATAGTCATACATACATATACAGTCATAATATATATATATATATACTGTATATATATATACACACATATTATGTGCATATCCATTGAAACATACTGCTCAATTCACGTAGAGTGTCGATATGGACGTATTGCTCCTCTCAGTATCTCAGCTACTTCAAGACTCGCCAAGTGGCATTGGCCATGCTGCAAAATGGCCATGTTTGGGGGGTTGGAGTCCCTGCAATTGGGCGCTACTGAAGCATTCTTCGCTCTTCTTTGGGAAACACAACTTGGGAGTTTCAGCATGGAAGTTGATTCATAAAGAAACCTCTGGAAATCCATGGAACATCACAACCTATGATCTCATTGGAAGCATGGGCAGAATTCCGAGGTCGGATCTTGAGCCAATGGCTTCGACCCAGGATCGAAAAAAGTGACCAATTTCCATCACATTCCCATATATTCCCATAAAGATAGGTTTAGAATATCATCAAACATGATGGAGACATGTATATAACATGTGTATATATATATATACTATATATATATATACACATATATATATATTGCAACATATTCAGACCCGCGAAAGTCATACAACCTGTCTTTTTGTGTCCCTTCTGACCTCAAATCTTGCAAAAAACAGCTCAAGATCGAAGTGCCTCGTTGGCACGCAAAGTACGCTCGGCCTTCCGCCGTGCTTCGTGCAGAGACCAGGGTCATTCTGGGGTGGTTGTGTGATAATCACGTCTGTTTCAAGACTGAGTAAAAACAGATCTTCCCGGCTCTTGAAATTGGTTTTGTGTTTCTGGTTGCATCATGTTGCATCAACAAAAACCTGCCTGAGTTGCTTGAAACAGGAAAATCATTCGCATTCCAAAGGCCTTGACAGAGTCCATGATGTCACTCAAAGCTGCATGGTGACGCTCCTCGGACAGTTGTTCCAGTTGGAGTCCCGACCAAAGATACACTCGGCATAGTGAGGGTTTGGCTACCCCATTTTCAACATACCGTGCTGAAACGTTTTTCCATCCGAAGTAAAGTTATTTTCATACATTCCCTAAATTGAAGTTCAGGGAAGAATTACAGGTTAAGACAGGAATCCTCTTGAATCTCAACGGACAAAACCAATAGTTCCCTTCAGATTTTCGATAACACTAATCCACTGATTTTCCCGTCAATCCCGTCCATTTGTTGGCGATATATCCACTGTATATCACTTATCCCATTCTGTTACTTACTGGTGCTTAGCAGGGAATGAGGGAATGATCCATAATCACTAGTAATAATCATCCCATTCCCCAATTCCCATCCATTCCCTACTAAGCACCAGTAAGATTAGTATCATCCAAGCATGTGGAGCCACCACCTAAGCTTCCCAACGCTGTCAGAGCGTCGATGGTCCCGTTCCAGATCAATGGCACTGACCTGAGTATCATCTCACCTTGACAGGGCCTGCTTATACTGGCTAAGGCTCTGTACATGTATACAGATGTGTGTATATATATATATGCATACATGTATATATATAATATATATATATGTATTATTACCCTACTGTAAACAAAAAAATGTGGAACATCGCCATTTTCTGTAGGTAAATCATCTATACATGGGCCATTTTCCGCATCCATGTTAGTTCAGCCAAGGGGAATCATTATTGAACATGTTTAAACATGTAAAATCATGTAAATAAGTATATAACTGTAACACTTTCCATCTATTTTTTTCATAGGGGATGAATCATCTATGTATTGTTATAAGTTACATACCAGCCTGTACTGAGAGTTGACCACCTCCCCCAAAACTGACATATCAACCACTCACCATGGCAAATGTACAGAAAACAGTGAGTGCAAGTTGGGATCTTTTGCCTTTTGCCTAAAACATGTCTGCAGGTTGGATTGTACAGAAGGATTCACTGCAAAAAGATCTACGAGCTGAACCAATTTGAACCTAGCATCGCACCCGGCATGCACCAACCCCAGCAGCTCAGCAAAACATGTATATACATAAAATTCTGTGGACCACCGGAAGAGATATGCAACCTTGCACCATTTCGAAGATTTGTAGGTATGGGTCTAATTTGGCTACAAATCATGGCCAGTCAATCCTACCCATTCAGCTGGCTCATAACATATTTGGTTACCAAAGTACCCACATTTTAAGTGTCATCGTCAGATACTTTCACTACACAATTGACTCAAGCGTCCAAGTCAGGGGTCTGTCATTTTGAGCTATAGGAAAACCATGGAAAACCAAAAGCTTCTCCCACCTCATGGATTTCAGCTGCTGCACAGCCAGTTCCGTTTGACATCGGTGCCCGGGCCAAACGACCGAGGCGTAAGTCGAAGTCATCCAAAGTCTGGACCTCGGGTTTTCATGGAGCAATGGGCCCCCAATTCATGTCAATTGAGTCATGGGGGAAATTATGTCCTATGCCTATACCACTCATGTTTTCAAGGTTTTCCACCATGTTCAAACATCTCCGTTCTTTGTGGGGTACAAGCTTGGGGATAGGGAGATAGCGCAACTTCACTGCCAGAGATGCAGCGCCATTGATGCAGCTGCAGAAAATGCAATAGGTGGAAAGGGGGGCTCAAAGAGTCATGGCACTGTCCAAATGTGTCCGACATGCTTTTGGAATCTTTTAGACATGCTGTTGGAATTTTGCGAGCATCATGTGGTTGTACCATGCCTTAAAATAACCAGATACTCAAAGACAGAATATCATCATTTGGCTCACGCATGGTCACCAGTCAACAGGTTGTTTCAAAGTGATCATAAGTGGCCAAAAAAGGCGCCGTGGACAACTGCCAGCCACCGCTCTGTAAGAACGCCATAATACGAACAAAACTAATTATATACAACAAAATACAACAAACCCATTGACCCTTTACACCATGACAGTCTCACAAGGCATTGAAGAAACTCCAAACACAAAGGCTGTGCTGGCCCGCGTCTCGAGAATTCCCATTGGCCAGGAGGGCTTCTGTAAGCTCCAACCTCAAAAACTGTGATTGCTGAGATTTGCTGAGTCGACAAGAACCGAAACTTCATCGATAAGTAGTACAGTATAGACCATGTATAGACCATGTATGACCATGAGTATCTTGGTGGATAATGGTGGATATACAATGTGTGAGTCCTCATTTTTATGCACATACACAACATAACTGACATAACTTTGTTCCTGATGGACAACCGCTGCCCCACTGACACCAGCAGTGATCCCAGCCGGTGCCACCCCTCGACAACCCCTTGGCTTCCCTTCTGGCGGCGTAGTTCAGCCACATCATTTTCTCTGGCCTGGGGACGACTTCACGACCGAGAGACATCAGTGGATTTCAATTAAGTGAACCATAGGAAGCCATGCTTATTACCATGAAATCTGAGGGTTTACCGTTTTTATTTAGTATTTTTTTCCCCTCAAACCAATTCTGGGAATCATGGACCAAAGAACTGCCATTGCCAAATTTCATGTTCCAAACATTCGCTGGGTTCGATGAGAGTTTTCAAGGGGTCACCCCGTCAACCGGTAATGGTTCACCCTGCAGAGAGGTCCATTCATGCCACAGGAAGCCATCCCAGTGCGACACTGCTGAGGGACGGTACATTGAGAGTCATGGAGATGCTTCTTGGAGATAAAAAGCTTTAACCATCCGGCTATCCCATCGATCTGTAACCAAGTACCTCCAAGATCCTTGCAAGGATTGCTACAGTGACAGCTGCTTTAGTCTCGCGACCTCTTCTAACAGCAAGTGGAAGGCCAAGGCACAGTAGTTACTATATGTTAATATGCTATGGCGCAAACGTGGCTACCGGTAAGAACAACCAACATCTGTGGTTCTCGTGGCCCTAAACGCTGTGAACTATTGACCCCTTCATATTTTGTTGCTGACTCTCCCTATGTTTGTCAGTTACCCTCTGGTAACTTAACATAGCTCTTGAAAATGGTCATTTATAGTTGATTTACCTATCAAACTTGTGATTTTCCATAGCTATGTTAGTTTACCAGAGGGTAATCCCCACATTTCGTCACATTTCTCCATGCTTGTTGCTTAACATCCTGGGCACCGGTGGATTTCACAAGGCGGCGCTGGGCCGGCTGCACCTTGCACTCGATCTCCACCAAGTCGGTGAAGTCTTTCATGTTGACGCCTTTCAATCGGGGGGTTATTGGTTTGACCACCATTAGCGTAACAACGGAGGGGGAATCATTACAATGGCTGTATATATATATATATATCATAGATATCATAGATATCATAGATATGATATGATATGATATGATATGATATGATACGATATGATATGATATGATATGATAATGTATACACATATATATATTTATACCTATCCTTTAGTGGATCAATGTGGATTCATGACCATCCCCAAATGGAGGGCATAGAATTTAACTCTTGACCATGGCACGTGTATTTGGTTTGTTACCTGGCTGATCAGGATGCCAACCAAAACCAACAGGATGCCATAGCCTTTCACTGAACACCATGTATTTTTGTATAAATCGACCCCGTGACGTTCGGGTCGTGTTTTTTCATCTCCTTGATCTCCGTCTCTAGTGTCCTAAAATCCAGCTGGAGCTGTAATCTACCTGCCAGCGGATCACACCATGACAGTTCATCTAATTACACTTTAAACACTACATATCATATCAAAAAATAATTAGTAAACCCCAAAGCATGCACACGTCTACGTGCCAAAGCAGTGTATCGAAAAAACGGCCTTGGACTCATATCCATATCCATACCACAAATCAGGTCTACTTTCGCTACCTGTTGATATCGTACAGGACATATTGATACCCAAACCTGGCCCTTAGTACGCTCCGCTGCTCCTCCATTCTGTGTAGCTTTGGCCTCGATCGCCTGGAAGGTTCAGTTTCTGAACAACTGGAAGTTGTTCTGATTTCAAGGACCTTGCAAACCAGAGGGTCGACATACTAAGCAAACAATGCAACAAGGAAGCAACGGAACTCCTCACCCATCTCGTCCCATCATGTTGTGTAACCCTTTTCGTTGTATATTCATTTATTTATGTTTGAATTAGTCTACGTGATTTCGGGCTTGCGCGAAGCTTGCGCGTACATGAGCTTGCGTGAAGCTTGTGAAAAGTTTGCGCGCGTGTGACGCCATTCAATTTTTTGAAGAATAAATTCCACCGAATACTAGAATCAGTTGCCGGCAGTTTTGAACGTGGCTCAGGTGTCATGGTATTTGTCCTCGCAGTTCAGTCAAAGACTAGTGACATCGTCACGGCTGAAAACGTTTATCCCCCGTTGCAAGACTTATGACTTTCAGAGGCGTCACAGACTTTACAGAAAAGCGAAGCCAATGGCAGCTTCGTTACGTAGCCTTGAATGTAGATAGACGTTTGCCTTGTTTGCTTGACATCCATGATCCTCTGTGCACTTTCAAGGGCTCTCGTGCCTTCAATATCACTCCCGCCAGATCAATTTGGAAATGGCACCCAAATATTGACCGCAAGGAAGGAAAAGTATGGAAAAGTCTCATACCAAACAAGAGCTGACTAACTTGGATTAGCTTGGCTGCAAACAAATTTGGGTACTTCTGTTTCGTCCCAAGACGTGTTCAACAGTTTCAACCAGTTTCATCCCTGATATCCATGGCCATCACTGACCTTGAGATTCTCCTTCACTGCATCCATTTCACTGCGACGCTTCAGGAGTTCATTGGCAATGTCCTGTCATATTTCATAGGGGTTTCGCCCATGGTTTTGGGCATATGATTACCATGCTAAACCACAATCTATATGGAGACTCTGTGGTTGAATATTTCATAGGAGTTCACCAACCAACGGTTTTGGGCGATCATCTATGATTAGCTACTAGCGTGTGGTCATAGTGGATCCTTCAAGCCCATGTAACATGGATGGTTTGAGACGAAAAACATGAGGACCCAGCGGACCCAGGAGTTCAAGCCACCCAAACCACATGGAATCCTTGGTTGCAAGGATGCTGATCTCAACAAACGATGAGGAGTTTGATCCAGTATTAATATGTTTAAGCAGCATCCAGGAATTAAACCATGAAAATTACTGAGTTTTTGGGACAGCAATAATGATAATAATACTAGTAATTAGTAAGGATATCCAACAACAATGGGAAGGCTAAGCAATCAGCAACAAGGCGGATGTTGAGTATCAAAGATGTGGTTCACCAACAATCAGGAGACAGAACAAGAGAATTGACCTACAAGTATATAACTATGCTTAGTTAGAGATAATAAGTGAACATTCGCCAACCTTGGGTGTGTCCAAAATCTGGAGAATTTCGGCGGATTTCGGTGGATTTCGGGGTCCCAAGGAATTCTTTCCGGCACACTCATTTCATCAACGACCGAGCCAATCAAGTCCTTGGTGGTCACACCTATTTCCGATCGCCATTCTTGACCTTCAGTGTGCTAACAGCAGAGATTGCCAAGGGAATCTTCTGCATAATCCTGGCTAATCTATGCTTATCTGTGAATGCAGCTGCTTCATTCTATGCCTCCCAGTTTACTGATAGTGGGTAAGCTGAACGAACGTTTCATAGTGATTCATGATTGCTTTCTGTTGGTTAAGATTGGTTTGGAACCTCAACAATCCCTTAACCACCAGATCAGCAGGGTTCAAAATCTTGAGAACAGGATTTCCAGTTTTTATATATTTTATGGATTGTGAAAATCCCCAAGAGAGATGTATATATATATACAGTATATACAAAGGGTAGTCTCCCCCACTGTAATCATCTATAATCATCAACCAACTGGGGTTTTGAAAAATGCTCAGATGGCCGCTGGTTGACAAACATAACCGAAGAATACTCAGTGCACGACGCATGGCGGCTACCTGGCCAAGATGGAAATCATCGTTCTAAATGAGCTTGAGAAGCCCTCCTGATCTGCATGTTGAAGTTGTGTGCATACCTACAACCACCTTTCAAACATTTTGCAAACCAAAAAGCAAGCCTTCTCTCAAAAGGTTCCTTTTAGACCGCCGGGCTGAAAATCAAATCTCCGGCGGATTTTGCCACTATAGCCAGAGCGGTCAGAAGGATAGTTCCTTTTGTTTTCTATTTTCAACAAAATATATGCGGGCACATTTACCCTCTTTTCAGGTGGATTTTCTCATTATTCAGGCAGATTCTCTGGAATTACAGGCTTTTGATGTCTTCTTGAACAAAATTGCCTCGGATTTCAAAATGGCTTTAGGAGCTCAGGCTGAACTTTAAGTCTGAGGAGGCCCAGGGTTATATGCACAAAAAAAGTGTATATCACATATCAATACACATGATGACTACTGTATAATCACTGTTTTATAATATACCCTGAGGTTAACATGGAAAAACTGTAAAAAAAACAAAAGCAGGAAAATCATCTACAAATGGTGGATTGTCCACACGTGTGCTGGAGGCTAATCATGCCACATGGGACCACAATTGCAGCCCACTGGCTGAATTCTAGTGATATTAGTAATTTTCCAAGATGCACAGTTCGGCCATAAAACAGGATAGTTCCCCCAATCCAATTCCCATCATTCCAGTGACGTCGCGACGTGAGGTCGCAATCATTTCTCCAGGTTTATGGCTGGTAAATTGCCATTAAATCTTCTGACCTTCCGGTGAATTCCGGATCAAGAGCTGGTAAATCCTGGTTACATCCATCGAGTCAATATCCACTATATTTCCATATATTTCCATATTTTCCATTGATATTCCATGAATATCCCAATCCAGGAAATCCCCGAATTCGAGCCGCGCCTCAGCCTGCCGTGTCTGACATTCCCGGTCCAATAATGCCGCCACGTCCTGGTAACGTTGGGGACATATCATGACAATACAAAGTCATGTATATGTTTGTATACATGTTGATATGATATTGCTCTTAACTTATTTCACATTGTTTATATCTTACTATGTTCTTATTTCTTACTCAAAAGTAGCAATCATGCTGGAATTGGACCCAACTGCTGGCGAGTTGTTCCAACAATCCCCGCCTGGATCTTGGTTTTCAGCTCACCAGCACCTCCCAACATCTAAATATCCAGTGATTGATAATGATTGTTCAATCATTAACTATGTATCATGAAATGAATGTGTACATAATATATATTTGTAATTATATATGTGATATATTAGCAATTGTCCTTTGAGTATATCTACATAATTTATGGCTTTTGATGATTTAGATTTAGTATAAAATTGGTGATTATCATCCATTGATAATGATTCATACGCCTTTACCATCCTGAATCTATCTCCATCTGGATCCATTGTTCCGTCTGGAAAGATATCTGCAGCCTACTGCAGCCATCTACTCTGTGTGTCGGAGGCAAATCTGGTTGAACTCGGGTGAGGAAATCATCCAACGAAAGGGTAAGATTTGTTCCCATCAAATACGAGAGTTTTCTTAGTAAATGTTCAGTGAAACCAATTGCTAGTCAGTAGCCAGCATAATTTTGGATAAATTCAGATGATTTTGGATAAATCACTAGCCAATTACACCAACCAATTTTGGATAAATCATGATAAATCACGATAAATCATGATAAATCATGAGAATTCACAAGCCAAAGTTGGGCCCTTTATATAGTGGTTTCGCGATGAGGTGGCAGCTGGGGTCACAGCTCTTGTCACGCTTGGCCGACTGCTCCTTGCGCGGCTGCAGCTGGTTCTGTGGCTGAAAACCCCACTAAGACAGATGCTGAGACAGGGGAGGTACAGTACCAAATCAATCCAAGTCACCAAAGGTTTCCTCGATTCCACTGATGGGAGAAACGCAGAAGCATTTGCCATGAATCCAAGGGATGACCCACTTCAAAGGACTGAACCATAGACGTCCAACATATACACAATTGTATACCATGGACTCGGACCCTTGGCACAAGATTGGTGCTTCAGCAAACTTACAAACATATACAGTACCAAATTATCAGAGAATATCAGAGATTTGGATTATTAAATGCGGCTCCTTGATGATAAACTAATTGACATGTCTTGAATGTAATTTCCCCAAGATTCCGACAAATGTCTCTAAAGACATAGCTGCCTAATTGCCCTATCAAAACAGGAGTCCAAGCACAAATCAGCTAAGTCTCATTTTCAAGATCTGCAACACAAATCCCCCCAGCCAAAACAAAACTCAAAGTTACCCATGCGACATTATGAGTTTTACCCGTTGTCTGCTCAGTGTCAATGTAGTACGGTTCTTATCAGGCACTCTCTCTCTCTCTCTCTCTCTGGGCAAATAAGAATCATTCCCAAGAACTGAACATAATTTACTTCTGTCAGGATTAACAAATTGAATAATTCCGTCCAAAAATCACCATCAATAAAACATGTGATTTTTTAATGGCCCATTAGGTTCGATGATTTATCTATTAAACTAACATAGATGTGGAAAAAATACTTTACTTCGAGTGATCCCCACCATGACATTTATCGATTTGAAACTGGCAAATCTTCTGGCATTCTATCTGACATATCTTCTGGCATTCGATCCGGCATTCTATCTGGCATATCTTCTGGCATTCTATCTGCCCGCTGAGGTCCAGCAGTGCACACTGAGCTGGGGAGGTCCCCGATTGAGGTCCAGCGGTGCACACTGCGCTGGGCAAATCCCAGGTTGGGTTGAGGTCCAGCGGTGCACACTGGGCTGGGCAGGTCCCAGGTTGAGGTCCAGCGGTGCACACTGAGCTGAGACGGTCCCTGGTTGAGGTCCAGCGGTGCACACTGAGCTTGAGGTCCAGCAGTGCACACTGAGCCCCTCAGGTCCCAGGTTGATGTCCCACAGTGCACACTGAGCTGGGAAGTTGGCAAAGAGCTTGGCGAAGAGAGTTGGCAAAGAGCTTGGCGAAGAGTTGGCAAGGCGGAAGTGGAGGTGGAAGTTGATGCAGACATGGTCGAGG
>Ga0126342_10019386_pt1 | contig 11561 bp, 13 predicted proteins | sample Cyp1metagenome_FD_92528 | JGI IMG/M metagenome (GOLD analysis project Ga0126342, IMG submission 92528) | Coral microbial communities from Lord Howe Island, Old Settlement Bay, Australia - Cyphastrea 1 metagenome | ecosystem: Host-associated > Invertebrates > Cnidaria > Coral ... | reverse complement strand
TTCCTACCTTTTCGCGCACCTGCATCTTCTTTCTTCTGATCTTTTCTCTTCTGACTCTTCTCACCTCTGCTTTTCAACTGTCCATATTGTCGGAAGTTTCACTTCTAAACTTCCTTCGATGATATTCATTGATATTCATTGAAATTCTATGAAATTCTAATCAAATGAGACAAAACAGCTGGCGATTTGCAAGTTGACTCCAAGGCCTCGACAATCAAGCTGAGCGCCCAGTGTTGTTGGCAAACGATATCAAAGCGCAGCTCTTAGCTCCAGGCGCGGCTTAAAACAATCTGAAATAGCTTGAAACATGCACGGAGACACGACGCAAAAAAGATGCGAAAAGTGTGTGTGTGTCATGTATATACATAGTTTCCCTATATTGATAATATATTCATATAATACAATATCATATCATTGCATCGACAGTATGTCTTCCATTTTGTCATATCATAGTATATATATAGATGTATATAGCGTATAGCTATCAAATATTAGGGTTTTATTTCAATTGTTTTCGACTCACCTGCAGGACAAGGGTACAGATACAATTTTGGGCTGAGCCGATTTCTCATTGTTTGCATGTGACAATAGTATTGCTTTGAGTGAGACCCTTGTGTGTGTGTACAGGCGATGCCACAGATATTGCATACAGGTCATCCACAACCCATTTGGCCGTTGCTGAATCTTTGACGTTTGCTGTCAGGGTCGATCGATCCCTTCAAGCGAGGACGCAGCACGAAACCGATTCCAGCCGGCACTGCTGTGCGCGATGTGCCTGGCTGGGACTGATGTTTTGCCTGGCGGAAACCATTTGAAAACGTTGGAGCAAGCTGCTGAGGGTGTCCCTGAAAATGATCAAACATGATCAAAATGGTTGTTTTCACAGAAGGTTTGGCACACTGTCTAGCGTACCAACTTGCTCGAACTGCGTGGAATTCACATCTCAGGCCAAAGGCCAGATTTAGTGGCGGCATTTAGGGAAGCGATGGAACAACAACTCCGAGACAATGTAGCTCCTGGAAACATTTGGATGCTCCTTATTCCTATTTATTCCTCTATATGGATCTATATCGCATGTTCCAGCATTTGGTAAAATTATCTCTTTTTTGTGCGCTTTCATGGTGTTGCCCGACCATTTTGGCTTGGGAATGGTTCCAGCATGTTCCAGCAATAAGATAACGCAGCTTCACAACGGCTTGCCTTGGTGAAATCACATGTGGTTGTGATATGTTGTGATCATGTTAAATTGGTGCATGGATACATATGCATGCGATCACATGCGTGTATGTGCGGACGCATGCTTATACAATGTCATGGGAGAAACGGCAGCTTCACAATTGCCAACGCTTGATGTATGGCCAAAATCCTTCAACTATGTGTATAGTGTATAGTATAGGTTGATATAGGTTGAACATGGCTGAACTGGGGTTTTCACAGTCTTGGAAAAGGGACACGGACAAGGACCGGCAGTTCCACTAGGTTGTTGGGCAAAAGATCAAATAATTCCTGCAATTCCGGTTGATTAGGATGCGTATGATGTGTTGTAAAGCAAGTTCAGCAGATATTTATCAATCTTTCGAGTAAGAAGAGCATTCCGGGAAGTGTGTAAGGAGAGGCATTAATAATATGGTTTTATGCATGTTTGGCTGATTTTGATGAATTTTACATGGATCAAACATGTATACAGTATCTTCCAAACATATTTGGGATGGCAATGCCAATTGACCAAGATTTACTTGCTGGGCATAGGGCGAAACCACAAACCAGATTCCGTATCAGCCAAGATTCCTTGCTGGGCATGGTTATGTTATGTTCCGTTCATTTCCCTTGTTGCCTTTGGGCATGGGTCGCCAAGCTTGGAACATCTTGGAACGATGCTTGAGAGCGACTTGTGCTGCAAGTGTCGGAACAGTTGCAGTGAGGAAAGAGTGAACAGATGTGAACAGGTTTTCTTGATGGTATTTGAATATGGTTGAATGCATTTGACATATTTGATGCGCAGGCCAGGCATGGTCAGGCATGAAGGTTTGAAGTGATCAGCACAAACACTATCAAACACTTGCTTCTGCCTATGACTTGGACAGACTATATATAGTTTCTGCATGGTTTCTGCAATGCTGCTTTTGTGTGGAATTATAGGCAGATTCTTCTAATTCCGTTTTAAACTTGTTGCATCTTGTTATAACAGCAACCAAAGCATTCGCTTTATCGAAAAAATGTTGTAAATAGTTGACCCTGAGCTCTGACAATGGTTGTGTTCTTTTGAATTGTAAATAGGTGCATATGCTGTCAAGTGTCACTGAAGAAAATATCTGAGCCCATCCATGCGCATATATGTGAAAAAATGTTGTATCAAAGTTTCTAATGAAATGCGGGGACCAATTCTTTTTCCTTTCATTTCCTCTTCTCAGAGATCGCTTGTGAAAATCAGAACATCATACTGTTGTTGTCATACTGCAGGAGATGGAGGAAGTAAAGGAGGAAGAGGAGGCACTTCGCAAGTGACATTGGGAACCAATAGGTTCCTAGCAGCACCAACAATTCAGACCTCCAGCCTGCAGAGATGCACAGCTTGCCCAGATTGCCCACATCATTGCGTTGGACATTTCCCTCGATCCTCCACGGAACCTTTAATGGCACCGTATCAGGCCGACACTGCCAGAGAGAACCCACCAGAGGCGCGGGAAGCCGGTTGCAACTAAACATCTTACGTTGACTGCACGTAGGTAAGTCGTTGTGGGAGATTCTGGACGTTGAATTTGCAGGAAAGCGTTCACAGGGACACGGACAAAGAAGAAGAGGCCGGACTTTCATTTTAATTATATAAAGATTCCCAGAACCATCACGTCAGGCTGGTGCCATGCGTGTGAAACACGTAAGAACAATAGATACAGATAGTTGCAATAGAAATAAAGAACATAAGATGTTCAAGCCGTGTTAGTAGAGAAAAAAAAATCGCTTAGCCAAGGCTCAGAAACCTGCGTGGCCAAGCCTTTTTTCAGCTCAGCAGGAAAAGGATGAGATGGATGCTTTCTTGGATGACATTAAGGATGTGGAAGACAAGGCCGACGTAGCCGTTCCGCAACCTTTCTGGAAGCAAGATAGCTGGAAACATGTTGGACCGTTGACCTGATTCAGGCAAGAGGACCTGATAGAACATGAAAGAGATGAATCCAGCATGATGAAATGGGAGAATGCAGAATCAATGAATATCAATGATATGAATTTCCGTGGACAATTGTATGACAAGATGACATGGATGGTGATCATAGTTATGATTCATGATATAATGAGAAGTAGTAGTTACGGGTTACGTGTGTTTTGGACGTCAAAGGGTTGAACACGAGTAAATGCCTCACCATGTCCAACTGAGATTGAAGGAGGGGCTTTGAGCATTTGCTTCGCTTCACTGGAACCGCCAGCCATAATGCTTGCTACGACTGTTGGTGACATATATATATAGGTATACGTAATTATATGTAATTTACAAGTATATATATATATATATTATGTTTGTTTTGTCATACATGGTCAGATTATTCTTGTAGCACATTGTACCATGCCCTGCAGTCTTGGATGAGGCAGTTGAGGATATGGAGGGGAGTGTTGCTGAAACGACCACAGAAATCAAGGACAAGAAAGAAGACAATGAGGCCCTTGATTTCTTTGGAACGCTGAAGCAGCGCGACAGGAGTGGTTTACGGGGATGCAACTAGATAGAAACATGCACTGAACTTGGGGCACCGATGACATCATGCATAAAGACTTATGTTGCTTGCTGCCTGTTGAAGATGTTGAACCTCACAGGATGTCGTGCTAAAAATGCTTGGATTAGATGCATATTGTACCAACATACCCCGTTCCTTCTGGCAGTGGTTTGCTGTTTTTGGTTTGGTTTTGACCTGAGTGTAGGCAGAAGAATCGGCGAAGGAGTCGGAGAAGGCTTTCTGCCTTGACTTGTTTGTTCATGTTTGTTCGACCTTTCTTCCCCCGGATTGCACATATTCCAGCGATTGATGTTCGCGGCAGATTTGCAGGCCAATGCAACAGAAGATGACAAGGTACAACAAGAACAACAAGAAAATACAGAGGACGCTCTGGACTGCAACCTGTTTAGACTAAGTTTAGACTTTAAATGACTTTAGCAGCTGTTGCATTTGAGGGATTTGAGAATGACAATGAATGACATGTCGGAAACTGCGAGATATAGGCTGAATTTGAAAGTGCCCTGAACCGGCTGAATCTTTGTCCCAGGAGACCACTCAAGTCAAGGCTGTGGCTGGTGAAGATGAGGAGTTTGGCATGGACATATAGAAATAGAGCGGAATGAGCCATTGGTATTTATATATTGGATTTTATTGGTAGGTTTTGACACGTTTTGATCATTCAACAAATGTGTATATACATTTAAGATCATTTAAGAACATACATACATACATATATATAGATATATATACATACACACAAATATATATATATACATATATTGAACACCATCAACACATATCAATACAAATCACATGATATGTGTGGCAACTATTGACACGTCAATTGGTTTTCGATGTTTTCGATTGTTTTTAGTCCTAGCCACGGCTAAGTTTGGAGGCCTGCAGTCTGAACATGTTTCTAAAGCCCGCGAAGCATTGAAGCATTCACGATCAAACCCTCTGTTGAAGGATGTCAAAACTCTGAATATCCGAACACCCTTTCTTTTCAAACAAAATAACACGCCTTGGAAGCATGAACATTATTTGAGTAGCCTTGTCCTGCATTGGCAGTGCTGCGTTTGCAAAGATACGAGATTATCTGAGTGATGTATATATATATAGATTGTGATAGTTACAAGCCATACCACCAGTGCAACAGAAGACATAGATTAACTTGGCTTGAAGAACATCCGCATTGCGTTGCAATCCTTTGCGTAGTTTGATGGGTGCACAAAGATCACCGGCATCCTACTTCACCAAAAGGGTATGTGGTGAGCGCAGGACATGGCTGCCTTCTTAAGTTGTCTTGGGGACTCTGAGGATGCCAAGGAGGGAGACTCTGCAGCTTCAAACCAACACGATCGCAAGCTTAATCCTTGCCCATCTTGATCCAACAACAAAAGCTATGTCCAAGGCACTATTTGCATCTATTTGCACTATAGGTATAGGATAGTATGGTACAGGTTACAAGTTGACAATGCATGCCTGTACCACATTCCCTTCAGGATTTTTCCGTGAACCGACCAAATTTTGTCATTCGCCTGTCAGGAGGTAAAGCAGGAAGACATGGATGTCTCCTCTGAGGGAAAGGACGCAAGATGGGGATGCTATTATAGCATGATGCTATGGCGGTTATGGATCGTTATTGGATGTTGATTTCATTGATGTGCTGTCTTGATCTGTCTTCTAAAGGTGTGATGATGCAGCAAAACATAAGCATACCTAGCAAATTGTTCGGCATCCTTCACTATGCACACATACCAATCAACCTTTACCATGCATCTTTAGGCATGCTTTGCTTGGGTGTGTGTGTGTGTGAGGATGACTCCACCGCCATGTCAAGATCTGAGTTTAGGGCGAAGTCAAACGAAACCTGCACAATGTTGGCAAACAACATTGAACGCAATCAATGATATTCCAACATCTAAACTTTGAGTGTGAAAGTTCTTGCACGTATATTTGGCATTCTTGGCTACCTGGTCTTACCGAGGTCCACGGAAGGAACTCCTAGAGCAGTGACAGAGGGAAGTACTGAGGAGATGTCAAGCTTAACATGTTGCAGAGGGACTCTTTTTCAGAACCTTGCTGCGTCTCACAATCAATATAAATAGCCTCGAGATAGAGAGAGAGAGAGAGAGAGTATGGGAGAGCCTTATAGCTCCACAGCTGCATATTATGCTTTCATACCCACCTCAGAGCCAGTACTGGAAGCCTTTCTTCCAAAACATGCAGCGCATCGCAACACACTCTTGGTCCACTGTTTGAAAGTCGAGTCCTGTCCAACATCCTGCAAGGAATGCTGGCTTTGTGTTCGTAAGATTTAGTAAGCACCCTACTTACGTGATGTTTTAGCAGTGTCACTTTTGGTCGCAGGATGACTTTGCAGCGTTCTTGGGCGCATTGGACGAAATGGAGGTGTCATTTGCGTTGGTTCTTGTCGGAGGGGATTATTTGAACTGTCAGCAACAACTGTGGGAAATCTCACCCACACACACACATATATATATATTGCCAACTGATACCCCAAGACCCTGCCTTGACAGCAGCTGCTGCCTCATTCTTCAGTTTTCGCTTTCCCCGAGGTCTAATTACAAAGTAAGTACTTTAAACTCTCATACTTGCATTGATCCTGTACGTGCGACCTGGTCTTTTGTCCGCCAGGAAAAGAAAGGGGACAGTGCAGGGGAAGAGGCTATTGTGGCAAATCAGTTTGATGAGTCTTTGCAGTTTGAATGAACTGATCGTCCGGCTAAAAATCGTTTGTCAGCGTCTTGGTCACAATAACTTCCAGTACTGTAAATGCTAACACAAACCATTCTTGACTGCAACGCAAGGCCCCTGCAGAAGCAGAGGAGGAATCAGACGGTTTGGATGATCTGCCAGTCCGAGACTGATTCAGTGTTACAAAAGAAGGCGTATGCTGCGCAGGTTCAGTGTCGTACCAAGCATGCAATTGGCCACAGGTCTCCTGCAGGTCTGGCAGTTCCCTTCCATTTTTTTTACCCAAACTTGTGCAGATGTGTGCTTTGCTAGCTTGGCTTCTATCATGTTGTATATATCGTTTTGTGCAATGTTGGTCGAACGAGGTGGTGGAAATCAAGCGGCGCTTGCGGGCTGCAGGTCTTGAGCCGATTTCATATGATTTCATTATCTATAGCAGTTTAGCCTTGTAGCACTTGCGTTGGTTTGGACTTCTTTGGATAACCAATACATGGCGCGGATGCAGGCTGGAGTATGCTCATGGAAATACATGGAAATATACTGCTGTATATATATATATACACATAAGAGCATCGTTTTCTTGAACATAGTTGCAAAAACAAATGCTTGAGCACAGCTTTGAGCAAACAAACATGTAACAATGTAGTGGCGTGCAATGGCTTGCAACTTCTGAAGTGGTACTATGTGGCCCTTGGTAGAAAGTGGCAATTTGTTGGGCCATTCCTTCCTTCGTCCAGGTGTGGATCGGGTTCCCATTTTTGCTGCCCGAAATTCAGGTGGAACTATCCCTGATGGACCCGAAGACAAAGAAGAGCTCCTGGCTTTGCTCCGCGAGGAGCGATCCGATTCTGACTTTAGGCATATTTAGGGGTTTATGTAATGAACGAATGAAATGAAATGAAATGAAATGAAATGAAATGAATGCATGGATGAATGAATGAATGAATGAATGAATGTAAAGTCCTATAATGTGATCACTTTCTTAAGCTCGTTTGTCCTTTTTCTGCGCTGGATCCACAGACGCTGAACAAGCCCAAGGGTGATGCGTTCAACGCCCAGTTTGCAGCACTGAATTTATCAGCCTGTGCAATTGTTGCCTCATGTTGCCTCCAAGTCTGTTTAGAATTTGGAACACTGAGAGCAATACGAGCAAATTCCAAGCAATTGATGTGGTTTTTATGTTGCTTGTGTCAAGTCAATGCTCTGTCAACTGTATGTACAGCATTTGGAAGCTGTTCCTCGGGACGAACAGCATGTCTTAGGGCTACTGTAAAATACGAACATACTGCTAGAGAGATTTGATAGAAACCCCACCACAAGAGTCACAGTGCATATAGACCTCTCAGGTTCATGGACTTTCTGAGTGAGATTGACAAAATACATCCAGCTGCGGTCTGAGCAATATTGCTGTCATGATATTTCCTAAGTTTGGTTTCATGTCCAAGAACATGTTCAGTGGTTGAAACTTCTGGTACATGCCCATCATACTTTGCGAAATGTTACTGCATTTTGTCGTTGCGCTGTTTTATCTTGAGGAAGAGAGTAGAGAGAGAGAGAGAGATATTAGACATGAAACCAAGAGTAACGGTGGCACACACAAGTGCGCACCAGAATGCAAGATGTGTTTCCTGTGCGTTAAAGCTCTGAAGAATCTTAGTTAATGTGATCATTTCAGAATGTTGTTGTGAGGCCACCTCTGGTGACGTGGAAATGAAGGTTCCTTGTGTGGGGCAGGGATGGCGACCATGGTAGGGTCCAAGCGTTGTTGCTTGTGGGACTTTTCCTGCAGGACTCGGCTTTTGCGGACTTTCTCAAAGAGATCGTGCTGGGCTAAGACATGCTAAGACCGATGGTCCGATGGCCAATCTGGCAAGCTCTCAAATCTATTCAAATCTACTACAGGCATTCAATAACCCAGGATAATCCAGGATAATCCAGGCATTTCTGGATGCGGTCAAGGCCGTCAATGACTGATCAAAATCAGGAAGACCTGCATCTTTTTCCAGTAACAAATCTATCAAATCTGAAAAGTACTGGACGGTTGGATCCTGATTGTAAATGCGATTGCCTCAATATTGTTTCTACCCGATGGGAGCAGAAAGAACAATTCTGTATCATTTCTGTCACCAGGATGGTATGCCCACATCAGCAGAGGCTGGAGAATGGCACGGTGACGATTCTGTGGTGGCTTTCTTCTGTGGGTAATTGTCGGTATAGAGGGATAGGACTGGATGACAGTATAACGTTCCCGACTGAAGAGCATGAAGCTGAAAAAACATTCCCGGATTTTCCCGGACTTTTTTTTTGGTTCAAATTTGTTCAATCGTTTTCATGTATTTTCAGGTCCCGTATCACCCCATGATCCGTGATGGCGGGTCAATGTTCTCCGCTAGCAAGGTCTGTCCTTGGACTTGGGATGTTGGACAGGACGAAGCTCAAAGATAATCATTCAAAGTGCCTGTCCAGTACGTACAGATAGAACAGTACTGATTTATACTGATTTACAGATTGACGTTTTAGCGCAAACACCTGCCAACTTTCTACTCGGTGCTGTCAGGCAGAAAAGCCCAAGCCTCAGACTTGCCAGAAAGGACAAACGATCTTTGACGCCTCAGATATATAACCACAGATCTTTGGTTGTGTGTGTTTTTTTGGGTTACCTGAGTGGAGCAGCTTAAAAGACAGCAGAAGAACGGACGAGCATGAACATGAATAAACAAACAAAATGAGCATACTGCATACGGATTTACAATTATAAACAATTCTTGCATACTATCGTTCATTGTGAAAGGTGGCAAAGGAATCTCGAACAATGATAATGCATTTTGTCTTCCGTTTTTGCGGCCTTTGATTCAAAAAAAAACTGAGGCCCGCTGAAAAGCCATTGAGAATCCGGTATGAAGCAGATCGTTCGGCCCTTTGAAAACGTTGTCCTTGCTTTGACAGTTTCCGACTACTTTGTCCCTTCTCAGCGAACCAGCAGGAAAGAGCGTTGACGCTGGTCGATGAGTAAGCAATGCAATGTCTTCATTCAATGGCTGAAGGTTTGAGCCGAGAACAGTTCAGCAACTAAGGTCGTACTTGGGTCGTTTTTGTGGCCACTGGTTTCGAATTGCAGGCTCGATGTCCATTCAAAGGGCAGAAAGCCACAGGGATCCACAGGGCCATCAGGAGTAGTGCCACCTCGTTTCCTTGTGGGGTCAATTGAGTCGCACTGCCAAGAAAGATTTGACAACGCGTCACCGTGCCAGGAGTTTCCTGCTGAGTCCAGTCCTATTGGAGCTCGCCGGAAGGTGAGGGCCCAGAACCCTCTGTGCCAGTGCCAAGTTGACGGCAGTTCACAACCAATTACTGCTTACCAACGCCAGTGACATGCAGTGTTGTTGAACGCCAAGCTTTGCGTGTGATTCGTTATTTGTGATTTTGCATTTTGCTCTTCAGACTCTTCATAGCAGCCTTTCAAACCTGCACAGCACCCGTTGAACGCGTTGAAGCTGTTTCCGCCAGATCTGTTCCTGAAAAGGCCCTGGACTTCTGTTACAACAAGGTGAAGGAGCTGGAGAATGAGGCCAGACCATGCCAGACCTAGCAGCCTAGCATCAGAGAAACAGGGAGCATCACCACATCAGGAACGACCGGTCGAACGAGGAAGATTACGCAGAACGTACCATGTTTCTGATGACAAAGGAAACATGACAGAGTAGGGCACACGGCAAGAACGCAAGAATCCAGGTTTTGCATGGTTTTGCCAATAGACTTCAACGCAGTGTCAACACACTTGAACCACAGCAGGAATGTCAATAGCGGGGTTCAAAGGCATATGATGCAGCAAGGGTCCAAATATATCCAAAGCGAAATGTCAATCTATACATTAACTACTGTAATCTTAATTTAATGTAGTCTTACTCATTTTGGTTTTGATTACTTTTGTTTGGCTGCATTATATAGCATCCCACAAGTGCTTTCACGGGCTTTGGATGTCTTTGGTAGTGCCGGCCTGCTCTTGGCATCCTGCTACAGGAGAAATTAGATGAGAAAGAGAAAGTGGAGCTACTGAAACTCCTTGAGGAGGTGAAGGCAGGGTATGAAAGGACAATGGAGGACGAGCAGCTTCAAGATACTTTTTACTGAAGTTGAAAGGACTTGAAAGGCCGTGAAACGGGGCCATAAGTGACAAGTGGATGTAGACAAGCAAGTTGTCATGTTGATGCATGCTGCATCCTCAGCGCGGATACCATTGGCAAGAAGCTTTACAGACATGTGATTATAGATGATTATACTTGAATATTGCCAGTGTATATTGCCAGTGACCTAGGCATATATATTGAGATTGGTGGGGCGGGCTATCATTTGAGTCAGATATTTACAAGCTGTTGTGGGAACAGTTCGGCTGCCCTTGGATGCAGGCAAACGAAGAAAAAGGCTTGAAGCCCGCTGCCAAGAATTTTGGCCTTTGCCGAGGCTTTGATGTGGGGGGCCAGATGAATCAAAGACCAATTGCACCAGCATTTTGGCAACCATGTGCTTCTGGCACAGGTCACTGATAGGGGATCAACAATACGCCAGGGGGTTGGACCCTGGGGCCTATAATTATACAGTTCTGGTAGTATTGCCAGTGATTCTTGTCGTGGCTCGCCAGTGACTAGTGAAAGGTCATTGTGTTTTTGCTGAATTTTGCAGCGGCCTTTGCACCCAAACCCTGACATGTCCAAAAGAATTACTGTAGAATTATGTTGCCAAGCCTTGTAAGAATTTGTAAGGTTGAAAGTGGCTTTGTTTGCCCCTGCTTCCAGGCTTGGACTTTCCAAGCATGCATCTTCTTATTCAGTCTGGGCCCCTGAGAGAAATGGCAAAAGCCTGCTGAGACAAGATCACGGGATTGACTGTTACAGGTCGAGCTGTATAGCCGTGCAGATCAGGAGCAAGAGAGGAACATAGTCTCCAGGTCAGGCATTGCTTTTTGAAGGACTGTGTTTGATACTCCAAGTACTGTACAGCAGGGGGTGTATATGTCAAAGCAGCATTTCATGTGAACATCAGAGGTTTTAGCATGACACATCATCCAGGCTGGTAAATCCCCGCTGTACCACAGCTCGAGGAGGGATTCACGCGTGTAGGAAAAGAGCTGAGCAC
>Ga0126342_10019385_pt1 | contig 11561 bp, 12 predicted proteins | sample Cyp1metagenome_FD_92528 | JGI IMG/M metagenome (GOLD analysis project Ga0126342, IMG submission 92528) | Coral microbial communities from Lord Howe Island, Old Settlement Bay, Australia - Cyphastrea 1 metagenome | ecosystem: Host-associated > Invertebrates > Cnidaria > Coral ... | reverse complement strand
GGTTGGTGGTTGACCTACCCCCATCTATAAATGGATGATATGGATGGTTTATGATGGTTTATAGTGGAAAATACCATTAAAATATGGATGATGATGGGAAATACTGGTTGGTGGTTGACCTACTCATCCGAAAAATGATGGAGTGAGTAACAGTTGGGATGATGACATTCCCAATATGAATGGAAAGTCATAAAACATGTTCCAAAGCACCAACCAGCTGATGATTCAAATATCGAGCCCCTTGATCAATCCAGAATATAGCTGGAGCATTGATACACCATGATAATCATCTCACCAAGTAAGTCAAGACCGTTACAACGGCAGGTACAGTCAACCACACCTCCTCCCCCCTCCCCAAAAAAATATATGAGCTGAATACAAGCCAGTAGGGATGGATAATAATAATGATCCAATAAATTACCAAATGCAACCTGCACAGAAATTCCAGGTACATCCCCGTGGTGACTGTAGCTACGATAGCAGGCCCCTTCTGGTCGCAAGTAGGGTGCAAAAATCCAAATCAACTCTGAACAAACCAGCAAGGAAATGGTATAGTACTTAGCTCACCCCCACCTATCTCTACAAAAGTTGGCAGCACAACACCTGCCTTGGCGTCCGGATGGGTTTCGAATGGGGAATCAACTGCTGAGTCTGCCCAACTTCTGCGCAACCAAGTGTCTTGATGAAAATTGGGTTTCAGCAAGACCTGCGGACTGCAGCTGTTTCAGTCAAAACCACTAGTGAAACCATCGAGTCCTCAAGGTTCATAGAAGCTACCATCTGCTGTGGAAACACGTAGCACCTCCACTGGCGAAGCATCCTTGATTCCATCACAAACATTGGTCTTCTCTGTATGGATCAAAACCTGGTACCCGTCTGTTAACCTCGAAAAAAAAATGAGTCATAGGTGTTCAGTGCTCCAAAAATCGTCCCAAAGTTATTGACACAGTCCGAGAATGTTCCGCATTGTCTGGGCAAATTATAATTCACTAACCTGAATTAAGGCCATTAAGGGATCATTTCCCTGATTAACCATGATTCCAGGTTTCGGTCGCGACGTGAGGTCGTTATGATTTATCCAGACATGATGTTCTCATGATGTCCCTGGATCATCCGACTGTTTCCTCAGTGAAGGATCATGCAGCAGCCGCCCCAAAGTGTGCAAAGTGGCCCCAGATGGATTCCTTTGCGGGTGCCCATGGTGTCATTCTCAACCGTTGGTTGGATCACATCATATGTTTTGCAAAATGAATGTTCAACAAAAATTCATCAACATTCCACCAACAAAAATGCAGAATTGATGTGAATATTCCAGCCCTAAAACAAACGACCTTTCGCCAAAGAAAAGAAATGATGAATCGTCGCCCATCTCCACACCCGTTTGATGGGTTATCCCATTTATAACTGGATCAACTGGATCAACCAACCAAAGTAGACCAGTCAGTGACCAGTTGCTACTACTAAAGAAACAGTTACATAAGTTGTATACATACCAACAATCCAATATACCATAATACACCATTTTTGATGCAGTCTAAAATATAGGGATATGAGGGATATGTATTAAATACATATGTATATATATACTACTTAAGCAACCAGCTCTTGGGGAAAAAATCCCGGATTCCTCTCGGCACCTTCGTCATGAGTCGTGTGGACTCCACGAAGCCCATCAACTCTTGCCACCTCGCTGAGGCTAAAAGTTGCTGACCATGGTTAGTTCTTGTGATATACTAGATAATCTATATAATGTATACGATATTATATAATGCATATAATGTGCATAATTTATGTAATGTATATATATATATATTTATGTACGAAATATGATATATGATATATAATTGCGGCCAGGATGGGGGTGCTGCCCGGCAAAGTGGATTTCAACTGCGCAGGGCCAGTGTTTTTTGCATGTTGGTATGTCGGTGACATGGCAACTTGGCTGTCGAGACTTGTTTCCAAACACACAACATCGTAAACCCTAAAACCTAAATCTGACATTAAAAGCGTTGTAAAAAAAAAAAAAAAACTGACACAAACAAACCTTAACAAACCCTAAAGGGTTGGTCCCATGATAAACCGCTGGGCAGCACCCCCGGCCTGCGGGTATAATTCTGTATACTGTAGATATATCATATATATATATATTAATATATATATATATAAATATATGATAAATATAAAAATATCACAACCATATGTATGTGTATCTGTATGTCGACATAATGCAATCTAATGCAAATAATTACTATGTAAATGTATGTAAGTGTTATTTGGCACCTGCTATTGCTATCTATTGCTGGTATTCATGGTTACCAATTAAGTAGGCAGCTGTTTATAATGGGATCCAGTCAAGATGGGACCCAGTACGTGGTGACCACATGTGCCATCTTCAAACGTCTAGACTTTCACTGCTCGTAGCCGCTTAGAAGCCGATTCTGAATGGTAAACCCACACTGTATCCGGTGTCTGAGTCATGAGTTGCAATTATAATACAACTTATATCAACTTACAGTAAAATTCCTGTTCTGCTTAGCCTGGTAATTCATCTCCATTTTTTCCAGGTCAAAGAAAACTCCGCATTGTTCGCGAGTCTCCCTCATGTTTTGTGTTTTACAACCATGTATTTCTGACCGATCTTGAATACCTCCAAAACGAACATGTGTTTATTTTAGGTTGCTTAGCGTCACTGGTCAGTTTACCCAAGCATCACAATCACCCCAAAGAGACACGTTTTCCAGGGCAAAACACCGAAGGAATAGGGCAGTCTCACAAGAATTTGGATTTGGATTTGAACATCGTGGGTCTGCTTTTCACAACAATTGATTTTGATTTGAACATTTGTTGATTTGAACATCTCTTTTTGATGGTCCAAGCACTCTCAGGTATTACCATGGAGTGCATTGATTGGAGTGTACAATGATATCAATCCTTTGTATCCCCATGGGTCGAACTTTGGATTCACGGGTAGATCGAATCCCGTCTATCAACCCGATTTTTACCTCAGCATGGGTCTATAAATGTGGCAAATGTCCCTCCTACTAATCATCAATGGCCAGATTCTTATGAATGAAGTGGTTATGATTTGATCTCTAACACCCAAAGTCGACTGATTTGCTTTGTAATCTCCCTATAGTATATCAATTATATCATAGACTTGACTCAACTTTGGATTACCTGGGTTACCTAATATAACTAAGTGCTATCACGGGCTATGCTATCATTCATAGACTTCAGCTCTGGACGTGTTTTTTTACATAACAGTCATGAATGACATGTTCCTCCGTTTCCAGGAATTTCAAGTCGTTTATACATATTGTACAACCCAAGTATATAACGTTACATAACCATACAGAATCCTATTATATATAAATATGTAGTACTGTAACACCCTAGTATAATAACGTCAAATATAATACAATATAATACAATATACTATAATATAACAATATAAAAAGTATATATATATATAATACAATATAATATGTTATAAAATATAAATATATAATACATATATTATATAATTATATATATATATATTATATATTATACCATACATAACCCATCTACGACCTTTTCTACGACCAAAACCCGTCCCCAAAGTGGTCCCAGGAACCAGCCCTCGATCATATTCAGCTCGGAGGCCTGGCGAACGAGCGAAGAGGCGAAGCTTACCACGATGAGCACTCGACGACGCATTGGGAAATATGGGGAGAGTTTAGTTTATAATCAATATTACCCATATCTTTATATATATATGTATAAATATATGTTTATAATCTTCTATGGGATATTATATATATATACACAATATGATGAGACATCGTGGGATATTTCGTGGCATACAATTTGTCATACAATATGAAATATGATGGTATATCTATATCTATATCTATATATATATATAATTATATATATACACACTCTACGGTACAGTGGTGAACGGAGGAAACTGTGACATCAGTTATGGCAGTTCCCCTATTACATATTATTACATTGTATAGATGATATTGAATGGGCAGCTAGTCGGAGCAACGACTCAGTGTGCCCACAGCGCAATGTGGATTTCGTAATCGCCTCCTATGGAAGCCTGGTTGAATCTTGGATCACTTAGATCAATCATGGACTAAGGATTCATGGAGAACAATGGCCCATGAATGGGCGCCCTTTCTTGGTGGCGCTGGGGCTTATTTCCCAAAATATGAAGATCACACACTTAACCCCCCTTTATAAAAAACACTCCCTATGGAACCAAACACTGAGAAAGTAAAGCTAACCCCTGAATCATACCCCAGGGTGTTCCCATAGGGTGTTCCCATTTGGTCGATCCCAGCCCCGGAGACAGAGACCCGGCCTCCAAAACTTTCAAATCACGGACTTCCTGTTGGCCCAGGCTGGTGATTCTGGATCTTGGATCCATGGTACCCCTGAATCCAACCAGGTCAATCAATATTCATCACCATTTTTCTCAAAAAAATGACCCGAACTCCACCATTTTAAGACGAAGCCATTTGGTTTTGGTGAACACATACACTTTAAGCAACAATAAAAACCTAGGGATTTGGCTGATGTCGGACAAATGATCCGTTCAAATACGGAATGGCGATCAAACCTACAAATTCCAAGGATGGCGGCTAAAAAAAAGTTGATACAAACACTGTGAAACAAAAATTCACACTGTAATGACTGTAATGGTTGTTGGTGAGTTTTCTGTGTGTTCCCATGAAAAGGGCATTACTGTACGCAATTGACCGGCCAAACCGAGGTTGACCAACTTAGCAGCAGGGTAGTATCTATCCAAAACTAGACCTTGAAAGTCAAATGACTCACTTTACATAAATTATATCAAATTATGCTAGAGATATTCCACAAATGGCCTGAGTTTTGATCTAAATTCCGTAGCCAACAATGATGGATGAATCCGGCGACTCCGAATCCGGTTTTTATCGACTCCGCACAGAAGAACTTTTCTGGCGAGTCCATGTGTCCATGTGGACCCATAGCTATGGACCCCCTTTACCAAATTGAATCTAATCCCATCTGATCGAATCTATTTACCTGACTTTAGATTCTGATTGAATAGAGCGGAGGGTTGTACAGGGTATCCAGTTATATTTTGCTTTTATGTACGCAGCCATGTGTGACATCCAACCGAATTCCAATGCACTCCTGCGCATAGACCTGATAAAAATTAACGCATCAATTGCCGCTTGGCTCAGAGAACAGCCAGAATGCTAGGAGTTTAAAATATCTGCCCCCCCCCCAAAGAATGAGTGGTCAAGAGATTAGCCCGTTGAAGGGACTTTTGAGTTTAAATTGTTAGATATGTTTCGATATATATATATATTTATTTATTTATTCATTTATTTATTTATTTATTTATTTATTTATTATTTATTTATTTATCTGGTTATTTATTTATTTATTTATGTATTTATATGTGCAAAAGCCAGTTCCCCTGGCATCTCCTTGGGAAAAAACTCCAATTTGGTCGGAGTTCTGGTCCCGGATTTGGTCTTCTGCCAAGGGACGGGAAGAGTGTAGACAAATTTCAACTCAGATTTCAAGTTCTGGAGACGCAGCCAATCCTGCGGCGCAACAGGAATCCTGCAGTCCTGCAATCCTTGACCTATGAAAACTGAAGGATGAAATCACCAAACATCCACGGGTCAAATGCCATGTTTTTTTGGGGGGATAGTCTAAAAAAAAATCCTTGCTTTGTACCCACCCACTGCTCAAACGAAGCCGCGTCGTTTGGCTGCTTCTCCTGCAGGATGTCTTGCATCAGAACCAAGTCCTCACCAAGACTGGAATGCCCGCGCAACCATCCGCTTTCCTTAATAATTTCTATGACATGAAAACACCACCCGTTAAAACCTGTGCTTTAGGCCCCCCTATGGGAGGTCCATGGTGTAGGCAATTGCCCGTGGCATCGACCCACGAAACTGACCCATGCTAGTGAATCACCAAGAAGAATGAGGGAAACATCCAAAATGAGAAAACGGAGTTGAAACATGCTCAATCAACGGGGATACACGTCAAAACAACAAAGTCATCCACTGTCATCCACCCATCACAGACCGATCACAGGGATTTCTGAGCGAAGTGAGACACTGGACCCAGGCGATGGTTTGGGACTGAAGCAAGGTCTGTGGAATCAAATGATTCAAACAAATTGATCCAATCATGGCCAATCTTGGATACCGATTGGATACCCTGCAAAATAAATGTTCTTAGCTGGTGAACGTAGATAATCCCATACCGAAAGACTAAAGGATTAAACTACCATCCAAGATTGACCCAGAAACAAACTCAGGAACCTGACGGCCTTGCTTGAAGTTTTTCCCAGTCAATACTATCTATTGGTAAAATTGATTGAGGTTGCTATACATCGTCTAAATGGTTACCCAATACAAGAGTGACCTTCCAAACATGACTTAGTCTAGTGGCATCATAGTTACCCATTTGTCCTGAAGTACACGATTGAATTGGACATGGGGTATGTAACACATAAACATTCAACCCATTAAATATGGTCGGAAACAGAACGCAAAGGTAATCAACTCCATACATGTACTCCAGACAACTTCTGATAGTCTTGACCTGAATGGAATGGACAAATCGCCATTTCAGCAGTCTTCAAAATCCTGTGTAGTCTTTTTATACTTGTGTCGCCATATGTTTCACGGTTAAACTACCCTATGGTTGGTGGTAAAAAGTCCCTGACTCATCAACCAATGGTTGGATGTGTCGCAACTCATTGAGGCAACCACCTTGTGCCATGTCATCACCTGCAACCAGTGAAACCAGTGAAACCCAGCCAGTACTGACCTGATTTACGAGGGTATATATATATATTTATTTATTTATATATACAAATAATATTTAATAATATATGGTTAATATATGGTCATTATATGGTTCATATATTGTTAATGATGGTTAATAATAACCTGGTTGGTGGTTTTAACCATGAAAAATGATGGAGTTCGTCAATGGGAAGGATGACATCCCATATATATGAAATGGAAAGCAAAATTCATGTTCCAAACCACGAACCAGTTAGTGATTTATAGATGGGATGAACCAGGTGACCCTGAGACCGGTTCCAGGGGGGGCTTTCTTGATCTGAGGCAAATGTCCATGTTCATCCCCAATTCATCGGATGTGATTGATGCATGGAATTTCATCCACAAAAAGGGGAAAGATTGGATAGGGGTGTCTTAAATGAACAGATCCAGCAGGCTTTCTGGGAGGTAGAACTGATCTCCAGAGCAAGGAACCTCAGCTTCACTAGAGTACGGGCAGCACTATAATGAAAACTGCTAGCCCCCAATCTAGATAAGCATCTGGACTCAGGTTTTCTTTTTTTTTTCCGGGGTTCACCTTCTCATATTCATCAATGAGTGTCCATATATTATGCTTTATATTCCCATGTGTTGATATTGACCCATGTTCCACCCCTTGTGGAATCATTTGCCGACAATAGGCTGGTGGTTCATAATCACACACCATAAATATATTCCAGGCATAACATCAATTAACAAAAACACACACACACACATCACACACACACACATACACCATAAATTATAAACCATACAAATATAAACCATACTAGTAGATTATAAACCATGCATTAAAAAAAAAAAACGTAAATGATGATAAAAACCATACATATCAAAAAACATACATGTATATATATATATATACCTAGGTATACCATCAAACGTTAAACATAACGACAACATGTTATGTTGCGCTTGAGCTCCCCTGCCTGGTCTAGGAGCTCCATCACCAGGGAACCACTGCTGTCGGCTTTCGACAACAACACAGCGGCCGTCACCAGGGATTCTTCAAGCTCCTCAGTGGAACGTTCCACTAGCTTTTTGGGATGAATCATGGGATGAATGAACTGGGGACTTTAATGGGACTTCAAAAAATAATATTAAGAATTATATATATATATATATTATTAAATAATATGATCATGAATAATATCGTTAATATTAAATTTGTTATTAAAAAATCAAAATATTATTCAAAAAATATCATCAAATCATTATTAACAATGAATAAATATTAATAATATATTGACATTTTACTATTGGCATTTATATGTATAAAACTAATATATATATATATATATATATAATTATATTATTTTATGTTCTTTGTTATCTGTTATTTCCTCAAAAAGCCCAAGGTATTTCCCAAGGTCAATAAATCTGCGACATGAAGTCATCTTCTACCAGGAGTTCTATTTTCGTATCTTACCAGATCTTCTGCTTCTTCTGCAATGGTGCTGAAGCGGAAAAACCCTCTTTGGCCTCTTCGGCGCATCACCTCGGGAACGAATGCCGTCTTTCGTCTTCTATTGCAAACTTCCTTCTGTTCTCCTTCACAGGCTGAATCCTTCGGTTGGTTGGGCAGTTGGGCCTTCAAATTCCCAGCAGTGGGCGGTGCCCAAATGTTCTCCTCATGGTGAGATCATCCTCTGGACCCGGAGGATGCACTCCCACCGTCTGCACAAACAGAGTCTCCCTTAAAATATGCTGTGGTCAACTCCCTGTCTCCATCGAGGGTCGAGGGGTGATGGTCTCCAGATGGAACAGGATTCATTTAAAACACTCCTTTAATGGGATGGATGTCTGCTGAAATTGGGGTGCAATTAAAAAAGAATCCAAGTCATTAGACCGTTTTAGTATATTGAAACCCATGGTTTTAATTATAGGGATCACCATGGATCGCCCATTTTATGAAACCCCACATTTAAGAACAATTGGATGAATTGAAGCTCAACTCGTCAATCCCCCCTGCCGTATGTCCCGTCCTGAAGAAGTGCCTCAGCATTGGCCAGGCCCTCATAGACCTGCACCGTCCGGCAAAAACCACTCCGTTTCCACAACTGGGAACGACATGGGAATTCCAGGAACCTTTTTATGGAGGGACTGTAATGTGGGTAAAACAATGCCATCACCCATTTGGGAATGGTAAACATACCACCTGTAAAAATGGTGATTTGGGGCATGGTTTATTATTAATTATTGTTTTACCAGCATTAGCATTTTTGAAGCCGTAGAACTGGTGTTTTGTTTTTTATGTTTTCTTCCCCTCAGGATGCATCTCTGGCACCTGGAATGGCAAGTGATCTTCCGATGATTTCCAATTGGTTACGATCGCCTCAAATGGCACTTGTTTGATGATTCTCCCAGCTCACATTCTAATGGAAAAAATCATCTAATTGAGGACTTTTCCAGCATGTTTGATTGTCGTTGGGTACTGAGTTTGAGGATATGGGTTTTCCCGAAAATAGGGTATCAAGATAAACAACACATGTCGTTTCTCATCATTTTCCCCGTCAACATTGCCAGTGGGAGGTATGATACCATGTTCAGAAACGGCCAGATATGACGAGACTCAGTACGAAACTAGGTTCTCAGGAGCGATAACATGATATGCATATTATATGTGTATATGTATATATATATATATATACACATACGGGGACATATGGGGACAAGGGATTCCACCCGTATTATCCATCCCAATTACGGTCTGGAAGACAACATCCTTAAGTTTATGTTGAAGACGTTAGCCGCTGACATCTTCAGAAATCATTGTGAATCAACAACAGAAATGAAGTATACGCAGCTAAGCCGACCAAAATCTTGGGACCAGATTTTGGCATGGGACCAGTAACTGGGACACCCATCCCAGCACAATTTTTCGACTTGAGATGTGCATACCTCTTAATCAAAATGATTTATGATTTGATTGTTTATTGATGTGGCCGTAGTATATAAATCTCAACCCCATTAACTATTGTTTATACATTCCAAAATATAAATGGTTTGGAGATATTGACTCTTACACCTAGTTAGTAAATATCCATAGTATCCCATAGTTCTATTACAGTTAATCCCCTTATAAAATACCCACTAGTTCTCATTAAATGCGCCTTACATCTTGCGAACTGAAACCACACCCCTAGGTCCCAAACAGGTCTGGCATCCAGCAAGGACAAAGATGCTCGGCGTTTTGGCCTCGGCGGAAGTTGCGCCAAGGAAGTTGCTTGAAATAGCGAGGTGAACTCGGAATTTTCTGGGTAAATATGGGCTACATCATCATATTTCACAGTCTTAACCATTTGGGGATTCTGCCAGTCCTAACCATAATTCCAGTGAGGTCACAGTGAGGTCACGACATTATTGTCCCAGATTTATGATAAATAGCATGTCCTCCAAGGTGCCCCGAAATGATAGCAAAGTTGATTGAAATAACTATGTTAAATCTGTTTGATGGTATATAAGGTGTATCTACCTGGAAAGTGATGATATGTGATATTCTTGTCCAAACCAGATTTCTTCGGCTGGGAATGAGTTCTCTGGCCAACATCTATGGTAAGGTCACATAGGATCGCTATAATCTACCCAGATCTATAGTATTCTATGGTCACTGAGGGTTATAAACCAACTTATTCAACATGCTCAATGATAGATTTGCCTACATGTGGGGACTTTTTGGGGAACATGTTTGGACATATTCTATATGGTGTAACCGGGTCAGTGAGCCTTATTATGTAGCAACATTCCTTGCTAAGGCTTCGCCTACCCCAGGTGGGTTTCTATGTCCGCGACCTAGGAGATCGGCATGATCTATGTGCTGATCCTCACATGGTTTCTTTGAACTGGGGTACACCCAAAATATTGCTGGTTTATCATGATTTTCCCCATCAGAATTGTTAGTTGGAGCATATATCTCATGTTCAGCAGACCATAGCAGACCTATGTATGCTTGTGTTTGAAGTTTCTTGGAAGGTAGCTGATGCTTGGTAAAAATGTTGTCAGTTGCAGTGCGGGAGGGTTGCAACAGGTTTACAAACCGGGGTACCAACCCAACATTGTATGGATGTGTCTGAAAATGAGGTGGCCCCTCAAATGGATCAGCCATCAATTATTATCATCCCAAATCGACAATAATTCCGGCAATGTCTTGTTAAAATTTGCCTAGTAAGTTTAGGCCTGGATTATATAAATTCATTGCTTGACATTTGCGTGGATCCTTCAAATGGGGGATACCCAAGTCACCATGGTTCTTTCAATACTAAATCATGGTCATCCAATCCAGTCCATGGCTTCGATGATTTGGGGTATCCCCATGACTTAGGAAACCACCGCATCAACAAACTCAGATTCATATGAATCGTAATTTTCATGGTTTAACACATATTAATTTAAAAAAAGTATACACTACAGGATCACTATTTCTACGATTTTATAGGACTGTAAACCAGAATCAACCGCCAATTCTGGTCTCTGGTCATGGATTTTTGTGGCGCCAAGTGGCGTTTCATCCGCCTTGGCCTCAGGCGGACGCGCCACCTGTTCAGGGGACCGATCCAGCTGGGGGATGGGGGAAAGATCCATAGATCCCAGGCTATGACTTATAGCTGGTTGGTGGTTGACCTACCCCCATCTATAAATGGATGATATGGATGGTTTATGATGGTTTATAGTGGAAAATACCATTAAAATATGGATGATGATGGGAAATACTGG
>Ga0126342_10019384_pt1 | contig 11561 bp, 11 predicted proteins | sample Cyp1metagenome_FD_92528 | JGI IMG/M metagenome (GOLD analysis project Ga0126342, IMG submission 92528) | Coral microbial communities from Lord Howe Island, Old Settlement Bay, Australia - Cyphastrea 1 metagenome | ecosystem: Host-associated > Invertebrates > Cnidaria > Coral ... | reverse complement strand
TATGCCAGATAGAATGCCAGAAGATTTGCCAGATAGAATGCCAGAAGATATGCCAGAACATATGCCAGAAGATATGCCAGATAGAATGCCAGAAGATATGTCAGATAGAACGCCAGAAGATTTGCCAGTAAGAAAATGTATAAATGTCATGGTGGGGATCATTCGAAGTGAAGTAATTTTTTTTCAGGCATTGCAAGCCAGCCGTGAGAATGATGACAGCAAGATACAGCAAGCACATGCACATTTTTCCCGGTGCAACCTGCAAACGCCGACATTGCAGGTCACCATAGATTCCACCATTGCACACCTGAGGTGCAACATAGAAGCAGCAGGAATTTCTCAGAGAACATTTCCTGGTTGGTGGTTTCAACCCCTCTGAAAAATATAAGTCAGTTGGTATTGTTCTTCCCAATATATGGAAAAATATAAAATGTTCCAAACCACCAACCAGTTTCTGGTTGACTTCATCCCTGAGACTCCGGCTTCTCGTGCTTGCGTAATGTGCTGTTTGGCCTTCTGTTTTTCGCTGCCATGAATCCATGATTCAAACGGCTTTCCCAGCGGCTGAAACAGGCTGGATCGGGCCTGTGCAAAGTAGCCTCCCTGGCCATATGCCTGGATCGAACATATCTCCTTTCATGTCTGATTCAAGTTGAGCAACTTGGGTGTGTCTGAAAATGGGGTATACACCCAAATACCTACTGTAGTGGCGAATATGACTATCAAACATTGGATTTTGATGATTTTGGGAGGTTTCCCAATATTATTCAGACAAACCCACCAGCAGCTCAAATCACGCCTCTGCCAGTGCTGCTTGGGCTTGTATCACTGGCTGAAGCGGAAATCGGTGGATGTGGGACAGCACCTCAAGTCGTTCGTTTCATCAATCTTTGGAGCAGCGACAAGCGCCGCGACCCGAGTCCTCCACCTTTTGAAGACTTAGCTGCTTGATTCGACACCTGAGAGTCAGCATCACTTGAATTGTGAAGTGGCCGGGGGACCCCTGATGCTATTTTCTCCAAGATGAAGGAATGGAGCACCCCATTTCCAATCACCATATTGATCGTATATATTATCATATACCCACTCCCATTGTAAAACTGTCATCGTTGTTTTTGGTCACGTCCAAAAAGCCAGAGTTTGAAGGACAGAAACCATCAGCGGATTTGTCTGAGAATAGGATAGGGTGGTATACCGTATACCCAATTCCACTGGTCTTATCACCTTCCCTATCAAAATTGCCATAAATGGTAGCAACTCCCTTATCTGTCAGACACACCCAAGCACTTCATACGTATCTCAAACGATTGGCTATCCATAGCCATAGTTATCATCCATGTCTTGCTATTGTTGAAAAATATGCCACTATTGTTGGTCAAAAATTCGATTGTATCGCCATGAAACATCATTAAGCAAACCATCAATTTAGCCAACAAAAATCCAGAAAACCCAAGTTTCAGCAAATCCGACAATTGTTAGAAGGTATATATATCACCCATTGTTTCCCATAGAAAATCCATAAAAAAAACGGCAGGTGGAAAATCCCTCAGCTGTCGACTCAATGACCGCATCCGTCTCACCCTTGGCTTTCAGTTCATCCACCTGAACCAAGTCGTAGCACGCGACGTGGCAGCTATGGTAATCCATTGGAATCGTTTTTATATAATTAATTAAGTTATAAGTCATCAATCTATAATACATAAGTCTATTATAATAATCTGTATTTATATATATATATATATATATATTATATATATATATTTATGCATTATATTGACTTATATCATCTTATATCGTAAATGACTGCAGTCTCTTGTTGTGTACTTTCAGTAGAAGCCGATGCAAATTCCATGGCCTTCCCATGGGGATGAAGCGCCTTCGCCGTCAAAAGCTCCAGCTGCTCAAGAGGATGAAGACCTCATGGGTTGCGACAACCATCAGCTACTGGCGACGTGTGAGCCTTTCCCCAGAAATGGGAAAACCCAAAAATGGGTGGTTTATCCATGGAAATCCCATGAAAATCTGGTTGGTGGTTTCAACCAACCCCTCTGAAAAGTGATGGACGAATCGTCAGTTGGGATGATGACATTCCCAATATATGGAAAAACCAGAAATGGATGATTTAGAGGTACCCCCATTTTAGGAAACCTCTTGTGACTCAGGCGGCAACTTTCATCAACCAGCTCGGCAGCTGCGGATTCTAAAACATTGCACTGCATGCCCCTGGGTCACTTCCTGTTGTCGTCTTCCGTTCACCACGTGGAAGCAATGTCAAACTCGTGCGACCAATAGAGGGGAGAGGACTCTGTGCAAGACTAGTTAAGGATTATTTAAACATCATGAAGCATCATGAAACATAAAAAAATAACACATCACGAAACATCTAATTGGCTGATGACTTGAATGTGAAATAGTTGCTGATCCTTTGAAGCGATTCCTGAAGGCACGGTAAGGCACGCCGCGCGGCGTGCCAAGGATCAGGTGTTTTGGTGATCTCAGTGCTAAAGGTTTGCATCTTTCCTGGTGATCCTAGAAACAATTTCATATCTCAGTTGAAAGCTGTCAGCCGAATGAGGCTCCTTTCCCCTTTCTGGCCGCCAGAATTACCTGCCCTTGTTCTATGAATGTTCCATTCCTAGTCATATCCAACCAAATGGCTATGGCTCAAAATTGGGGTGCCAAACCTCGATTCTAATTTGGGGTGATGAATTTGATCCGGGCAAAAGCCATATCCAGCCATTAAATAAATATACAGTAAATAAATGAATGAATATATTATAAATAAATATATATATATACATCGTATATCTTATAGCCATATCCAGCCAGCCATTTCATGTCCAAATATGTTCAACATTGTTCAAATGGGTTTTCTCAAATGGTGGATCCCCCGAAAACCATGGGTTTCAATACTAAAATGGTCTCATTCTGGGAAGTTTTTTGGGTATTTATAGGGGTAAACTATCTATACCATGTGGAACCCCTTGATTTCCCGTTCCGAAAATGATCAAATGATGGGTTTTTCACTAATATTTCTGTGGGTTTACAGCAGGGTACCACCATTTCTTTAGGAAACCAAGGCTATACCAAGGTGGTGCGCTGCGGTTTTCTCGGGACGCCCGCGACGCATACCGAAGCGGTAGCGCGGAGGGAGCTGAGCCGCCCAGGCATTCTGACAAACCCCCAGCCAAAAGACTGACCATATATGCCATTGAACCTAGTTGAATCTAGTTGATTTAGCTGCTTTGCTTTTTTTTTAAGTATATTTCTTTGCTGCCCTTTGCTGCTTTCAATTTGTTTCATCCGTGTCCAAGCAAGGCCAGGAAAACATATTCCAAAGCCTCAGGAGTCTTAAGGAGTAGGATGAAATGCTGAGGATTTTTGGAGGGAACTTGGAGAGAACAGAAACAGGCAATGAAGGCCGTGAGGGTGCCAGCACCGCAACTCGCCCTGCACTTTGACATCTCATTGGCAGCAGGTGAACGACAAAGCCACGCAGCCAGTAACAAGCAGCTCGCGTATCAAATGGTCACCTCAGCAACACCAACAGCAACGCAAAACGCTGAATGGCATCTGGCCATACAAGCGCTAAAAATTAACCAAGTTGCAGCTGTCAGGTTGAAGTTTTGCTTGTTGAATGGATTGGACTGCATCACATCCTTAGTCGAAATGGGTCATTTTAAATGGGTCGTGAGGTCGTGTTCTCTTCTGCTTGGTGGCATCGTTGGGGAGAGGCTTTGTCTTGATATTAGGCTACAGTATACAACACCCCCAAACTGCCATGGTCCCCTTACAGTAGCCATAGATGCGAGTGCTCGCCCTCCGCATGGCATGCCCTGGGAGCCTTGCTCTGTTGCCATTCGCCACTTGCTGCATCTTCTGCAGCTCCTGAATGCCTTGCATTCCTCCAAACAGCCTGGCGTCAGCTACAGCTACAGCTAGCCAACATCAATGGACTGGTTTAAGGGAAAATTCTACAGGAAAACCTCAAATTTAATGGGAAAATCTATGGTTTCCTGTAGATTTTCCCTTAAGCCTTAAACCAATCCATTGACAACACAGCACGGGGTGAAAACGCGAGCGTTAAACGTGCCAGCGTCTCGAATTCATCTGGGTGATAACGTACGCTGAAGGATTTCGAGCCTGACTTTTTTCTGATGCAAATTGAACTGGCACTTTTCGAATACTATGAGTCTGAGGCTTAAAAACGTGCAATCCACATTTCTTCAGAAACTTTGTCAATCTTTTTCCATAGCCACAGTTTCGGTTCCTCTCTTAAATAGTCTTAAATAATCTTAAACAAATGGTTTATCATCAATCCGATCATAAAAAACAAATGCCATTTGGGGGGTATAACCCCATGTTCAATCCATTTTGAGACCTATATAGCCATGTTCAGCGGCGACAAAAACGGCTGGACTGACGTCGAAGTTGGAGCCTTTTCGAAGGAAATCTTCAAAACGAGATCGTGCTTGTCCTGAGAGTCGTGAATCAAGCAGGATAGCCTTCTGTAATTTAATGTGGAAATCTGATATGAAATATGGGAGATCCATAAATTTATAAGATGAACATATTGGAAATATCCGCCATCCATAAATTTCCCAACGAACATGATATACTTTCATGGTGTTTGTTTTTCTCCAATGTCTATATCAATTTACTGGAGCACAATGGGGCTGGGTTCCAGGCATTTGGTAGGCTGCGCAGCATAAACGATGCTTTCGCATCCAGGTTCCACCTCGGTTGCGTCGGAAAAGAATGGAATTGCCAGGGCCTTGGAACACATCAAAAACTCTTACTGGTGCCAAACGTACGGAATGGATGGGTTGCTGGGGGTTGCTGGGATGATTATGACTAGTGATTATGGATCATTCCCTCATTCCCTACGTTTAGCACCAGTAAGAATAACTCCATCCCCTGAATTTTACTGAGCCCTTCTTTGGGGGATTTTTCCCCATGATGTGCGGAAATCCATTGCCAGGAAAAACGCCAGTCTGTGAACTAAGGGCTATTCTCCTGGGCTCCCAACTTAGAGATCAGTTTTTCGATCTCAGGGTTCGATGATGGTGCACCACCATTGGCGGGAATATTCCCCGATCCTGGGATGTTGCAGGTCGATGAACATGCCATCCATTGGTTTAAGGGAACATCTACAGGAACCCCCCCAATCCCTTTTTGGGAACGTCCATGCTTTCGGGTTAAGGGGTGTCCAAAGCTTGACCTTTTGGGGGTCCAAACCTTGAAACCTCAACGTTTGGGGGTCCAAACCTGGGCCTTTTGGGGTCCAAACCTTGAAACCTCTACTTCAACGTTTGGGGGCCCAAACCTTGAAACCTCAACGTTTGGGGGGTCCAAACCTTGAAACCTCAACGTTTGGGGGGTCCAAAGGTTTGGACCTTATCTGCAGTGCTTCCATCCCCCAAGAGTGGGGGATACAGGGGGTTGACAACCCTAAACCCTAAAAGCTTTAGGACTGGGTGGTAAGGGATGGGTCGAAGCAGCTTCAGCGTGATGTTGTTGCCGTCTTTGAGGGAGCAGGGCCGTTAAAGAAAAAAATGGAAAGGCGGCCCGACTCCTCGATGTCTGGGATTGGCGCCTGGGGTTGCATGCTGTTGTCTATAGTCTCTGGTCAAAGAGAAATCTGCGTTCATCTTTTGAACGTGACCGTAGTCCCTTCGAGCTGGCGACTGGCCGATCTGTACTGCTACCGGCCATGGTGCCGTACCCGGAACTGTGGCTGAGTGCGAGGGTTGGTGATGCTACCGACAAAGGGCCTCAACTGCCAAGTATATTTCTATTTTTTGGAATGTATATTCACATGTCCCTAGCGATGCAACTGTGTAGATGAGCCAATATGCAGAAATTCTTGTCACCAGTGAAAACAGATTCGTACACACATGGCCTTCTTGCCTGTTGCTATCTGCCATTCGTAAGCTGACATGCTGCGCAAGATGTGTCACGGACCGCTGCTGCAATGCCCATATCCAATACAACAGCAATGGTGAAAATCACTGCGTGGGAGGATTCTGGAATATCCACTTGCCTAAAACATGCTTTGTGCAGGTAAAAACAAAAGTCTTGGAACTCATGCGATTGGGCGATCAGTTTACTGCTAGGCATTTCAGCGTAGCATTGCCGCGCTGAGTTTTTTTTCTCCCTGTTCTGCTTCACCGCTACAGAGTTGCAACTGCACCAAGGACAGCTGGCGTTGGAATTTCACTTGCCGTAACCTCTCGACCTTTGTGCTGCTCTGCACCTCAACGTGTGTTGGCTTCCGACACCAGCTGCTGCAACTCCGTGCGCAGGCTGCGGTGGCTTCAAAGTCTTGAAACTGCAACTGTCTAGGTGCGAGCCGCGTTCGTGCCAAGTCACCAAACTATGCCACCCACTTGCAGGCTACAACTGAATAACTTAGAACACACAGAACTGGGCACATTGAACGCCACTCGATGCAGCTTCAAGAGACTCGACGACTTGGTGCGCCCGGGTTGCGCAGGATCTCCCAAACCGCCTCTACCTACTCTCACGCGCTGCTTGCCATGGCCGCTGCGATCTCTGCGATCTGCAGTTCCGAAAGTTCCTCCTCTGGTTCCACCTCCTCTGTCTCGTCAGCTTCCAGGCCTTCCTCCTGTGGCGGCTCGTCCGCGACCGCGAAGGCAGCCACACCAGCCACCACAACGGCGAGGGCACGCGAGAGGTGCCCCTGCCACTTGGCCACTTTCTGCTTGCCCCCAGGGCCTGCGATGTTCGTCCAAGTCCGCAGCGGGGCCGGAATTTGTTCCAGGAGTGTTCGTGCCTTCGCCGCTGAAGGGTTCAGGTCCCCGATCAGCTGTTCCACGGCCTCCACCGCTGCAAGCACACTGTCGGTCGACCACAGCTGCCGCACCAGCTTGTGTTGCAACCCTTGCAGGAGTTTCACCTGCTCCAGGGGAACAAAGTCCCCTTTCCAGGTTTCCACTAACGTCTGCAGCTCGTCGGTCCTCGGTTTCAAGGTTTGGACCCCTCAAAGTTGAAGTTTCAAGGTGGACCACCAAAACGTTGAGGTTTCAAGGTTTGGACACCCAAACGTTGAAGTAGAGGTTTCAAGGTTTGGACCCCCAAAAGGCCTAGGTTTGGACCCCCAAACGTTAAGGTTTCAAGGTTTGGACCCCCAAAAGGACAAGCTTTGGCCCCCCCAAACGTTGAGATTCCAAGGTTTGGCCCCACAAAGGCCCAAGTTTGGACCCCCAAACGTTGAGGTTCAAGGTTTGGGCCCCTAAAAGGATTTGAGCCCCCAAAAGTACAGGAACCCCCCCAATCCCTTTTTGGGAACGTCCATGCTTTCGGGTTAAGGGTTTCCCTTAAACCAATCCAGTGACGTCAAAGCATGAAACCACCAGCTGTCTTTGCTCGCCTGGTGGACCAGTACGACCCAATTCTGCATCCCGAATGCGAGATATCAATACCTCACCGGGGCCAGGATGGCACAAAACAACCACACAATGTGACAACTAAGAATGTTGGGTGAAATATTTGGGTTGGTCTGAACATATACGCCTAAATTGAAGATATTATTCTAATTTTCCCATATTGATTAATATGTATACATATATAGATATGATAGTATGTATATATATATATATATATATATGCATAAAACATATTATGCCTATTCTTGGGGTATAACGGTATACTGGTATACCTCATCTCCGGACCATCCCATTTCAAGTGCAGTTTAGCATGCTGAGCATCTTACAGCAGAAGGTGCACGGGTGCCACCAATAGGTCCACGACTGAGCGGGCTTCCGGCATGGCTCAGGGTGTCTAAACTTGGGGTGCAGATATGGGTAATTATTATAGCCATGTAATAGGGAAAATGATGATTAACCATTGGATTTAGGGGTACACGATTTTTAGACAAATCCAGATATCTCCAGTGATGGTTACTTGATTCTGTTTTAATGGGGAACACAATTATTTTGATGCTTACTGTAGGCAGTGGCTTCCATACTATGATACTGGGTATCCTATTTTCAGACAAACCCAGACACTGGGTAGTGGGTACGACATCAAGATAGCTGGTAGTTGTGGACGTTCATGCCCAAATATGGCACTTTAGATTTGACCCATCTCCGAATCTATATTCACCTGGCTTGAAAAAGGCTGGGAACTATTGCGAACTATTGCGAACTATTGCGAACTGATATTCTTGCTTTCATGTACTATAAACATCGGCTCACATTCAGCACTGTTTTGTCTCTCAGGCTCCGAAAAGAACACTACCACATTGACATGGCACCAACCGTCCATCTCACCGATTCTGGAAGGGATCTGGAACAACAGCAAGCTCATGCGAACCACTCCCATGCAAACTTACACGATTCTACAAGTGTTCATCAGCATGCTGTTTTTTGGAATATACCTTGCTGCCTTGCTGATACTTTCACTCTACATACTTTACTATCCTTTACTATGCACATGGAGGTTTCCAATCCATCCGGGTACCCCCCAAATCATCCATTTGTTTTTTAACGTGGATTTTGCATTCGAAACCAATCAGCTATTGGGGATCCCCCACAACTTAGGAAAACTGAGGCTCCCGAGCTTCATGACCAGTCGCTGTTGGTGCGCAGGCATCACGCGCAAGCGTTGGGCTGCTTCGCCGTCCTGCAGGACACAACCGTTGCTCCGGAGACCACAAAATGATCAAAATGTGATGGATGCTGTTTCTTGGAAGATGGAAGTAGCATCAGAATATCTGCTTCCGGGCTTGTTTTCGTTTGACATTGTAGCCGAAAGTCTGTTCTCAAACGCGAACCAAGACATAGTTGTACCGTCGTAGTCTTGATCCATCTTGGCGTTTGGCCCGGTGACACACACCCACCGATTCTGGGATGCTGACAACACCTGCGCAAGTAAGGAATGCCTCCACCTGCAGCATGACTTGCCATATCAGCTAGCAAATCTTATCAAATCCTTCGCTTGTATCCCATGGACGTCATTCGACAGTTGCAATGAAGAGTTCTCTGGTGATGTGACAGGAATGTGGGGGTCCCGCTCCCATTTTACAGCTGGAAAGAAACGCAGTCTCTCAAACCACCAGCCAGTTCCATCTTTCAATCGTAGCAATCCCATTGTTTCCCCAAATTTCTGATTTATATCTTAATGAAGTATTCCCCAGTATAGTATTTCCAGTATATACCAGCTTTATCTGTTAGTTAAACTATGTTAAACATATAGGAGATATCACTTTACACAGACAGAACCGTTGTATCGTAATGATATAATCTAGTATACCATACAAGATAGGTTGGTTTATATGTAGTTCCAATATAGAACTATGGAATAGTCAAAGGGATTTATAAAACCACTTATGACTTGGGGGCCCCACCTTGTAGTTCGATGGATACAAATACTCTCTGGTAATCAAACATGGCAGTTGACAATCCCCCCCAAAAAATGGAGGTTTCAATGGGAAAAAGAACTCTAAATGGTGTGGATTTTCCATTTCTATGTTTGATTACCCTTCGGCCGCCTCTTGGGCGATTGGCGAGACGTTGCCAGCTCCATTCATGGCATATGCTGCCTTGGAGCAGCCAAAGCCTAATGATAACCATGGCATATTGGGATAGATAGATACCATTAGATTGGCCTATATAAAGGAAAATCAAATATAGGATTTTCATTTTTTCCCTTTAATCAGTCCAATGAATATAATTACCTTATATAAACACCAACAATTTTGCTAGGGAAGAGTCATTGGATATATATATATAATATGGGACATACAGTATCACCAATCACCAACAAACATATTATGATCTTTGGGTGCATCTGACAATGCGGGACGAATTTTCCCCTAACATTGCTGTTGAAATCCGGGGACTTTACGATGGAAAATGGGGTGCCCCATGGTGCCACCTGCCCTTCCCGTAGGTTTCCGGAGGTTCTTTCGAAATCGGCAGTTAGCTAACTACAATAGCCTGGGAGATCATTTCCTGTCTATCCCGTTATATCCCATTATCTCCCATCAGGTATGGGTCAAAATTGGGTACCCCAATAATTGGATGGTTAATACAGTTAATAATACTACAAATGGATAAACATAGACATTCCGATCTGTGGTCCCATCTTCAATATTCACCCCCATATTCCAGCTATACCCAGCTCTGGGGCAGCAACCATCCCCGCAGCTGGGAGGTTCTTTGGAGTTCGCTCCCATGCGAAGGCTGGCACCTCCTGCGCCAGTTGAGCCACTCTGAACATCTTAGGACTCCAAAAAACCATGGCTTTCCCATCATTCGTCCGGTTTCAATGAACCATACCCATATGCACCATGGTGCTGGAATATTTACCATCATTTGCCCTAAAAATCACCCAGTGTTGTAGGTAAAAAAACCATACATGGAGCATATGGGATAGTTGGCTGATATCTTGGATGATTTTTTGATGATTTTATGTTTCCCACTGAAAAGGAAAAACCGTTAACTATATCGTCATTTCGTCGTCCCTTGGAGCCCAGTTGAGAACGGGAGTCCCAGTTTCGTGGATAAGAATCCCGAGATATGGGATATTATGGATTGTATTGAGGATGAATTATGGGATATTGTCAGATTCCACAATAGTATATATGTAATGAATATATATATATAATATAATTATATATCATTATATATATAATTATATAAAAAAAAAAAAACATCATATAATTATATTTAATTATATATATACAGTATATACACGTATATTGTGGGATTGTACATATTCCGAAAAAATACTTTACTTCGAGTTATCCCCACCATGACATCTATACGTTTTGTTACGGGCAAATCTTCTGGCATTCTATCTGGCATATCCTCTGGCATTTTATCTGGCATATCTTCTGGCATTCTATCTGGCATATCTTCTGGCATTCTACCTGGAATATCTTCTGCAATATGTTCTGGCATATCTTCTGGCACTCTGTCTGGCATATCTTCTGGCATATCTTCTGACATTCTATCTGGTTTTCTACCTGGCAAATCTTCTGGCAAATATGTTCTGGCAAACATTCTGGCACTTTATCTGGCATACCTTCTGGCATTCTATCTGTCCTTTCTTCTGGCATTCTATCTGACATTCTATCTGGCATACCTTCTGGCATTCTATCTGGCATATCTGCTGGCATTTTATCTGGCATATCTTCTGGCATTCTACCTGGCATATGTTCTGGCATATCTTCTGGCACTCTATCTGGCATATCTTCTGGCACTCTATCTGGCATATCTTCTGGCATATCTTCTGGAAATTCTATCTGGCATCCTATCTGGCAAATCTTCTGGCGTATGTTCTGGCAAACATTCTGGCACTTTATCTGGCATACCTTCTGGCATTCTATCTGACATTCTATCTGGCATACCTTCTGGCATTCTATCTGGCATCTATTCCGGCATTTTATCTGGCATATCTTCTGGCATTCTTATCTGGCATATCTTCTGGCATTCTACCTGGCATATCTTCTGGCACTCTATCTGGCATATCTTCTGGCATATCTTCTGACATTCTATCTGGCATTCTATCTGGCAAATCTTCTGGCGTTCTAT
>Ga0126342_10019383_pt1 | contig 11561 bp, 12 predicted proteins | sample Cyp1metagenome_FD_92528 | JGI IMG/M metagenome (GOLD analysis project Ga0126342, IMG submission 92528) | Coral microbial communities from Lord Howe Island, Old Settlement Bay, Australia - Cyphastrea 1 metagenome | ecosystem: Host-associated > Invertebrates > Cnidaria > Coral ... | reverse complement strand
CACTTAAGCCTCGCAGCACTTTTGAAAGTTGAGATGTCGAAACAGTGCACGCCGTCGTGGCGCGAAGCACATGTCGAAGTCAAAACGTACAAAACAAATCGTGCTCGGATGTGCTCGGTGCTCGGAGCACTTTTGGAAGTTGAGATATCGAAAAGTTGCATGCCGTTGTGGCGCGAAGCACATTTGGAAGTGAAAAGTGCTAAAAGCTGACGGGTTCGGAGCATGTTTGGAAGTTGAGATGTCGAAAAAGCACACGCCTTTGTGGCGCGAAGCACATTTCGAAGTCAAAATGTACAAAGCACGACATGCTCGGACCACGTTTTGAAGGTTCAGATGTGGTTTTGCGTGGCAGGTGCAAGGGATTCTGCACATGGCCAAAAGTGAGCAAAACGTCAAGGTTTTCTGGCATTTCAAAAAACGATGGCAGGCATGGGACATTTCCAGAGGATCTGCAAAGATGCATTTCGCCTGGCAGGCGCAGTACAAGAGACATGTTCATCAGAGATGTTGGGAGATCACAGCGCTGATTTCTTGCATTTTGGAGCATGAGATCTTCAGGTTTGCTAAGATGATTTTGCGTGACAGGTGCAGCACTTCGTACGACCTGGCTTCACTTTTTCGTGGCAGACGCAATACTTTAGACAGATGGTGATGGAATGGAAAAATCGCAAAAAGCATTGGCACGAGGCCGTCAGCTCTGCACTCATCTGCACTCAACTTTCCATTATTGAAGGTGGTCTCGCAGAATTGCTTCGTTTTTGATGTTGTCAACTTCGAAAATTGAGGAAGTCTCGCAGAATTGTTTCGTTTTTGGCGTTGTCAAATTCAAAATTGAGGAAGTCTCGCAGAATAGCTTCGTTTTCAAACTTGCAGATAGACAGATCGATAGACAACTACCACTACCACTACCACTACACTAAACTACAGCTACACCTACAAATACAATGCGCAAATACCACGCTACATTGCACTACACTACTTACACTACATTACACTACACTACCCTACCCTATCCTACACTACACTAATTCCACTAAATCCACTCATTCCACTAATTCCGCTAATTCCATTAATTCCACTAGTTCTACTAATTCCACTATTTCCACGAAGTCCATTGATTGCATTAATTACACTAATCACATTAATTACACTAATTACACTAATTGCATGCACTAATTACTAATTACACTAATTACACTAATTGCATGCACTAATTACACTAATTACACTAATTGCATGCACTAATTACACTAATTACACTAATTACACTAACTACACTAATTACACTAATTACACTAATTACATTAATTACACTAATTACACTAATTACACTAATTACATTAATTACATTAATTACACTAATTACACTAATTACACTAATTACATTAATTACACTAATTACGCTACACTACAACTGCAACAACAACAACAACTACAACTACAACTACAACTACAACTACAACTACAACTGCAAGCACTACAAGTACTACAAGTACTACAAGTACTACAAGTACTACAAGTACTACAAGTACTACAAGTACTACAAGTACTACAACTACTACAACTACTGCAACTACTGCAACTGCTGCAACTACAACCACAACAACTACTACCACCACCACCACCACGACGACGACTACTGAAATACTGCTACTGCTACTAGTACTACTAGTACTACTGCTACTACTGCTACTGCTACTGCTACTACTACTACTGCTACTACTACTACTACTACTAGTACTACTACTACTACTACTACTACTAATTACTACTACTACTATTACTACTACTACTACTGCTACTACTACTACTACTACTACTAGTACTACTACTACTACTACTACTACTACTAGCACTAGCACTAGCATTAGCATTAGCACTAGCACTAGCACTAGTATTGCTACTGATGCTATTACTATTACTACTACTACTACCACCACCACTACTACTAGTAGTACTACTAACTACTACTAGTTCCGCCACAGCTACAACTACAATTATGTCTACACTACATTACACAACACTACACTAATTACATTGCAGCACGCTGCAACTACAAATGCAAATACAGCTGCAACTACACTACATACGCAACACTACACTACACTAGTTAGCATACATTACACCTACAGCTGCAGCTACAACTGCAACTACAACTACCACTACATTAGACTCCGCTACGCTACAGCTACAATTACACTACTTTACACTACACTACATAGGCTACATACAGTACACCACACTACTGCACACAACACTACAGTACACTATGCGACTACACTACACTAATTACACCACACCACAACTACAACTGCAACAGCAACTGCAACTACACTACGCTAATTACACTACATTACAACTACAACCTCACTACGCTACACTACAACTACAACTACAGCTGCACTGCACCACACTACATCCGGCAGTTGTGGTGAAGTGACCACTGCAACCATTGCAACCACTCCACAAAACACAACTCCAACCACCTTTCGGTCCATCAGTGGATTCGCTCTGCCATCCGTGATTCACAACAACCAACCTCTCCTATAGGTTTCCTATTTTTGAAACTTCCGCCACCGCCTTGTGCTGCACTACTGGTAGTATGTACTTGTATGTATGACATATACAGACGCATAGCCACATGAGTAAATACCAAGCAAAATGAGGAAGAGGGGGATGGACAAACACATTTGCTGTTGGGGCTTAGGTGGCCCTTTATCGATTGGTCCGCCAAAAAAGTGAAAATATCAGGTTCAGTCAATTTATATACGTTTTGCGATGGATAGGCATGCGCACCCGCCCCCTACACAATATAAAAATAAAAACCCCACCTTTCCACCTTTTGACATCCAGAAGTTCCAAATGAACCATGGCCGTGGCTTAATGACCCTGTTGGGCCTCAGCTTCAGGCCAAGGTCCAGGCTGTTCCTGCCAGTCTGGTGGCCGAATTTTCCTTCACCTTTGGCACAGAAGAGGTGGACTACAGGTGCCGTTGGGTGATGTCACCCCCACCTAGATTAATGGGAACTGTGGAGCTGGCATTGACTCGGTTTCATCGGTCATCATGGTTGAATTCAAACAACTCAGATGCGTTAATTTCCATGCTTTTGAGCACCCTCGTGTGATTTTCTTCTTTACCGTTTCTACTTCATTCACGGACGCCAAGATATTCCTTGAGCCAACACCCCGCCACAACACAATGGCATGCAATGGTTGTGGCAGGTATTCCATGCACCAAGCCCTGGACGCAGATGAACTCCATCCCGTGGACTGCTTTGGTTTGCCCATCGCAGCCCCAAGTGGTGTTGGGCGGCGGAAGATGGTGGCAGACTGGATCCAGCGGCAGCAACACAATTGGCCGGGAAACACCCGTGCGGTGCTGTTTTACCAGGCCCAGGCGCCAATTGGAAGTTGACATTCCTCATGTTGAGTGTAAATGGGGGGGATGGGAGGGGTGATATACCAATGCTAGTGGAACATTCTGTAAAATGGAGTGATCCCGCAGATTAGTCAGCCAGGCAGCGGCCGAATTTGCTGAGATGTTGAAAGGCCTTGGGGTTGAGGCTGGATACCATGATGCTTGCAAGCCCCATGGGCCAGAGGTTGGCAGCAAGCAAGTGTTGCTTGGTGACAATATATACAAGGGATATGACACCTCAAAATCGGGGTGTTGAAAATGGGAACCCAGCACTGCAGCACCCTTCGTTTGGCAGCCCCAAATTTGACAAGTTGCCCCCGAATCCTACGTTGTTTGACATTTCTGCAAAAATTGCGCCACAGCCAGGTTGTGTTTGGCCAGGGGTTTGGAGTTAAGGGCGTGCAAACTGTAATCCTTGCAGAGCCCACACGCCAGCCCAGCTCACTGAAATATCTGCAACATTTGCTGCAAAATGTTTGGAGGGACAAATTTCACAGGCGAAGATGGCTCATCGAGGTTCTGGACGGCAATGGCAGAGATAGCACCGTTCAAAACCGCATGAAGGCCTATTCCGACCACCTATCAGCCTTGACGGAGCCGGGCCACATCCTGTCCCCGCTGTCCCGAACTTCCCCACAGTTGCTGGACCTCTGTGGTCGGAGCTTTCCGCTGTTGCGGTCGAATTTGCGGAGTCTGTTGCGGGCTCAGGGTCGAGCAGATGAGCCCAGATGGCTCCAGAGCTTGTACGCATGGCTGCTGGAACATCAGCACAAGCCACGGAGACATGTGGACCTGGAGGAAAGTCTTCAGGCAGAGAGGCTGAACAGAGGCTACCGCTATGTGCGCCAGAAGCTGTTTAATAAGAAGCTGGGCTAAGAGTGGCGAACTGGTTGGCAGTTTCCAGTCTTTCTTTGCCTCTCAAAGTTGAGGTAGCTAACCTCGGTTTTTTCTGTACAAATCTTCGGGACGGGTTGAAACCACCAACCAGCAAAGCTTTCATTTGTATTCATTTGTTTTGTTGTCTCGGGTGCCAAGTGCTTTCCAAAGTTCCCCAAGTTGACACCATTTTGTTGGGGGTCTTGGGCCATTGTTTCCAGAGGATCTGTTGATTGAAATGGTTCACATGGGATCCAATTGTGCTATATTCAGCCCTCATGGCCCCACCGCAAGGTACTCCCTGCTTGCATATGGTTGGCGCCACGGGTGAGATAATTATTGCGACATTTTTTATCATAGGATCCTGTACTATCCTTCCCAATCTTTAAGCCCATCACAGCCATGGATCCCTCACCAGCGCGCCGGCTGGTGTAGCCTTGCGAATGATGCAAGGAAGGAGGAAGAACTCTTTGACGCCTGCACCAGCCTATTGGGTTGCCGCCCCTGGATGCAGAACCTCTCCGATTGGGTAGTCGAACAGGGTCGCCTACCACAAAGTCGGTCCACGGATGCAGAAGAAAGGAAGCACGCCAAGAGGTGGCAGAATGCACAAAGGTATCTTCAAACGGGATGCTTGGATGTTTTAAGTCGCAATTTCGTTAGGCCGATACTATGATTTTCTTTTACCTAAACTGTTCCTTTGGTTTTCCCAGAAAGATATCCAGAGATTCTACTTCCTCTATTGCTTCTGAAATCGCCTGCCCCCAGGACAGCTGAATGCTGCAGAGACACAACTCTTTGAGAGTCGCGTTGGAAATCTTTCCCAGGGCGCTCAAGCGCCTGTCCGGGAATGGATGCAGAGTTTGCATTCATGGCTGAGGGACCACGGCCAGACCCTGAAGGCATCAGATCCGGAAGAAAAGCTACAGACTAGCAGGCTGAAGAAAGCAAAGGAATATGCCAAGGCAAGGTCGGCAAGGTTGGCCTTGATTTCAGGGTTTCCCAGTGAAAAGCTTTTTGGTATACTAGGCACAGCATGTAACAACTATACAAGTCATCTTTTGTTGATTCTGCATGTGGTTGATTATGAGCGGGAATGTGGCTCCTCAACTGGCGTAAACCTAAATATCTCGATGGCCTTGCCCATTTAGCGGGATTTTTAAAATTCAGTGCGGATCACACGGGTGGACAGATTAGGCGTTGAAAACTTAATTACATATATAGATAGATGATTGTTTGAGAGTTGGCTAGCTAATGCTAGCTATAGGTATGTTTGCATGCATGCATGTGCATTTGTAGAGCATCATCTGCGCAAATGCACAAGACATCATATGCATATAACTGTTATAACTCATTATAATTCAATGTTAGTAGGTCCGTAGAATAAATGGGATAAAGAAGATAAATGTACATAACTTTGTTCGCAGACGCAAATCTCCATGCATCATGTTCTCTAGTTCGGTATAATTTTTGGACATAGTAACGGCAATACAAATAACTTAACAATAAAACTAAGAAATGAAGTGATACCTGGAGTTAACAATAGGAAAAATCGGTAATTAATTATCATACCGTATAATATTGATGACCGTATGTATAGAGAGAGAGAGGGACGTGCACCATCAGCATCTTTTTTGGTATCAGTCTTCATCACACCCTCCAGGCCGGCAAGCTGAATGCGGCCGAACAGCAGCTGTTCCATGAAATCTTGGCCGCTCGCCGTGGATTCCATGGATCACGGCCGTGGATCCAAAATCTGACCGCTTGGGTGAGGCGCATGGGCTCCAAACCCCGTAGAGGCGCCGAGAATCCGCTGGAACGGATGCAGGCGACGCGCTGGAGCCGAGCCCAAGGCTTGTTGAAACTGGGGCATCTCACGGCAGCGGAGGCGCAGCTGCTGGGTTGTAATTAGTGTAAAGATTTTCTTTGGGATTTTAGAAATCATTCATATTCAGAGGATCCTGTAGGATCTTATAGGATCTTATAGGATCATGATCTCAACAACTTTCATATATTGGGCTGGAACAGTGGGAACCCAGGCTGTTTCTGGAGACTCAGCGGTCTATTTCCGAAGCTTCGCAGCGCGGCTGGCTGAAATCCTTGCACGACTGGGTGAGAGATGCTGGTCGCAGGCCCAGGGACTCCGTGGAATCCGAGAGGAGACAGGCGACGAGGTGGATCCAGGCAGCAGCTTATGTGAGGACAGGAAAGTTCAATGAAGAAGAGACTTGGTTTGTCTTATCAGGATGTACCAATGTACCATGTTTTACCTCTTATGTAAAGGGTGAATGTGCATCTAAATGTTCAATTATTCCAGGTGCATTCGGGTGGTATAAAATCCGCTTTTGGATGGTTGCTGGGAATGATCCCTCAGAGTCTCTCCGATTCTGGGCTGACGGTTTCGGGGCATTTCAGCAGCCCTGTGGTTCTTTCTTTTCTGAAAGCTCTGAGGAGAAGGACCTCTTCCTTCGCTGCCAGGAAATCGCCAAAGCACATAAGGCTAATATGGACACCAAGGTCCGGGACTGGCTCCAGAGTTTGCATGCCTGGGTGACCAGCCATAACAAGCCTCGCTGGAACGCCTCAGACCCAGAAGAAAAACTGCAGGCGCAGAGGCTAAAGACTGCCCAGCAACGATTGAAAGCTGGAAAACTGAACTTGGCTGAAGAACGGCTGTTTCAAAGCTGCGTAACTTTTTTGCAGTCAAGTGCCTGACTGCTGACGCATGTGATGAAGCTCACCTGAGGCAGAAGCACGTGAGCCAAGCAGACAATTTTAAAGGTAGTTTTCATCTAGGAAGCTTGCATGCCTTGGCCAATCTTTTCCAATCTTGGCCACTTGCCTTTGACAAACTTGACCCATCCAGATGGTTCCAAGATGTTCCAAGCCAGCAAGCTCCAAGTTGTGATCCGAGGAATCACAATGTACAAAGGAAGCGCCAACAGGGGCACGACCCTGCGCTGGGCGCTTTGCATTGCCATGCATGGCGCAGGGGATGTTGCTATGAGAATTTGGTGCCTACGAGTCAAAGCACAATGATATGAAAGCAGTTCAGTGTGTCAGTGAGCCATTAGATTCCGATCTTTTGCCGCATCGAGGCAGTCCTACAGATTTTAAAGGAACATAAAGGAACAACAACTATAACAATATATAACAATTATAAAAGCAGAGGCCACCTTCAAACATCCCCTGAGTGGATCCCTCACATTTTCGCACCTTTGCTGAACTCTCGGGCGGTGCACAGGTCGCCATGCCAGAGGCATGAGCTCCATGGCCCAGTTCGGCTTACCAGGTTGCCCTGCCAAGACCATTGAGCAATGCCCAAAATGGCTGATGGTCACATGTGGTCATATGATCAAACATTGTCAAAACGGGGCTGCATAGAGGCCTGATGGGGAATGTAAAGGCTCTCAACCAGTAGAATTCACGCCAGCTTTTGGAAACTGCTCGATTGGTTTTTTAAACGACAGATGTGATAGGTCTGATAGGTGACAAAAAAGTGAGCCTGGCTGCAGGTGCAGGTGGCCCGGAGTTCTCGGGGCAACTAGTAAGTGAGGGGCATAAACCATTTCCACTCGGAGGTGTGCCGCTGGTTTTACTGTATTGTACCGCATTATTATGCATTGTCAGAGAGAGAGAGATATATATATACATATATATATAATTATATATCATTGTAAGTCTCTTGACAAATAAGGGGTGCAGTGTCATTCAACAGTGTTCCGGTCCAAGTTTTCTCTGCAATCCCATTCCGCGGTCCCCCCCAAGGCCAAGATATCCGCCGCAGGAAACCACAATAGGTATATGAACTTGACCTTTGGACCCATGATAAGCATGTCCAAAACGGGTTGTTTCGGCCTTTCAAGTGCACCGCACCTTACAGGGACCCCAATGAGCACAGGGAATTGGCCAGGCCTGGTGACTGATGTCTTGGCTGACTTCGCCAAGGAGGAGGGAGATGGATCGAAAAATGGATCGGACTAGATTTGGTTAGCAGGATTTGCGAAAAACATCAGCGGCTTCGGGTCTACTCCAGGTAAAGATTTGTTTCTGTTGGATTCAGAAGCAGGGTGTCATCAGAGTCAAGTTTGGTTGTCCAGATGTAAGTTTTGGACGCATTCCAGCGGCTAGTACATGTTGAGAACCGGGTTTCCAGTTTTACTGGTAATTAATTATTTTAGAATGTGCATTTTTTTCCGGCAGATGATGGCAGATGCGTTTGCCACTGAAAGGCTCGGAGTTCATGTGGCTACAACAAAAGCTGTGAAGAAGATGTGATAGATGATATATTACCATAATGCGTACGGGGTTCCATTTCAACCACAGAATGGATTGTGACGTTGGGAAACAACCATCAACTATCACAAACACATGCAGAGAGTCACACACACACATACAGTATCTTTTATATACAATATAGATTTATATGATTTATATGATGCTCTCTCTCTCTCTGTATGTATATATATATATGTATACGTCTATACATCTTGCACTCAATGAATGTACCAGAAGGGGGCAAACAACTAGGGTAGCAATGGACGCAACTTAATTTTTTCTTATATCAATTTTGCATACGAAACCTTCCGTCTTGAAGGGAAACATGCACAGTTTTTTTGATCCCCAAAGTCAATTCCCCATGTTTTCGCATATTTTATACGTTCCACTGTTTTACTCTATTAAAATTAATGCTTTAACATACTTCCCATGATGTCGCTATAATTTTCCACATTTTGGCCATAACCACGACCACAAATTGGCTGGACACAGCCATGGCAGGAGGCTCTGGCCGAGGCACCCTACTTTGTTCACATGGACCCCATGAAGCTCTTTGAGTCGGGGCTCCAGGTGGCAATGGAACTGGTTGGGTACCACCTGAAAATGAACATGAGTTGAGAGCAAACTGAGTGCTAGATGATGCGTGCTAGCAATGTGCCACCGGGCCAAGTAGCAGTTTTTTTTTCTCAGTGGCCAGTGCCCTTCACTGAGGCCGAACGAGGGCAAAATCACTACACCACAGCATACTGATGCCTTGTATCAACAGCTTCTCGGTTCTAGGCCCTGCACCTTGGGCTTGGGCTTGTGAACGACACCTTGCTTGGGTGATCATACCTCTTACCAGCTGTCGAGCAGCCATGGGTTACAACAGGTGGTAAGCCAGCATAAATATCTGAGTAGGCACTGAGGACAGTGAACATAATTATGTCTGTGGGGAAGGGTGTGAAGAATCTGTAAGAAGAAAGTGTAAGAAAACTAAGGTTTTTTGGCTTTAATTTAGGCGGTGTAAGTGAATGTGTGAGACTGGTTGGGCTGTGTAAGTGAATGTGTAAGCAGTGTAAGTGGACATGTGAGAAGGTTCAGGCAGTGTAAGTGGATGTGAGAGAAAATGCAGGCAATGGAAGTGGATGTGTGAGAATGAGGAGGGCCAGGCAATGTAGCTGGTCTGGTAGTGCCAGTGGCTGTGTGAGAAGTGGATGTTGCGAAAGGCTGATGATTGGGCCCTGGGGGCAGAGTTCCGCTCACAGACCCCCTCACTGATCCCCTCACACCCCACAGTTCCGCTCACAGACCCCCTCACACCCCACAGTTCTGCTCACAGATCCCTTCATAGATCCGCCCACAGGTCTCTTCACAATTGTCCTGGCTTCCACACGTGAGTTCCCCGGCACCCCACGTCACCAAAGCTTCAACAATGTTTCTCAAGTTTGGTGTATCATTGAAGCAGCCGGGTTCTGTGGCTGGTGACCCAAAATTGCACTTTTACCTGGTAAATTACAGATTTCTCACAGACGGCTTCCTATCCGTGGTGAAAGGAAATCTTTGAGGAATTTGTGAGAAATCTGTGACAAATCTATGACTTAGGAGGTGTTTTTCAATTTTTGATTGGCTTGGACATCTAAATTTGTAATTTTACCTAGGAAATCACACATTTCCTCCAGACACCTGGGCCAACCAAACTGTGAGAAATCTGTGATTTAGGTCGTGTTTTTGAATTTTTGGTGGATCATTCAAGCAACTTGGCTGTCTCGTTGGTGATCCAAAATTGCGATTTTACCTGGTAAATTACATACTTCTCACAGATTTCTTACAGATGCCTAGCTATACATGGTTAAAGGAAATCTGTGAGAAATCTATGGAAATCTGTGATTTAGCTGGTGTTTTTCAATTTTTGGTGGATCATGCGATTTTACCTCGTAAATTACACATTTCTCACAGATTTCTGACAGACGCCTTCCCATCCGTGGTTATCCCAATCCATGCGCAAGCCAAACTATGAGAAATGTGCAATTTAGCTTGTGTTTTTCAACTTTTGGTGTGTTTCCAAGATACAAAATTGCAAGTTTACCTAGGAAATCACAGATTTCTATCCAACACCTGGACCAACCAATCTGTGAGAAATCTGTGAGATCTGTGGGGAACGGCGGGACATTTTTTCTACACTATGTTTGCTTATGGAGGGATGGTTGCTGATAGTTCTGGATGACTTAGACACACATGTCACATGTTGATTTGTTGCTGTCAATTATATAATGTTCAGGTGGTACTATTCACTTGCTGCGGGTGGTTTTCCTTGTTCTTTTCGCAGCCGGGTAGCGTAGCACTAGCAGCCGTACGACTGAGAGCGTCTTAGTCTTAGTCAAGTCTTCGAGTTTGCAGCCTTAAGAAGACAAAAGATTCCAAGAAACCTTTCATCGCAAGTCGCCGATGATCATCACGGAGGGAAAAAAACGTGCTTACCTTGCAGACATGCTACACACAACACTTTACTCACATGCCCACACCCAGGCTGTAGTACATCTCACAATTTGTTCAAATATATCAATGAAGACCTTGATTTTCCCACAGATTTCTCACAGTTTCAGCTTGCAGAAAAATCACAGATTGAAAGTCAAAAAAAATAAAGGACCAGATAACCCCACATGTTAAGCCCTCCGATTGTTATGAAAAGAAGGTGATGACTTAGGATGGTGGGAGCAGATGATGATTGGATGGGGAATAGACAGGTGGATAGATAGATTAGATTAGATTAGATCAGATTAGATAAGATAAGATTAGATTAGATTAGATAGATAGATAGGTAGGTAGAGATAGATAGATAGATAGATAGATAGATCGATCGATCGATAGATCGATAGATCGATAGACCGATAGATCGATAGATCGATAGATCGATAGATCGATAGATCGATAGATCGATAGATCGATAGATAGATCGATAGATAGATCGATAGATAGATCGATAGATAGATAGATAGATAGATAGGAT
>Ga0126342_10019382_pt1 | contig 11562 bp, 13 predicted proteins | sample Cyp1metagenome_FD_92528 | JGI IMG/M metagenome (GOLD analysis project Ga0126342, IMG submission 92528) | Coral microbial communities from Lord Howe Island, Old Settlement Bay, Australia - Cyphastrea 1 metagenome | ecosystem: Host-associated > Invertebrates > Cnidaria > Coral ... | reverse complement strand
GCCACAACGGCGTGCAATTTTTCATCTCTCATCTGGCCAGGTGGCTCCGCACCCGCCGCTTTAGCGAGCCTACTTTTCGACCCTCCGGAGCCACAAATCATTGGAACAACACAGTGTTTCGCGACTTTCCTACCTTTTCGCGCATCTGCATCTTCTTTCTTCTGACTCTTTCTCTTCTCTGATCTTCTCTCTTCGACTCTTCTCTTCTCTCTGACTCTTCCCATCTCTGCTTTTCATCTGCCCATATTGTCGGAAGTTTGACTTCTAAACTTCCTTCGATGATTATTGGTGACTAATCAATTCGGAACTTTTTTGGGTGGGCCCCTGGGCCCCTGGGCCCGTGTTTTTTGGTTCAGGTGCCCAATGAAGTATCAACAACTTATCAACCGTTATTGCTGCTTCCGTAGCTTTTCTTGGAGTTGATCCCTTCCGCCAATGCGATCTGTGGACCCTGATGGTTTAGAATATGCATTTGGGCGAAGACCGAATAGCCTCAGTATGCCTCAGTAAACTCCATTCCGAGACTAGGGTATCAACATATTCGATTTCACTTCCTGGTCTACCCACCACACATTAGGTTTCGACCATGGCAGATATTGGGTGCTCCGAATCCAAAGCAAATCTCAGAAAAATGATTGGCCCACTGCCCTCTTGGCACATCTTGGCACCAGAGATTCTGATGGGGTTCGAATCTATCTGTGTCTAAGGCCCTTGGGGTTTTGCCTTGACCGTGAAGGGATCAACTTCTGCACCAGACCATCTGAGAAAGACCAGATTTTTATTGGCTAATGTGACCCCAACCAAGGCAAATCACAGGGTGTTGGAGCATAGACTCCGCAGACAGTTGGCATTTTAAAAGAGGTTTGGCGGAGCAGTCCTTTTTCGACCACTTCCACTTCCAACGCATAGTATTTCCAGAAACTTAGCGCAACCTCATTTAGCGCAACCTCATTTTGCGCATGACATATTTTTTGACGCAGGGCGGCTCAAGATGCTACATGTGACCTCAGCAGTGTCAGGTGAATCAATTACTACTCTGACACTGGATGACTTGGAGGTTCAATGCACCCGCGCCCTAAAACAGCGCTTGGCCGAGCTGACTGGGCTTCCTCGGTTTCGGCAACGACTTTTGCGGGCCGATCACAGCGAGTGCTTGGATGAGGAGCCCTTGGTGGCTGGTGAATTGCAGCTGGTCTTCCTGCAGTTCTTAGCCCAGGATGATGTGGAAACCATGAAATTGCTGGATGCATGCCAGCAAAATGATGTTTCTACTGTTGAGTTCTTTCTGCTGTGCCCCGCAAGCCACAGGACGGTGACAACTTCGCTGAAGGTGCCTTGCACCTGGCGGCAAGCTCCGGCAGTGTAGGGTGCGCCAGCCTGCTGGTGGAGGCTGTGGCAGATATCAACGATGCCAGCAGAAACACCAGCGCTACACCTTTGCATTTGGCCGTTGAGCACGAAAGGCTGGAGATGATTCGCTGGCTGCTGGAGTCTGGGGCCGACAAAGAGGCGGCCCTACACACTGGAGATACACCTTTGCATTTGGCCGCCCGGAATATGAACGCAGAAGTGGTGCGAGTGCTTTTGGAGTTTGGAGCCAGCCCAAATGCGGCCAGGCACACAGATGAAACTCCTTTGCACTACGCAGTGCGGTTTAGCACACCTGAAGTTATCCGCTTGCTGCTTGAGTCAGGCGCTGAGCATAGGCCAACTGAAGCTGGTGCATTCCCTTTGCATTTGGCAATTACTTGCGGGGACCACTCTGCAATAGAAGTTGTTCTTCGTTTGCTGATCGAGTCTGACGCTGACTCAAACGCAGCCAGATGTGATGGTGAAACCCCTTTGCGACTGGCTGTTAAGTGCGGCGATTCCGACATGGTTCGCTTCTTGATTGAGTCTGGGGCGGACCAAAAGGCCATTGGCCCTGACGGTGCAACCCCTTTGCATCTGGCCGTCAGATTTGGCTGCACTGAAGTGGTTAGCTTTCTCCTTGAGTCAGTCCCTGGCAACGGGTCCAGGGATGAGAGCCTGTTGCAGGTTGCAGCTCGTCGGCGCCGTTCCAAAGTGGTGGCTTTTCTGGAGAAATGTCCCAGCTTGAAGAGAAGGAGACGATGAGGGTCGTCCATATTTTATCTCACCATTTTAGTGGACTGTAGATAGGATATTTTGCATTATATCAATGAAGCAACCGATTCTTGGCGATCCAAGTTTGACACATATTCGCGTGGTGATGCATTTTGCTTGGCCTCCCCTTGTGATGAGTATTTTGAGCTAATGTGCCGGTACGATTCATCATCACCCATGCGGCAAGCAGTGCAGGTGTGGAAGGATGGACCCAAAGCATGGACCAATCTGAATTGGCCAGGCTCAGAATATCAAAGGCTCTCTCCGCTCCCAGATGTAGCAAGTCTGTCACTGCACAGTTGGGCCTGGGCATTCGCCAGCCCCATGCGAAAAAATGGAACGCGGCTCCAGCATGGTTTGAAGATTGGTGTGAGACTCTGTGAGACTCTGTGAGAGCCGCAAAATCCGTGCCGGAAGTGTGTTTAGACCACGGGGAAACTACTGTAGGTACAGTGAAATTGCCAGCACACCGCCCTTTTCTTGAAAATGGGGCACCACCAAATGCCTATGGTTTATCATCATTTTCCCTTCAACAATTCACCATTTTCGGGGTGTACAAACCATTTTCAGATGCACTCGCATGGTCAAGCCATGTTGGATCCTCATGACTTCTCAATCTGATTCCGGGCCATTTTTCCTTAGTGCCAAGAAGGGATCCTGATATTTCGGGGTATTCTTGCATTCGTGTTTGATGGTTAAATGGTGGTTAAATGGTGCTTAGATTGTGGTTAAACGGTCGTGAAATAAGACTTAACACAACCTTTACCACCATTTAACCACCATTTCTTCAGGAAAGAAGGGAGGAAACGGAGGAAATCTGTTTCGAACAGGGGACTCCGGGGACTGGTCAAGGTGGTCCTGGGATCCTGATCAGGCGAAGATGTGGATGTCATTGCCGAAGCCATTGACGAGGTTCCGTTCAGAGAAAATCCATCCCAAAACCCGAAAAACCAGACGAGGCTCCGAGGTTCGGATGGTTTTCCAAAGTTTTCTCAAACTTTTGAAGTCATAAGGTGACATCGTTGCAGCGTTCAGTTGTTTTTTTGTATTTTTATTGAGCTGGTGCCCAACTACAGGCTGTAAGCAGTGAAAACCATGGAAAAGAATTCAAAGACCCAGTTGAAACTCCTTTTTCAGACCAATTAGTGGCAAATCAGTTGTGAACAATAGTCAAATTTCATTCTGATCGAACGGTCATGGTCATTTGTAAGTTTGTAAGCATAAGTCCATCCAACTTTGCGGCGTCCGATTGTGACCAATATCCGGATGAAAGATGATGAAAGGTGATACCAAGTGCATTTCTGCCGGGTTCCATCTGCGCCTGTAGCTGCCATGTTGCCAAGTGCATATGACTTTGTGATTGGTGCACGTCTTCTGCCATCGCCAGGGGCATGGTCATGGTCATGGTCATCCTCCTCCTCATCATCATCATCATCATCATCATCACCACCATCGTTTATGTTGGCTCCAATTTGACGATTCCCAGTAGGATTCGCTTTACATTCCCACGACTCCATCCTCCTCCTCCTCCGCCTCCTCCTCCTGGTCCTCCTCCTCCTCCTCCTCCTCATCATCATCATCATCATCATAATCATCATCACCACCATCGTTTATGTTGGCTCCAATTTGACGATTCCCAGTAGGATTCGCTTTACATTCCCACGACTCTCGCTTGCCACCTACGACCAGGCTCCTAAGACAGATGGAGCGGAAGGCACAGAACCGGCTGGCAATGAGGCGCACAGCAGCTACAGTACCACATGTTGTGGCAGAGGATCTCCAAATTTTAAGCACTGTTTGGCGAATGGGAAATAGATGGAAATAGAAAACCATCCAGCAATCGCTTCTGACCTCTATAGCTGCTCTAGGTACTCGTTGGTCCCGTCCTACTCTCGATAATGATCCTATTGGCAAATATTCGAGTCTCTTCGCGACGAACACCGCCCGCACCACGTTGTAATTAGGGGATGGCTTTTCGAAGTTGAGGAACATGATAGCATGCGGGCTGAACACTCCAACTCGGGTCCAAGTTGGTCCAACATGGTGCAACTTGGGCCCGCTCTTGGGAGCCACGCTACCTATGCGGGGGGAACTGCAGCCCAAGTGGAAGGCCACACGGACCCAACTTGAGGAACAGGGCCCAGCACCACTTTCACGAACTTTCACCGAGGTCCGCAAAATGATAAAAAACGCGGGAAATGCAAGTAAATAACACTTGTTTTCAGCATACCACGTTCCCCATGTTGAGTCCGTGCTGTGCGCAGCTTGGGCCGAAGTGGCCTCAAACAGGAGTCACTTGGGCCCAAGTTGCGTCATGTTAGACCCAAACTTGGGCCAAAGTTGGAACTAACACAAGTTGGTTCCAACTTGGCCCAGGTTGACTCCAAATTCAAATTGAGCCCATGTTGCGCAGATGTCGGCTCTAAAGTGAAATGCAGTATCGTGCGCTTTTTGGCGGTCTGTAACTTTCGAACTTTCGAAAATGCCTTGCCCCCATCTGAAGCTATATGCATGCTCTGATGCATTGAGCAGATTATTGGCTACAAAGTGACCACGATCAGGCACCTTCGGTGCGGGCCGTCTTTATGGGGGGAGAATCTCCCACCACCGCAACACTGCTCATCGCTCAGGGTTTTGCGCATTGCGCGATTTTGCGATCCCATTATCTTGCCAGGCAAATGAACTTCAAGCTGGTGGTGGCGGAGACGAACCTATGCAGGAGGCTGCTGGGTGCTACCAGCGAGGGCTTGACTCTTGGGACGAGTTGCTGCGACCACGAATTGACCAGAAGTCAAGATGGGAAGATAGGCAGCAAAGATGGGTGTAAGAACCATGGGGAGGTGAGCAACCAAGATGACAAGAGACCCTAAACTACAGGCTTGAAGATAGGGATACAACCAACAAACACGGGTATGGCGGAGTGACAATGGCAGCCTTCCGCGCCTTGCTATGATTCCTCCGCCAAGATGGAAGTTTAGTAGCAACAATGACAAAATTTGTGGGGTTGTTGGCAGTTGTTGGCATTCTTTTTTGAGTTGTATTTGTATTATATATATATATATGTCCCATTGACTTTCTCCCAAGGATCATGAGTGGACAGTTTACCATCTGAGTCTTGAGCCCAAACGTGGTGAAATACGGCAGGTTTTACCAGTGGGTGGTTGTCCAGAGTTTTTTTTGGGAAATCCACAGAACATGTCTGACAATTAGAATTTCAATCATCCACAGCCGAATCCTGCGACTTGGCATTACAATCTCCCAATCAGTCACTGGCTGGTGGTTCATTTGTTTTTGTTTTCAAATCCCCAATGGTTAAAGTTTTTCGGATGGATTGAAACCAATCAGATCGCTATGATCGAAAACACAACTGTTTTTTCAATGTCACAGGAGCCGAAACCAAAAGATGAAGAGCAGGATCCTGCGGTGCCCTTCACACAGATGAGCACCTCGGCAGGGGAGAGAATGGATCTATGGTCAAAAAGATATCAAAGCACTTGAGTGTTTTGGTTTCTGTCCTTTTGATTCTTTTCGGTGCTTAGGGTGAATGGTCAAATCCTATGATTTTCCCCGATGGAAGATCTAAGCATGAACAATGGGGATGTAAGCAACCCAATTTGGGTTTTCGACATTTTTTCCCATCTAAAGCATGCATTTTTTTGCAAAGAAAATCTGGATAAACTAGCGACTTTTTGGTGTGACACCAGGCATTCGAGGGTTTTGACCCTTGCCATGAGTCAACGCATCAATTTCATGGCTCAGAAAAAGGAGCTTTGGGATTGACGATCATTCGTCTAGAATCTATGGATGTTTTGGTTTCACATTGGGATGCTTTGGTGAAAATGTCAGAGCCCTACCACAGATGGATTAGATTTTCAGGATTTTCAGGATTTTGAACATTTTGATCATTTTGAACATTTTGAACATTTTGATCATTTTGAACATTCTGATCATTTTGAACATTTTGAACATTTTGAACATTTTGATCATTTTGAACATTTTGATCATTTTGAACATTTTGAACATTTTGATCATTTTGAACATTTTGATCATTTTGAACATTTTGAACATTTTGAACATGTTGAACATTTTGATCATTTTGAACATTCTGATCATTTTGAACATTTTGAACATTTTGATGATTTTGAACATTTGGATCATTTTGAACATTTTGATCATTTTGAACACTTTGATCATTTTGAACATTTTGATCATTTTGAACATTTTGAACATTTTGAACATTTTGAACATTTTGAACATTTTGAACATTTTGAACATTTTGAACACTTTGATCATTTTGAACATTTTGATCATTTTGAACATTTTGAGCATTTTTTTGAAAACATTTTGAACATTTTGAACATATTGAACATTTTGATCATTTTGAACCATGAGCAATCATTTTGGGGTACCCTCTGCCTCTGTTCATCTCATTTGGTCGAACATTTGCCACTTGGGGATGAGACTTGACCAAACTCGATGTGGAACACCTGAAGATGATCTTGATCCCAACGCAGAGAGAGAGAGAGAGAGAGTCAAGACGTATAAGTAGATAATAGTAGATACATATACTCGGGATATCTTGTTTTTTTGAATTTTCCACTTCAAAACAACAGACGAATAGTGCAAGGGATAGACCACTGGCAGCGCGTCGAAATTCGAAGACTTCTTTGAGTACTTTATTTAAAACCATACTTGGTGGCTGTCAAAATGGACATGTCATGCAAGCTCTCCTCAAAAAGGTTCTCTTCATTTTCAAAAGGTTTTGATCAGACCCACAAATGCGTGCCAATGGATTCTCATCATGTTTCCACTTTTTTGATGTGAAATCTTGGGCTGATTCCAGCTCAATTTCACAATCCTATTCCATATGGTATATATGGTTGACAATCTTCGCAATGTCTCCTCATCAATTTTTATGAAATTCTTCTTCAAAAATCATGTCTCCAGTGATCTCCAGTGGATTTTCAGAAATCCTGCACCTTGGATTCCTTTGATGGTTGAAACATGTTGAGACCCTATTGAAACCCAATCATGGGGTAGACCAGCTATCTGGTGCAGGCATCAAACAGCTCAAGCACTTCCTCCATCGCCGCGGGGTGCGCATGCCGCAAAGCATCGCGGAGAAGGGGGACTTGGTTGCCCTCGTGGAGGAGTCCAAGGTGGCTGGCGGCCTGGGCCATGGTTTGGAATGGGGAAATCATGGGGTTTTGGAGATGGGAAAGAGTATAGATTTAGTGGAAAATTTCGGACTGTTTGTATTATCTCTTGAAATGTGGATTTCTATCCAGCGAAATATGACTTTCGTCCAGCGAGCTTGTGGTCTTTCTGGGTCCCAAAGTTGCAGAAACCATCAGTCTTGTGATGTGAAGTAGGCATGGACCTAAACCAAAAACGTGCTGTGTTTTCATGGCCTTGAAGGGCTTTGAGAATGAATCAACCGTCCACTTTCTATGCCATAGCCTCATATGAGAGCGATGGTTCTTGGAACCCGACAGTCCCTTTGATGTAGACCGCCAGTGTCAACTGCCAGCTTTGAACGAACTTTGCCCAAGGCAAATTCTTCACACTCCTATTCAATGGCCAAGATATACATCTTAAGCCACCCGGGTTACCATCATTCACAAAATTCAACAACTTCCAGGCTCCCCAAAGGATTAATCCGCTTACAACATACCAGTGGTGTAGGCCTGTGATAGGTCATCCCAGCTTGATACGTGGGCATAGAGCCAATAAATCACGTTAAATCACCATCTTTGTGTATCTTTGTCAATTATTCCATGCTTTTAGGTGGTAAACCATCATTTTTCTCCATGTTTGATGGTGAATTCCATCTGATTTCGGGACGCTGTCGCTGCAGGATCTCCCTGTCCGTAGCGAGGAGGAGCTGCAGCGCGCCGCGAAGGCGGCGGCGCAGGCGGCGGAGGCAGCGAAAAAGGCGGAGGAGGAGAAGAGCAAAGCGGAGGAGAAGAAGGAGGACTGGTCGAAGTCAAACTTCCGACAATGACAGATGGAAAAGCAGAGGTGGGAAGAGTTAGATGATTATTTCTATCATATGTATATATATATATATATGAAGAATATATGTATTATATGTACTGGTTCATATACCATATTATATGTATGTATTTTTTTAATGATGATTTGATTATTATATGTCACTAATCAATAGCAATAATCATTATTACTATCATTACCAGTATTATGATTATGAGTATGACCATTATCATCATTGTAATAGCCATAATCATAATAATCATGGTAGATAGTAATAATAATGATAGTAATAATGATCAATAACCAATAATGACTGAGAAGATCTTAGGAATATCATTATTGCTTTAATTTTCATTCTTCTCATTACCAGATAGTGACAATGATAATGATGACTATAGTGACACTGTCATTTGTTTAAATCATTATGGAGTGGAAAGAGCAAATGACATTATGAATGATAGATAATAATCAGCAATAATACTCATAGTGAATACTAATCAATGATGCATTTGTGTTTCTTTGTGACAATTATAATATTGATGATTGTTCTTATTATTGTTATCATTATTTTGACTGGGAGGAGGATCTTGGGAATATGATTATGACAACTATTATGATCATTCTTTTTCTTACCAGATACTGCAGCGATAAAGCTTCCTATTAGTTATGATCATTATTATTTTTATCATTATAGACTGCGAAGAGCAACGGAATTTATCATAATCGACAACAATACTCATTATTACTAGTATTGTAATTCTTATTATCACTATAGGAGCTATGTAGGTGATGATGATATTGATGATGGTGATGATGGTGATGATGATGATGATGCATGATAAATGATAAAAGATGTAGCAGGGCTGGGAGGAACATGTAACATATATTGTATGTGTATATATAAAATGTACATACATACATACATACATACATACAGCTAAGAATGGCCATTCGAACAATCATATGGTTTATTTTTTGATATCTTTTGCTCATTCAGGCTGTGCTGGGTGAAGTTGCTAAGGTATTTGGGGTGAGGTTAGGACACAAATCTGCATGTCATAGCATTTCCAAATTCATTCTTGTTTGAAAGCCACATGGGTGTCTATACAAGCGTCAGGCCAGGGTGTTTGAGGGGTCCCACTCTGCCTTTTTTGCATGTTTCGAACCCAAATGTTGGTGAGAACCGTTTTTTTTTTGGTTTGGTGCCGCTCGAAGAGACAGTTGGCAAGGGGGGTCAAAGTGGGGCAAAACTTCTGGAGAAACCATGTAAGGCCAAGGTTTTCCGAAGTGTCGGTAAAACGTTTTGACACGCATCAAACTTCCGGCTGCTTTTCAATGAAGCATATGGATGCTTTGGAAATCAGACTACAAGAGCTTTGTTTCTAGATTGCTTTGGGTCAAAATTGCGCAGCCAGAAGGTGGATGGGCTACCAGACTTGCTCAACATTTGTTGTCCCAGGGTCTTCAATATTGACCCACATACCCAGATGAGTTTTCCTTGACGTTTCGTTGGAACTCAGCCAGGACTCGACCACTCAGATGCCATGGCAAACTGCTGGAGGTTGTACCCCACAATGGGGCATGGGCAATGGCATGGGCAATGGCATGGGCAATGGCATGGGCAATGGCATGGGCAATGGCATGGGCTGCGGCATGCCCACCATGCCCACCATGCCCACGATGCCCACGATGCCCACCATGCCCACTATGCCCACTATGCCCAACATGGCATACCCTGCGGCCGGTCCGCTGCCCCGACCGCCGAAGTTTGGGGGTGTGTGGCCCATGGGTGCCTGGCCCGGCCCGACGGCCCCCCATGGGGCCCCTCAGCCACCAGCTGCGCCGCAGCCGCCAAAGAGCCGGCCACCCATTGTTTGGCCACCGAAGACGCGAGAAGAAGCGCTGAGACTTGGGAAAGACACTGTGGGGGGAAACCTTTTGGAAGCTCTTTTTTGGTTCGAGGAATATCATACCCAGCTAGAGCTTGCCTATTTGCGGTGCATTTCAGATTAGTTATGCTTTGTAGGATCAAACCAGTTCCAAAGTTGGAGTGTGTAAAGTTGGCAAAGTGCAGCAACTGGTCAAAGAGCTCGCCTTAGATGCCCGCCCCCCCGCCCGTGTTTTTCTCGCGTCATGTCTCAGCAAGCAAAAAATCCACACGAGCATGTTTGGTGACAATAGCCACGTTGTGCTACTTAGATCTGTTTGGATCGCACCATCCGCGAAATTGCTGCAAGGGATGCAAATCAGCAAGGTTGATGATGGGGTCCATGATCACGTGGTCCATGATGACGCCGGGACAATTCCACAAAACATGTTGTAGTTCCAAAGTGGGATAATGGCAACTGGGCTTAAGTTGATGCCAGGGTTATTGCAGTTGACAGTGGGTTGACGAGACATGGTTGTCAGTTGGGCAGCGATACGATCATTCCAGTTCATAGCAGGATGGTGGTCTGTCCAAAGATACAGCAGTCCTGTGAAATTAACCTTTGAAGAGGAGAATGTTGGGAGACAAACCTATACCTCTACATAATGAGATCCGTATAGGTAGGAGACAAGTTCCTCGATCATGATGCCTGGAGGACTGGGTACTTGGGGGATACCACTTTTTTAAACTGGCCAATAAGCCTGGTTACACAGTCCCCTGACCATCTTGACCATTGACTCCAGAATAATCCTCCAAGTATCTCTTGGAGTCCCAGCACAACCCAAGGACCTTCCAAGGCAATCGGCTCATGGGAGTCAGGCCGGGGCTTGTGGATGCCTCACCTCCAGAAGTCGACAACTGCCTGGCACAATCGACAACTGTTGTACCCCAAATTCATTATTATTACTTTTTTAAAATTACAGGCATACTGGTATACCCCCAAACATCCTCAAACCAAACAACTTTATCAATTATAAACTATACGAAATGGGGGATACCCAAAAATTGCTAGGGGATACCCGGAAATGGCTATTTCAATTAGGAAAAGGACTTTGAACCATGGGATTTTCGACACCCAAAAAGACCGGTTTCCAAATGATTGAGTTTTCCATCCCCATTTGGAAGACGACCCCTGATGGGGAGCAGGTGGAATAGACTTTGACGTAGCTTGGTCCTGGAAAGCAACACATGAGATTTTTCAAGGTCTGAAATGGGTCAACACATGCCGGACGGGTGTGTTTCAAAGGTAGCGTCTTTCGATAGTTGGAAGTTGTTTTGAAGTGGAACACGCCCAGCGGGGCGGAGAATTTTTCGTGCAAATGGAGATGCATCCCAGCTAGTACAGTAAGTGGTTTACAACCTGCATATGTATATATATATACATATATATATACATATGTATATATATACATATATATATATATATACATATATATACATATATATATATTATGTATATATATATACATATATATATATATTATACATATATATATGTGTATATATATACATAATAT
>Ga0126342_10019381_pt1 | contig 11563 bp, 8 predicted proteins | sample Cyp1metagenome_FD_92528 | JGI IMG/M metagenome (GOLD analysis project Ga0126342, IMG submission 92528) | Coral microbial communities from Lord Howe Island, Old Settlement Bay, Australia - Cyphastrea 1 metagenome | ecosystem: Host-associated > Invertebrates > Cnidaria > Coral ... | reverse complement strand
TTTTTTACTCCCGAAAAAAACAACCAACTGTTCCCAGTTTGCAGAACGAGGCGAGGAGCCTCGGAGAAAGATCCTGTGCTACGGTGTGGCTCGGCATGAAATGATGACTGGAGGGGCCAGGGGGTGGTTGGGCCAACGCATGCAATGCCACGAATAGGCAACAAAAACCACAACCTAAGATCCTAGTCAAGGAGATGGGCGCTCCTCTTCAATTACAAACCAGCATGTTTGAAGCTCCGATTCGACATGATAAGGACATTGGTCGTGACACCGCTTGGTTTGTAAAGGGGGTAGTGGACATATGAGACTCGAAAAAAACACTACACCAATTTCCTCAAAATCGAGCATTCAGAGTGTCAACTGCAGATGGGTTCAACCTTTTAGTACTCAGAGGATGGGTGGATACCACATGGCGAATGACCAAAACCCAGTGGTTTTGGTCAATTTTTCGAACCTTTGCCCTCTAAACTCACCAGATTCAAGGAATGTTGAAATCAAACCATTCTTTTATGGTTTTGATCTACATTTAGCTAGGCTTTTTATGGTTTTTTATATGTTTTTACCTACCATTTCTGTAGGCTTCGCCCCCCAAAAAACCCTCAAGTGACGGCCCAGGACAGCCTCACGGCCGGCTTCTTCGCCGGCGGCCTGAAATTCGACCCCTACGGGCGGACCATGTCTGAGGTCCGGTGTCGATGCGGTGATTTACCACATTTTTATAACAATGATGTGGAAGTATCTACATCTAACCATTGATAAATTGAGGTAAACATGTGGGCTAAATTGGGTCAACTGGAAGTATCTGCATACTTAATGATATCTATAGTGTATCATCTATGATAATCAAATGATGATGTCTACATTGTAGTGAACAAAACATTGATGTGGGTAAAACAATGCCATAAACCACCCATGACCGGGAATGGTACCACCTATAAATATGGTGAAATTGGGGATGGTTTATATTTATGGCATTGTTTTACCAACATTAGACAATGTTAGATAACCCATTACGTAGATAGATCTAATATATTACCATTACAATGTATTGCTAGTATATATCACATGAATAGCAAGTAAATGGTTATATATTAGATATTTATCGTAAGATGTACTGCAATCCACATTACAAGCACCATTCGATAAAATAATAAATACATGATATTTGTAATCTTACCATCTTGAATTGCCGGAGGCTAGGTGATTTACAGTGAACACTGCGGTTTGTTCCTGGTAGGTTCTGGCTTCTGGAGGAATCTATGCGCAGGCAAAACGGTGAACACATTTGGTGGGTGACAAACTATGGGTTCAACCAAGGGCTAACCAAGGTGAAAAGACATACCCTCTGGTAAACTAACATAGCTATGGAAAATCACAATTTTCAATGGGAAAATCCACTATAAATCATCATTTTCAATAGCTATTTTGACATAACCAGAGGGTACTTGGATGCCTTTGCTGTGTGGCTTCGCCACCGTCGTGGCGCAGGTCTCGGTGTGTGGGCACAGTGGCTGCACCACACGAGAGATGCTGGATGCCGCGGAAACAGATCCTAGATCTGAAAGTCAACCAGCACCTTTCTGCTTTGCAGCTGGTTGAATTAATGGCACATATACTGTAGATTTTCTGAACGCCGAGTCTCAGGGGTTCCTGCAGTTGGTATATATTGGACATCCTTGCTGGAGCCAAGGACCTTGCAGATGTAGTGGGCTGCACAGGACTGGCCAATCCCGAGTTTGAAACCACGGTGTCAACTCCTCACCTGACCAAGATTGTCCAAGTGGATACAAACTTATCCCAACTAGGAGCGAATACCTATGAATTTCTAAGCCAAACGGATCCTATTCTTTTTCGATCGCTTTTCATGAGCCAGAAAGGATAGAAAAGTAGCAGCGATACATGGCGCCGTGGCAGGCAATGGCCTCTGCAAGATCTTGGCTGAGCAGGACTTTGTGGCTTGGTATCAGCCGTGCCAGTTCTGGGGCAAGCGATCTATCCAATAATATCCAGTTATAGCTCATCATTCAACTGGGAAATCGCCAAAGTAACAAATAGGATGGGTAAAGCTCCTAGGTCCTAGTTGTAACAAGTAATTCTGCAGTCATTCAACCAAAAAAACAGCCCGATTGTCTGGGATTTGCTCAAGATTCCATCTACCTGGGCCTGAGGATCTAGTTATCATCATGTCCGGCACCAACGACATGGGTAGAGGCACCCATTCCGACGCCATTGTGGAGGACCTTGCCCTCTAGGTAAGAGGTCCTGCCAACTTTTGATGGGCAATTCATGAGATTTTACGGAACATCAACACCATAGCTGGTGGATCTACTCACATAGTCTCATTTGATCTTTGGGGGATGGGAAAAAATGGTCAGTGGGAAACTATTTGATCATGAAAAGACCATAGTTAAGAATGCAAAAGGGTCCACAAGATACCTTCTCAGTATAGCTTGTGTCCAACTTGTATCTGACCCATTTCTTTAGAGAGACGTATTTTTTTCACTATCCATTCCTAGGCCTTGTTTCAGCATCAGGACCTGAGCCAGTTGCACGCCATTTGCCATAGTCAAGGCATGGCCGAATGCTGGGAATGCTGGGCCCCCTGGGCTGCTTGGCATAGGCCCCCTGTGTCCCTCAGAGCCTCTGAGCCCCGGACCCGAGAGAGACTGGTTTCCAAAACGGGCAACTTGGGAGCCATGTCGCCTTGGCTCCAGGTGTACCAACGCTGGCGTTGGCACCACCTTCAGCCCCTAGATTTGATTTCTCACAGGCTGCGGTGGGCTCGGTCTGAAAAGTCGCTGAATGGCTTTGGCCAAGGGGGTCGCAATGCCTGGTAATCTTGGCAATTTTCAGCATCTTGCAGTTGACTTGGGGGTCACCAAGTGTTTGCAAGCATCCAAAGAGACACTTTTTGCCTCCATGACTTCTGTGACTTGCGGAGGAGATGCAACGTCAATACATTCACAGCCAGTGGCCTGGTTATCTTTGGTCAGGGATGGACGGATAGTTTGAGGCGTTGCCTCAAAAAAAAACATAAACTGCAGGTAAGAATTGGTTGTTTTGGAGTTTTGGGGCTTTAATTCATGGGATGTGGTCAATGAGGAAAGTTGGATAGGTGCCATCTGCTTGGTGGTGTTTGGTGATGGTCCCGACCCTTAAAGCAACATGCCTCAATATGCCAAATATGTGCCAATTTCAGAATGATGCTTAGATGCACATGTGGGATGTCTAAACCTGGACTTGTGATGATCTCACCAACAGACCCCATGCTGCAACACAGGCTTTGCAGCCTGGCCAGCACCACGCCGTACCTTTTGGGCTGCATCGACCCAGCTGACCCTTGGAGAAATTTCTGGCGCCGAATCGACCAACGATCGTTTGGTCCAGTGGAAATCGAACGGAATCAGAAGCCATTCCCAAATTTACGATGAATGGGTGGTCACCATCAATTTTATGGGTGGCTTATGGCATTGCTTTCCTAACATTCTAGGGTCTCATCAGTTGAGCCCCGCTTACGGCATTTCCTTCTGAACAATCCAGGGTGTCAATTCTAGCCGCCCTCCCCCAACTGCCGCAGTTGGGCACAGCTTAGGAGCTGGTGTCTGTAGCAGATGGACAATTCTGGGAGAGCGACGGCCTACACTTTGCGCCAAGGGGCTCGCAGGTGGCCCTACTAAACCTCCGGGCCAGTTGGAGTAGCGGCACCCTCTGGTGTTCTCCAAGATTTTGCTAAGGAAAATGACCCATGTGTAGAGATTTATATATATAGATGATTTAACCCCCAACAGAATATCTGAATATTTTTCGCCTGCCCAAGAGCTGAAACAATGAATTTCCGGTGGGACGCCCCAACCAGCCACAACCTTTGAAGGTGAGATCCCAAGTGTTGAATGTCATGTTTGTTCTCGTCTAAGAATCCCGTTGCGGTTGGTTACATTCCCATGTTTCTTATTCTGCACTTTCTCGGGTTGGTCAAAGCTCACCTCTTCTATTTCTGCCATTCGAATGCTGCGCTTAAATCCTCCTTTTCGGTGGCTCAAACTCTCCATATCTTGATTTCTTGTGGCCAAAAAATACTCCCCGTTGGGGTAATGTCTAGCCATTTTTGTTTCCAATTTTCTCGGCAAGGTGCTGGGGCAAAACTTGGCCCTGCTGGTTGCATCCTCACTGGCGGACAACTCCCCAGATGTCACCGCTTGAATCTCTCACTGGTGGCAGCTGATGGTGATCTTTTGAGTAATGTAACCTCCAGTAAACTCACAGTGTGCTGCTATGGAAAATGGATGAAACATGATGAACCATAGTTCGATGGTTTGCCTATTAAAGAGGTGTTTTTCCAGGCTACGAAGTGTAAGTTTACTGGAGGGTACTGCAACCAACTGAAAGATGACCTACCCGTTGTTTTTTGGGGCTTATCAACCCCAAGAACCACTATACAAGGATATATAAGGCACACTAACAAACTTGTAATCAGCTTGTACGCCTTGAAGGTGTTGGGACCAGCGACGAGTGGATCAAAAAAGATCACCCAAGCTAAGTGTATATAGCTAGAGCAGCTCGTCTGCGGCAAGTCCAAAACCCCCCAAGGCCCCAAAGTGCTTTGATTGAAAGCTTTACCATAGAGAATGACTTGGACCTTGCTCTAATTCGTGCCAAGAAGCCTCATCCTCAACGAAACTGGGATTGAGGCCTGGCAACCGGTGCCCCAGTTAGGGGCTCACGCCACGAAACTTTTGGCACCATCCAACCATTGCTGGAAATTCGTGGCAGCACCAGCCAGCTTCGAGTCCTTTTTTCGACTCATTGGCAGATGCTGAAAGTATCTGACAGCATGGCAGCTCAATAGTGGACGTACATAGTGTACCACACAGTGGAACAGGAGCGAGGATGGATGCCGGAATTTTGCCCTGTCATCCGGCCGCATGACCAGATTGACCAGGCGTCCAAGGGTTTTTCTCTCAGGTTCCAACAGATCCGCGGCCGGTGACGGTGGATGTCCAGCTTTCAATGGATGAATCCTACAGTTCGGAGCTGTTCAACTGCTCCGGACCTCGGTGTGTTCAGCGACATCAATACCCCAAAGAGGATGTCACTTACGAACTCCAGGGAGGGTCAAAGATGGTCAAAGATGGTCGATGTGGTTTTTTGGTACACCAAAAAACATCAACCGATGGGCTTTCTGCCTCCTGGTATGGTTCAAATCTGCTGAGATTTGGCACTTTTGACCGTCTGCCAAAGTCACACCAGGGAGCACCCCCTGGTAGCGCCAGTTCAGCTATCTTCAGCTCCTTTTTGGAGGCAACTCGCTGGGCGAGCCCGGAGGCAGTACTCAACTTGACAGGATGCACGTTCAGAGTTGCCATTGCATCATATTGCATCTAGAGATTTTTGATTGAACATTTACACCTGACAAGATCTATCAAGATCTCTTCAGATCTATGGTTAACCTACCATGACTAGGGATGGTGAGGTCATAGCAGTCCAAAATGGTGATGCCTTGGGGATGGTTCATATTCAGAACCAACAATCCGTGAACCCAGGGAGACACATGAAACATGAAAGCGCGCGGATCCCGAACCGACCAATTTTTGGAGGTCACCCCTCTGAAAACCACGCAGGGAAACTATTGGTGACTGTGAGATCCTGTAAATACTGGGATTATAACCGGATAAATTTAAACCATCTACATCTATCTACCAACTGGTGCAGGATTTCTTCCATCCACAGTTTGTTAAATCACTACAGGGTATCAATGGGTTTGGGAGTTTTCCCCTGATTTCCCCTGTAATTTCAGGCAAACCCATGTATGAGCTGCAACCATGGCGAGAAATGTGTGAATACCTCACTGGCGCGTGGTAGAATCGAGTTCCGGCATTTTTCGTTTCTTTGGTTGTTCCTGGTTGCGGTTCTGTGGGGGTTGAGAGCATTAGGCGATAGCCAACATAGAGGTCAGCGGCTTTTTCTGAGGATTGTTAACCCCAACAGTAGGTTTGCATACTATGGGTGGTTCAATTTCTATCTTCACACGAAAGATGATGCAAGCGTCGGACTTCCGAACGACGCTTGCCACTCCAGTGATCTCCAGTCGGTGATGTTATGGTGGTTCCCCTGTGGAAGTTTGGTATCCGGTTAGCGGCCTCTGGGCGAACTCAACTCTGGCGAAATTGGGCGAATACAGTACCCGGTACCATCAGACATGGAGGAAAAGATCGGTTGGACCGTGGTGACCTGCAGTGACTTGCAGTGACTTGTAGCCTCCAAACCTCTTGAATCATGAATCACTCCCTGCTACATCTGCGGCCCAATTCTGACCTGCGCTAGGTGGAAGCGTCTGAGACCGCGCCAGGGGTCAACCCCGGTTTCACTTCAAAACTGTCATATTTTTGTCGATTTCTTCGAAGGATGGGAGCGATCACTGGCTAAAGCTGGCTCAAGGAATGTGGTTCACGTGAAGTAAATCAAAACTCTCGAAGCTCTCGAAGCAAAAGCAGCCGAAAGATATCGCTTCACGTGTGGTGGTTTGAGCATCTTCAACATTGAGCATCTTCAACGTGAAACTGGTTTTATGTAAATTCTTTGGCTTTATCTAGTATGACCATGTAACATCATGTAACATCATGTATGATTACTGTATGATCAACAAAGATTTGGCGTCGCCCAGTTTGTTTCGTTTTCATGTTCATCGCCTTGTCGCTTTGTGCTTTGTGGATCCTGAGGTGATGATGTTTCGTCGGAGCGCCCAGACGTGGAGCAGAGGAAGGTCCTGGTGCTTTACAGAAAATCCAGCGACATGTCGCAGCTGGACACCAAAAAATCATGCTAGGAATCCAATAGGGAGCTTTTTTTTCCCAGCTTCCATCTTGAAAATTGGTGCCAAAAGTCCTAATTGTGAAGTACCGGAAGTTCACTTTCTGGAGGCCTTTTCAGCCCAGGTTCGATCCATATGGATGCTGGTTTCATCATGTTTCATCCCCACTTTCGTTCTTTCATGTTCTAATTCCAAGCGTTGCAGGAAAACCTCTCCTTTATGTTGCATTACTTTAACATACTTTAACCATCCCCGTGGCAATTTCCACTCTAGAACTGGTGATCTTTAACCTTCATTGTCCATTTTGCTGCTTCATCCTTTGCCTCATCCTTGGGATTTCGAGGCCCGTGGATGCCACCCCGCAGGCAACTGGTAGGGCCGGTAGATGATGAAACTGGATGAAACTGGATGAAACTGGTGAGGGTTGAAATCCGCAACAAGAGTGTCAGTTGACTCAGAGAAATGAAGGCTTGAAATGATTTGAACGCCACAGTTGGCTAATTTCCGACTATAATTACTATACTTGGTTGATGTTGGCTGTATCCCATTGCCCATTGATATCCCATTGATGTCCCATTGCCTCATTTCCAAAGCCTGTTTGATCTTTCGACAGGTCAAGAAGCTCCTGGAACTGGAGCGGGAAGCCTCCGAGGCGCCGGGAAACAATGGGCATCGAAACTTTCGACGGTCCTACCCTCGGAGTTTCTGGCCTGCCAGGCCTTGGATCCTGAGGAGGCGGTGGTCATCAACGCTATGGCCGCTATGGCCGTTGTTGATCCATTGTATGATCAAGTTGTTAAACCACTTTTTGTGATTCCAAAGCTTCGAAATGGGCCATTCAGTCCCTTCGTGTCTTGTACATTGTTGCTGTTTGTCAATTTCTTGAAGGCTGAAAGGAAGAAAGCTGAAGAGGCAAGAGTAGCGGAAGAAGCTCGGCTTGCGGAAGAAGCGCGGCTAGCTGAGGAAGAACGCCTTGCCAAAGAGGCAAGACTGGCTGAAGAGGCACGGTTAGCTGAAGAAGCTAGGCTTGCCGACGAAGCAAGGCTGGCAGAAGAGGCAAGGATAGCTGAAGAAGCCAGACTTGCGGAAGAAGCTCGGGTTGCAGCATTGTCAGAGGAGGCAAGGGCAGCCGAACTAGAGGCCAAGAGGAAAGAGGAGGAAAGGCTGCTTGGCTTTGAACTTGCAAATATGATTATGTGTATATTGTATGTATATATAATTATATATATATATATATCATACGCAATTTATATAATCATATTGTTATTTGCTTGGTTTCCGCGCGTAAGTCCAAAGCCACCACCACTTGTAAGCGTGTGGTGAGGTTGGCCGAAGAAGCAAGGCTTGCAGAAGAAGCAAGACTTGCAGAAGAGGCAAGATTAGCTGAAGAAGCTAGGCTTGCAGAGGAAGCCCGCTTAGCGGAAGAGGCACGCCTCGCTGAAGAAGCACGCCTGGCTGAAGTAGCGAGGCTTGCAGAGGAAGCTCGGTTGGCGGAAGAAAGAAGAATAGCTGAGGAGGCCCTTGGGTTCTTTTGATGTAATGAACTTTGCCGCTTTCCTATCTTTCCTAAAGTACCCGTGCCAAGTTTGCCGCTTGGTTCTTCAAGGAGCAAACACATGGGTATGGTGGCCCCTATGACGCAAGCATTTGGCCGATTCATGTCTTTCATCCTTTGTTCGAAGATTGTCATCAGCCTTTCTCCATTGCTATGTGCATTCGTGGACTGTTCGGGCAGGCCCGAAAGCTAGAGGAGGAACGTTTGGCGAAGGAAGCGGCGATTCGCGCGGAAATCGAGGCTTACTCTGCGATTCGCAATGTGACGCTGGTACTACCCAACAGATGTATCATGTGTGGGTGATCAAAAACCCAATTGGAGTTGTTTCTTCGCTTTGCTCCATAAAAATACCCCTTGGTAATTCAACATGGTCTTTTTTCATCCTTGTTCCAGGGCGCAGTCCAAGAAGAATTGACGGCTTGCGATTTTTTCGGGGTGGTTGCTTATTGGATCTTAGATCCTATTGGCTTTACCACTTGGGGATGGTTTTGCTGCTGCTCTGGTGGATTTCCCCGTTTCGAGAAAACCCCGTTCGAGGCCAAGAAGCAAAAGGTGAATCAACGCACGGACGAGCGCGGCTGCATCACCTGGGAGGTGAATACCTGGAGCTCAGCTTGGGTTCTGAGGTGATCAGAAGTGGTAATGGTGGTTAATAGTGACATAGTGGTTAACAATGATTAAAAACGGCGAAAATGATTGTTCGTCATAGTGGTTAACAGTTAATAATAATTCTTCATAACTGTTAAGAAGAGTTAATAACTGGTGCAAATAATGGCGAATAATTTTGGTTAACAACGGTTAGTACTAGTATTGGTTAGTAATGGTTGGTAATTATCAGTAATGGCTAAAATCCGCAGCCATTTGTTGAACTTGGTGAACCCAATGCCATTTGGGGTTGGAATTCCAACCCCAAATGGTAGGGCATTGGGTATATGATCGGGGATATATATATATATATATACGTATATATATATATGGATATGATTATAGATGTATGTTACCAATGGGGATGTGGATGGGTTGTGTGAGTGGTTTTTCCTGACTTTTCAAGCGTTTCATCGGTGGATTTTGGGATGGTATGAGTGGTGGCGTTTAGACAGGCCGCCAGAGGTGCTGGATACATGCGAAACGTATGCATTTCAGGGTCTGGGTTACGTGCGAAACTTTTCATTGTAGGAGGTTTCCAACTCATGATATTTTGCCATCAGAATGCTGTAATGCACATACGCTGTGGTAATCACCGGGATTTCGCCATGTTTGATGCTGCCCTGACAAGTCGCAGCCCGCAGCCCTTCCCCCAAAATTGGGCCAGCTCGGCCCTCATTCCCATCCCAATTACTTAGGTTTACATTTATCAATCAACATTTCATATGAAGAATTCATCTCTGATAGATGACACATTCCTAGGGAATAGATGAGAAATTCTAAGTATAATTGCGCGCGCACACACACACATATATATATAGTCTATTTTCTTCTGACATTTTAAGCTGGCTGGACTTTACTCTTGTCGATAATTATCCCAGAAAAAGGCTCAACGTTCTTCCATCCGCAGGTGGATATCCTGAAAGACGAGGGTGAGGCCTTTGGCTTCTCCCACAGTCACGGCAAGGTGCAGTTCAACCGCGCCCGTGGAGCGCATGGCACTGGTGAAGGGTTCTGGGCACCCAGAGGAACTGCCTATTTGGCGGTGGCGGTGGGTTGTTTTAAGCCGGAAATTTGGGGAAACCCTAGATAAATCCACTCTATAATGATGATTTTGCCATGTGTGCTCCGTTTTCAGACACACACACAGACACGGTTTTTTGAGTTTTCATGGTGATCTCCATTTCCACACACCTGGCCTTTTTGTGTCTTGTTAATGTTTCATGTTTGAGCAACGGCATCCCAAGATTGAATGAATGCACATAACTGTGCTGGGTCTGGGAGCGAGCAGCCTTGGGAGGATTTATAACCCCAACTGGTTGCACCTCAGGGGTACCTTTCGCAGGTCAAATTTGCCCGGCCTCTGCAGCAAAATTTTCAGGGCAACGCTTAGGGAGGCAAACTCCTAACAGCAACCTTTGCCTGTGAAGACGCGACTGGTGGTCGGAATCTCTCCAACATGGCGCTGAAGCTTATGTCACTGGAACAGCGCCGGGAGATGGGGGAGGGTCTGGTGGCATGTGGCAATGGGTGTGCTGCGTGACCGGGCAAATAGTTCTTTTTGGGTTTAGTGTGTCCTAGTCATAGCCGATGGATTTCCCATGATGCTGTTGAGGGAGGCTCCAGAATGACAACAGGGCAGCGGAAGCAATCACTCTTGGACGGTTGTTGGTATTAGACTTCAAGACTAGGGGACATGTAGTTTGGAATCCCAGGTCTCTCTTCTGCACCATCAGGAAAAATGTCAGGATTCTAGGCGCGCAACCACCAGTCAACCAGTTCCACAACTCAGGTATCGCTCGACTTTCATTGATGCTTGGCTTCAGAAAGGTATAGCCCCAGAAATAACTGCAGGTGGCTGATGGACTTGTTCAATTGGGTTCCTGGACCCGCAGCACACAAACACACATAGTTATCGAGGGAAGTTTAGAAGTCAAACTTCCGACAATATGGGCAGATGAAAAGCAGAGATGGGAAGAGTCAGAGAGAAGAGAGGAGTAGAAGAGAGAAGATCAGAGAAGAGAAAGAGTCAGAAGAAAGAAGATGCAGATGCGCGAAAAGGTAGGAAAGTCGGGAAACACTGTGTTTTTCCAATGATTTGTGGCTCCGGAGGGTCGAAAAGTAGGCTCGCTAAAGCGGCGGCTGCGGAGCCAAAATGTTGTGGCGCGAAGCACATTTCGAAGTCAAAATGTACAAAGCACACCAGTCTCGGACCACTTTTGGAAGTTCAGATGTCGAAAAACTGCACGCCGTTGTGGCGCGAAGCACATTTCGAAGCCAAAATGTACAAAGCACCTCAGCTTCGGAGCACTTTCAGAAGTTGTGATGTCGAAAAAGTGCACGCCGTTCTGGCACGAAGCACGTTTCGAAGTCAAAATAACATGAAAACCACTAGGGGTTCGGACCACTTTTGGACGTTAAGATGTCGTTTTGCGTGGCAGGCGCAAGGGATTGTGCACCTTCTCAAAAGTGAGCAAAACGTGAGGGTTTTGTAGCATTTCCAAAAACGATGGCAGGCGTGGGACATTTGAAGAGGATCTGGAAAGATGCATTTT
>Ga0126342_10019380_pt1 | contig 11563 bp, 9 predicted proteins | sample Cyp1metagenome_FD_92528 | JGI IMG/M metagenome (GOLD analysis project Ga0126342, IMG submission 92528) | Coral microbial communities from Lord Howe Island, Old Settlement Bay, Australia - Cyphastrea 1 metagenome | ecosystem: Host-associated > Invertebrates > Cnidaria > Coral ... | reverse complement strand
TACAATATATATATATATATGTATATTATATATATATATATATATATATATTATATATACACATATGATATTAATATGTATAATATGTAACTATACTGGGGTCAAAATCATATTGTCACTTGCTAGTTACTCAGTGGGCTAGTCCTCCAAGTAGCCACAAAAAACGCCGTGTCAAAAAGTTGAGCCAGGCATCGTCGAAGGCAAGGAAGACTCAATGACAGGCTCGGCTCGCAGTCTAGGAACCCATTGATTCCATATCTCTGTTGGATTACAGTGAGGTATAGTGAGGTATATTTACTACCCAAACAGATAGCATATATATACATAATTATATATATGTATGTGAATATATGTATATATATATATATGAATCACCATTTTAGTAGGATTTTACTTTTCAGTCGTTTTGTTGGCTTCCTGAAAAGTAATTGGCTAATTGGATGCCAACCAATAACAGTGGGGGAAAAGCGTTGACCCCCATGAAATCCATGGAATCCGCTGTGGAAGATGGCTGGGGATTCAATGGGAAAATCAAGGACTGAGGGATTTTCCAGCCATGTTCGATTCTATTTGAATCATTTGAAGAAAAAAAGAATTGGGATTCCATCTCAACTGAATGAATGTACCAGCAGAGAAGACAGGATTGTCCCACACCAAGTTTCGTGGGTCCTGAGTTTGTGACGCACCCCTGCCCGCAAGAAATACTAAGAAATGTTCTTCGACTGCAGCCAGGAAAAGTTGCCGATCACCAGTCCAAGGACGCTGACTTTACTAACTAGGAATTTGTGACAGTTCCCAATTCACTGATGAGGAATTTTGTTCAAAACCCCTGGCAGCCATCCTTGGGGGAATCCAGTTCTCAGCCGCTCGGAGGCATCCGACTTCGGGCAAAGCGCGGAAGCCGCCGCGTGTCCTGTGGCCGTGCTGCTGGCTGGAAATCTTGAGGGATGTCACTGGGGTTGGCTGCGAATGTTTGTAGCGACTATTAGTGACTTGTATCACTGGATTAGTTTTGTTGGGAAAATCTACAGGAAACCATGGCTTTTCCGAAAGATAGGGTGAATTCCTACAGATCTTTGCTTAAAACCAACTATGGGACTGTAGCTATTGGATTATATAACAAGACAACGAATGATGAGTCCAATTTGTGTCCAAAGGAACGATTAGTTGGTGCTCATAGCTCGGCTGGCAGACCATGAAACTAAATCAACACAGACATAGATGGACTTGTGACTAGATTAGATGTGAAATTATAACCCATCATATTGCGGAGTCTATTGCCTCCTGAATTCAAGGAAGGTATGAATTGGTACCACAATATAGTACAATCATGAATCGTTCAGTCCCTTTCTTCAACAACCGCTGCTAGGATTCCATTAAATTTGGTTCTTAGTTTCCGTGAAAAACAGTAAGACTTGTGATCACAAAATTCACTGCAAAATCTCTGAAGTTGTCTTGGAATGGTCTAGACATTCTAGACTTCATTTGTTGATAAGTCACTATGAGTGCATCATACCAGTTTGGGTTTTATCCAAAAATCACCAGTGGATACCAGAGACAAATGAGCCCCTTTGTACCATGCAAGAAAGGCTGAATCCGACAGAAATCGGTTTGCCTAAAAATTCACGCAAACACCCAAAACATCCAGTGTTTCGATGGGATTAATCAGTGTTTTCTTCAAACAAATTAGCCAATTGTATCAATTCATGGGTAAAACGTGGTAACCAGATGTAACCAGCCCTTTATTTTCAGACCCAAATCATGGTGGTTCTGTATCCCATATCTCCATTTCCCTGGTGGAATCCAAACTGCTCAACTGTTCTGTGTGGTGTAAGATGTGGTACCCGGTAAAAATGAACATAACTATGGTAACTATGGACAATATTTACCGTTTTGAGAGGTCAATCATCTGTAAAGCGTCGGTTTTCAATCGCTATGTTAGTCTACTGGGGGGTATTTCAATGTATTTCGGCTTTAGAATTACAAAAACCAGGAGTTCATGGGAATCGCCTGTTTTCCCATGAAATTCCACATTGTTTCTGCTCAAATAGTCCCAAATCCATCGGTCAATGTTTCGAGCTCGTCCGTGACTCAAATGGATTTGTTCGAACATTTTCTACCCCTAAAACCATTGGATTATGATAATTTTCCCTACTAAAGTAGCCATTCAATTTTGTTGGTATACCCTATGTTCAGACGCACACACACACAAATTGGTCCAGTGACGTCCAGAGTCCAGAGTTGGTGCAGCTTGAGCTTCCAATGCTTGCAGAATCACCTTGGCGACAGGTAACAGAAGTGCCACAGTTTTGGACAACAGAAGTACAGCAACCTGCACCCCCCAAAAAAACACACTTTCTTCGAGTGATCCCCACCCTGACACTATTCTGACATAGTTTCTGACATAGTTTATGACATACCATTTGGAACTATATATACATGGATATATGGCATTATAATATATATATATATATAATATATATATATATATATATATTCTATCTGACATTCTTTCTGGCATATACTCTGACATTCTATCTGACATTCTTTCGGGCATTCTATTTGGCATCTATTCCGACGCAAAAAAATAAACAAGTGTTTTCCAGAACAATATTGTTACTGTAAATTAGCAGAGGGTAATGCTTATCGCCCCCCTGCTTTTGCTGGTTATATCCCCAACTGCCGCCATGACGGCCGCACCAGAGAAGATGGAGATGAAGGCGCCCTTGGTGAATTGCGAGATGGGGGAACTCTATCCCCATTTCTCGCATTGAGGGCGGTACATTTCAGGTTGGTGAATTGGTGCGAACGCTTCCATTTATTAATTTACCTTGATATTTATGTCAATCCTATTCGCATTTAATTCACCCGGATGAAGATCGGCTGAAGATGGATTTGACGATATTTCTACTGAACTTTGAAACGGGAGCAATAATCGGATCGGTTTGTCGAGACAGATTTGACACATGATAAATCGCATGATGTTTGGGGTTCCATGTGTTTCTTTTGGTGGTGTCATAACAACAAACATTGGAGATCTCCGTCAAAGGGATAGAGGACTGCCACTGGACATGGAATCTAAACAAACTTTACTTGTAGGCCATTTAATTTGTTCTTGATTTACTGATCCACAATCCCAATCTTTTGTTGGTGGATTTCCTAGTAGTAACGTTCTTAAATCATGTTCATCCCGTTTTTTCATCACCACATCTCCACCTTTGAAGGTACTGTTCCCCTCATTGTTTGACCCGTCAAGTGAGTCTCAGCTTTCAACAGTATATGGGTTTGTCCAAAAATAAGCTCCCCAGTCATTTATCATTGTTGGATATTTTGCTATAGTAAGTCACCCATTTTCAGGCGCAGTTTCCATCAGTTTCTGTGAGATTCCAATCTTTTTCACCCTGCAGCCAGGTGATGTTCCCATTTTCTGTCAGTTTGTCTGAGGATGTCTAAGGTTCAGATGGTTTTCACACTGTTTTTCATCCAGCACAGGTGAGTACCAAGAAAGACCTGGGATTTTTCCTGCGCGCCGCGCGGGTCTTCCTGCAGGGTGCCGAGGCCAAAGAGGCAGGGTTTTGATGGGAAAATCCGTTGGAAACTCATAGGAAAATCTTGGGAACTCAGCAAAATCTCCGAACTTTTTATGGAGGTTTCAATGGGAAACCATGGAAAATCCACATGAACTTAGGAAATCCCAAAAACGAATGGAGGTTTAGCTGGAATTTCATCATGTGAAAATATGGGAAAATCCCCGGACGAAATGGAGTTGTGTTTTTTCTGTAAATGGAAAAATCATCGAACATCATCGAAGTAATGGACTTTCCAGCAAGCCATCATAAACCAGAGGTTGATTCGTGTTTTTTTTCGATGGAACATATGATTGAAATACATTGATAGACGCAGGGGGAAGTAGAGTCTATTTTTCTGAGAACGGCTACTGGTTGATTTTATCACATTTTAAAGGAAGAAATTGATAAACATGAATGAACATGGGGGATTTGGGGAAGACCATGTGGAATGTGAACAGCAAACGTTCTTAGCAACGATTTGGAATTTAAACTAAGTTGTGAACAAAACCGGGAGTTTTACTGTACCAGCAGATAGATCCAATACGGGATCCACAATAAAAAGGAACATGGTGCATGCGGGAGAGTTGGCATGACACTATTTGTTTTGGAGTGAGAAAGCACTGGGATTCAATCAACATTGGATTGGATATCTTGGATATCCGATATCCTGGTGAAAGGTCGTAAACATCAGATGTGTGACGAGGACATCAAAAGCATCTATAGTACATAGGTCAACTCAATGGTAATCCATCCCAGCAACCAACCATAGAAGGGGTTCATAATCATGAACCCTAGGCAGGTTCATGATTGGGTCTACCTTATTAATCAAGCAAGTTTACGTTTAACATACCCCTAAAATCCCCTAAATAATATTAAATTATATATATATATATAATATATTAACTGAAAAGTGTTTTTTGTATCTGGATTATGGAACATGTTTTCATGATAATATATTATGTCAATTATGTCTATTAATCATGATCATATACGATTATATATCTGGTTGGTGGTTTGGAACATTTTTATTTTTGTTCCATATATTGGGAATGTCATCATTCCAACTGACTTTCCTATTTTTCAGAGGGGTAGGTCAACCACCAACCAGATATACGATTATCCATGATGAATCATTTCCATTATGAATCATTTCCAAATACTATTATATATCCATTATGAATCTTCCAACAGGATTCATAATAGTATGGATATATATATATATACCAGTTTCCCCCATAATTTCCAAAGTTCACCATCAAATTCGTCTCACCGTGAGCCATCAAATTTGGGGTGCCAGGGCAAGCCCGCCAGAGCACCCGTGGATGAGCTTCAGGCGCCATGCTGTAAGGGTGATCGAATTTACCAGTATAGTAATATTATATTGTATTATATTATATTATATTGTATTATATTATATTATATTGTATTATATTATATTATATTGTATTATATTATATTATATTATATCATATTGTATAAATGGGAAATGTTAGTTGAAGACTTGGAACAAAAACATGATTTTTAGACTAAGTAATCATTCCATCATGGATTTTTGGAATGGAATAATTGGGTCAACAACTCAGCAGTTGATTAAATGGAACATTGAAAGCAGAAACCATGGGTTTTGCCGTGTTTTGACCATCTAGTAAAGGGGTTTCCTATGGTTGCCTGCATATTCCCTTGAAACCATTTCTGGGAATAAAACCAACTATACATGGGTTTACCCAAACAAAATTGGGATCAAACCAACCTTAATAACGACATACTGGGATATTACTACAACCGATATTGCAACAATACATGGGGATTTGGATTTACAATGGATCAATGGTTCGTAATTTTTTCTGGGACATATTATGATCAACCGTGACTCTTGGTGGATGATTACATGTGGGCAAATTGTAAGGACCTTGGAATCAGTTTGCCAAAGGGAATCATCTGGAATTTGGGTTCTTTCAGGTTTGGGAATTATTAGAAATACGGATAAATCTGGTATTCATGAACCATTGTATGTTTTAAAGCACGTCGATTATTGCAAGAGGGAAGGGGATAGATTTTTAACGAAGTCCTAGGATTCCAAGCCAAGCCCACCACTTGCTGATACTTGCTGCATGGTACTGTGTGGTGGTTTTAGATCTACTATACCCGGTACCATGTCATCAAACGTGGCAGTTGAAAATCCACCAAGTTTGATGATACCGGAGGGGAATTCCCATGATCATTCTACCTTAAATCTCTATGGGAATTTAGGGGAAAGCCCAGAAATAAAGATCAAGTAGGGTTGACCTCCTTCTCACCAAACACATATATTGAGGGTTCTCATATCCCTCTAATGATCAAACCACCTGATCATGATCATGAATTATTTCCCATGACTTCCATCCATCACAAAGGGGACATATATATATATATATATTACATATTGATCATGGTTCATGACGATTCAATGACATGTACATATCAAATGTCTTTGATACGCCACTAAGTTTGGTAGCCTTTGAATATAGGTACCATATTTGGTTATGACTAACATATATAGCCATGGAAAATCACCATTTTTCATAGGTAAACCTTTATAAATCTATGGGCCATCTATCCCATGGCTGCCAGGTCTCAGGTCTTGGTGAAGCCATCAAGGTCACCGATGGCTCGGTTCGATGCCATGGCGTGTTGTTCGCCGTGGCAGCAAAGTTTCATGGCCAGTTTCAATACTCAAATGATCTAAAGATGATTAAAATGGTCTAAAATGGATTAACATGGATAAAAATTGTGTTTTTAAACGATTTTAATATATATCTAAAATATGGATTGGAATGGTTTAATGACTTGGATATCAAGCAACAGATGGTGGTAGAAGCAGCAACATGGGATGGCTGGGCTAAGCATATGACCAAGAATGGCTGAGATATTATATAATCAACTTAAATGGTATGGCTCAAATTGACAGGCCGACATATTCCATGCAAATATCTACAAATCAGTAGAATCTCATTACAATAAATATGGTCACAAATGCACAAACTATGAGGACATATTAGTATTCTCCAATGGGTATTGTCCAGTACCAATGTCGTCCCGCTCACAAAAATGGATGGAGAATTCCAACGGTTGCAGGTGGCTTGAGTTCCAGCCAGGAACCCGAAAGATGTTCCTCGATGTTCATGAAGCTCCTGAGAATAGTGCAATCATGTCAGGTCGCATTTTAAGATCAAATCAACTCCACTTCTGCTCGCTTTTCAACAAGCATTCTTTCAATTTTGTGGTGAATGCTACAGTTATGGCCCGAAATACCAGTTTCAAGTCAGCAAGTCACTCAATTTATGGTTAGTAAGTCCCATTTATAGCCATTTACACCTGGTATTTCGCACGTTTTCCCCTTTTTTTTACGGTACAAAACCGGTGCCACGGTCAGGTGGCCGTGACCTTGTGTGGACGACTGGAAGCCGAAGGCCTTGCAGTTATCGATGCGGTGGGGCGACCCGAGACGGCCGGTGGGGCCGTTTTAAGGGTGGCCGGTGGTGGTTGGTTGGTGGCCAAATTTGAACTGGTCAACTGGTCAGTTGTAACTTACATTTGCATTTGCCAGTTACAAGATGTTACAAGTCAGTTTTAACATGTTTTAACTTATACACTATAACCCAATTGATTGAATGATAAACATTTAAAATTGGTAAAGGGCTTTAACTGTTTGTAGCAATATTTTTGTTCGAGGTAAACCCTAAAATAACAATGGAATTTGGAATGATACTTCTAGGATTATACTAGAGGAATTGGATTGAGAATTAGAGGAATGATGCTGGGATACAGTATGTTGTCTTTTCCTATTATGTTCATCTTTATCATTGTTTCTCATCATTTTTGATATGGGATGATATTTCTAGGACATTAGGAAGAATATTGAGATACTGTGATACTGTAATTTGGAGGCTCCCACATCAAGACCGAAGATGTTACAGCAAGTGCCACACGTGATGTTACATCTTTGTTAAATAACCAGATGGTAGTTTTTATGGTAGTACATGTTCTCAATGTGGTAAACTAATGTAAACTAATGTAAACTAGCAATAATGATGTCATAGACATAGAGATTCAGATATGCCGCCGGACAATGGTCCCAGTGGCCCAAGATCGTCTCATATAGACATCCAAGCAGCGCTGGTAGGTTGAACCCCCATTTCTATTGTTTCCCAAGAATTGGTGGGAAAAAAATGCAAGACAGCCTGAATTTTGTATCTCAAAAATAAAGTTCTGTGGATTAAACGGCCAACCTGCCTTGTTTTACCCTCACATCAACTAATTGAGGCGTTTCGTCCCATCCATTCCACGCCTTTCCGCAGCATTTGGTCCTGGCGCTCCGCTTTTTCGGAGCGGAGTTCGATGCCCCCAAGGGGCAAAGCTAAGGCCAAGGCCAGGCAGACCGGGATTCATCCAGCGTCACGGTGACACCTTCAACAATATGCCACGCAAGAATATGTGGTCAATAACATTCCCAACCTTGGAGGGATAGATTTATCAGATTTATCAAGTTTTATCCTTTAGTTTTTGGCTATAAGTGGAAAATGACCATAACATATACCATAACCAGCAAATACCAGCAACATATTATATTTTTGTGGACTATCAAAGATTGACCATGATAAAACGTGTTGGTGGTTGCACCGTTGTTGGTGGTGAATAAGCCCTTGAAGTATAAACTGTAACGGGTGGATATGTGATTGACCTTCATGGGTATGGATGCTCACCAACTTGTAATTGGGGGAACCATTTTGGAAGACTAGATCCTTTCAAAATTTGCCCTTCCCTCCAGATGACTTTTTTTGGAACCGTCATGACTTGTTTACTCTTGTTTTTTAAATTATGGTTGTGCTTTTGGTCTGCAGTTGGTGTTTGTTGTTAGGAGTAAAAAATGGGGTGCTTCTAAAAGTGTTGGGATATTCCTTTAAATAGTATTAAAATGTATTAGATATTCATAAAGTGACCCATTTTGGATCATTGTCAGGTCCCCCATTTAATGGTTGCCAGCCGTCTAGGCTGCCGCCGGCAGCGGAGTAGATGCGGCGCGAACCCTGCGGGAGAAACCGGAACCGGCGAAGCCGAAGGTAGAGAAGTTCTACCGCGAGGTTGAAGGGATTCCTTGGAAGCTTCGGCTGCCAGCTGGATTTCATGTAGTCTTGAGCACCAAAAAAAAGTTGGGATTTAGATGGATTTAGGTAACAAACCATTGGAACTTCACCTAACATGTCAGGTTTGTCATCAATACAGGGATTTGTATCGAAACATTTGGACGTTCGCATTGTTGGATGCAACCAACCAGGGATGGTCACTGAATCCAAAACATCTCCACTATGTTGCTGCCAGTTTTACGACTTAGATGTGTTTTACATTGTTTTACGATAATCCACATTAAATCACATTATATAAATGCAATGTAATTATTGGATGTGTGTTTTCAACCAATGTGCGGTTTACATCGGTTTACTTCATTCGCACCTTTCGGCGGGTCGGGGGGTGTATTGAAGAATACTTGAAAACATACCTAAAAAAGTGGGTCTATGCGCAGATGCCGTGTATAAAACATACACGACATGCACACAGATGTTTATGTGTGTGTGGAATAGTTATTTGATTAATCCCCAAAGACAGCCCAAACGTGGAGCATATTAACCAGGTAACTCCCAAACTCCCAAGTGTTTTTCCCCAGAAGTTCATATTTTGGGGCGTTTTTGTTACTGTTAGGCTATTTGAACCAATGGCTTGCTGGATAAACCCCGATTTCGTTTGATGAGTTTCCCACCTTACAAGGGGATGGTCATCAATCCACTGCTAAGGACTTATCCTCTGGTAAACTAACATAGCTATTGAAAATGGCCATAGAAATAGTGGATTTTCCCATAAACAATGGTGATTTTCAATAGCTATGTTAGTTTACCAGAGGGTATATGCCCATTTTCGGGATTTCCATGATGGGATGGATAATCATACAATAATCATGCCATCTATACCAAACCTGACCTATTTTTTGGCCCTCTTAAGGGATCATAACATATAGTCATCATCAACCCCGTTGGATTGGTTAAAAGTTAAAATCAGTTGAAATCCAAATTAAACACATCATCACGTGCCCAGTCAACCCCGGAATTGTAGGGCTCAATCCACCAATTTTTAACATTGGTTGATTGAACCAATGTGAGGTTTACCACATTCCCATGCATTCTTTCCCAGCAAACCGTCAAACCAACAATTCCAAAATCCCGAAATCTCAAACCAAACAAAACATAGAAACACATAAAATCCCCAGATTTTGGGACATGTGATCCCCTGGATGGCGCATAAAAAACTAAGGAGTGTCAAACTAGGCGTCCCTTTGAGTTGTGAAGCGCGGGGCTGTGAGATCCACGACTGCGCGGAGCGCGCTGTAACATTGGTGTCCTGGCAAGCGATGGGGAGATTACCATGTAAAAGATGGTGACATCATATGTTAATTCCATGGTAATTAGTAATTCCCATTCATTCCATTCATTCCCATTCATTCCCATTCATTCCCATTCATTCCCATTCTTTCCCATTCATTCCCATTCATTCCCATTCATTCCCATTCATTCCCATTCTTTCCCATTCTTTCCCATTCATTCCCATTCTTTCCCATTCTTTCCCATTCATTCCCATTCTTTCCCATTCTTTCCCATTCATTCCCATTCTTTCCCATTCTTTCCCATTCATTCCCATTATATAATCCCCATTAATTGCCATTAGTTCCCATTAATTCCCAATAGCTCCCATTGATTCCCTGGAAAATTCACATTGTTTGTTGATCGAATAGCCTCTGGTTATCATGGCCATGGCTTGCTGGAAAAACAACTATTTAAAATCGATGAGAAATCCCAGCGAACGAAACCATTAGAAACCTCTAGAAACTGGGCATTTCCGAGCTAGCCATGTTGGCGGAGAGGGTCAGCATCAAACATGGTGATTGATGGGGACTTCAGCACCAAAGATAAGTGTTCTCATGGATTTCAACATTGAAAGATGAGGGTTGACCCATCAAAGACGGTGTTTAAAGTGGGGTGTTTAGCCACAATTACTTGAATATTGTTAATACATGATACAGTATATAGTTGGTCGGTTAATATTCGTTCTTTTTTTTCACCTAACCAGTTACTGATAACCCCGAATTGAGGGGATACCTATCTACCAACCAGTAGAATGGGTTTGTATGTATCGTTTTTTTGTGGCTTAATGGGGAAACCTCACTGCTTGGTATATTGTTGTGTATATGTGGGACCCCCATGTATGGGTTATTTCTGCTTATTATCAACTTACGATTCCTGGGATGCACATCCAAGTACGACATAATGGGATTCGATGATATAACCATCAAAAATGGTGATATATTGCTGATATAAAATACAAACATCAATCAATAGTGGTATAATTCTGGGAAACTTATTTCTCAAGTATCAACCATTTGGTCCTGATTACAAGTGATCCTAGGTAGGGGTATACTAATAATGATGAACCACGACTTCGAACTGGCTTATGATGTCTATGGCATTGCGGATCCCACATTGTACCTGCATAGACCTGGTGCATCCTGGTGCTAAACCCATATCCGTGGCTTGGATAGTTGTTGAATGGTCCGCATATATTCCCATGATTTCCCATGTAATTTGGATAATCCCATGTTTTCCATTGTTTTCCCATGTCATTTCTCGAGATGATGTGCTTAACATCGTTTAGGGAATGTACAGTGAGGATATGTGATGATCTTGGCCGGTGGCCATCACAGAGATCAGTGTGTGCGGTGTTGGTGAGACTTTTCGCCAGGTTCTTGACAATTTGACTATAATATATATATACATTACATATATGACATATTAAGGGGCTACGCCCCCTGCCGCCGACCCCTGGGAGAGAGTGAGTTTGGAACCCTTCCTGCAGTGAACATCTTCCACAGTGATGGCGGCCGAAGCTCAGTCAAAGTCGCACTTAGATCG
>Ga0126342_10019379_pt1 | contig 11563 bp, 10 predicted proteins | sample Cyp1metagenome_FD_92528 | JGI IMG/M metagenome (GOLD analysis project Ga0126342, IMG submission 92528) | Coral microbial communities from Lord Howe Island, Old Settlement Bay, Australia - Cyphastrea 1 metagenome | ecosystem: Host-associated > Invertebrates > Cnidaria > Coral ... | reverse complement strand
TATAGAACGGATCCCCGTTCTATAATTAAATTTCCCGACTCCGCGCGGAATGGGAACCCGGAGGAGTACAAAGGTACGGTATTTTACCGTACTTTTGTACTCCTGGCTCCGTTCTATAATTCTGGCACCCGCTGTATGTATATATATATTGTCATAGATGTTTGATATAGAGTTATACACTGTATATCATAATTCAGCTAGTAGATCATATAAGATAGTATAAGCAACAATGTATAATAATAATATATATATATATATCATATTATATTATATATGACATATATGACATCTATCTGAATTTCATCAGAATTCAGCAGCCGGAAAAGTCGCAAGGCTAGGTCGTTATAATCTGTTCAGATGGATAATCTGATACAATGGGCCAGACAAGGCAGATACCTGCTATCCACATCATACACACATTTTACTATCATCAAACGTGGTAAATGGTTTGCACAAATACATAAGTTCACTCCTCAAAATTGACAGGTGTCATATTTGTTTAAAACCATGTTTAAAGCATCATTTCTGCACTTCCAGTTCCTTGCACAGGGAGAATTCTCAACGATCCAAGAGGCACCAAATCTAGCTGCAAACGACATAAATAAAGAACGTGTGTGGCTTCAACAAAAACATTGCCATATATAAATATATGATAATATATTGTCATATGTTCATATCTGGTTGGTGGTTTTTTAACCATCTTGAAAAATATTAGTCAATGGGAAGGATTATCCCACATATTATCGCAAATAAAAAAGGTTTGAAACCACCAACCAGTTCATATATATATATGCCCATAATATCTGTGTCCAAAACGCGTCCTGGTGAGACCCCCAGATCCCTTTTTCTACCCAGTGCCTTCATGGAGCGCCAGTTGCAAGGGTACCCGTAACTGCTGCAAGACCAGCTTCAGACCTCGCCGCAGCAAAAACTTGAACGGGGCAAACGGTTTGTGTGTCCTAGTTGGCCATCAACATTTTTGGGGGGATATTAGCCTCCAGTAAATTAACATAGACCCTGGTTGGAAGAGGGGTTGGAAGATTAGTGAAACCACTAAACATGGGTTATTTTCAGGGTCTATGTTAATTATACCAGAGGGTATGTGAAAAATGTGACAACAGATTCTTGAAATGTCTTGAAAGTGATCTTCAAAATCCTGAAAATGTGACATTTAGAAAAAAAAAGAACTGTTGAACTTGCTGAAGAATCCATGGAAGATTAGCCATCCCTGTTCACCCCCTGGCTTATGAAACCTGCAGAAAGTGACTTTCTTCACGCCCCATGGGAAGTGCCACATATGGCTTCGATGACTGACCGAACTTAGTGAGGATTCCATCGGTAAGTCATTACCTGTCATGGCCTTGACAGCTGGCAGTTACTACATGGTTCTACCAATTTCTACAGTATAAGTATCATGCAGTGTCATGACTAGTATCAAGCTATTGTTCAAAAACCTATGTCTACGAATTTTGGGCCGAACATAAATCGATTGGTCAAATCTGGGGTGCAAACTGGTCGGACTAGCTACGTCTTTTTTGGAAGGTGGCCCAGGTGCAGATCAACATGTGATCCCCTTCCAGTTATGAATCTGTTAATGGCGTCGGTGAAACGGTGAAACTGACAATTGCAATGCAGTCAGTTGTGTTTAAAAAAAGAATCATCCAGGAACTCTGTTCGTCAGGATGTCCCGCAGTAAACTATATACTAAGTTTTACTAATTCACTCCCATTCTTGACAAGCCTTTAGCGGGCTGGGACTGAATTTGTGTCACCCCCAAATTGACTTGGTTGTGGTTTTGTTTATTGGTTATGGTGGCTCATCCCACTTAGTAAGCGGATTAAAAAAAAAAACGTTATAGATGGGGTTTTTGTAGGGTATAGTAGGGTTAATCGACTTATAATTGGGGTTATAATATGTTATAATCCATTTACCCTCTGGTAAACTAACATAGCTATGGAAAATCACCATTTTTTATGGGTAAATCCACTGTAAATGGTCATTTTCAATAGCTATGTTAGTTTACCAGAGGGTAAGTGGGATGAGCCACCAAGTATTCACTAAATCAAAACCTCTGGTCCTCTTGGCTTTGAATTTTGAATCAGCCCACCAGATCACCATAGATGAAAAACCCTCCAAGTCCCACATGTGATCAAAATCCCGGCTTTCAAGTTTTCACATGTCACGGTTTGGTACCCCCTGAAGTAGGAACAAAACAACCTATTTGTGGACAAGATCCCGATATGTTCCCATTCAAAATCCTGACTCACAGATATTTATTTCCCAAAAATCGCCAGATCAGTTTTTATCACAACATGTACTGTAACTAAAAAAAAAAACGGATTGATGGTTCAATGGTCAAAGAACAATGAAAAAACATCCATTCAGCTGAGGCGCAGTGGTGCACCTTTGCCTCAGATAATTCTAGAGTCGGCTCCGTGCTGCCCTGGAGCAATGTACTGCCTCGGTGTCTCGGTGGGTGGATGGTTGAAGTTGTTCAGGAACGCATTTCTTGCTATGCTTAGAAATTCTTGTTGTATGGATCATTGTTGATGGATCAGCTATAGTTTCATAAACCATCCATGGAATCCATGGTTTTTCTCGCGCTTGATTGATGTAGATTCTATGGATGATATCGGTGGATCAAACCGGAGATCTCGGGCGGAAACCAGGATGGGTCCCAGGGATGATCCGTTGCAGAGTTTTCCTGTTCATTTCCCCTGGTTTTTCACCATTTCTGGAACCTCCCAGATTGAAATTTCGGTCCCAAGGTTGGCGATGGTTGATTTCACAGTCCCAAGTTCTGTCGAAGATGATCCCAGCTAGCGGTCTTCACTCCACCAAGAATAGACCGTGGCATCATTTGCGTTATTCTCTTTCTATCGAAACACCACAATGATATAAACCATATCTTCGAGATCTTGCAAGATTTTAATTTTTGAGTTAAAAAATGGAGGCTGAATGAAGTCACGGTCATGAAATTGTAGAGGTTGAGTCTGGCCTGTTTACAAGACCTGGTGCCATCGCGAAAATACGGGTCCAATCTAGGCACCGTGCGCTCAGCTTTCTCAAGATACCCTCTGGTAATGACTCACATAGCTATTGAACATGGCCCAGTGGATTATAGTGGATGAATCCCCATTGATAGCATGGTGATCATGGTGATGTTCCATCGTTTTTTGTACCAGAGGGTATGTTTGAAAGTCTTTGATGTGTCTCATTTGTCAATACATCACCCCAAGGGATTCTTCTATGGGACCATCAAATGGCCAAGCGGGCGTCAAATGGGGGGGCTCCATAGGCTCCATAGGCTACCCCGAAAGCTGGATGGTTTATTTCATGGGAAATCAAAAAAAATAGATGATAACTGGGGGTGTTATAAAGCTGTAACAGTCTAAGCTTCGTGATGCTTTTGCTGCCACGAAATTCTGCGAATACAAGCCAGTCCTTTTGTCATGACGTTGTCCTTTATAAATGTAAATGTCCTCGGGTACTTTCTACTCATCGATCTCGCTAGCAAGCGTACCTAAATCAGGGGTAGGAACACATTTTTGCACCATGCTGCCTTCTGGATCCACAGTTTACCAGGCCATGGCACAAATGGGCACCGTCAGGAGGGATACCAACTCCACGACCCGAGGAAAGGCCTGGTGAAAGGGGGGTTTTGGGTCACTAGTAGTCACTAGCAAGACATCAAATGTGCTTTATACATCAAGAGAAAAAGGAATACCCTCTGGTAAACTAACATAGCTATTGAAAATAGTCATTTATAGTGGATTTATCCATTAAAAATGGTGCTTTTCCATAGTTACGATAGTTTACCAGAGGGTAAAACTACCGGAAACTATATGTATCAACATTTGGAACCAGACTCCACATGGCACGAAGTTCAAAAAATGGCCAGATCTTGCATCCAATGGCCAGGGTGCGATCCATCGATCCATGAGTCCATGAAAAATTAAGGCCGGTGTCTAACCTACCGTACCAAGATATCCAAGATTTGGAACATGCCGATTTGAGTGATATCCACTAGCAGTGACTTTGACCCCGTCCGTTGGCCCACTGGCAGGCGGCAGAATCAGACCAGATTTTGAGGGTACTCCACGCAAGAATGGTCCCCACAATGTTGTCTTTGATCATCACGACCTAAATCGTCAAAGTATGTGTCTTTTTGGGCCGACATCATTTAAAATTGTCTGAACATACGCCGCGCTATCCGCTATACCCCAAGTTTGATGCTTGATAATCATGACGTCTATTAAACTTAAAATGTTCTGAAAATGGCCAAACATGGTGGAAATCCTCAATTTTAGGGTACCAAAAGCCACAAAAATCCAGCTGCTCCAGCTGGCTGGGTGCAGTGTGCCTTGTCCACTGGCCAAAAGCATAGAAGCAACGCCGCAATGGTCCAAAGCACGAGTCCGGATGGTATCAAACCCACGCCTGGGACGTTGGTGTGGCAGGGGTCATCATGGGAGGAACCGGGACATTGGGTGATATTGGTAGATACCCTCCGGTAATGTTCATGGTCCATTTATACTTGATTTATCTATTTAAATGAATTTAACAAAAGTAGTTTTCCATTGCTATCTTAGTTGACCAATACGTTTTTTTTGGGGGGTTAATATCTGATGCTATCTGGTCATCATTGGACATGGCCATCGACGATCCTGCTGTTTCAATGGCCGAGCCGATCCAGGACTCCGGGCACAACTTGATCTTCCGTTTGCATCAACGGGGCGTTTTCGCACAATTTTTTTCCACGGTATACGGCAGGATTTCAAACGGAGAACGGAGCACCGAAACGGGCGCACGAAAAGTTTGAGAACGCATCAGTTTCTACTCCCCAAGTTTACCCGTCTTCTCCATGATTCTCTCCAAGCAGCTTAAAAGCAGCACTTGGCCCAACAATAGTTCAATCAACCTGTGGCAAGGCCAGGTGAACCAGGTGACCATTTGATAAACTGTGGGTTCAACAAAATTCTGAGTCAACATCACACTGCTCAATTTGTTTGAAGCCGGAAGCGTCAACCAAAACAAATCGATGTTTGCGGTGGGGAGGGTTCAACAGCCAGGGCATCTGTAGGTCCAAATGTGGATCTCATCTGGGTTGCTTTGGATCCAACTTGAGAACACAGAGACCCGAAAGCTTTTCAGAGTTGGATTAGTATTTATACCATTTTATACCTACGGAACACGTCCTGCTTGTGAAGAATCAGGTGCCCAACACAATGATTTATCTGTGCGCATTATCAGAGTGGCCAAAATGCATCGGTTGCGAATTCAGGCGCCAGGTTGGGATTCGCAGTTGACTGATGGACATGAAACTCATTGACCTTCCAAGGCTGGTTATTCCAAAGCATAGGATTGGACACCAGAAGGGTACCCTCTGGTAGAGACGGGTACGACAATTAAATCATGGTTGGGCACCCGTGTACCCTCTGGTAAACTAACAGTTTGCTATTGAACATGGCCATAGAAATAGTGGATTTTCCCATTAAAAATGGTGATGTTCAATAGTTAGTTAGTTATGTGGCTATTTCCCAGAGGGTAAAAATTGAGGATGTGAGTGACACAGAACACAACATTTTTCAGTGGCTGCTGCAGAAGCCATTGTCTTGGGATCAAAAAGTGCCGATCTCTTCCAACACATCAAAGGTCATTGTCACAAGGCTGTCCATATGTTGATAAACGCAGCAAACTCATGTGGGTAAAAAAAACATGAGCCATCCCCCAGTCATCACCATTCGTATAGGTGGTATGTTTATGTATGTTTATCATTCCCAGTCATGGGTGATTTATGACATTGTTTTGCCCACATTAGATCACATTAGTACAATAAGTCCAAGTGGTCAAGTGGTCATCGATGGTGATCGCCAAGTGACACTCGATCCTGATAATCAGAATGAGCTGAGAGGTGCCAGCTTTGCACGCATACCGCCTGGCGAATCCGCTTCGGTCGCTTCGTTTTTTGGGGGGCAACCTGCATGCGGATCCATTTTCCTATGTTTTCCTTGACACAAAAACACGGTCAAAACATACCCTCTGGCAATTTAACATAACTATAGAAAATCATTATTTTTAATGGGTAAATCCACTATTTCTATGGTCATTTTCCATAGCTTTTTGTTAGTTTACCAGAGGGTACATACGGTTCCATGCTTCAAACATGGTCATGGATCCATGATTTTGGTCAGTGACCAACAACGGAAAAGCATGGTTAAAAATATCCCATCTGATATCTGATCTTTAAGAAACGTGGAGATATTTTTGTCCCTTCAACGCAAAACACCTCTTGTGAGTTTCCCATAAAATGGGTATGTCTGAAAATGGTGTATACCCCCAAATTATATCCATTTAGTAGGGATAATGATCATTAACCATTGGGTGTAGGGGTACACTGTTTTCAGACAAACCCAAAGCAACTTTTTGCCACAGCGGTTCTCCAAGCTACGAGCAAGACCAGGACAGCCGCGAGAATTTGGCTGCTTCGCACCTGAATCCGCTGGCAGCACTGCTTTCTTGTTGATGCTGTCCTAAATGTTGATGCTTCAGCGGCTTCATGATTCCATCATGCTTAAGTTTATTTGATTGTGTGTGTGCAAATGTGTATAATGTGTATAGTGTATATGATATTATATGATCATATATCTAAATATTATATGTGTATTATATTGTATGTAGATAGATACACAGTAAGCATGTCTGGAGTAACTAAGCGCCAGCTCTATTTCAGAAAACTGCCTATCTCCGGCCATTGATCGGGCCTGCAAGGCAAAAAAGAGGAGGCAGGAGAAGGGAATGATGTGGAGCACGCACTGCTCTTTTGTCTCCTTGGGCACCACCGTGCGGTTGATGATGAGTGATTTGGCAGTGTGTCAAAACCAATAGTACCCCTGTAGTTCACATCAAAATAGCTTGGATTTATGGATGTTCATCCCACTAAAAATGGTATGTATAGGTATTGATCCATAGCCATTTGTCCGTGCTCTTTGGCATTGAGTTGGTGACATGTTGCTGACCCTGATAGAAATCATGCAATGACAGCACGCCAATGGCGTCCCAACTCTTCCCCGCTTAACCCCAGAATCCAGCATCGATGATACCAGGGTGGTATTCAGATACCTTTTTCAAGGAGCCCTAAGAGATATCCAGGTGTTGAGAGTGCCAAGAAAAAACAGTTTGAGGCCCTTTGAAGTACTTCCAAACACCGAAATTTCCACAACTCAAGAGCTTCAGTTCACGCTTTGGTTTTCCACAAACCCCTCTCCCCTGGGTTTTTGTGGGTGCCCTGGGTGAGCCGAGGTACCAAAAAGGGTAGAATTCTGCATAGAGAAAGGAGCACAAAAGCCGTGAAGATGTCCTGAGCTGGGTCCCAATTGGATTAGCCAAGCGGTTTTTTCCAAATCAGCAGCTGACGCAGCAGGTGGTTTGCGGAGGCCCTAACAAATGGTCACTGGTGATGGTGATGATGATTATTATTATTATTATTGCTATCATTGTGATTGTGATTATTGGTGATTATTGTTATTATGATTCATGATAATCACCTATAATCACCTATAATCACCTATAATCACCTATAATCAGCTATAATCACCAATAGTCACCAATAATCACCATTGCTTGTAAATTATGTTGGTTGTCATCACCATGACCCGCGGACGAGAGACCCTGAAGGCTTGGAGCTTCCCCTGGTTCACCCAGGCTACGCCTCCGTCACTGGATTTCCCTGCGAAGGTGCACCGAGGTCGCACAGAGTCAGCAGGTTTGGTCAGCAAGTGGTAACGGGAGACGGGAGTCCCATGGGATATCAAGAAATCATCTCTGGTAATGACTCACATAGCCACATAGCAATTTAAAATGGCACATTTATAGTTGATTGATGTTGATTTGCCTATTAAAGATGCTGATTTTCCACAGCAAACTGTTAGTTTACCAGAGGGTAAGTCACATATAGTGACCCTGTAATGCCATGTAGTGCCCCCATGACCATGATATGTACAGTGCTGCCCGCTACTTGTTTCATGCGATGCTTTCCAAACAGCAATGTCTTGTGTGTGTGTGGCTTCAGGAAACGCAGCAATCATGGTCACCCAGCCTGTCATGTCGCCCGGTGATAGGAACACCAGCAGCGCGGCAAAGGCACAGGGAATGGATGAGTTTACTGGTTCCAAATGGTTCCAAGATGTTGCAAGCACCCTGCAAGCACCATACAAAATCGACCACTCAGAACTCTGTGCCCGGATCAATGACCCTCGGTTGATTTGAATGAAGCTGTAGCTGCTATAGCTGAACTCCACGTCAGACATGCGAAAATGGACATACCTTTCATGTTTTCATGGCTATCCATGGCTAGCACCTTGCACACATCAGAGAGAGAGGCAAGATCTGCGGTGCAAATGGGATCTTCGATGAGATTGCTGGTAGGTGTTGGATCTAACCCAAAGAATATCCGTTGAGAAATCCCCCAGTGATGTTTGTTGGTTTATAAACCCCAGTAACTAGTTCGTTATAAGTGCCATAAGCCATAGCTATTGGAGTTAATAAACCAACTTAGCTATCGTAAACGGGGGCCCCACTTGGTAGGGATGTGAATCCAACGTTTGAAACCAACCCTTGGATGTTGACCCATGGGTGGCATCAGTCCATTCTTCACGGTTCAACTTCTGCCCCAATTCTTATGGCTACAAGGTATCAAATCATTTTTTGGTGATTAATTGTGATATATGGTTATTAATTGGTGGTTTTTTCTAGTCACAATGGGCTACACAATTTATATCATCCCAACACAACTTGTTTTTTGATCGATGTCCGGGGTCGAGTTGTGACAGGAGACAGCTGATGGTATTGGATCACGAACACACTTTTTGTGCGCAACAATGGTGATAGCCTGCCAATCTCTCCCCAGTTGTTTCTATGCCCAAACAACGGTGGAATGGCATGAAACCGTCCTGAAGGACCCAGGGAGTGCGTTTGTTTCACGACCCCGGCCCACCGGCTGTGCACCCTGCGAGGTTGCCACTGTCGATCTATGACCTCATAAAAATATCTGCATCTGGAGGTTTGAAAATGGGGTATACCGGGTACACCTTACAAACTGCTTTGGCCTCTTTCTGTGAGGGGGCCATGCCTATCCTGGATCTATTTAAAGAATTCTGGGACTTATTTATAAAGCCCAAGGATCTATTTGTAAAATCCGTGGAGGGGCCAAAGAAGTCACCAAGCCATGTTTCTACAATAAAACCCTTGTAACGACAGGCAACAGGAAACATTGTTCCATTCTCGACAACAGTAATCCTGTAGAAAGTTGCTCACAATATTGCTGATCAATTGATATATCATATCATAAAGGCGATGTTTTTTTCTATATTTTTGACGATGCAGACCTTTAAAGATATATGATTCATAGCTGTTTTTGTGATGCACAAAGTGTAACTTGAAAAGCGAGCATAAAAGTCCACTGTGGTGGCTTGGATTCCTGAGAATCATCAGCCGGGGCTCCCAAATTTAGCCAACGAAATGCACTGCCAAACTGTGCCGAATCATAGATTGATAGGGCTGAAATCACTTGGAACCTGGACAAAAAAAAACATGCAACTGTTGTATTGCCGTTTTCCCTTTGGTTGACCTTCTTTATATCATCATGTTCCCTCAATATGTTGCATTCCTTTATAAATAGTTCCTGAGAATTCATCAACAGTTCCTGGAAAAATTAAACATAGTTCGTGGAAAACAGTTCCTGGAAATCTGCAAATAGTTCCTGGGCCCAGCCAGAAAACATCATAAATAGGCCGTTTCGCCGATAGTAAGGTACCCCAAAAAGGCAATTCGAATGAGAAAATTTATGATAAACCAGTGGATGGAATGGGGGAACCCTCTTTTAGACAAACCGATATGGGTATGGATCAAAATTCATCACCAACCCAATTCCATGATTATTCCATGGATAGCGTCGTTGCATTCGTTACGGTTCGTCGGGCTGTGCTTCCAAGTCACATTTTTGCACATCAGCACAGCCAGATATCGCCCTTGTGCTTCAATGTTGGCATCTGCCTCGGCAACGCGCTGCCCCAACTTCATGAGAAAATCCAAAGGTACCCAAAAAGGGGGAAAAAAAAACAAATTGATAATTGTTTGTTGCTGCAGGCGTGGAAATTCATGTTTTGGAAAAAAAAATATACTGTTGCTGAGCAAGTGCTCTCGTTTCTTGCGCGAAACACGATGATCACAAATCGGGAAAAACTTCATGTGCTACATCCAATAAGAAATAGGTAGTATAAACCCTCCATAGCTGGATGTTTAGTAATTACTGGGTTTACCACATTAGGCTGGATGCAGCGGCAAAAAACTGGACATGATCACTGGATCCTGAGTCTTTGCATTGAAGATAGACAAGTCCACACTTACTTCTTACGGGTCACTTCTTGATCATACATGTCTATATATTTGTTGCGCGTATCCAAACCATCTCCAACGACAGACATCACTTGTCCGGCAATTTCCTCAACGTCTGTCCCTATCACTTCGTGCCAGACCCATTACGAAACAGGGTTGGAGGGGCGGCCAACACAAGGCTCCCGAAAAAGTCATTCAAAGGACCAAATATGCGGCCAGCTGATTTCGATGTATGTGTATAGATATATATATATATAGATATATATATATATATATATATCATATATATATATAGATATATATATATATATATCATATATATATCATATATATATATGTATCATATATATATAATATATAATATATATATATCATATGATACATATATATATATATATCATATGTCAATTCAAAAATAAAGTGATTACCAGGAAATCCAGGACTTCTGTTGAGAGCTTTACCAGAAATCATGTTCCCCCTTCAAACGGCCATATCTTGGGAGAAGCGTGTTGCATCTTGTTGGCTATATCCTCAGTATAATCCGAATGTCTGTATACATCTTTATACACTTTTATACATATATGGGAGAGAATGGAATATCACCAGCCTGAAAGCGAATAAAATAGAAAAGATTGACTATAGAAGTACGGCCAGGCGCTGTGTGTTGCCCGGAAGGTTCAAATGGCGTTTAAACATGTTTGAACATGCTCAAACACCTGCGCAGGGTCAGTGTTTTGAGATTTCCCAGACGACGAACCCTAAAACCCCAAACCCTAAAACCCCAAACCCTAAAACATAGGCTCTGCTGAAAACTTTGAATCCTAAACTGGAAAACACTGCGTATACGCAGTATTTTCTGCAATCTCTCCTATCACATATTCGACAGCACGACATTCTCAATGTTAATGTCTGGGCAACACACGGCGTCTGTGGGTAGAAGTAGGTATAAGATACCATATCTTATGTAGGTTTTTTTTAAGGGTTATACCATCTACTTCAATAAATCAATATAGTGTATGGTATAATCCTTACCACAACCATTTTCTCATATGAGCCATGGTCAATACTCACTATATGGTTGATGGTCATCCCATCCATAATAAGGATCCTTATAATGGTTATTATAAATCCCTATGAACCATTGGATGACTAGCCCCTATTAATGGTT
>Ga0126342_10019378_pt1 | contig 11563 bp, 11 predicted proteins | sample Cyp1metagenome_FD_92528 | JGI IMG/M metagenome (GOLD analysis project Ga0126342, IMG submission 92528) | Coral microbial communities from Lord Howe Island, Old Settlement Bay, Australia - Cyphastrea 1 metagenome | ecosystem: Host-associated > Invertebrates > Cnidaria > Coral ... | reverse complement strand
TACTCGAATGCGATGGAATGCGATGAAACTTTCCATGGAACTCTTGAGATCTCTTGAGATGTTCAATGTCAAACTGAGGATTGCATAATTCATGATGCCGGTGCCAGGCCAGAGCGGGTGATACAGTGATACTTGGAAAAGTTCTGGCATGTGATGCCCGTTGAACATGCACTGGCAAAACCATTCACAGACAAGCACGCTCAAAGAGCATTCAAGGGCGCTAATGGTTTGAGAGTATGCATCTGGAAAATCACATGCCCTCAGGTAGTAGAGCACAACAAGAACGTCTAACGACTTCAATCAACTTGACAATGACCATGCTCGCAACATGTTTTTTGCAATTTCATGTTGTTGTACACGGACCGGAGCACTGAGAACATACGCTCAGTTTCTTGAGGCATTCTAGATGCTGCCGGAATCTGCCGGATCCGTGTCAAAGATGTTCAGTATCCATATATGCAAACCCTGCATTCAGTTTCCGAGGTCAAAAATTGACATCAATTATGACATGTTCCGAGAACTCCTCCACATGATACGAACTAATTAGCACGATAGTTGATAGTTACCACAACATCCACAACCATGCAATGATGCGAATTGCAGGTCAGAAAGTTGTCGTGGCTTGGAGCCCTGGGGCTTTCACACTATCTACGAGCCGCATTTCGAAGATGAGAAGTGTTTCTTTGTACTGTGGTTTTCTACCTAAATGGACAACATGCTCGATTCTGCTCGATGATCTCTGTTTTGGATGAAACTGTGGCTGAAGGTCAGTGCATCTGGGGTCTCTGGTTGGCCCAGGGCGGTCAGTCCACCAGTGAGGCACGCAGCGCCTGAAAAAGATCCACACAACACACGTAACAGTCGTAACACAGAGCAGCAAATCCAATCTGATCAATCTGATCAATCTGATCCCAGCGAATCCAAGAGATAAAGTGCATTTAGTTAGAACATATTAGAACCGATCTGTGTCCTTTCAAGTTGCCAGTATCACTTGCTGACTTCATGATGCCAGAAGAAGGTAGAATCCAGGTAGAATTGGCTTGCAACCCCTCTAAGAGTTCGAGGATTGTCAAGATGGTTGTGAAGCTGCTGACCCAAATTGACAGCACAGCAGCTGTAAGCAGCTGGAAGCAGCTGCAATCAGCAGTGTGGGGAGGGCTCTTTGCGTTGCCTGCAAGGCTTCAGAGCCCACCCCGGCAGTCACAGGCATGGTCTGATATATTCGCGGCGTTCTTTCCTTGCGCTAATATAGACAATTTCAAGCTGTTCTTGCTTAATTCATGGTAAAGGTAAGCTCGGAAAGAACAGGACCTATGGCCTATTATAATTGTTTGTAGTTTTCCTCTTTTTCGTGGCACCCAAAGATCTTCAGGTATTTCAGGTGCATGTATATAGTGTTCGTTCATGATTGCTTGCCTTTTATATAAATATATCAATATCATATCATTTCATCTTGTATCATATTGATTATGTTAAATTAAACTATATTCTGTTCCATTCATTCTTTTCTATTATATTCTATTTCACTTTATAATAGTATATTTATTATATTTAATTGCATTGTACAGTTATATTACATTATAGCACATTATATTATAGTTTACTTTATTCATTGCATTGTCTTGTATAATTGAAAACATGATATAATATACTATACAATACATATATATATATATATGTTGCTGCTTTCTGTCAGCTCGGCAATTTGGAGACTTTGAGGCAAGATATGTATCTTCCCGTGCAACGCCAGGAGCACGGACATGACCTAGAAACACTTGAGACGCACGAGTTTGTGATAAAGTTTGTGCGCTCCATGTTCTGCACAGCGCAAAGCTCTGAAATAGTTGGGCGATAAGGTCCGAATCTGTCCGAGGCCAAGAAGATGTTGCAGGACATGCTGTTGCTGGATCTTTCTTCTTTGAAACCTTTGTAACTCATTTGCAGCTGATCTTTTTCTGTCATTGTTGCAGTTGCCCGGCCCCAGATTGGCATGATACTGCGCAGCACATGGCAGCAGTCGCCAAAAGGCCTGCCCAGTGAGGCTTGGGGCGGCGCAAGGTCCAGATCATCTTCGCCTCAGGCGTGGCGCAGACTGCGGAGTACTGGTCAGCACCGATCAACGATCATTCGAACCAGGAACAGAATTTGAATGAACGCAAATTAAATCAAAATTCATCAAGCCTATTTGAACAAATGTCAACGGTGGTCCTTTTGAAACAGTAATTTTCTCTTTGAACCCAGGCTGTGTTAGCCCAAGCATTGAGAGATAGCCTGACCGTCTTTATCTACAAGAGTCGGATGTAGAGTTCCTATATCATGTCGCGAGCACCTCAAGCAACAAGGGCAGAAGTAATGCGGCCAAGTGCTATTTCCATCTATTTCATTCGATTTCGGCATCACTATCCTTAAGATTTTGAGAGTTATGGTGAGCTATGAGAAGATCCGAGGTGCGTCGCATACAATCTGAAGCTAGCTGGAGAAGTGTGTCAGAGTGCTGTAATTTCCGTCACTGAGCCTAGGCGCCGGTCTTTATCGCGCATACTCATCCAGGTGTTTGTAGTCTGAAACCCAAGAAAAGCGATGAAGACAATGGAAACTTAGATTGAAACAGTAGTATATTGAAACTATTTGAAACTCAGATTGTTGAATATATTGAATCCATGATGAATTGAGACTCTGTGTGCTCAGCTTTAGCTGTTTTCATTCATCCTGGTCTCGTCCAAGGCACGCCCTGCCCTGTCACAGCCTACGCTCCAAATTGGTGCTGGAAACTCAAAAACATCCGAAGACTTTCCAAGCCCAGGGCATGTGACAGCCAGTGTAGGTTTAGAATTGTTATAGTTTGATCAGCAGAAATGCCAAGGCATGTTTTGTATCATGTCGTATCATTCGTCACGTATCATTGTATCATACTGTAATATCATGTATGCCATTTTTGCATGGAGATTGTATTTGGCGGGGTCTCAAAACGGGGCACTTCACAAGGATCCATTTTTTCAAGGCACTTCCATGTCTATGTAGGATCATAATGGTTTACATGATATATGGTATTGTGCACGCATGGATAGTATGTACTTGTAGTACTCATAGACATAGTACACATCCACATACAGTTTGCATTTATACATCATGTACCTCGTTTGCATGTATGTGAAAAATGTCCCCCACATGCACAATCCTTGAACATGTCCTACAACAGTCCTGAGATCCAGTTTGATTTAAACAATAGCGGAGTTTGCCATTTTGCGATGTTAAGCCAACGTTCGCCCACTAAAAGGCTGCATGATCTATATGCAAGGATGATAAGGATGCTTCTCCATTGGTGAAACTTTTTGCTGAGAAGCTCACTGCTCAGGCAAGGGGTGCTCAGGCGAGAAGGGTGGTGACTTTCTGAAACGTTTGACAACGCATTCGATGTCACCCGATTTGTTTGCAAGTGTTGACTCTGGAGGTAATGAGAATATGATTTGAAACACAGCGATGAAATCTGATGAAATTAAATTAATTCTATTAATGCACATATCCCAATGCAAATAATGCTACATTAATGTCCATGACTATGGGCTGGGTTTCCTGTGTAAAGCTCTTGACGTTGCAGGTGGATTTACTGCCGTGGCCTCACCACGGGTTGTGGTCAGCCCACGTGGCCTGCCCACACGGCAGCCAATACAGGCACGGAATTTCACAAATATTTTTTTTTCACGGCACGGTTCCGACACCGGCATTGCAGATCATGGGTTACCGGATTACCGATTTAGATGATTCCACATGTTTACAGTACACATGTTGTCAGTGGATGTCAAATAGGTGCCCTTTCAGGGACGAGCGGTCTACGCTGGGAGCTGAGACCGTTCAAGGCGCTCTTCATAAACCAGATATGACTAGATAAAGATTTAAACGACCAAACTTCAGGGTGTAGAGAATTGCATGAGAATTTATGATATTATAGAGATCCAAATCATTCCAGATCAAGATTTCAAATAGCTTAGGACTTCCACGATCCACAAAGAACAGCAATAGCAAAGTCGCAAAAAGAAAAAGAGCCTCAACCCTCTCCATCATGTTAATGAAAATCCAACCTCCATTTTTTCACTGCAAAGAATGTCATAGAAGTATACTGAGCGCCGATAAGGCATCTGCAGCTGTTCCGGCAGCAAGGCAGGGCTTTCCTTTTTCCATTTGAAAAGCTACGTGGGCGTCCCGTGCATTGGCAATGTCTAGACAGCAATGGTGCATCACAATTGGTATTCAGAGTTAGGCACTAGGAAGATCTAGTAAGCTCCCTTGAGTTGGATGCAAAGACTGCTGAGATGATCCTTAAAAGATGAAAGATGCAGTTGTTCATCGTTTTTCGTTTTCTTGGTGGACATCCACCAATTCCACAGTGCAGGCAGCACACTTTGCCGTCGCGAGTAGGGCGCGGGCCTCAGCGGATATCTCCGACATCACCAACAAGATTGCCGTTTTGAACATGTTAGTGACGTTTGAAAAAGTTGAGAATTGAGAAATGTATTGCTTAAACTCGTGCACCAATTCCTTTTTTCACACTTTGTTCCTGACAGCACCAATGGAGCAGTGAATGAATTGCAAAAATCCAGCACGACTAATTACTAATTACGTTCCGGATTTTGATGAGCGAGACTCAACAAAGCACGCAAACATTTTACTTGCCTGAACTTGGCTGCGTTTTTTTGCCAAAATTGCTTTCTGTCACAGAGTCTTGGTCCAAAGCTGGCCACTATGCCTGATTCAGAGTTGAACTATGCTCATGGGGAAAACGGTTGCACTTTGCCTTTTTCTGACAAAAGGTGACAGAGAGAGCGTTGGATATGCGTTGGATCAATATGTCAGCCATTTGTTCAAAAGATGCAGGTGAGAAAAAAAAACACAAAAAAAAAGCCAAACAATGTATCAAACCGTCCAAAGAATCAAGTAAAACATGAGGGAAAGGGGAACAGCACCACTCCAGAAAAGCCCGAAAGGGGACGTTTCGAGGAGTTGCGGAGTTGGGCTTTTGTTAGGCTTCCATTTTTCCCAATTGAACATGCGTGTACTCTTCACGATCGAAAGCCTCAGCCAAGCGATACGCTGTCGGATCATAGATGACTAGATTTGAGATCGTTTGGAGTGATACGTTTGAATACGTTTGACACATTTGGTAAGAAGCAGCTGATACTCTAGCTTCTGCTACCACCATCCTGCTGGTATCGTTGATTGTATTCGTATGTTCATTAATGGTCTTCCATGCTGATTCTGGCAGAGACATTGAAAAGCATAACAAGCTCCAATGTTTTCATTGAATCTTTGCAGATGCGTTATTTTGCTCATGCAGGCGAGGTCCACTGGTTTCGACCTGAGAGCTTTTGTCAGCAGATTGTCCAAGGAGATCGCTCTAGCGACCTCAGCATCCTCACCTCTTCGTTAAAAGTTAAAACATTGATACTGTCGTGATGGATTGAGACAAGGCCAACCAAAAATGGCATATGGCCAGTGCGTGGGTGCCTCAATGACTTGAGCATTGTTTTGTTTCGAAATGATGTTTTGCCTGTGGATGAAGAGTTTCATTTTGGCGGCACCGACATTCGGGGGCACAGTGAGCTTGACTAGCCACTATCGCGTGAGTAGAAACTGAGATTGCCCTGCATGGTTGAGCAGGCCCGCAATGCCGTTGGTGCAGCCGCGGCAGGAGGCAAGGATCATGGGATTTGCGTAGATTGGGACTTAGACATCTTAGACGTTCTTGGTTCGCAGTTTTTTCCATGTTGGTCGGCATTGCTTGGGCGTCCATGCCTTATTGTGTTGAGATCAAAGACGCCAGAGGCAGTTGATTTGTGTTTGGCGACCACCTAGGAGGTGGATAGCGAGTACAGCCCGAGAGACTCTGTTTGGAAGAGGCATGGTGGCAGCTGGGATAGGATGGGATAGGTATTCCTGCTGCCATCATTCGGTCTTTTTCAAGTCTGCAAGCTCGTCCTAGAGATGGCAGCCATTGCTCTCTTGGCCTGACAGGTATTTCTGCAATGGACAAAAAGGCAGGGAGACTGATGTTGACATAAAAGCCCCGCGTTGATGGCATATTCAAAAACATGCAGAGGGTGCAAGAGCGCCAAAAGGATTAGATAGAACTTTGCAAGAGAAGACCCAGAATATCTCGAACATTGCAGAAACATTGCAGAAACCTGAAGCTCCCAAGCTCCTTGCGAGTGTCAATGTATTCGTGCGTCTTGCCATGTCTTGCCTATCTGTTCCAGTCGGCACCCATGATTTAATCAAGGTTTGTGGGACAGAGCGGTGTTTTGTGCATTCTGAATATCTAGCCGAATCTAGCCAATGACTTGACGAATATCATTTTTTTTATGCGAGACTTGCCTCCTTGACCCCTCTGCAAGTGACTTCCACGCTAGGAGCTACCTCTCCCTCATCACAAAAGCAGGTGTCGGCTTGTCATTTTGTCGGCTTGCATAAATGAGAATTGAAAATCCACGTAGCCCACAATCTCACAAGTCCAGCTTCCATGTCTTGGGTCGAGACTGAGGGAAAGACCATAGAGGGCTATTGACTCCGACAATTGTCTGGCTTCAATTCAAAGCTCTCTTCAACACCCTTCACACGTACAAGCAGGATACAAGAAGTTTTCCTTGTGGGTTCGGATGGTCAGGCCAAAGTGTTTGGACTGCACGAACGCTCAGCAAATGTGGAGAAGCCGGTCCAAGTGTCATAAGCTTAGCTGGGGCTGCAACGTGTCGGTTTTCACATTGGTACACTTTTGTGACTTTTTATGCAGTGGCCAAAGCTTTCAGCCTGTTAGCTGATGTTAGTTGCGCATGCATTGTCAAGAGTTTGACATATTCTGGTCCTCATCCCGCAAGGCATAGGAGATGTGCATTGGACATGGATGGACATGGTACAGTTACCGCACATCCAGTGATCGTGGCAAGGGAGGAAGTAAAGCTACGGTCGCCCCTCCAAGAGGCCAGACACCACACGGCAGACTATGGCAGAGTCATAGTCTGCATTGTCTGCATGCTGGGACAAATGTCGTAGAATCTCATAGAGTTGTAAGGTGTTGTCAAATGTCAGTGTATGTCAGTTGTATATCAGTGTGATTTCTTCGTGGTGTGCAGTGATCCGCCCACACACGCGACGCATCAGAAATCGTCAGAATGTTCTGCTGCGCATCTGATTTCTCAGTGTACTCGACTGTATCTCGGTGATTCCCGGTGTCAGGAAAATCATGGCGTCGCTTTGGATGACTGTGCACAATCACAGCTGCTGGACACGAACACGCCAGGCTCTTGGAGGAACACAGTGATTTGCAATCTATGGTGGTATATGTCGTATTTGCGCATGCATTTTGAAGTACGGGTGCTGGTGTGAGTTATTAGACTCATTAGACTAGACGCTATCTATGATGCAATCTGTGACGCAATCTATCATGCAGTCTATGGTCATGCCATTCTTTGTCAGCCAAATGTGAGCAGGGATGGCACGAGGATTGCGCTGTAGTGTAGAGACTGGAGTGGATAAGTTCGCAAGAGGCGTGACAGAGTTACTAAGTCGACCAGGTCTGAAACTTGCGCCCATACTTATGCAGAAATTGAATGCAAATTTGCTGAATCTGTTCGTACAGTCTACTGGGTTCTTTGACAGTGGTGCCGTGCTGTACTGATTTACTTTCATGCAACTGTCCTTTTTTTCCATTGCAAGATCCATGCCGGTTGCAGACATTGCATGCCTAGGCCTCTAGATGCCAAAGCTGAGGCAACAATCTGTTAACTACTTTGTTGTTTGTTTGGTGTGCCAAGTTGCAGCAAAAGATGTAAAAAAACACCCTCCACATCAAGCAAATTGGTAGCAATGGTTGTCTGACCTTGCCTTTGGAGTACTTTGACTGTAGCGGAAACATATAGAAACGAGAGACCTTGCAATAGCATGTCACAGTGTGCTATCACAGCATGTTTCATTCTTTGCCATGTCCTGCCAGGAGGTGTCTCTTCGGACTCCATTGATCTCAGCTCAGACATACACACAGGTTGCAGAATGTCGCAGAGTACGTCTGAGCAGATCCCAGAGTTTTTTCTGGCAGTCACGCAGTCTTCTTGGAGAGACGAGAGATGACAAGAGCAGTGAAAATTCCACGATATTCTACGATGACTTTGCGAGAAGATGTCAGAGAGTGTATATAAGTAAGAGATAGTAAGAGTGTGGTCTAGGGATTTCTCTCATGAGAAGATCTTAGCACAAAAAGTAGCCTAGACTGCCTGAGTTCCATGCAATGTGTACAATAAAACATGTTTGGAAACAATTCACTGATTCGGAGCAAAACAGAACGAATTTTGTCTTTGGGTGGCAGGGGCCCGGTTCAACTCCCCCACCCCGTCTGCCTGCAAGCACTGTTCATGGCATGGTTAGTCTGTCTCGCCACATTTGGATGATCTGTGGGACAAGGTTGGGGTTGATCCAAGGTTTTCTTGGCTGGTTGAGAGGTGTTGGGCTTGTTGACTGGCTGCAGCGACACTTGTTGGACTCCCGCTGTACTGTTTCGGGTAGCTTGTCGGCGACGAGGGGTTGTGCCCAGGCAAACCTGTAAGTTTCCCTGGGTTTTTCTTTGGGTGGTTGAATTGTGTATTGTATGGCATTGTTTCTCAATGTTTCTCATGTGTGTCGCATCAAGGAGGGTTTGGCGAATGTACTTGCCAGTCTGTTTGAGGTGTACAGTTGTTGATTCCAGCATGACACTTTTTATCGGGTTTCTCTTCCTCAGAATCCCAACTATCACTTGCCTCCATACCGGACAAATGTACCTAACGCGAGAATGTCCAAAACCTTCCAAAACCATTCTTCCGAATCTACCTTTCGCCCACCCCTTTCTTAAGACAAGCTGGAAGCCCATACACATGGCCCAAAGGATGGCACAAGCGGATACAAGCGGTGCCTTTGGGTTGGAATGGGTTGGACCCTATGCTCTGAGAATTGGATCTATCATTGATCTATCCGCTTTCCCGCTTTCCGGTGTCGTTTTATTTATGCATTCACAAGATTTCGCAACAGGGTCTGCCTGACGCAGAAGCAGCCAGGGAGTTATCATAGAAATGCGAGAGGAGCTGCCAGTTGCAAGTGACGAGGCCAATTTTTCTTCGCTTTCTCAGGTCACAGCAGTCGCGAGTGGAAGTGCGTCCAGAAAGTGCGGCTACCCAAAGTCAATGCACATGTCTCTTGCTGAGAGGTTTCATGGCTTGACATCATGGCTGTCTATCCCGTCTATACCTCGTTGTTAAGTCAGAGATAAGAAGAACCTGAAAGCATCGGACCTTCGCACATCAGCACAACAGAAATGATGCAGCCAGGCCGGCCTCAAAGATTGCATATGTTCTGGAAATAAACTGTGAACCGAGTTACAATTATATAAATAGGATTATTTGATATTATTTGCATCGATTGTAATGTTTATGAACCATTTTAGTCCAAGATTTTAGTCCAAGACTCTGTCTCCTTCTTTTGGAGACACCAAGGTGCAACAGCGGCTGTTCCCTCTAGGCGAAGAAGTGTTGAGCATTTCATAACCCAGAATGGGGGCAGACGTACGACCAAGTCAAACAATTTTGCCTCGGCTTCTTGCGGTGCCTTGATGATCTTGATGCAACTTGTTCTCGCTATTTACGCAATTCGATTGATTCGATTGCTAGACTTTCAAAGGTAAAGGGAAACAAAGGCAGAGTCCCCTGCTGAACATTACCTGCGATGACTTGAAACATGGATGACCATGGCAATTGTTTTGACCGCGGCAGAAAATTGAACGAACACTTTTCGTTTTTCACATCCATGTTACATGTTTTTCACTCTGCGATGTTTCCAGTGGCATTCACAAACAAGCACGCTTTCAGCATGTGCAGATGAATCCTTTCCTCTGGGTTTCATGCAAGTTCGTTATCGGAGATACAAAGAGAAATGTTGATTTGGGTGCGGGCTACCAGCCCTGCGATTTCTCGCGATTTACATTCAGAAGCATAGATAAGCATAGAGGCCATCCCGGCCCCCTGGAAAAGGTTGGAACAAATGCTTGCGGCATCTTGCAGCGCTGAGAGTTGAATGATTCAGAAACTGCAGGCCACCTGCCCAAGAGCGCTCAAGACAGCAGCAGACTCACTGGAGATGATGGGTGTCGGTGAAGTGCCAACTTGGGAAGGAGTCAAAGTGGATCAAAGTGGTACAGCCGAACTGCAGCAGAACTGCTATGTTATATATGTTTTGCCCGCCCATGTGAACTGAGCCTGGCACCTTCGGTTCCAACTCTTGCATCCCAACATATGTTGAGTGCCGTTTTTTTATTGTATTAAGTATCAGGTGAGTAATGTATATCACCTTGATTATTTTGATTTGCCCTTGTGGCATTTTTCAACCTGCACTTTTCAGGTCGCAAGCCCCGCTTCAGAACACAGAGCGCCTCGCAGTCTCTTGACAAGCAGTCGATATACTCGTACCATCTCATCTCTCGGAAGACAGACCGAGACACATGGAGACGCTATGACTCAAAAGGTTCTGAAGTCTGAACACTTTAAGATTTTTTGATACTTTTTGGATGTTGCAAGATTCAGCTGAAGCCATGCAAGTGCTGACGGATACAGGCAAGTCCAGCCGCTCTTGACGCATACACTGTATCATACACTACTCTACCAGGCAGTCAGCCCTCGCTGGATCCCTTCCTAGTGGAATTGGGCACATCAGGAAATCATCAGGAATCATGAATGGATTGGGCACATCTTATGTTCATTCTCACGGCTGGAGCGAACAGCAGTCCAATCCAAGGCTTGTGCAGAAAATGTGTCAGAAGAGGACGGCTGGTGGCGGTTCATGCTCAAGGGAGATTGATTGCAACTTGCTCTCGGCTAGAATTGAAACCCGATGTTTTGTTGTTTCTTCTGGGGGTCTTTTTGACTGTTGAAGGTGTTGTAGGACCGGGCTATGGCAGAACACTTGGGAAGTTTATTTTCTCCAAGGGTTGATTTCAGACTTGACTTGCATGCCCGCTCAAGCTGTCAGGGCGTTCTGCTTGCGGGAAACAAACTTTGAGCACAAGACTTCATAGTAACTATATACATGCCCTAGTCATGAAAACGTATCATGCTAGGTTGTCTATTAGAAATGTGCGTGTCTAAAATGGACCCAGTGTACACAAGACCTGGTAAGGTGCGCAATGAAGAGCCGAGAATTGCCACATTCACACGTGTGAGATTGTACTTTGTTTTTTGCTCAGCTTCTCTACGCCTTTCCTTGTTTTTTCACTTCCTTGCTGCGATGTTCCTCGAAAGCCATCGGCGGCGACATTTTTCTTTATTCTTTTCACGAAAGCTAGCGTCAGCTAGCTGGAGTCTTCTTGCTTTAGCAAGTATTGGGGGGGCTGCTCAAGGACATCACGTGATTTTTCACGCGAAAGGGGGGGACCCCCCCCCCCTGTTTTTGTTTCGACCTAATACCTACATAGGTACATGCATGAGTATTGAGCACATTTATATGCGCCCTTCAAGGCTCAAGAGGTATATAGAGTAACCCTGTAGACAAGCAC
>Ga0126342_10019377_pt1 | contig 11564 bp, 9 predicted proteins | sample Cyp1metagenome_FD_92528 | JGI IMG/M metagenome (GOLD analysis project Ga0126342, IMG submission 92528) | Coral microbial communities from Lord Howe Island, Old Settlement Bay, Australia - Cyphastrea 1 metagenome | ecosystem: Host-associated > Invertebrates > Cnidaria > Coral ... | reverse complement strand
TGATTAGTTGGTGGTTGACCCCCAACTCAATACGAACCAATCGGTCAAGTGATGACTAGTTGATGGTTAATCCACAACCTCAAAAAACAACTAATTATATAATTGATGATTCGTTGATGGTTAGCTGGTTAACCACCAGCTCAAAAAGAACTAACTGGTTAGTTGGTGACTAGTTGGTGGTTAGGCCCCAATTCGATAGTAACCAATTGGTTTATTGATGAATAGCTGGCGGTGTTATATTTTGATTTTGGTTTTCATTTTCAGGAATATGAGCTAATTACACGTCCATGATAGTGATTTGTGCCAATGAATTTGTGGCCTAAGTCCTAAGTCATCTGCCCCTATTATATATATATGTGTATATTTTTTGATTTATCATGTATATACAATAAATATTGATATCTTGACTCTAGAATACACCAACCTGAAAAGTTCTGCCTTTTACCTTTAGGATGTTTACCCCCAAATCAATTCACCACGCCGCCGGGGTCAACGGGTTCAACTGGTGCTCACCTTCACTCCTCGTCTCGACCTGGAGCCGTGGAGCTGAACCAGAAGTGATACATGTGCTTTTATTACATATATATATATAACAAGAACAAAAATAGTATCTAATACTATAGTAAACAGCTACCACATAGAATATTTTTTAAAAAAAGGTACCACTAAGAATATGGGAAATACATAGCAAAACCTTTTCCTGGAATGTCATCCACATAGAAAATTTATCCACATAGAATATGGGGGTATATATATATATCTATATATATAATATAGAGGAAATATATATATATATATATATATACATTATCCAAATCTCATTCAAATGGTCTCCATAAGATAGCAACAATGGCATAAACGCATAAATATACGAACCGAAGCCGATACGTATTAATTATATATAACAAGAACAAAAATAGTAATACTAAAAAGAACAAGATGAAGCCCACGAACCCGAATGCTCACACGTATGTTAATGGTACAGATGTCAAAACACATGGTTGTGCAGTCACGCACAATACCTTTCTGCAATGGTTTACTTAAACAGTCTTGTGCATGTTTCCCTTGTTACCAGTCTGCAGTGTGGAGTGTGGAGTGTGAAGTAAGGAGTGTGGAGTTTAAAGTGAGGAGTGTGGAGTGTGGAGTGTAGAATGCGGAGTGTAAAGTGTAGAGTGTGGAGCGAGGAGTGTAAAGGGCAAAGTGTGGAGTGTGGAGTGTAAAGTGAGGAGTGTAAAGTGTAGAGTGCGGAGTGTGGATTGTGGAGTGGAAAGTGTGGAGTGTAAAGTGTGGAGTGTGGAGTCTGGAGTGGAAAGTGTAGAGTGTGGAGTGTGGAGTGTAAAGTGCAGAGTGTGGAGTGTAAAGTGTGGAGTGAAGAGTGTAAAGTGGAAAGCGTGGAGTGTAAAGTGTAGAGTGTGGAGTGTACAGTGTGAAGTGTGGAGTGTAAAGTGTGGAGTGTAAAGTGTGGAGCGTGGAGTGTGAAGTCTCAGGTGAGGAGTGAGGAGTGTAAAGTGCAAAGTGTAGAGTGTGGAGTGTAAAGTGTAGAGTGTGGAGTGCGGAGCTTCCCCCATAGACACGGCGACGCCACAGGAAAACCAGAGACTCGAAACGAGACACGGGTGCAAAAAAACGAACATTTCGTGCGAGACTTCCTCCAATTTTGTTTTTTTCGACATGTGATCAAACAGGTTGGAATGTCACAAAGTGCCACGCCTGCCACGCAAAACGACATGTTTCCCAGCTTCCCCCATAGACACGGCGACGCCACAGGAAAACCAGAGACTCGCGACAAGACACGTGGAATGAGAAAAACCAGCATTTCCTACGAGACTTCCTCCAAGTTTGAAATTTTGTGAACATCATCAAACAGGTGGGAATGTCAGAAAGTGCCACGTCTGCCACGCAAAACAACATGACAACCTGCTTGGAAACATTTGAAAAGGACAGGTTTTCCAGCTTCCCCCATAGACACGGCGACGCCACAGGAAAACCGGCGACTCGAGACAAGACACGTGGATGTAGAAAAACCAGCATTTCGTACGAGACTTCCGGCAATTTTCACAGTTGGCAACATGACTCCATCTTGGATCGCAGAAACAGCGGCTAGTATGGCTAGTATTGATCCCCCAAAATGGGCTAGGCTTCAAAACGCACTGGAGTAGGCTCCCTTTGGACATGTTTTCTACCCGCCGATCTTCAGGGCGAAGACGAAGCTGCAGAGGTTCATGAATTACTCCGACCTGGCAAGGACGAACTTGAAAAGATTGATGACTACGTGGGAAAGGTCCAACAATCCCTGATGCTCACATCAGAGATCCTGGAGAACCACGGCTACAACGTCATCAACGTCGAAGAGGGCAACCACGGAGAGATCAAGAAAAGAAAACGTTTTTCTGCCCTGAGGGAGTTCATGACAACTCTCACAGAGATCAGGCTGGTGGAGGACAAAGTGGGTCGCAGGTTGCATCAAGTGGATGGAAGAAGATCTTAAAGTTCGGTGATGGAGTTTGGCCACCGGAGCCACCGAGGACGTGGATTCCTGGGTCACGATCTCAGATCCGACAGTGCCTGCACCAAGGGTCAACAGGTTCATGCCAAGGCCACCTCCTGGACCACCACCTGGAGGGAAGGCACCACCACAGCCATACCCATCAGCACAACCACCACCGCCAAAGGCAAGACCGACATCACCATCGGCACCATCAAGACCGAGTGCATCGGGATCTCAGGCGTCGAGTTCTGCTGGACCGCCACCGCCACCACAGGCAGCACCCAAGCCTGCGGCGAAACCAATGCCAAGACGGGAGACTCCAGCAACAGAGTACGTCCTACCATTGACACCATCAAACGTGATTACATATTGCAGAGTGTTGACAGACTACACGGGTACCCAGGTGAGATCGATCCTGAATGCCCATGTGAGCGCCGCCAACGACACTGAGTTTGCACTGTCGCACATTCAAGGACCGATGGCGAACGTGGCACAGTCAACATGGCGCCAATACCTCAGGAGGGTAGCAACATACACCTGCTTATGCTTTGGACTTGCCAACGCAAGAGAGATCGGTGAGACATCCTACCCGTTCAGCGGCATGGAGTGGCTGAGGATCTACAACGCTGCAACGAAGCGTGGGGGGTTGATCCACCAGAACTACTACCTCTCAGTTGGATCAATGATGATCAATGACTGCCATGGTGGAGAAGAACGATGATGCACAGGCCACTGACCGAAACTATGACAAGTGGAAGCGAGGCTTGATGTCGGGCATCGGTGGAACCATTGTGGACAACCCATCGGTGAGGAAAGAGAAAGATGTACTGGCAGGAAAGTTCAGGTTCGGCAAGACCATTCTGATCACAGACCTCAACTACAAGTGCTATTCGAGCTCCAGGGGAATGACGAACATCCAATATGGGCTTGATGAACTGGGATACGCCGTCACTGTTATCGACATCAACAGTTTCAAGAGCGTGACCAGAGCCCAGAAATTCCTCGACGCGGTTGAGCACTTGATCAAGGGCGTGATGCCAGACATCGCGGCCGAAGAGAATGTGACCATTCATTTTTGGGTATCATTCGCGTTTCTCATCATGGACACCCATCCATACCACGTCTGGGTTGAAGGGAACTATGCAGAAAGATTCGCTGAGGCGATCCGAAGCGTCGACAAGCTGGCGACAAGACCAAACTTTGTGTCGCTCTGCAAGGACCCTAGATTTCATGGTATACGATCAGGTATCCATGACGTCGCCATGGATTCAGCCGACGCCCTGAGACACTTTGGTATCATGGTCACAACCGACGATGGGATGTGGCGATTGATGTATGGTCATGCCGGCAACCACTACATGAACAATCAAAACAGGCCAGACCGATTGGGAGTCACCATGGAGAAGTTCTTGTTTCGGCAAAGGGTACTATTGATGTGCTCCCTCAATGTCGAAGCTGCAAAAGGGTTGAACGACATGGTGAAAGAGTCTTCCATGAAGGTCGGCATCAACCTGGAGATGATGGAGGATGTGCTCAAGGAACCTGTCTCGATTCAAATTGGAACAGGAGGCGGAGTACCTGATACTGCGAGCACAGGATCCAACTGTCCAGGAACCGTTGGAGGTGGACGAAGATCTCACGTTGAGTATGAGAAGGCACCATGGATTGAAGCCACTGTCAGATCGGTTCTTCCTGAACCATCAGCCGACATGTACGACATGTGGTTCTATGTCAACCATGGGCGAGATGAGATGATTCTATGTCAAGGGCATTACAACGGAAACGGCGATGAAACAACGCCAGTTGACCACATGAACTACGACTATGGATGTGGAAAGGAATGCATCGCTTGCCGAGCGAGCGAAACCATGAGGGACTACCAACTTTGGCCGCCAGAATGCCAAAGAAAGACGATCGTGAAGACAGCGGCGCGGTCCCGTGCATTCTTCAACATCATGTCAGTGTGGGCATCGAGTCCCATGAACGATTTGCATATCGCGTCACTAAGGACTATGGGAATGTCTTCTACAAAGACTATCTCAAGATGGTGCTCGGAGATGATTTCACGGAGGTCATGGGATATGCTGATGCAACGGCCGAGAAGTGCGGCGACGTTGCCGAAATGTGGCTCGGAATGTTGGATTTGGCCAATATGACGAAGTCCCAGATCACATTCATGGAGACGAAGGCCGATCCGGGCGAGCTTTTGGCAGGCCTGGAAGCATGAATGAACATCTTCCATGGGACGACAAGATCTACCACGACTCCAAACACGAAGAGGGGTGGATCGAGAATCACTGAGCCAACGAACTATGAGGAATCGTTGGTGAACCAGATCCTGCGTGACATCCCAATGTACCATGGATTGCAACACGCATGCCTGATCGGGGACGAAGAGATCAGCGTCATCAACGAGAACTACAAGAGGTCCAAGGCCGATCGATGACACCAACGATGAAAACATGGAGCCCGAAGGTCCAGGAACCGGGGAAGGTGCGTCGACCACCCCGGGACCGACGACTGGAGGAGCGGGAGCTAGTGCCGAAGGGGCAGGTACGTCTACCACCCCGGACATGCACGAAGCACCCAAATCTCCATCAAACCCTGAGGAAGGAAGAATTCCAGATATCTCAGGACAAGGGTGCCATCGTCGAGGCCATCAACGCGCTCTTTGCCCTGGCAGACGACAACAATGTCTGCTTGAAATGCGGTAAAAGTGGTCATCCCAACTATGAATGTCCCGAACAAGGCAGTGATCCAGTGAAATTGGCCTTGATGAACTTGAGGAAGAAGTTGCAGGGTGATGATGTCGAGGAGAAAGAAGCTCCCAAGAAAGATGAGGAAGAGGAGCAGAGATTTCGCCAAGAAAACTACAAGGCGACAAGGGCTGGAGAGTATATGTACCTCCAAGCAATCCCACTATCGGTCATTGGTGACCGAGCCCATGGGGAGAAGAGCATCAACGGAGTGAGAGCCGATGAAAAGGGCCCTAGATCAAAAGACGAGCTGAACAGGATCGTTGATACAGCGAGTCAAAAGGGCATCACCATGACGTGTAAAGAGATGAAATCGGCCGTGCCGTACTCCGACAACAAGATGTAAAATCAGCTTTACATTGGCACTGACATTGAGAAACTAAAGATTCTCCCAGTCAACGGCGGCAAGTTCTACTCGGATAGCTATGTTGGATCTGGAGTGGAATTTCCTTTGCCGACCGAGTCCAATTCCAATCGCATCTTCATGGAACCATGGGAGAAGACGTGCAGTTACTACTTCAACAAAGCCCTGAGGCACCACATCGGACGAAAGGAAGTGTGGGAGAAGAACCCTGGCGCAAGGAGAACGACATTTTCAGGACTCAAGTGCGATGAAGCCGGATGGGTGGACATCATGGAATTCCTGCACCATCCATGGATCTTCGAGCACGAGAATGTCCGAACAGAGGATGATGGACTTGTGGACGTTGACTACCGTGCGGAGCGCGTCAAAACTATGATCAAGACCGTTTGGTCAGAGTTCCAAGAGAAGAACATGATCCGCATCCAATTCCTGTGCATCGTTCTCGACTCTACGTTCGACAAGCCCGATGACTACCTCAAGAACGTCATGAAGGTCGGCGATGACATTCACGATCTCATCGCGCAACGTGGTGAAGTCTTCCTTGCGGCCATTGCTGTGCGTTCACCTGGAGGATTTTCAGCCCGTGGATCAGACTTTCGCCTTGACTACAGCAAGATTTGCCACCCGATCACGACCAAGATCGCAGATGACATATGGTTTTGTTATCATGTCACTGAGTTCAAGAATGTGATCGGCATCATCAAAGAAGGTCTGCGACCTGGAGGCCACCGAGGAGGACGAACACAGGTGTTCCTCAACCCATTTGTTCCATCGGACAAGCGATAGGAGATCGAAATTGATCCTGGGACAATTGACACACCTAGGACAACCCCGCATGGTCCTAGCATTCAGCGTTCATCGACTCATGAGCCTTGGAGTCATGATCAACGCATCCGGACAAATGGTGGTTAGCGGAAACATCCTCTTCTCCGAGGTGACTGCAGCGTGGTACCAGGCCAACAACTATGATTGGGAGAGATTGGTAGTTGATTCCGGAAAGTTCCAATTGGTGAGATCATGTCAAGAACCAAAGGAGATTGCAACGGCCAACACGGCGCTTCGTGTATCCAAAGCTTTGTTGGAAGACATCAGCAGCGAGGATGACATCCCGTTCTACGACAAGTTCGTCGAGGATGTCACAAAACTTGAATCGCTCAATGGTGTTCTCAGCCCCAACAGCGAGCTGAGGAACGACATCGTGACGTTCATCTCCGAGAACTACACTCCGGGAGAAGCTGGACACATGATATGCCCAGCATGCCTCACCGAGACCCCAAACATTCTATCCATCTGCATCAGATGCCATGGAACGCTTGTCAGCTGGGGGGAGAAGGAAGCAGAGAAAGATGAGAGCACTGCCCCTGGAATGCCTGAAAGGGAACGACGTGAAAGCGGAGATGGTCAGGATGCTGAAGACGACGATGTCGAGATGGGGGATGAGGATCATGCAGGCGGAAATTGATCGACTGGTCAGAGAGTCGAAGAGGAATGCGGAAGCGACTCCGGATGACGACGTTGACATGAACGACGCCAAACCTAGTCGAGGTCAAACCAGATCTGAAGAAGAACGTCAACGCAACGCACCTGATCACAAAGTTGTATTTGGCGACAATACCAAAGAACAGCAAGAAGAAGAAGATGAGAGACACGCTCAAGAACAAGACAAAGATGAAGAGCGTCGCGAAGCGAGGATGAAGTTACCTTTGTGGACTACGAGAACTATCCAAGCTTCAGTCATCCAGTGTATCGACATTGCTCAGAATGAAGATGCCATCGACAGCACAGCACGTACGATGGACTGCATGATTCTGACCTACCTCAAAGATCGATACCGACTTTACAACCTATGGACTTCAATTGTGCCAGCTCAGCAGTATCATGACCATGTGAAGAGAGTCAAACTTGTGCCTGAATTCGATGGTTACATCCCATATGTGGGTGAGACTGCAGATGGCGAGTTGAAGGAACCAACGGAAGAACAATTGGTTACGTCATTCAACACTCACGCAAAGAACGGAAAGCTTGGTGGATGGGAGTTGGATACATACTTGAAGGGAGTGAATGGAATCCGCGTACTTTGCAAAATTATGAAGTACTTGGTCCAGATTGGCATCACCCCTCAACTCATCTTCTCCAAAGTTGTTGCCAACACAGATGAGGACGAAGAGCGGCAAATGGAGGCACGACGGGAAGCTTCTGACTTTGTGAGGAAGATCATTTCCGGTGCATTTGCCGTGCGGTCCTATGACTATTTTCGAGTCACACCACCTCAACGGGATGATCATATTCACCTTGATCCTATCGAGCTGGCGTGCGCAGTGACAGAGAGATGCAGAACATTCACCGTCCTCGTGACGCTCAACAAGATCGGACTGGAGCTGCCCCAACAACTACGTAAAGTATGGCAAGGAAAGCTCAAAGCCGTGCAACAGAGCGCTACGCAAATGGAGACGTGTCTTAGATCTCTCGATCCCGCTGAGCGCGTGAATGCCAGACACTACATACGAGCTCTTGGTGACGCGCAACCTGCTGAAGAGCAAGCCTCAGCGAGCACCAAGGAGTCTGATGCCACGAAGAAGCGGCGCAAAAGATGAATCCTTCTAGGTCTACATCAATGAAGAAAACCACTGAGAGGATTCTGAGTGCCGGGCCAATTCGTGCGGATCCTATGCACTTAGGATGCGAAGACTTCCTAGTGCAAGGGATAATTTTCAAGGGCATATGAACTGCGAACTCATTCAAAAAGGGGTGCGCGGAACGCCGAGGGTAAGTCTACCACGGCTAGTACGCAAACCCAAAACGGAGCAATTGCATGTCAATGCAAAGCGGAGAGTAAGTGGCAGGTGAGCGAGTTTATATTCCAATTTTTAATCTGACACGCGCGATCCTGTGCTCGGCGCCCCGGTCGTAGGTAAAGCTACCGCGACCAGGGGACGCCGGGCATGGGGGGTGTGATTGGTATATAGGCTACAGTGAACATCCAATGTGCACTGATTTTAAGCTTCGCTCTCCCCCGCCGGTTTGGCTCAAGTCATCTGTCGATGACTTGAAGACCGCAACCTGCTCCAGTTCATGGAAAAGCGCAGTTGAGCTCCACGCTTCTGGGTAAAGGAACTTTGAGGGTAACAAGATCCTAAAGACCATCTATTACACGAAGGAACATTGAGGTTGAACCCATTCACAAAAAAAATATATATAAATAAATAAATAAATATATATAAATATACACACATATATATATGTATATATATGTATATATATATGTATATATATGTATATATATGTATATATATGTATATATATATATATACAAAAATTATATGTAATATGTATGCATGTATGTGTATAATAAATGTTTGTATATACCAGTTTTGAGTTCAAGTACTGCAACTAATCAGTTTTGATGTGGGATGATAGCCATCAAACCATAGGCTAATACATGGGGGTGATCTAAATGAAGGGGCGCGTCCTGACCTAACCCAGCTTGTTGATCCCCCAGCCAGTACCACTCTCTATTGGGTGGTCATCCCATATTGGGTTTCCCAATTCAACAAGCCATGGTTTCCGGTCAATTTCTAGTGGATGAATCCCCAATAGCAAACTGTGGATCTTTCCAGTTTGCAAGCCGTGAATGTTTGAAACAGAAGCTATATCCCATGGATCATCACATGAAATTCACCAATGTTAAGCCATTGTAACAAAGCATTAAAAAATCACAAATAAATCCACCAGATAATCCACTATCAACCATCATCAACCATCATTAACCATTGTTAAACCAACCATTTACATATGGTTTTCCTATGGTTTATCACCATGTTCCTAGCGTTTCTGTTGGTGAAGCCCAGCATTTATAGTGGTTAGTGGTTAAATCATCATGATAATCCCATGATAAGCCCTGTTGGATTTTATCCAAAAGGACCCTCCCGCAAGGATCGAAAAAGCTGATAGGAAACACAGGGGTTTTTAACCACAGAAGCTGCCGCTGCCCCAGAATTCCATGGTGAATTGGTAAAACGATGTGGCTTATGAAAAATTTGTCTGGAGAACAAGATGGGTTTGTCTGAAAATATGGTATATTCCCAATGAGGTAGCCATTTAATAGGGATAATGATCATTAACCATTGCGTTTAGGGGTACTAACCATTTTCAGACAAACCCACATAGACCAACTTCAATTGTAACAGAAAATCCTGTGGATCACAACATCTAAGGCTTGGGTTGCATCCAAAGTGAAGCGATTTTCTACTTTTTATGATTGAAGAACAAGGGTAGCAAGATGCACTCCGGTAATCGAACATGGCTAGCTGGAAAAATCTCCCACGAATGTTGTTTTAGTTGGAAAACCATCCATACATAATACATATAGTTTATCTTTGCTAGTCCACAAAAGAAAAATCTGTTGCTGGTTCTGGCTATTCTCCATGTGAGCTCATGTACCGCAAAAACCTAAAGGATTGAACTACCCATCCACTGTTGGGGATCTTCACGCGTAGCTGGTTGTCTCTACCGCTGTCACACGGCACTAAAGTCAAAGGCGGAAAAAAATCCACTGTTGGGGATGTATAGATGGGTGATGCTCTGCTGTTATCTTTGACTACCGGAGTGTATGGAAAGGCACCAGCCACCTTGCCTCCCAGCCAATCGATGTTTAGCTAGTTGGTCTACTTTCCCATTGATCCTTACCCTCTGGTTACTTGAAATAGCTCTGGAAAATCGCCAATTTGTGGATGATCGATGATTAAATATACCTATCAAAAATGGGTGATGTTCGTGATGTTCCACTAAATTACCAGAGGGTCTTCAGCCAGTCGCCAAAAACTTCGCTGCTTACCCCAGATTCCATCGACCCCGGTGACGACCTGCATATTGGCCATGGTCATTTGGTTCGGCATTCCGCCTGTTTGGCGCAACACCGTGGAGGAAAAGACATCCAGCGGAAGGGCTAAGGGTCACGTGAGTGTTCTTTCTGGGGGCTTGCCGTGCCCAGTTGGTATACCCAGAATGGGGATATAGATGGATATAGTGATATGATTGTCCCCAATATATCCCTATTATGGATAAACGGAATCTGTGTCAACCCTATGATGACGGGGATATAATGCGGATACTTTCATGGGATTTGGGGGACAACGTTTATAATGTCGCTGTTGACGTCGTCACATCCGAAATTTCTCAGAACATTGGACTTTCATATGGATTTTCACGGCAGGATACCACGCGTCAACATGCAAAAAAAAACGCCCCGCAATATAAAAACCGTCCCGAAATATAAAAATTTGCCATCGCGGCACGTCGTTTTTGCATGTCGACGGCCGCATTTGCATCGTTTTTGGCATGTCGATGGGCACAGGCGTCATTTTGGCATGTCGACGGGCACATTTTGGCATGTCGACAGCCACAGTTACGTCGTCTTTTGGCATGTCCACGGGCACACATCATTTTGGCATGTCGACGGGCGCGTTTTGCATGTCGACGGGCACATTTCCCTATAGGTCAGGCAAGGTTATTTGGAGCAAAATAGGTAACTCTAAAAAAAATACATTTTTGTAAGTAATTTTGGTCGATTTTTTAACTAATAGGTAAAAAAAAATTACCTTGAAAGGTAATTATTATTAATTATTGATAACCTATTTCAAGGTAATTTTTAAGGGTTATTTTTTTCACTTCGTTTTTCCCGAGAGCGCCTGCGAAGGGTTCTTCGTAAAAAAGCAGCCGTTATACTAGATCTTCACTCCTTCACATCTACTGCTCTAGATCTTCACTCCTTCACATCTGCTGATCTAGATCTTCACTCCTTCACATCTGCAGATCTAGATCTTCACTCCTTCACATCTGCAGATCTAGATCCTCACACCCTCACATCTGCAGATCTAGATCTTCACACCCTCACACCTGCAGATCTACATCTTCACACCTTCACACCTGCAGATCTAGATCTTCACACCTTCACACC
>Ga0126342_10019376_pt1 | contig 11564 bp, 13 predicted proteins | sample Cyp1metagenome_FD_92528 | JGI IMG/M metagenome (GOLD analysis project Ga0126342, IMG submission 92528) | Coral microbial communities from Lord Howe Island, Old Settlement Bay, Australia - Cyphastrea 1 metagenome | ecosystem: Host-associated > Invertebrates > Cnidaria > Coral ... | reverse complement strand
GTGTAAAAACTCCTGCAGTAAAACCATGTATTGTACATATCATCGATCTACCCGATAGCGTTGGTTCAAAACAGAGCTAGCAGCTTAACGGTTGTAGTGCATTTTACCCCCATACCGGTTGACCTGGTAAAACACATATAGTGATATAATATTCCCATCAAATCCTCATGAACAAATAGAGTATTAAATACATAATCCTCTGATCCTATGTGTTATATATTGGAGATGTAATATTGATTCCGTTGTGTTTTTTTTTTGAAAAGATCCCAGTGGTCAGTATATTGGGTCTAGGATACAGCCGTGGAACTCCAGGTCCAAGTAGCTCTTTGGCTGATCAGCTCGCTGGTTGGCATCCTGAAGCGCGAGATAGGCGTGGCACGTACTCCGCTTCGAAGCCACTTGCTGTTTGCATATACACAACAACAATGAATGAATATATCATACAGATGTATGGATATATGTATGATTATGTATTTATGTAATGTAATGCAGTGCAATACAATACAATGTAATCCAATTCAACACAATGCAATGCAATGCAATGTCTGTAAGTAATGAAATGACATGTAATGTATGTAAATGGGATACTGTACACGCTCATGCAGCTATTATTTGGAGGTCAATATCCAGGTCCTAACTGGGACGCACGACTCCTCCTGAAACTTTATTCATGTCACCATGTTGTTGCAACCAAGGCAATGGTAGCAAATTCAGCACATGTGTGCTGGATGCGGGTGCGTAAACATCTTGGTGTTTCTCAAGGAAAACATATTCTCGAGCCGCTAGATGGCTTCGACCCAACCATTTGAGTTTTGGTTCACCTCCAGCTCCATGACCATCAAACTGCTTGAGTCTCCAATCTCTGAGAAATTTGGTTGTCAAGTTCGTGGCTTTGCCAATAACACAGCAGTTTTCTGGGCAGAAGTTGAAGACATCTACAGAATTTAACTGGGGTGATAGCCTGAAGTTGGTGAAGTGAAACCTGCCATGTGATTATGCTGGCCTTCTTCGGAGAGGCTGAAGAAGACAGCTGTAGGCCGTGGTGGGCTGTGCTGGATGGAGGAGATAGGAGGAGATAATGATCATCTCATTGTACATCATTGGTGCCCGTGGTGAAAGTCCCTGATTTTTCTTTTTCCAGGCAGATCATGAAACCATGTCCTTTCCCATGATGTTCATCTTTTTCCTTAACACCATCGGATAAATTCGTAGTGTTTCTGGTTCAATCCACATTGTTGGTAGTTCAAGGCATATTTTTGATAGTTAAATCACCATTTTGGCTGGTTCAATCCTTATTTTTGCTAGTTAAAATTGCATGTTTTAATCATTTTTTAATTGTCTCGTGCGGAAGCTGTTTGAATCGGGGTGGAAGCCTGGCCTTGGCACCTTGGCCAGGCTTCGAGGAACCGCCGAGTGCCCTGAACTGTGTGTCGGGCAAGGCTGGGCACTGGATGATAGCGACTGTACGTAGGGTGTGGGTGGTGATTCATGGCTAATGAATAACGGATAATAAAGGGTATAGCCGGTATAGCATTTTTAGTGCCAGATGGTCATTAAGATGTAACATGACCCTTCTGTAAACAAGAAAGATGATTTAAATGGTGATTGAACGGTGATTTAACCAAGAGAAATGTTGATTGTTTTTGTAATATCATGAGATGTAACTACCCACAAACAGTGGGGTTACCTGCAAGTGAGGGGAACTCAATGGTTCGCGGGGTTGGCAGCCACTGACACCCACCGTGACCCGCTGTGTTCCGAGGGAACAACATGTGGGATGTATCATTTATCCACCATGTTTGGCATGGCTACGAATTCAAAAACGCGAAACGCGTGGCGATTCGAAAAAGTGGAAATCCCAAAAACATCACGCAAATCCCACCCCAAGGGTGTTTCCAAACAATGGCATACTGGTTGATGTTAGCTTTCCAGGATCTCAGGTGGTTTTTGATGGCCATAGGTTCTCTACGGCCAAGCTTCTCCGCGACAAGAGCCCCTATGGGCGGAGCGGAAGGATCGGACGGTGGTGGAGGAGGGATTTAGCCCATGGGCTCATGGGCATATATATATATGTACATACATACATGTATATGAATGACATGTATAAAATTAAGCATTTAATGATATTTTATGGCACATCGTGGTTTCATATACTGGGACATACAATGATTTGGGTTCACCCTCCGGTAATCGAACATGGAAATGGACAATTCCTCATTTATAGTTCCATAGATTTTCCCAGCTATATATAAACTTTCCAAAACCTCTATTTCTTGCAGAGATTTCCAGTGCCACGATTTCTAGAGGATAGGTCAAGTGTTTCTTGTTTGCCGAAAAAAGAATTGGCACCAGGCCAATGCGCAACGACAAGTTCCAGGGTGGGGAAACCCAAATGGGTCACGGTCTTTGGAACGAAGAAACATGAAGAAACTGTGGAATCCCAACTTTGAACATTTTTGAATGTTGATTTGGTACATGGACATTTGACTTGGGATTAGGGTTTTGGCAATCAAATCAGATTTAATTTCATTCTTAAACATCTAAATAAAAACTTGCCCCAGATGGGAATCGTCATTTTAATAATATGATATGATTAAATGTAATATAGGTTTCTATGACATGGAGGCCCAGGATGGCAAACTGACACCGTTAGCGGCATTCTCCACACCCCCTTTAGGTTAGAGGCATTCTCTACACCCCATCACCCCACACTTCGCAGTGTTCCCTCGCTCCGCTGTTACCTCCTAGGGGGCGTACCCAAGACCCATAGCTGCCATAGCTCCGTTATCGTGGAGACTCACTCAGCCTGGGGATTGCTGTCAGGAGGAAACATTTGGGCGCTTTGGGCATGCCATTCATGTGCTTTACCTCAGAATGGTTGGGTTGGGGCCGGGGCTGTCAACCACCGCACACACCACAGTTGTTTCTAGGCCAGAAACTAGCTATGTTTGTTGATTACATCTTCACAGTCTTTCTAGCTCTGATTCAATCTCCCATTGTTGTTGGTCAAAATTGCCTTTTTGTGCAGTACATCACATCTCCTTTTTTGTGCCTTGCTGCGTTGTGGTCCCCCATGGTTGCCGGTCGCCACGTCCCCGCTGAGGGAGCAGCAAGCCGATATTTTTGCGACCAAACCGCTGGTTCGCTCCCTGACGCCGCCGCCTCATGTCGGTGTGGTCCTTGGCCAACGCTGGGACAGCGGGGAGACACCCAGGGGCAATGGCTAGAAATGATGAGCTCTTGAGTTGAATCCTGAGTTTTGGCAACCCTCTCGGCAGCGCCAGAAAAGATGAATGGATCAGTCACAATCGGATGGTTTATTTCTGAAAGTCAGTTTCCTTTGGTTTGCCGGTTTTCAGCCGTAACGATGTGTAGAGTTTGAGCATTCCAGAGCTGCCGAGCAGTTTACACTTTGTTTTCCCTCTGTTTGTCCTGTTAGACTGCTGCAAGCTGCTAGCTCCGCTAGCTGGATACGTGATATAGATGTGATATTTCTAGTAGATTTTCAGATCATATGAAATCATTCAAGACAAGGCCAGACAAGGCTTGAAAGCGCGCCGGAAAGTTGGTCGTTGGTTGGGTTCCTGGCATTCCTGGATACTGTTCTGCTATGTTCTGCTAATCTATGTGCGATTCAGTGGAGATTTGGAGAGACGTTTCGATGTATCGCTCTATAACTGTACAGGTATGATGAGGTATGCAAGTTACATTACAGTATATCAAATGACATTTTCCAGATTGTTCCAGTAGTATGTCGTCCTTTAACGCTGAATTGCTGAAGAAACACGGAGGACCATTCCCTGGCCATGGCCGCCACCTTGATCAGTGATTTATCCATAGGTTATAGATGGTTATAGTATGAACATCTCAAATTCTGAAGTAAATCTTACTAATATAGTGATGATTTACCTTTCTATCTTTTTTTGGGGGTTGCTGTACATGAACGTCATGTGATCCCCCATTGTTTCGAAGGTGGTTTTACCCGATGCAAACGGCCAGGTTGCGGAACTCCGAGGAGTCGGATGAGTGCCGAATTGTGTCTCGTCTATGAAGAGGGACATTCCTTATAGGGACACTCCTAGAGAATTCCTTTTCATTTAATTTAATTCCAAATAATTCCATTTCATTCCAAGTAACTATTTTTGATCAATACTTTTTAGATTATTTTACAGACTTATTTGATTATTTTGCAGACTTATGTCAAGTTTTCTTGATATTTTGTGCGTTTATTATTTTTATGTCTTTTTTTTCCCTGTTTTTCTGAACGAGTTTGTGTTTGTTTTTTGTTGGAACTGTTTGAATATTTTTGGATCTTATTATATATAATCTTTTTATTTTATTATTTTGTTGTTGTTGTTGTTGTGTTTTTTATTTTTAATATAGGTCGTTTTGTTTGTGAATTGCTGGATAGTTTATTATTATTATCATCATTTTTTTTAATTTTATTTTTTCTATTTTTTGATATTTTTTTGAAAGGATAGCAACTTTTGGGAGTATGCCTGTTAGGAGTAGCCCATGGCTCTTTAATGGGTGTGACTTGCCGCGTCACCAAAGGTTGGGTATTCTTCTGGTTGTTTCAAGACTTTTCCTTTCTGGAATAATGAATAGGGAGGTGGCAACCTTGCTGCACCTCTAAGCATTGAGATTGGATTTTTTTCTGTGATTCGAAAATTGTTTTCGCCTGTGCAGCGGTTTTTTGTGGAGGCTTCCAGGCTTCCTAAAATGGGGGTACCCCTAAATCATCAATTCTAATAGGATTTTCCCTTATAAACCATCCCATTTTGGGGGTACCCCCATTTATGGAAACCCTCATGTAGTTCAAGACTCGAATTCATCGCTGAACTTCCCCAAGTGAAGTGATCCCCGGGGCCAAGATGGTTTGCTTTAAACAGCGGCCACCAGTAGTCCCTGTGGCCTTGTTGGAAAAGTCTGCTCCCTCAACTGAAACATGTATGGCTTATGAATTTTCAAATGAAGCACTGCCCCCCTTCAATCAATACTACTTTTTTTGTTGCTTCATGTTCCCTTTTTCCTTGGTTGCTGTAATCTCTCCATTTTGGTTGCTGTAGTGTTCCTGTTTTGGTTGGTGGACATTTCCATTTTTGCCAATATCACATATCCATCATGGTGAATATTTAGCAGCTATTATGGACATTGAGATATTAGATAAGGTGACAAGATATCATTTTTGCTAGGATGCCCTCCCTTCCTCTGCAAGTCTGATAGAAACCCAAAACATGATGACGAAAATAGGAAACCTGGACCTGGGAAAACATTAATTTTTGATAGATCCTGGACATATTAAACTCTGCACACTATTTATTTTGGGGGTTACTCCAAGGTACATCAAAACGCCAGATACCGTCCTATAAACAAACATAGATGTGGAAAACCCACAGTTTGTAGATCATTTTCTTAGGGAAACCATGGGTTTTCCACATCTATGTTAGAATTGCCCCCTCCCGCCCAGCTTCAACGGCTCTGCTGGCAAAACATCCACCTTTGCGGACTGATTGGGGCTGGGGGGGTGGCAAGATGCGGCCGGTTGAACCAGCACAATTTGAGGTTTAGGTGGGTTTAACCGACAAGACTGGAGGTTGAAACAAGTTTGATAATCACACGTGGCTGCTTTAACGGGAATCAGATGCTTGGGCCATTCCCTCTGGTAAAGCAAACAAGTGAAAGTTCAACGCGTGGGTTTGTCCAAAGATTATCGGATATCGACCTAGAATTTTGCTTGAATATCTTGAATCCTTTTTACGCTCCATTTCAGAAGAGCGACCATTTGGTCAAGCCTTTGCGGATCCCCAAAAAGCAACGGCCCATGTTCGGGCTTTCAGGGCTGAACTCTGACTGATATCCATTTCATCCATATCCCATTTTGGATATTTTGGTGCACTGTCGAACTTCCCTGTTTTCATTGCTTCAGTTTCAATTTTGGTATTTGAGTATGTTTGGAAGGTCATATGATTGCGGGGGAATGATGGGCTTCCATACAGGGCTTGTGGCTGAGCTCAGGGTCAGGTCATTGAGAGGCTTTTGGAGGCACATCATCGTGGTTTCAGGCTGGTTATATCCACAAAAATGGAAATCAGTGGGTCAAATATGAGGTTTTCAAACACATATTTTAAAGATTTTTAAAGGTCCCTTGAAGAAGATCTACAATACCCTCTGGTAATTTGACACGGCTGTGGAACATGGGCCATTTATAGACAATTTGCCTACTAAAGATGGTGATTTTCTGCGCGATGTTGAATTACCAGAGGGTCCATGCCATGGCAATAGTGGTTATTTCATGGATTTTCCTATGGTTTTCCAGGAGTGGGACCTTCCGCGCCCGTCGCGTTCGGTCACGCCCCCGCCGCAACGTGGTCCAAAGGACGAGAAGGCGGGGTCGGGGTTGAGAAATGTGGAGAGTGGGACTAGCCCAAATGGAGGTTGCCTTACTAAGTCATGGGGGTACCCTGGTTTATGGAGAATCCTATTAATTACAATTATTAAAATGGATGATTTGGGGGTATCCTGATTTTAGGAATCTCCAAATTTGGATTGAACATCGATGTGTAACCTTCAATTCATGGCAATTTCATGGTACAGGTTTTTGCCACATTCTCAAAAACATGTGGAGTTCACCAGCAATTTTGGAGTGGGGAATGCAGCAACAGGTATGACAGTTCACGAACAAAATTTGGGAATTTAGCGCCCAACATGGAGATTGTACCAACCCAAGCTTGAATAGAGATTAACAGCAACTTATACAGAGACCATAACTAAGCCCCGAGTATGCTCAGAACTACCTGGCTTTGTTCTCCCTTTCAGGGTTTTGAAATGGTGCTATGGTGGTGCTACGTGGGTTTCCAAGGTGAAGCCACATGAAGGCCTTTTTTTTAATTTGTCAGAATGTGGCATACTTCTGTTCATCTTTAAAGGACTTCAACTCGTATTGCCCCGTGTAGTTCTTTTCTTTTCACCCTGTAGTACTACACTGTGATATGTTGAGCATATATATGTATATATTTAAATTTAATATAGTCCTAACAGCAAAGCAAGGATGAAGTCATACTACAGAGAAACAACTCACCAGCTAACTACAGCAACATCATAGGTTCAGAACCATGGTTTGTTATAGCTTGCAGCCTAGCTATACATGGGATATCCCCGGGTTCACAGGTGTCTAGGTATCTATCTATTTGTCTGTCTGTCTAAATCAAAATCTAGATCTAATTCTAGTTGTTCATCCAAATCCAAATCGACATCTACTCTAATCTACATCAAACCTACATCTAATCTACATCAGGATCTGATCCTATCCTATCCTGTCTGTGAATAGGTCATTATCCAGTGCCTATCCCCATGTCCTCCCGCCAGGTGCATGGGCCGGAACGCTCAGGGGAGGGATTCGGGCAATTTTTGGATGGAGTTGGGATAGTTCGGGTTCGCCATTTCAAGAACCACCCATGTGTCTCTAGTTTTCTTGTTTTCATTTTTTTCCCGTTGGTTCTATTAATTAATTTTTAATAATTTTTGTTTTTCAACATACAAATAGGATGATGATCCAAACTGATGAACATATTTTTCAGGGAGGATTCGGGAGGATTGACAGAACCAGCCAGAAAGCATTGGGTTATAACATGATGCGCGCAATTCACATTATCATTGGCCAAAGGGAATAAATACATCGGTTGAGAGGGAGTGTGATGACAAACCAGCAAAATTGGGATGTCATGTGAGATAAGAAACATCTTTTTTTCCAGTTCCAAAACAATTTTCTTTGGACCATGATTTGCGCCAAAGCTGCGTCCTTCGGTTGAACATGAATTTTCTTCGCACAAGGTGAAAGGGCATCTTCAACACCCGAACTGTTGGTTCCCCCAATTGGTTGCTGTTCCCCAATTAAAAAAGTTTTCTCAACGAAAACGATTTTGGAAGTTTTCCATTTGTGAAGACACATCAGTACAAGCAGAAGGTGCAACCTGTAGTGTTTTCTCTCGAGACGCTTGGGATTGCTACACACACGAGGCAAGATCCATATCAAAATTTCCAGAGATTGATATGGATTCACCCATGGGTTTTCCTCATCAAACTGGAAGAGTTCGAATGGGGTAACTTCGCAACAACTTGGCCCCTCCTAGACCTCGACCTCTAAGGATTCCAAGCCAGCATGCAGACAACGCTCGTAGGCGGCGTTGCAAGATGTCGAATGTGAAGGAATAGAGTTGTGGATTTCAACCAACTGGCCCTAGCGGAATACGGTAGATATTAAGTAGATATTGGTAAATGTACAATTTAAGTTTTGAGGGCTTTTGGTTTTTGAATGTGGCCACTCACAACAGGTTCACGAAAGTCCTGCAGGAAGATGGGTTGCAAAGTGGCCACTTTGTAACTAAGATTTTGAAACAGGTGATTTTGTTCACCATCCAGAATTGGATGTTCATTATTGGCTTTATATACATGGTTTTTATATCTAAAAGTTGGTTGTTACTTCAATTTCCGCAAACAAAAACACAATTCCTATGGTATTTTACGCCACATTTTGAGACTCCACTACTGTCAGGGCACGAGGTGGGCCCAATCCTGCCTTTGGTCCTTCAACTGTGTGGATCCCAGGGATCGAGGGGCGGACTTTGGACCCAAAAACCTGGTGACTTTTTGGTGATTTCTTTGAAGGCTATGGATTTCTGGAGTTCCGGAGTCCCAGGTGTCCTTGCGCAGCCGTTTTCAATGCGGAGAATGGTGTACTGTCAGGGTTGGCGGCTCCGGATTCTGGTGGATCATAGCGGATCTGATTGTCACTTGGTCGGTGGTTTCCAATGTCTTCTGTTTCACCTACCTGGGAGAATGCTCTCAGAGTTACAAAAAATAGCCAGGCGCCATCCTGACAATGCGGCCCACAATGGGCTCTTTTTCCACCTGATCTGACTAGATTTGGCAAACGCATGGGTCTGCGGGGTATTGACATTGGCAAGTATCCCCAGCCATCTCATGCTGCAGAGTTGCAGAGCCCAGCTGTGTCTGTTCTTGTTGTTCTCCGGCTTTCAAGTCCCTGTTGGTCTCCGGCTTGGAGCTCTGAAGCTGTTCATTCTCACACCGTTGGAGTGAGACAATGGGCAGGGATGGGGAGGCCATCTGATGTGACGCCACAGGTATCCATAAGTCCATGGTGGATATATAATGATATATAGACTCCAACAAAGGGGGATTATATAGACAGAAAAGTGAAGGTCTCCTGGCAAAGAACTGGGGGATGGCAGTGCAAGAATCGACCATGTCGACGGTGGCAACTCTTGGTTTCCAAGACATTGGGGACTTGCCCTAATAGTACCATCATGGACGCGTACTTCTTTGAAATGGGGTTAAATGGTTAAACCGTTAAACCTATTCATAACTGTGTGCAACTGTAGTTGATACAGATTCCAGGAGGGGCTCATCATGGTACTCGGGTGAACGTGGTCTATTTGGATAGGGATACTGGGCAAAACGAAAGTTGTCTCGTTTTCCCGGTTCTTGGACACTATAGCCCTTGGAATTCGGTGGATCTTCCCAACAACCCTCAGCTTGAGGCTTTCTTTGCTTGGTGTGATCAAATTTCATCAATGTGCCTCTGCGACCGAGCTGGTCCCTACCCAAGGATGAGCACCGGGAGCTTCCTGCCACCAAGAAAGTCTAGCTTCTGGCTGACTTGCAAGGGCAGGTTCTAGGAAGTAGTGGTCCGTTTCTGCTCATTCTCACACCGCTGGGCGGGTGGCGCGTGCAAAGAAGGTAGGGTTCAATGTTTTGTCTCCCTCACCCCTTTCAGTGGCCTTCGGAGCAATACCTTTGGGGCCAACGTGGTCAGCTGGCGCCAGCGCCACATGACAGCGAGACGATGGGGCTAACGTGCTCAGTGGGGGTGCACGGAATCGTGCTTTGCGCAGGGACAGGGAGGCTATCTGTGACGTCACAGGTCCTAGGATGAATGGACTCCAAACAAAGGGGATTCAAACAGAAAAAGTGAAGATATCTTGGCTACGGAGAGCCGCGACTGAAACCCACGAAAACGGCTGTGTAACCGCCGATTGATTCATGGCTCCCAAAACTGCCCAGGTCGGTAGCCTTCTGTGTGGCGGCTAGCGGCGAAACAACTCCCATTTGAGGATGAGTCTACCAAAACCAGGACTGAGTCTACCCATAATGGGGATGGTTCATTATTGCCTTTGCCAACATTTCTGCTGGAAGTTTCATCCCAAAGTGCGGGTGCTGCGATGTGCTACGAAGGCTTTCAGCCTCGCACTGCAATGGTGTCTGGGACAATGTCCGACGACGCTAGATATACATTATCTAAACTAAACGTACACTTAACATAATATATGTATATATATATGATTTAATATATATCATATAATATGATATGATATGACATGACATGACATGATATCATGTCATATCATTATCGCATATCCCAGAATGTGCAAGCAGTTTTTCTTTGCAAATGTATTCCGAAATAGCTTCTTTGTATGTTTGGTTGAACAGATACCTTTTTTTTCCATCTCTTTCTACAGCATCATCGCTGTGCGATGCTGAAAGAAAGGGCACGAAGGTGCCTTTAGTAGCCTGCAGCATTGGCGACTTTGGAAAAAACAATTGTGGCGTGCAGTGCTGATCCTCTGGGAAGATCTAAGGATAGGATTTCAACATATTTCCACTTTGGCATTGGTGGGATGAGCCCAGTTGTGAACATACCGGGTTTGAACCATGCCTTTGAGATAACAAAAAGCGGAATGATCACTAGAGTCTTCAAGAGGAGGCCGATTGATGCTCAACATGTGGATGTTGGAGACACCAGAGGTATGATGTGCAAATTCTGGAGGGTTGGAATTTCCAAACGAAAGCTGCGGCAAGAAAGGTTTATTATGGTTTATTCATGTTGATTCTGCAGACTTCACTTCTGTAACTTCTGAAGCCTTGTTGCGTGTGTTGCAATAGTTGAGTGGCCCCTAACATTGATGATCTTCTCGGCTGTGTCCCCATTCCCAGTTGCCCCAAGTTTTGGTGGACACGATCACTACTTGGCTCAGCAAACAGTGCCCGGCACGTGAATTTTGGACTCCGTCATTGGCCAAGCTTCGGTATCTGGGATTTCATGGGCGGCTCAAAGGATGAGAAAAAGTCCAGGGAAGATGATCTTTATGTGGTAAATCCATGTAAATCCAATGCCTTATATAAACCTCTTCACCCCAACCCGGACGTTGCTCCACACTTACAAACGTCATGATGATCATCATCATCAACAATATGTTGACTGGGGTAATAACATCAACTTTATCTTCATGAGGGATCAAAATTCGCCACCCCCTCTGAACAATATGTTGATTGGGGTAATAACATCAACTTTATCTTCATGAGGGATCAAAATTCGCAACCCCATATGAACAATATGTTGATTGGGGTAATAACATCAACTATATCTCCATGAGGGATCAAAATTCGCAACTCCCTATGAACAATATGTTGATTGGGGCAATAGCATCAACTTTATCTTCATGAGGGATCAAAATTCGCCACCCCCTATGAACAATATGTTGATT
>Ga0126342_10019375_pt1 | contig 11564 bp, 13 predicted proteins | sample Cyp1metagenome_FD_92528 | JGI IMG/M metagenome (GOLD analysis project Ga0126342, IMG submission 92528) | Coral microbial communities from Lord Howe Island, Old Settlement Bay, Australia - Cyphastrea 1 metagenome | ecosystem: Host-associated > Invertebrates > Cnidaria > Coral ... | reverse complement strand
TTCGCGCATCTGCATCTTCTTTCTTCTGATCTTTTCTCTTCTGACTCTTCTCACCTCTGCTTTTCAACTGTCCATATTGTCGGAAGTTTCACTTCTAAACTTCCTTCGATTATATATATATATATATATCCACTTACAACTGGAACTGCACTTCCAAGATCCCAATTTGGGGCCAACGGTGTGTTCTCCTTCAATGATCCCAATTGATGAGTTCTCACGTTGTGATGTCGCTGGAAAGATTCGTCGTAAGGATAGTAAGGGCAACTATCCCAAAATGGCCGAACTTTGCAGATGTGTGAATTACTATGATTTATCCAAATCCCTTTACTTTCCCATTAAAATCCCTTCAAATCCTAGAAAAGTTTCCCGTGTTCAACATCTTCAACAGTGATTCAACATGTTCAACAGTGATTCGACCATCCAGGCTGTGTTTCACATACAAATTCCGCGTTGTTCCGCATGGTTGATTGATGATGATCGATTGTGCACAGGAACAAATTCCTGGAGTGCTGTTTGCCCATTGCCATGCGGATGAAGCCAGTGATCTGATTGACGACATCGGCGGAAGCGCGAGCGACGCGGCTGACGGAAAACCAGACGAATTCACCAGACGTGGGTGACACCAGATGTGGTCAATTTAATCATCCAAAATGGGGGTTAAACATCTCGGATTATCTAGGCAACATCGGGATTTAATATGATTTAATATGATTTAATATGATTTCATATGATTTAATACGATTTAATGGGATAAACACAGTATCCCACAATATGGTTTGAGTATGTCTGAAAATGTGGGCCACATTTGTGGCCGGGTTTTTCTGGGGATGATGATGATTAAGCATTGGATTTGGGGGTACCATATGTTCAGAGAACAGCTTAACGAGGGAAACGAAAGGTGGGAAAATCCAAGAAGTCTGACATACTGGTAGTCTGGATTTTCTTGTTGCGAGATGCAAGACCAGCTGGTTTTTTTTAGTAACCTGTTTGTTGGGCTAGGTATATTGTGAGCTGAGAGTAACCATGAAAATTGATCAATTTGGAAAACAACATAGGGTGAAACACTTGTCAGTTCTTACTTTGGGGTTATTGTCGCAGTGTAGGTACAAATCGACGGTCTGTTTGAAACTCCAAGCTGGACCAGACTGCATATTTGAGAACCGCACAAGTGGCTCAGCAAAATGCTTCGGAGAAAGCAACAGTGATGTGAAGTTGTCATGGAGCTTAGGCTTAACTTCCCTTGAAAACGCAGATGCTCTCGACCTGGCCTCTAATTAGAAACGGTTGATTCCAACGTGCACTTTCGGCACTTTCAAACGTCAATGGAAGGCACGCAGGTTGTACGGATGTAATTGATGTCATGCAGAAAGTAGTACCATCATACCATCAGCTTCGTTTTTGGGTCAGCTTTGTCAATGGCCCTTTGAGTCAGTGATGCCGCTCATCGGCAGACTTCTAACAGCTTATGTCCTGCACTTAGATGAGTGGAAACTGCTGGACAGATTTTAGAGGTTTTCAACACTTTTCTACTTCTTGGTGAATGTACACTGAAGACCCCAAAGTGACCTTATGTCAGCTTGCTGAATCCTTATAATTTATCCAGAATGATGGTCATGCTCTCATTTATGATCAGGAAGATACTGGAGATTGAAGAACATGAGGTCTCTCATGGCATCCTGGTGTTTGGTGACGTGGCTACCTTGGAGGTCGCGAAATGTTTCAAAAAGGCTCACTTGGGAGTGATGATTCAGCTTGTTGAATCATACCTGAAGCCTCAAATTGAATGCAACTTGAATACAGAGCACTTATTCATGAAAGTTTGTCAAGCCATCCAAGTTTGATCAAAGTTGTGCATAGCAATTTCCGGGCACCAAATCTCGATCCATTCCCTGCAGCACGGCACTTAGGTCCTACCCGGCGAGCTAAGTGCGTCTTCGCGTGGACGGAGGACAGCAGAGGCAGGGCTACCTGGAGAAGTAAAAGAACTGGTTGGCGGTTTCAAATACTCTCTGGTACTCAAACATAACCAATATTTTTGTTTTATATGTTTACAGATTTGTTTCCGATAAACACTTTCATTTGTATAAGATTGTCCATCGCCATGTTTGATCAACGGATGGTGTTGTTGATTTTCAACCATATTCGGGATGATAATCCCTAATGACTCATATATGTTTGACTCTTTTTCAGATGGTTTGAAACCACTAATTCATTAATATGAACCCCAACATGTGCTAGTCTATACTTCCTTGCGCATCAATGCATCAAGAACCAACAAATTCCGTGTGTTTCTTCATTGTTTGGGAAGAACTCAAACAAACTATGTAGTGTTTTCTTGGAATGAGGAAACAGTTTTTCCAATTTGGTGTCATGACATCTGATGGTCCATTCTCTTAGACAATTCAAACCGCTTTATTGATACTGGCCTTGGATCTATCCCTTCAGTACCCTTCAGGTTGATTTTATCTCCACCTTACTGGTCTTGGCAGTTTTCACAAGAAAGGACCCCATGCTCTTGGAATATGTTGGACAACAATGAGCCACCCTGGAGGCAGAAGTTTGAAACATGATTGCAGCTTTTTCATTGGGGAAAAAAGTTGATTCTGGATGAACTGCCAAAATTGAACAAATTCGAAAAAATACGCGCATTCAAAAAGAAAAACAGAATTTCAACGAAAATCGCCTTAATCCTTTTTTTTTACAAGACAAAAGATCCAGGGCATACCCTGGAACGCATCCTTTTCCCGAACGAACCCGTACAAAACGCATACTTTTCCACAACGTGGCCCATAGTTTTCAAGACTTAAGATCCGCATTCCCTTCCAAAATTCGGTCTCACAAAGATTTGCGTTCTTTTAAGTAGTGGAGTATATAAAAGTCGGAGTTTGGGTCAATCCTCCTGCTGATCAGTTGCGCGGGTTCATTGGCGCATTGGGTAAGGTCTTTTGTGCTTAGGGCTCAAGGTCGCCAATGGGGATCAATGGGGTTTGACTTAGAGGACAACCGACCATGGCAGTCCTGTCGGTAGTGTTTTCGACAGCATGCACCACCAAGAGTTGGTGATGCACCTATGAAAACCGGTACGTGCTCAGACCCATAATCGTTCTCAATACAAGAATTTCAATGCGTTCTCACCAGGGGCAGCGAGATGTTTCCACATCTTCTCTCAACGCGCTTGGTTCCAACAAGTTAACCGTAGGGCTGCCAAACCAAATGCACATGTAGCTACGCATGAAGTTAAAATCCAGGAAAACAGCAAAACTGGGCTGTGTGCTTTTTCAATCCCAAAAGTATGGGTGCTAATGGGGAAAAGACAGAAACAGTAGCTTGGGGCCTGCATCTACTTTGCCGACCGACCAAGAGGCAGCGACTGTGAACAATGGCAACCTGAAAAAAGGCCAGCCCCTTTTTCCGAGCACTTGGTTTGACTTTCAGGTGACAAAATCTAAATTCATCTCGCGCATAGGGGACAAAATCTTCCCAAAAGGAACGATGCGATCCATGGACCAAGCCAAGTCTTGCGTGCTTTCATGGTGCCGTCAATTTTATAGGGCTCTTTGATTGCCAGCGAGCACTCAGCCATTGGGGAAGCTGATAAACAAACGGGGGAGCCATCCAAAAAAACGGAGGCACGGCTGAGATGGGGACCGAGAAGGAGAAAAAATGGGTCCGCAGATGTCAGCTGTTGGCCAAGTTGGGGACAGCTTGTATTTCAGAAAAAGGAAACAGCAGGATGACTTTATTGAATGCGAATGTCTGGACTAGCAGCATTCCTCAAGAAACTTTTTTTGTGAACCCATATTTAGCTTAGCCACCATACAAAACCATACAAAACCCATATTTACTCCATACTAACCCACACCAAAATATGTGTGTCTTGCTTTGATGGGCTCGAAGCGTCCCTTTGCAAAATAGAGTCGGCAACTTTGTATAAGTGCGATGGTTCGAGGGGTTAGTTGTCACCAATCCCTCCCTCCCTATATAATATTAAACTCCCACCCCCTAAATAGCATAATTTAAGACCCAGGGGTATTATTTATTGTTAGGGGTATTCAGTATTAAGGTTTGAAGCTGTCCCCTAGTATCAATTCAAAACAGTTTGACATATTAATTCGAAACAAACATGTTCGATTTCAAACTTGAACTTTTTAAAATTTAAACATATCTAATCTAACCAACATATTGCCAAAGCTTGGAATTCGAAACTTTCCGCTAATACTAAGTCAAAACTGTCTTTAAACAACTTCAGTATTGAATTTTACAGACCCTAATAAAGAACACCCTACGGTGAACTAGTTTTGAGTATTAGGGGTAGAACCTTCAAAGAGGACCTTGATCTTTAAATTGTTTTCTGAATAAGGTAATCAATTAAAAAACATATTGGCCAATTTGAAATTCTTAAGACCAACAATCTGGGGTAGTGTTTATCATTTGGAGGTTTCATATTATGGTTGTTTGATGATGATGAATCCCAACGTCGATTGGTTGCATGTCCATGTTGTTACATCTCCATGTTTATTGGTTATCCCCTGCGTTGACAGGGTCCGCCTTGGACCTACGCAGACCAGAGCAGCTGGGGCAAGCTACGTTGCTCTGCCATCAGTTGGTCGCGGGGTGAGGGTCCCTGCAGGATGTACTCGGAGGATCATCCTGCGGATCGTAATTGGTTAGCAACCATAGTTCTAACATGTTATAACATGTTACTCTGGTTGGTGGTTTGGAACATGAATTTTATGACTTTCCGTTCAGCTGAGAATTTCATCATCCCAACTCACGAAGTCCATCATTTTTCAGAGGGGTTGGTCAACCACCAATCCCATAGTTATAACCCATCGATCTAACCAACTTCAAAGGGACTCATCAGCCAGGGCTACCTTAAAACAGTTGCTAAGTGGGATGACCCTCCAACCTGTGGTAGTGTATAACCTGGCAATGGGAAACAACTGTGTTTTTTGAATGGGGAAAATGGTCTGTAACATGATGGGATAGATTTATCATTATTTAATGTTGTCTAAAAATCCTATCTTAGTGGTATGTGAATGATGTATGGTGAATTCTCATGAATTGTCCATTGTCATGTTTGATTGCCAGAAGGTTGCCAGAGATATTGATGGTATTTTAGCCTTATAGAGTTTGGCGCTTTCGGAAAAGGTGCACGTGTTCAAGCAGCTGCTGATCCTGAGGTGATTCCCAATGCGAGCATGTGGGAGTACGAAACTGAGACATTCCGGGCATGGATGCTGAGCGCCGTTTTTCGTTTTGAAGCGTTTCTAAGACCCTTCAATATTATGGTTACTGTAACACCTATGATTAATAACTATGCTTAATATCTATGATAGAAACATGCTTCACAATCCGCGCGAAAAGATGTGGCTGAGCGTTTACCAAATGTTTTTATCGTACCTCTACCGTCTGAGGAAAAATGTGCACACGTATCAATTCCTTTTACCGTTTTGCTTTAAACATGTTAACCATTTACCTCGATTCCATTTACGGTTTTGCCTCTATCATTTTGACAACATATTCATTTAAGTATATATATATATATATTCATTATATATTCATTGTCACCTTTGAGGTATTAAGCACAGCAGGGAAAACACAGCAATAAGTGAGAAGCATGATCTTCCTTTTGGATTTCGTTTCATCGAACTATCATAAAGTATCATGTTTGCGACCTAGGATTGTCTGAAAAAAGGACAAACCCCCGTTTCCGATAAATTTGACTATTGTATACTATTATTGTCCACATGTCTCCGCCATTTTTCACAAATCCACTAGCTTTGAAAAAGTGAATGGCACATCGACTAACGACCAGCCTGAGAAAGGCTAGGGCTAGGACAAACAGATGTAAACAGGTTGGGCATTGAACATAGTCTTAGCATTCGTGGTTGCACATGCTTACACTTCATGGACTGATCCATCAGAATCTGAATCAAGATCTATTTAGATTGACTGATGTATGGGTTGATCATGATTGATCAGGCTTTGGAAATTATGATCAATCTATAGATAGTTGTTTGACATAATGATAGTATATGATAGTAATAACTTCAATTTTCAACATGATCACTATCATTATTACCACTGTAAAGGCTCCATGCAACACACTGCTCCAAGGATCAGTCCCCGATCAACCTGGTGTGATCCTCGGTATTCAGATACCAACAATTGGCGAGTTGACATACCATATCACAAATGATCACAATATATCACACTGATATACCCAAGATCTTACTACAAAGTGTGAGTTGAACTATGGTCATTGATTATTATGTTTTTATCATTGGTCTTAATGTGATGTTTCAGCTGCTGATTCGGTTACCACTACCCCAGTGGCCCATAGTGGCCCATGGGGCCGGACGCCAAAAATGTTATATGAACAACAAGCTAATTTTCAACATATACCCTACATATATCTGGGTAAATTATAACGACCTCACTGCGACCTCACTGGAATCATGGTTAGTAAGGGAAATCATTCCCACATGGCCTTAATTTAGGTTGGTGAAAAGTTATAATTTACCCAGATATATGATCATATAAATTCATATAATTTATCATATATACTATACATAAAAGATATTAAAAGATCATAAGAGTAGGGGATGGAATCAATAGATGTACTATCCCCTTGTGCTATAGTCAGATGGACTTGGAACATTTTTGGATACCCCCCATGACAACGTTGCAAGTAGGCTTAAACAGGGAGGGGCAAATACACGTGTACTTGCTTCATCTGCTTCTGCTTGGCTCCCGGCAGACAATGGTTTGGTAGTGCAGTGAGCCGTGACCACAATGCCATGCAGAGCGAAAGCGCCGTTCCTTTCAGAGGAGTCGACTTTGATTCGATTCCAGTTTCCTGGATTTCAATGGTGATTTGTTTATACACAAAACTATACAAAACTGGATTGTGGGTCAAAACCTGGGTACCCCAAAAAATTGATGGTAAAACATGGGCCCGTAGGTCTTAAGGTCCCATACCCATGCGAATCGACGTGCAGCCTGCTACGTCGTACCACGCCGTGGGGCCTCAAGGTGTTCTCCTACTTGGCCTTACAATGCAGAACTTAGGGTATCTACCTCCAGACTGTGTGATGTGAGATTGGGCATGGGACATCCCTTCAAGACATTACTTGTTCAACAATCAAAAAAACAATTAATTAAAACCATTAAAAAAAACTCCTGATTCCTGACTACCACAAAATTAGGATTTCTGAGCAGGGTGTTGTTTAATAGGGGGTGTCGCACATGTTTATTAATAGGGCGGGACCAACCCAAAGCAGTATTGCCAAACGTTTTGTTTGGAATGTGGGTGTTGATTAATTTGGCCCTGCTTCTAAATATGAACTTAACATATATACATACCCCCTAAACAATAACAAAAACATCTACAACGAATTCAAACCATGGGGTAGGACACAATTTTTATAGGTACTTGGAGGGTCTAGGTATACATATAATATAATATAACCAACATATCCAATATACAAAAATAACATCCCCTATGTCAGCAAGAAATGAGGGGTGTCCGTACCATCCTCAGGTTTCCTTGTCTGATGTTTGTCACCTTTTCGAGCCTCATTGAGGTGAATGGATTGGTTTAAGGGGAATTCTTAACCGTAAACCTGTTTTACCATGAAAGAAAGGGATTTCCTGCAATTGTTCCTCTAAACCAATAAAAAATGAGATGATACCCCAGTGTATGATATATTATAATTGAGAAAATGACGATGATCAAACCTTTTTATTTTGAACTATCCAATTGTCAGACTAAGCCCAAATATATTGTTGCATAAATATATATATATATATAGTAAATTTCATTCATCGCCATCGAATGTTTGGTTTGATTTAATAATCATATCCCCACTATACTCACATTGCACATTAGCTCCTCTATTTTCAGGTACCAAAACGTCTGGGGTTTTAGATCCCCAGGGTTTATGAATTAGTCCCAACTTTGAGTGGTTAAATCCCCATTTTGGCATCTCAAATCCCAGGTTTTCGTAGATGACTCAGATTGTCAAGAGCCTCCTCGTCGCCCCCGGAACCGACAAACCCTGGTTCCCCGCTCGCGCAGTGGCGAGCGAAATGTTGCGACGGGACAAAGCCTGGAGCGACAAGCGAGTCAACGGGGATTTCCAAACCTCAGGCATCGAAGTTCTGCACCAGTTTCTGATTGGAGGTTAGCACATGATTTTACGTTTAAATATGTTGTGCTTGTTTACAATAATATGTGAGTATATATATATATATACGTATATATAGATAGGGTAAATGATATGTTAAGTAGTTTCAGGTTCTATTTCCCCCTCATGCGGGATGATGATGATGATGATGATGGTGACGATGATGATGATGGTGATGATGATGATGATGATGATGATGGCGATGATGATGATGATGTTGATGATGTTGATGATGATGATGATTATGATGATGATGGTGACGATGATGATGTGATGCTGATGCTGATGATGATGATGGTGATGATTATGATGCTGATGCTGCTGATGATGATGGTTATGATGATGACGGTGATGATGATGATGTGATGCTGATGATGATGATGATGATGGTGGTGGTGATGATTATGATGCTGATGCTGCTGCTGCTGCTGATGGTGATGATGATGATGATGATGATGATGATGATGTGGTGCTGATGCTGATGCTGATGCTGATGATGATGATGATGATGATGATTATGATGCTGATGCTGCTGCTGATGCTGATGCTGATGATGATGGTGATGATGGTGATGATTTTGATGTTGATGCTGATGCTGATGATGATGATGATGATCATGATGATGGTGTGATGCTGATGCTGATGATGATGATGATGATGATTGTGATAATTATGATGCTGATGCTGCTGATGATGATGATGATTATGATGATGATGGTGATGATGATGATGATGATGATGATGATGATGATGATGTGATGTTGATGATGATGATGATGGTGATGATTATGATGCTGATGCTGCTGCTGCTGACGGTGATGATGATGATGATGATGATGATGATGATGATGATGCTGATGCTGATGCTGATGCTGATGCTGATGCTGGCGCTGATGCCCAATGCCCAATGCCCAATGCCCAATGCCCAATGCCAATGCCCAATGCCCAATGAGGTGTTTTTTGTTTCGACAGTTTTGGCTTAACCACGAGGTGTCCATCAAAATTGATGATGACTTGGAGATGATCGTCTCGAACCTTCGCGTCCCGGCGCGCCCAGTCCGAGCTCGAACGGTTCGAGCCCTTCCAAGTAGGGCTGTGCGGCCTGACTTGCCAGCGCTGTACTTGGAAGTTGGACACTCAAGATCTGAGCACTGCAGCTGTTGCCATCAGAATTTTGCTGCAGGACAAGTTGATGCGTTCGTTTTTATTGCTATGATGATGCCAAGGTTGAATCTTTCATAGTTTTTGGACACGCAATTGTAAACAATACCAACCATTGAATTAAATTACTAAAATGTTCCAAGTCTGAGTCTGTTGATCATTAATGACCATTATACATAACCAGGAGGTGTCAGCATCAAATTTTCGTTTCCCCCCCATAGTTTTCCCATCGCAGGAGATGTGCGGCTGGGCTTCATCATGGAGCCCAACGTGATCCCCCAATGGGTGCACCTGGGCTGTCTTCGGCGAGCCAGGCTGCAGGCCGTCGGCGCACAGATCGCCATGGATCCCCAGGTGATGCTGGAGCACCGGCAGAAGGCGCTGAAGGACCTGGGGAGAAGGGGAAGACATGCCCGCGACCTGATGGAAAGTGGATGGATCCAAAAAATCATGGAGCAGAGATGGAGAGGGTCGAATTTTGGAAACATCTACCAGAAGTACTAAGTAACCAAATTTGACAGCCAGATTTTAGTGTTTCTGTAGTTTGATGTGTTAGTTGGTGTAAACTGACGTTAATCCAGCGGCAAGCAAATCTGAGGAGACTGTATGAAACACTTCATTCATCACATATACTACACATCCAATTGAAAAGGTCAAATCAACCGTCAATGATTTTCCACCTTTTTGATCCTTTTTGGGCATTACTATGAGGTTCATGTGTTTGCTTTCCATTGCCTAATTCATTAGATATTCGAAACTGTTGGGAACGTGTTCTTTTCCAAAGGGACCCGCACATCCAAGGTGAGATTCAACCCTGGAACTACTTGAGAGCCTTTGGGCATCAGTGGGATACTGAACTGGTGCGTGAGACTGTTGAGGTTTCTTCAGAGGAGAAAGACATTGCAGAAGTCCTGGCATCCTTGCCATGTGAGCAGCTTGATGCCAGCAGGGACATTTGTGCCATTTGTCATCAGACCATGGCAGAAGGCGAAATTGTGTGTTATCTTCCCTGCGGCCACTTTTATCACGTTGGCTGCATTGATGCTTGGTTGCGGATCCGAACAACGTGTCCGCTTGACAACCGTGAGATTCGATCAAAAGACATCCACGTTGCAAATGTGTGATGCTACATGAAGCTACAGTATGCATTAATATGTGTGCACTAATGATATTTGCTATAATGATAGAAGATTAGGATAGAGTAGGCATATGTTTTGCAGAATCCCTTGACACTGATTCTTTTTTGCGTCAGCGTCGGCTCAAATGGCGACCAGCTGACGGCGCAGGCTGGGTCGGAGATTTCCCGACATGACGACCCAGTTAGAAATCCAGAAATCCATTAGAAATCAGAAATTAGTCCAGAATAATTCATAATCCATAATAATCCATCCAGGATCATAGGATACATCCATTTTTTTGGGTGTGCTCAAGTTTGACCAATGTAAAGATATTGGAAGGTTACTTTGCCTTAAACATGAGCCATTGTTTGGGTCGTGGGGATGGCTACCTGGTGAACTCTTTTGAAGTAAGTTTGGTCATGTACTATGTCCAAAGGATTCCAAATGAATTTGTGTTTGACAATGACCTCTACTACTGCCCATTTTCATGGGTACTTCCGCAATCAAGGTAGCTTAAAGTTAGCAAGAAACTGATGTTCATGTCTTTATGGCGTGGTCGAATGAGACCAACCAGTCTTTCATTCTATCCGCTTCTTGACAACACTTCCCATGATTTTCAAATCATTTGGGATCTCCAATAAGTCATACCAGCATTTATTCGAAGGAAACATAGTAGCAAATTTCATCACACCGCAAAAAAAAGACGGCAAAGAAGCATGCTGTATGTGATGTCAAATGAGGGTTTCTTAAAATGGCGATTCCCCAAGTCCCCATGGCTTTCAATACTAAGTCATTGTCATCCATGACTTGGATGGTTTTGGGTGCCCCTATTTTAAGAAACCTCCAAGTAAACAAATCCATATAAATCCGTGATATCAAGGCCCCCAGCACATTCGCAGGTGGGTTCCTTGTCATGGCGGCTGGATCCAGTGTAGTGAGCTTAGTCCCACCACCATAGCCTTGGCTCCGAAATGATACCATCTCGCAAGGAGATCAGTGGAGTGTCAGGCTCAAACAAGGATGTGACAGGTAAGGTAGGTATCTTAACTGCGAATGAAATCAACGTATACGAGTATAATATATATATATATAT
>Ga0126342_10019374_pt1 | contig 11565 bp, 10 predicted proteins | sample Cyp1metagenome_FD_92528 | JGI IMG/M metagenome (GOLD analysis project Ga0126342, IMG submission 92528) | Coral microbial communities from Lord Howe Island, Old Settlement Bay, Australia - Cyphastrea 1 metagenome | ecosystem: Host-associated > Invertebrates > Cnidaria > Coral ... | reverse complement strand
CTTTTGAGACTGTTGCCCCTATCCGTAGGGAGGGGCTCGAGCACGCTTAGCCCAAAGGAAAAGGGTGCATCTGCCTGCACCGACTGTGTGGCCTGGGTTGGTCACGTCCCTAGACCTCGTGCAGTAACGTAACCCTGTAAGCAATTGTGCCAAACATGTTTATCATTCACAACTTGATATAGATATATACCTATGTACCCATACACACATACACATAATTACATAAATTGCATTGCATTGCCTACATATATGTCATATTTTATTATATTACATCACATTACATTATATTACATCACATTACATTATATTATGTTATATTATATTATATCATATCATATCATATTATATATATATATATATATTGTATTATATATATATTATATTATATTATATTATATTATATTATAATATATTATATTATATTATATTATATTATATATATTATATATACTATATTATATTATATTATATTATATCATATTAAGTTAGAATTAATTAAGCTAAAATTATATATATATATATATACTAGACTATAACTTTTTTCCATGGATTACCCGTCGACCACTTCCTTGCACCCTCACGTCGTGTTTTTCCTTGCGCCCGTCCGAATGTCACGAGGTAATCGGGAAGCAGTTCAGCTGGTGATGCAACGACGCAGCGTTTGTTTCGCCCAGATCTGGACGGATCTGGGAGATGAACATGGGAAAATTCAGGGGATGTCCGAAGAAACCCATCGGTTGATGAAAAAAGAGGGCTTTGTTCAGAACCCCCCAAAAAAACAACAGGTTTGTTTGATGGTATACCAAGCCGGCCCCTCTATTTTTACCAAGCCAGGACATTCTTGAAATTCAGGGGAGATGGGAAAATCCGTGGGAAAATGGACTATAGATGGCCATTTCCAATAGCTATGTTAGTTGACCAAGGGGTAATATATCAATATCATTATCCTACTAATCCCACCCCCCGAACATTAACCAGAATGAGGCTCCTCAAAATAAACAGAGCAACCAGTCAACCAGGGCTCACCGGAACCGAAAATGTAGTGATGGGGGTAGGGCACAAAAAGTATGATGATCATATCATGATATCTCATGATGATTCTGACTATAGAATATGTCTATTGTATCTTATCAATATTCGTTATCATCATTTATCATTAACGCCAAAAAATACTAAATTATTGTTAACCATCATTTATCATCTTAACAATCACGATGGTTCGCTGCGAAGAAACCCTTCAAGTTAGCCCCCCCAAAAAAAACAATAGTCCTGGGGATCATTTTAGGCTTTGGGAAAATCCTGGGATTTATGTGGATTTACCCATGAAAAAAATGATTTCACGGGATTTATGTTGATTTATGTTGGGAAAAATGATGGTTTCATGGGATTTAGCCACTATAAATAAATGCTGATTTGATGGCGATTTACCCTCTGATAATTTAACACTTTGCTACTGAAAATGGCCATGTGCTTCGTTGATTTACCTATTTAACATGGCAATGTTCCATAGCAAACTGTTAGTCTACCAGAGAGTATCATATAGCAGTGTGCAAACTATTGAATATAGCAATTGGGAATTCCATGATAGTAATGATGATAAATTGCCAGAGGGGTTCATTCACCATGATTACTATAATTTACCATCTGGTAATGTAATCAAACATGGCAATGGAAAATTTGCCTATTTGTACATGACGTGCCCATTTAGATGCTTGTTTAGATCAAGGATTTCTCAGCTAGCCATGTTGGATGAAGAGGGCACCAACCAATAGCCATGAATAGTCCATGATACCCCCATGTGTTCCAGCATTTTGGCTCCTCCATCGATTCCAAGTAGACAAAAACCATTCCTGGATTTACCCATTGAAAATAGTGATTTTCCATAGCAAACTGTTAGTTTACCAGAGGGCAATACACGTAGCCAAAACAACAATAAGAGCAATACTGACATTAAGGGGGAATGGGATCCGCCACCGCAGGCCACAAACGTCTAAACCTCTGGGTCTTCTTCCCTAGTTTTTCACGTCTGAGTACCGAATCAACTGGTCAATGGATGTTCATCCAAGATGGTACGGTGGATGGGCCAGCGAAATCCTGCAGGCAGTTGCTCGCGAAGTCTCTTGGTAACTATGAAAAAGTGTAAATCGTGGGATTAGAATGGAATAAACCATCTACCAACTGGTGCAGGATTTCGCTGGCCCATCCACAGTATCACAGGTTTCGACTCAGCCCCGTGTAGGTTTGTTTGAACGTTTAGTACCCCAAACATCCAGTGGTGTGCCGCATCCTCAAACCCACAGACACTCTTATATACCCTCTGGTAAACTAACATAGCTATGGAAAATCACCATTTTTAATGGGAAAATCAACTATAAATGGCCATTTTCAATAGCTATGTTAAATTACCAGAGGGTATATACTTGGTTAATTGTTGACATCTCCCAAAGAAATAGATGCTGAACGCTGAATAATCTGAATATCACCAAAGCATTTCATGGCTTGACTGGCTTTCAAATTCTAACCCACAAGCATTCTGTGGTGGTTTCTTCTGGGGGATTCCAAGGCACCATGAATACCAAGTCATGTTTTAGTGACTTGGATGATGACTGGGGGTACCCCCGTCTTAGGAACCCCCCAGTCATGTTTTTTTTGGAAAGTGGATGGTGGATTGATTCTTTGATTGTGGTTGAATGTTGATAAATGTTGATAATGCTTGCTAGATGTTGATCAATCATAAATATGAATCATTAATCCAAATGTAACATTGATTGAGTAATCATTAATCATTAGTCATTGATTGTTTAATGTTCCACGGTTAATGTTAAAGAATCAATTAAACATGGTTACCCTCTGGTTATGACTAACATAGCCATGGTTTAGCCATGGCCCTAATCGAAATAGTTGGTTTACCTATTAAACATGATGATTCTGATATAGTTCCATGGTTCCTCATTCGACTTCCCCGAAGAGAACGGCGTTTTAAAACACGGCACACGGGATTGTATCACGGCCATTTCTCCGGCCTTTTCTCAGGCCGATGCGGCACAACTTTGTTGGGCGGGAGCACCCATCTGGGAAACCCTTGGGAGGGAAATCCCCCATAAAATGATAGGACATCCCCCTTTTGATATAGGGATTTAGCATCACTTGGCCTGGGGATTTCCTATGATTTTATGGAGATTTCCAAAATTTACGATTTTTTTCATGGGAGATACTGGGAAAACATGTCTATAAATGGGGATGTCTTACGGGGTATAAGTATCCAACAGCCTATTATATACAGCTTCCGTTTATAGAAAAGTTATAGACGATTTCCACTGCCACGTTTGAATACCGGAGGGTATACATACACACACACATATATATATATAGGTACGGATGTATACACGTACATACGGATATGTATGCATACCCAGCTTTTGATGGGAACCCGTTCTTGGTTGTGAAAGGCACTGTTTTGATGGTTGCAAACAAACATGTGAATAGTAAAACCGCGCTTGTTGATAATCAGAAATTAACTTTTGGTAGTACAAGTCAATTTTATTTGATAGTGAACATCACATTTTCGATAGCAAAGTCCCAAGTTTCAAGCTGCAACCGGCACCTCCGGCTGAGCCCCAGCCACCTTGCAGCCGCCCAGGCTCACGACGTGATCCGCACGCGTCTCTGGATGCACCGCATTGCGGATGTGACGGCGGGGACCAAGGAGCACCGCAGTTGCTACGATTTTAATAGAAACATATGGGATACAATAGGATACAGTAGTCCATGATTAAAGGATGTTATTCATTCCCCCAACATAAACCATAGAGAGTGGTTATATGTAACACCAATTGTATATACTTAAATAACCATGGTCTAAATGGGGGTCCTTTTTTTTTCTCCAAACTCTGTGGTTTCATTATCATGATTATTCCAATGAATAAGCCCAGTCCTGCAGCCCCAAATAGATCAAATAGTGATACAATCCCATCCCCCTATTAAACACTACCCAGAAGCCATGGCGGATTTAAGGGATGAAATCACATATCTGCGACAATGGAATGGGGGTGTTTGATATTAAGGGGATGGGTTATAAAGACTTTAAGATGTTTTCATGCAAAAATATGGGATAACCCATGATAAAAAATGTTACCTATGCACCCAACCAACATAGGTCCTGAGAATCAGTACTTTTTAGAGGAATTTAGTCTTCCAACCCCCAATTCATGGCAGGGTCTATATGAATCTTGAGATGGTTCACGCAAACTCACATGAATGGGGCATTAATTGGTGTAACTGGTAAGTGGCTAATCTGAAGCTAGTTTTATCCCCTCTGGGGGTTCAACTAAGCTAAATATGGGATAGCCTCCAGCAATTCCCATGAAAAATAGCGGTTTTCAAGGGAAAAAACATCAAGAAATTGGTGGCTGTAGGAGGAAACAAAAAGTAAATCCTCTGTGCAGACAAGTGGACTGCCAGCAAAAACGCGAGACAGGTATAAGTCAAAAGCGATTCCAACGGACAATTTTCATAGGTATACAGTGTATATATATATGTATATATATATATGTATCTATGTATGTACATGGGGGTTTCCTAAAATGAGGGTACCTCCAGTTCTCATCCATTTTAGATTGGGATTTTCCCATGGAAATAAACCATCCCCCTGGAGATGTGTTGCTCCATGGTGGTCCCCCAGTCCAAGGCGACCCAGAAATCATGGGGACCTGCGGTGAAGTTGGTAGACCCGATAAGATACCCTCTGGTAATTTAACATAGCTATTGAAAATGACCATTTATAGTGGATTTTCCCATTAAAAATGGTGATTTTCCATAGCTATGTTAAATTACCAGAGGGTAAGATTTATAACCGATTTTGCCATGGTAAGAGTATGATTTTGCCCCAATTTGGGTGAATTGCAGCTTGGTCGTTTACCACACGACCGCACTCTCTTCAGCCACAGCCACAGCCATACTTCGATCTATGGCTCAGCTTGGAAGCAGCCAGCATGGCAAGGGGCTGCTATGGGACCATGGAAAGACCCAAAAAGCATTTGGGGTTCTGGGTTCAAGACTCAACTTTCTTGCCGCACAAGATTCAACTTCAGGGTTTTTGCTCACAAAACCTGCCAGATCCCCGACACAAAAACTGTCCCAAGATTTTTGGAGCGCTTAGCCATCCGGAATTCTTGAGTTGTGTCGCAAGCTGCCAAATTCAGCACAACAAACACAGCCAATTCAGCCACTGACACTGCAGCGCCGCCTGTTTTGTGACCCCCCAAACAGTTCCAGCCCGCGCACGACGCGCGACGCCTTCCCGGGGGTCTACCCTGGGCTAGAAGCCCAAGGGGATGTGCTGGGGAGGTCCATGGTGCCCGTAGCTATGAAATGGTATGAATCAAGATGTGAGACCCAAGGATCCGAAGACTTTGGTTTTCGACTAAGATATATATTATTCCATATAACTGGGGGTATAACCCATTTACGAAGTGGGATGATGTATAATATGGTAAACCGAAGAATAAGCCACTCCCAAATCACCATTTTAATGGGTGGTATCCCCAAAACTGGTAGGTTTATCATTGGAGTTTCCCACAGTACTGCACCAAGTGCCCCATTTGGGGAGCCACAGCCTTGACCCATCGAGGTATGGTTGCGCCGCGGCTGAGCGAATTGCAGGCGAAGCTGCGGACAGGCGAGGGTCCAGTCTCGACCGGTGGTCGGAAGTGGGATGGATCTATATACTGATGATGATAGACTGTTATTGGTGATGGTACACTAAAACATACCCTCTGGTAATTTAACATAGCTATGGAAAATCACCATTTTTAATGGGAAAATCCACTATAAATGGCCATTTTCAATAGCTATGTTAAATTACCAGAGGGCAACTAACATAGTAATTATTTCATAGTGATGCTACTTAGTATAGAAATCCCATCCCCTCTGCATAACAGCCTCATTCTATGGTCGCAACTATGTGGTTTTATCCCCTACACGTTTTCTGCGGGGTGTTGAATATGAATGGGAGAAGGAATAATGTACCCCTGAAGAATGAAATTCTGGGGGTTGATTCACTACCATAGTAAACTATTAGACATGAAAGGGATGCCAATGGAACCCCATCCCCATGTTATTAATCCCCTTCACGTACTCTTAAAATATCCACCCAATCGAAACCTTGGTTTGGACCTATTCATAAATTATGGGGGCTCTTGATATTTGCGGGGAGGGATTATGTCCCTCCTTGATTCCTCCGAGATGGTTCTCGGTGCATCAAGCGGACCAAAAACAGAAAGTTTGACCCACAGTGATAGATCGGACGTTGATATTACAGTATCTTCCCAGAATCGCCGGAATACATATACTGTATATATATATAGGTATATATACACATAGGGTGTGTATATATATATATATAGATTTTCAAAGTCTGGGATTCATCCCATATTTAACTATTGCTCCATATATATATAGTTATATATATATATATGGATGTATATATATATATATATGGTCACACCCCCCCAGAACCTACAGTTGCTTGACTTCACATCCAACAAAAATCAACCACGATGGTCATCCCTATCTGCTTCTGACCCATCTGACCTTCCTATGGCACGTGGTAAATAGACTTCATCTCCAAACATAAAATCCTTCGAGAAAACCTGAAAAACTTTAAGAACGTAAAACACATATTCTCCAGTGGTCTGTGGAATTAGCCTTGGAGAGAAACCCTAAAATTAATCGCGAAAACCTAAAAAAAACCTAAAACACCTATTTTCCAGAGGTCTTTGGAATCAGCCTTGGAGAGAAAACCTAAAATCCTTCGAGAAAACCTAAAAAACCTTAAAAAACATAAAAAACCTATTTTGGTCTCTGGAAGCGGCCTCTCCAATCCAAGGCCTCCCCAAGACTCCTGGAAAGTAGGTTTTTTAGGTTTTTTTAGGTTTTCTCGAAGGATTTTAGGTTTTCTCTCCAAGGCTGATTCCAAAGACCTTGGGAAAATAAGATTATTCGATTGGCACGACATTTTCAACCGTGTCGTTGCTTTCATGTGGCTCGCTGTTTGTCACTGCCATTGCGACTATGTCCAATGATGTTGTCAATGCTGCGCATGGAGCATTATTGTATCTGCATTGACCCTGGCTGTCTAGCTTTTAGGCTCTGTGTTCACAACTCATCCGGTCCATCGGCCCCATCTATCCGGTCCATCATGGCTAATGTGGACATCGAGTTTGTTGACAGACAGAGAGATGGGGCAGAAGGACGGTGCCATGACCTTTGAAGAAGCTTGCGTTCATGTCAACGGCCAGAAGTTGAACGGACCACTCCACAAACCATTGAAGTCTGATCGTCCTTTGGGTGACATTTCTTTGGGCGACCTGCCGGTCCGAAACATCACCGTCCACGGGGGTAAGTTGGAGCAATTTGCAGATGTCATTCTGAATGTGCCTCTTGATGCCTCTGCAAGCTTTTGGGACAACACCGTCTACAATCTCTGCGCGCAAGGCAAATACAGAGATCTACCAGAAGGGCTGCGACTCAAATCCGAACCCACCGCGCCATACAGCATGCAGATCTTTATGCTTCCTTCTTCAAACCCACCAGATGATCAGCAGTCTTACTTCCATATCTTCAAGCACATCTACATGCATCAAAACAAGCTCAACTGCAAAGAATGCGTGGAACTGTGTCAAGGATGCCCTTTGCGATTTGATTGGGGCTCTCATGCACGGATTTGTGTTATGGCTCTGAACCTCCTCCAGGACAAGCTTGGTGGCAAGCAGATCCGTCTCTGGCAATTGTCTGCAAAGTTAGAGAAAAAGCCCACTCTAGATCAGGTTGCACGTGAAGAAGGGTACCGCTTCATCCGCGACTTCGGTCCCTTGCACCATCCGTTATGACAAGCAACAAAGCTAGCAATGTCGCGCCTGTGGCAAACCTGCTGGGGGAAAGAGTGAGGGAGCCTGAAAGGATTGTTGCGACCGAGTACGTGCCCAACCCAGCAAGACCCGATGGCAGGGCAATCCATTATGGAGATTTTTCACGTCAGCCCTTTTATACTACTTTCGTAGGTGTGTGTAATCCTGCGCGCCCTGGGGAGGGGCCATAGATTATGGCAATTTTGGTGGATGTAGGTGTAGGAGTAGATCTCGCACACCTCCTCCACCATCTAATCGCGTGAATCGTCTGACCGAAGCGTAGAAGTTGAATACTTGCGTGACATATGCAGTAGTAATGATTTCCACAGAACCTTGTTGCTTAGTCGTAGTTTGCTTCAGTTTAATCAACCTTGAAAGCTTCAACATTTTTTCAGTCAGATATTCACTGTTATGAAGGCAGTCTTAACTGAAGCGTAAGGCCTTCCGTTGGTAAAAGTGATGTTGCTGCAGCATGTGGGATTTGGTGGTGGTTGAAACATGTTTGTGTGCATGCATACTAGCAAAATGATACATATACTACACACGTGTGATCATTTTCTGTAAAAACATAGGTTCTGGGGGGTGAGCATATATATATATCGATAGATATAGATATAGATATAGAGATAGAGATAGAGATACATAGATAGACAGATAGATAGAAAGATAGATAGATAGAACTCTAACCTCGGTTTTCCTTTTCGAAACTTTCAAAAAGAAAGCTCCAGGGGAAGTCACTAACTCATCATCAACCCCCTCTTATCTTTCATAAACCATCCCAGATTTCCGACGAGGTCTCAAAGATGTCCGAACATATATCGAGATACTCCAGTTAATAGGTGGTAAACACCCCATTTTGTTTTGTTCGGTTTTCCACCATCCCAGGTGGTGCAGGATTTCGCAACCATCCAGAGTATATCAGGGATTGTCCAATAAATAGAATCCTCCAGATAGCCTCCAGCAATCAGTCACATGGCAACATCAATAGTTCGATGAGAAAAACCCAGCGAACTCAACGTCCATTGAGTTTCATTTAGTTGAGGGCTCAGATTTCCATTTTGGTTGGTTAAATCCCATGAAACCATCCTAGGAAAAATGGTGAAATCATGTAAAATCCTAATCTCCGACCACCAAGAATAAAAAAATGGGCATGGGTCAACAAAAACCTTGGTATACCCCCAAAAAAATTAGAAGGTTGATGTTAATACCCAAAAAATCGAACAACTTGGGTGTTCCACCCAGATGCTCCATGGAATATTTACCTACATGACTGGGCCATTGGGATAAATGTAGGTAAATATTCCCCAAATATGGAGCATCTGGGATTGATGATCATCATTAACCAATATTTACTATTATTATCATCTTAATGATTGATCATCATTATTACTATTATTAAATTGACAACTTATTACTATTGATCATCATTATTACTATTATTAAATTAACCACTGATAACTACTGATCATCATTATTACTATTATTAAACTAACCACTGATTACCATTGATCATTATTATTAATATCATCATTATTTACTGACTTATTGTGAGATATCACTATTATTACTATTATTACGTATTCATTTATTATCATCTCAATGATTGACCATCATTATTACCATCATATTATTCCATTAACATTAACATGAATCACTACTATGAAAACATGTGAGATATTGCATTAACATTAATGATAAATATCATTTTGATTATTTGAGATATCAACTACAAAATATCATTAATATATTTTTATAATGATATCATTAATGTGATAAATATCACTACATTAACATTAACAATAATTATAGTAGTAATGGTATTTACATTAACATTAATACCATTAACATTAACAGTAATTACAATAGATATTACATTAACATCAACCACTATTCTTACGATTGCACCATTTTAAACGCATCCCAGGCACCGAGGGCGGCTCGGGCCCAGGGGCGCGGCCCACGCAGGCGAAGATGCCGTGCCTTGGATGACACTGGGAGATTTCAACATGGGTTATGACTGAAATATGACTCATATATGATTTATATATGATTTATATATGATTTATATATGATTTATATATGATTTACCCTCTGGTTATTTAACATAGCCATAGTATAGATGGTCCATAGAAATAGATGGTTTACCGAACTAAAAAAATGGTGATTTTCCATGGCTATGTTAAATAACCAAATGGTATATATGATTTATATTAACGACCTTCAGTGATGATTCGAAGATGATTTGGGATTGTCTGAATAGATGAATAGATGGGGGAGAAAAAGCTACGATTTTATGGCCATTTGAATGTTCAAATGAGAAGAAATCTTCAAAGTGGGGTATCCTACTTTCATTCTAAGATGATTTGAACATTCCTTTGGAGCATACCACAAGTCGCTAGTCCCAATCTTCAAGTGGTAAGGAGCGTGCTCTAAGGGTCTCTTGGACTATTCTTGGAATTATTTGATGGTGAATTGACCACAATAGTTGGTCATGTTAAGGGGGAAACATGGATCTTGGGATTTAACGATGAGAACATTTCATTCTAGTGGGATTTAACCAATCAAAACGGGAATTGAAGCAACGAACAATGGATATGGGTGTGTTCGGAGATTCAAACATCCAACGTCGGATTTTACTGGCTTCTGTGAATCCAAAGACTTGGTAATTTAACTTATCTAGCCATTCCCCTCCCTTGTTTGTGGAGTGTTGGGAGTAATGATGGTTTCTGGCGCTGAATTCGATCCCATCTTCTGGGGTCGCAGATTTTTTCAAGACCACTGGTTTCTTCAGGAAAAGCATCTACATGGAGGACATTTAACCGCCATTTCCATGGGTTTTCGTCGAGGATATACCTCCATTTAAGGCGGCCGTCGGCCACCTAAGCCCGCTGGAACCGAGGCCTGGTATTCCCAAGCAGGGTGCCAAAAGGCCGCCGGCCACCGAGGCAAGGGATCATGACGACCATTTGCAACAGAAGCGATGGGATTTCTATGGGATTTCCATGGGATTTCCATGGGATTTCTATGGGATTTCTATGGGATTTCCATGGGATTTCCATGGGATTTTTATGGGATTTCTATGGGATTTCCATGGGATTTCTATGGGATTTCTATGGGATTTCTATGGGATTTCCATGGAATTTCCATGGGATTCTTATGGGATTTCTATGGGATTTCTATGGGATTTCTCTGGGATTTCCATGGGATTTCTATGGGATTTCTATGGGATTTCTATGGGATTTCCATGGGATTTCCATGGGATTTTTATGCGATTTCTATGGGATTTCCATGGGATTTCTATGGGATTTCTATGGGATTTCTATGGGATTTCGATGGGATTTCCATGGGATTTTTATGGGATTTCTATGGGATTTCTATGGGATTTCTCTGGGATTTCCATGGGATTTCCGTGGGATTTCTATGGGATTTCTATGGGATTTCCATGAGATTTCCATGGGATTTCTATGGGATTTCCACGGGATTTCCTATGGGATTTCGATGGGATTTCCATGGGATTTCTATGGGATTTCTATGTAGGATTTCTATGGGATTTCTATGGGATTTCCATGGGATTTCTATGGGATTTCTATGGGGTTTCTATGGGATTTCTATGGGATTTCCATGGGATTTCCATGGGATTTCCATGGGATTTCTATGG
>Ga0126342_10019373_pt1 | contig 11565 bp, 22 predicted proteins | sample Cyp1metagenome_FD_92528 | JGI IMG/M metagenome (GOLD analysis project Ga0126342, IMG submission 92528) | Coral microbial communities from Lord Howe Island, Old Settlement Bay, Australia - Cyphastrea 1 metagenome | ecosystem: Host-associated > Invertebrates > Cnidaria > Coral ... | reverse complement strand
TGTATGTATGTATGTATGTATGTATGTATGTATGTATGTATGTATGTATGTTATGTAATGTATGTATGGTATGTATGTTATGTATGTTATGTATGTTATGTTATGTGATGTTATGTGATGTTATGTGATGTTATGTGATGTTATGTTATGTTATGTTGTGTTGTGTTGTATCATGTCATGTTATATAATGTTATGTGATGTATGTGATGTATGTGGTGTATGTGGTGTATATGATGTATGTGATGTATGTGATGTATGTTATGTGTGTGTTATGTATGTTATGTATGTATGTATGTTATGAGAAGAATAAATTCAGGAGTTATCACAAATTTATAGCGGTCCCATTTTGGAGCCAACATGTCTGCAAAGTTGTGTCACCAATTGCCCACTTGGACTGTAACATGAACAGAATTCATAATAGTTCCATTTGGTGTGATAGCCTTTTCCTGGCTCCGCCATATATGAGTGAGCAGTACAGACCTATGCATGCCTACCTTAACCTGTTGAAAGAACTTATATACATCACAAATATGATAGTTCGGGGAATCCAGTTTGCATTCACTGTGACATTTAAACATGTCCATCCAGCACAGCCAGCAGGTCCGGGTTGAATAATCCGTTGACTTGGACTTTGGCTCAAGTGTGCCCATCGCAAAAAGGCTGCGACCGCGCTGCCATAGCACCTCTTGTTTTCTTGGGGACGGGCACACACAGAGTTTTCTCGTGGTTATCAGCCGTATTTGTGGCTGCTGTGAACAACTTGGATTCAGCAGAATTTCGCAGTTATCAATCACAGACACTCTTTGGAGGGCTGTTGATTTTCACCGATCTGGAAGGCGAGGACTATCTCAGAAGACAGCTTTCATAAGGCGTGGTCTTGCAGAAGGTAAGTTCAGCAACTACTATCCTTACATTCTTGACTCTTCAATCTTCAACGGGCAGAGGGCAACACTTCGTCCGAACGTAATTGGGGATCTTGAGAAGGCTTGGGAAGTCTCGTCATCATCGGCGGAAGAAGCGGAGGAGGAACATGAGAGTCTTGAACCAGAGTCAGTAGCACCGAAAGCTACCTGGGGTGGATCTTCATTGGGACCTAAGGAGCCTCCGTTCCCGCCACCACCTTCGAGGTTGAGGCCAGCGGAACCGTCCCATCCTCCGCCGAAGAAAGTGAAGCTAGTGCCAAAGGAGCCTAGCGAGCCGCAGACGGGCCGATCTCATCAAGAGGGTTCTTCATCGTCTTCAGCAGAGCCCACACCACTTGGTGTTAGGTCGGTTACAGTTGGTACAACAACGAAGTCTTCGGGAGCTAAGCAGCCGCCTCCATTTCTTGCAAAGGGTTCAGCATACCGTGCAACAATTTTGGGGTCACAAAAGGCAAAGCCTAAGGCGATTAGTTTCTCGAAACCGGTGGAAATTGAGCAGCAGCCTCTCTGACCGAGGGTTTTCTTGCCAGACACGTGCCTTTATTATACTTGGGCTAACGGTAGGTTGACAGACACTTCCACTCGAGATTTTGAGGGTGCGGTGGCCATTCGTCCGGAACTGAGGGTGAGTCAGGAATTGGTATTAGACTTGGGCTATCATCAGGTTTTGGACAGATCTCGAACAGAGAGTGCGTGTGCAGTGCAGCGGGTGCCGAGGGAGAATATTGAGCTGATCCGAAAGCTTAAGAACGATCTTGGTGACCGGTTGATCATCTGTGTTTGCTCACACATTGAGCGTTCTGAGAAAAATCTTCGCGATCTGATTCGTTGTCTTCATACCACACCGGTTGTTTCGGAGCTTGTGGAGTTCGTGACAATCACGACGCAGAGGACGGGGGCATTGGGTAAATTCTCTACTCTCGCAGCAATCTGCCAAAAACGGATTCCGTGCATGATCATCGACGACAACGCTGAAGTGATCTCAGAGTGCAGCGAAAGAGTGCAGACGGTCCACTTAAAGTTGAGAAGGAAGCCGCCAGCTCCAAGGGCACATCAAGTCAGAAGCTTTCTTGAGGAGTGCGAAGGGGCTGTGAAGTCGGTTTTCGACGAGGAGGTGGTCCAGTGAGTTGAAAAGATGTCCGCATTTGATTCAAGAATGGATGAGAGTTCAGAATCCATGGGTAGATCTAGATCTACCCCCGAACGGGGAACTGTGGATGCTGCTAGTCATAGAATCATTGCACAAGGGACTTCAATTAGCGAATCATCATCTTCAGAAAGTCGGGGACGAAATGTCCAGAGAGCCCCTCAATTGGTACCGACCAATCAGACTGCGCATAGTCCAGATGCTACTTTGTCGCAGTATACAAGGGGGGATTCCCATGAACAGTCTCCGATTAGCTTGCCATCAAATCCATTCCAGCCTCCAAGAAACCCAACCGACAGGTCGCCACCGGGCACGGGGTTTGGTCAGGGTTCAAGTGCAAATAGGCCACAAAATGCAACGTTTGTTCGCAATGAGCTGAATGTCTCAGTTGACCCTTTGATTCTGGCAGAAGCCAATCAGATTGTTGATCGCACTAGGCAAGAAGCTTTGCAATTTGCGGGTACGTTTGTAGGCCAAGTCCGGAGTGAAGCAGAGAACTCTCTTAGAGCAAGAAAGGGCCAAAGCAAGGATTGAAGCTTCTCAATTTGTTAATCAGATTCATCATGAAGCCCAAAGGGTAGTGGATGAAACCCAAAGCAAGGCAGCCACCGAGGTCCAGTCCGTTGTGAATAGGGCATCCAATGAAGTTGAACTGATTAAAGCTCAAGCCAATGCTGAGTTGTCAAGGTTGAGAGTGGAGTCCCAAAAACAAGTGTCCATGCTTGAGGGGAGAATGACTGAACTTATCCGGATAAATGAAAACTTGCACAAGAAACAGAATAAGCAGACTGCCTTTGTTGATTCGCTGATCCAACAGATTCACAATCAAAACCAAGTTATAAGTTAGTTGCAGCAAGCTCCCATGAGACCAGTTGCATCAGGCCCAAGTAATGGTACGGAATATCACCAAATTAGCACTCCAGTTGGTCATAATCCTTTTGATCAAGAACTGCGGGTAGGAAGTGAATTTGCTCAGGAGATGATCCACCAAAAAGACCTTGGTGTGCAGCCTTCGGGCTCCGCCAGGCCTGGTGGCGTAATGCCTTTAGGGTCAGTTGTCCAGGGTGATGCTGGTAGTTCAAAAGGAAACCGTTCCAAGCAACACTGGTTGCTAGGTTGGAAAACCATGTAAGCCGATCACCATCTGCCAGAGCGCCTTCCGAAAAGGGGAATTCCAGCGCATCATCATCTTCATCACTACCGAGCGGTGGGGGTGGCAGTCCTGGAGGTTCAAACCCAGAAATTGATGGGGGTAGCGCAGTGTCCGGTTCATCATCCAGTAGGAAGAGTGAGGACGCTTACAAAGCAGAGAAGCGGCTTATGAGGGTCAAGGGGTATGATAACTTAAAAGTTGCCAGCATCCCCAAAAATGCAGCCGAATGTCGCGGATTCAAAAATCAAGTCGTGCCAGCCATTTGTCGTTTATGCAGGCGGGACGAAGCCCCTCTCATGACATGGGTTCAACGTTGTTGGATGGCAAAAGATGCCAGTGAGTTCAGCAATGTTGGAAACTATCCGTTGTTGGACAGGACTCTTGGACACAAGCTTTTGGAGAATGCCAGAGGTTCCAAGATCAGTTTGGATTTTCAAGCATTGCAAGAAAAGTGTCAAAAGGTAGGGAAACAACCTTCCGGCCGCGCATTGCTTTGGTTCATCCTGAACAAGTACAGCCTTGACAAAGATCGTGGTGCGAGCCTTAGCCAACACCATCTCCTCAGCTTGAAGCTCCTTGGAAAGGACGTGAAATCTTTGGAGGACTTCCGACAAAAGATGTTGTACATAATGGGTGCATTAGAACAAAATGAGATGCCTCAGGAGTCAGCATTGCGGTCCATGTTGTATGAGAATGTTAAACAGTTAAACATCATCCGTTGATGGCACTTGCAATCGACAAGCTTCGTTCTGCCAGAGAAGGTTCTAGCAAACGATCCTCAAAGTGGTTGATGGAAAAGATAGATGAAACGATTGAGCTAGCACAACAAGATGAAAATACTACATTCGTTGAAAAAGCCTTGCAAACCACCGGGGGGAAGCAGGTACCAGCGAATCCTGGCAAGCCAGACAAAGACAAAAATGCAAAAGCATCCAATGAAAAACCCGACAAAAAGTCGAAAGAGGAAAAAACAAAGAAAGAAAAAGACAAGGAGAAACCTGACAAACCCAAAAAGGAAAAGAAAGGCCAGTCTACCGAGAGCTCTGCCTCAGTAAATGCAGCGCCAGGTCCTCCCAAAGGTGCAGGAAAAGGGAAAAAGTCCGATTCCAAAAAGCAGCTTCAAAGGAAGAAAAAGCCCAAGAGCCTTGTATGTACTTTGCCTTCAGCTCATGCACAAAAGGGGATAATGTCCCCATCTTCATGACAAGAATAACTTGTACAAGGGATCCAAGCCCAAGTCATTGGAGAAGAATACTCCTGCAGGGTCCGCAACCGTTCATGCCGGAGCAGCAAAGCTGTTAGCAGGTTCAATTGCAGCAAGTTCAGTTGTCGGTACAAGGGGTGTGTGCAGCCTTCCGGCTCCTCACCTTGAGGCTGAATCAAGTGGAAACGCTGTGGTCGACACTTGTCGCAAGGCATGGAGGGGACTCACAAAGCAAGGGGGTTCCGCAGTGGGAAAGGGCAAAAGGGTCGTGAAGGGTGCATTGAAGCAGAAGTGTTTCGGACAACCGCTGTTCGAAAAGGCATTCAAGTGTCTCGCAGCTATGGCCATGGTTTGCAGTCCAAAAGGGTTTCAACAGGAATTTCTTGTCGATTCTGGAGCTGGTAGGAACCTCATTTCCACAAAAGATATGCCATCCCAATGGACCGATTACATTTCCGATGCGCCGGAGCAGTTGAAATTTGCCACCGGTGGGGGAATGCGGCCCAGTTCAAAAGCCATAAAGTTGAAAGGTGAGTTATCGGGGGAAGGGATTTTCTATACCCTAAAGGATTGTCCTGCAGCCCTCTCACTTGGACAACAGGTAAACGAACAGGGTAAAACATGGGTGTGGTTTCCAAATCAGCTACCGTTTTTCATCCAGTCACATCGCCTGTCAGATGTTACATTTCACTGTCCAGAAAGTGCCAAGATTTATGTCGATCGTGTTGAACAAAATGTTCCAATCCTGTCGGAGTCGGTCGAATGTCTTGCAATGCCAGCCGAAGCCAGTGGTCAGTCAGAGTCTGTCATGCCAACAGGTGTGGAACCGAGCTCTTCGGAAGTGAAGCCGTTCCCGGCTCCTCCGGCAGTTGATCGTCCCGCTGATGTTCCCGAAGAAACTTCTGGTGAACTGGTTAAAGCAGATGAATCTGATTATGAACCATCAATTAGGGCTGATTCTCAAGGGAGTAAAGTGGATGATGTAGGCATACCGGATGACCCACATTCTTCAGAGGATGAAAGCGAAGAAGTTGCCAAGACTTTGAACCATGCTTTGACCCACTATCCCAAGAGTAAGCATTGTGAAATTTGCATGAGGGCAAAAATGACATCTAGATATCACAGAAAGCGAGGGGACCCAGATCCGGAAAAAACTCCGCCTTTGCACTTTGGTCACATGTTGCGTGTTGATCATGTGGTTATGGGTAGTGATCTATCAAAGGGTTCAGAGGGTGAACAAGCATGCCTCATTTGCTTTGATGAGTACAGTGGGTGTTACCAAGCATTCGCCCAAACCTCAAGAGCAATTGACAATAATGTTGCATGTCTTCGCAAATTCGGTGGACCAAAGGTCACGGCCGTGCATTGTGCTCAGTGAAATCTGACTCAGCTCAAGAGCTGGTTGAAGCCGTAAAGCAGCTTGATTGGTTACCGGAACCAGGGTTGCGGAATGATCCCTATCAAATCATAACGCAAAGTTGGAATCCAATATCCGTAGGATAAAGGAGGGGACGCGTGCAATTCACTTAGCTGCCGGATTCAGTCACAATAAGCCTGCATTCGAACCACGCACTTTGTCAAACACCCTAAAATCCACTTAGTCCTTGACTATGAAAGTGTACGATGTAAGTCAAAAGGTTTTGGTAGGCCCATCCAAGCCCATGAGACTGAACTTGTTGTACCAGAGCATCACATGTTTCCACTATATCAAGCTGAGCAATCACGACTTGAAGGCGGGACAGGGGAATTGCCAAAAATTGCATTACCATTCGAAGAAGGTGTGCCACCAACACCAGGGAGAGTGAGAAGAACTTACGTGACTTTGGACATGGCAATTCGTTTTGGAAAAACAGTTGGGTGCAAGGGGTGTGATCGCATTGCAGAAGGTGTGAAACATTCCGAGGCTTGTCATGAAAGATTCAGGTCTTTGCTAGAAAAAGAAAAGGGCGAAAAACAAAAAGAAGCTCTAAAACCTCTTGAAGCTCAACAGGAGGCAGGGGAAAGGGAGTTCGCAGAAATTGAACGCAACCTTTTCGAATCCAAAGCTGAGCTATCCGTGCCTGCCTGTCAAGCCCCAGTGTCTTGCGACGAAAAGTCAAATGATTTTTGGGAGTTTGATAAAGAAAAGGGGGCATGATGGTGTAAGGTTCATGTTGGGTCGGAAATGACTGTCCGTTCAATGCCAAAGACATTGGTTCCAAAAGGGTCACTGAATGGCGTTGTAGGAATAGGGTATCAACTCATCAAGATGATTGGCAAGTTAACCCATACCAAAGAATTTGCTCTCGAAGTTGGACAGGTCGTACATGGTTTTTCCCATCAAACAAGTTGGATGAAAGGCGTGCAACAATCCAAGCAGCAGTTGCAAATGCAAAGAATAATCAAAGATTTCTTTCAAGAGGAGTTGAGGCAGCTGAGCTCATGATGGAGGGTATCCCAAAAGATCAAAAAGAATCGTTACATGCAATGCTATCCCAAGTTGACACAGTGGACCATTCTCAGGCCCGAAAGAAGGCCAAAAGCAATCAACCGACGATGTTTGAGTTTGTTGTTCCAAAGAATCAACATTGGGGTATGTTAACGTAGATCGGGGAATAAACCACTTCAGGTTGAGTAAAGATATCACTGACTTGACAAATCCAGAAGATGTAAAGTCCTTGAAAAAGCTGATTGAAAAGTTTCCAGGTTGTGACTTATGGGGTTCGCTACCGTGTGACCCTTGGTCAAAATGGCAAAGTGTCAATGTTGCCCAATACAGAAAAGCCTTTGCTAAGAAGTTGAAAAAGAGGCAGGACTTGTCATGGGTTTTGCTCAAATACTTCTTTGAGGTCGCGGAGCTTGTACTCAGCCAAGGGGGCCATATTGCCTTCGAATGGCCGAAAGGTGCCAAAGGTTGGTTGTTACCTGAACTGGTCGCATTCATGAAACGTCACAAACTGTACATGGCCGAATGTCACGGTTGTTTCTTTGGGAATGCAAAGCTCAAAGGCAGACCAATGTTCAAGCCTTGGCACATCGCAACTTAGTCCTGCGGTTTGGCAGCCAACCTGGATAAATGCAGATGTCAGCATGAAAAGGGATTCAAACATGACCATGCCAAAGGCAGTGAAACGCCGAAAACGGCCTTTTACCCAGAAGCGATGTCACGGACCATCAGTGAGTGTTTTTATCCAGATGCAGTTTTCTCCATGCCAGTGGTCGCAAATTCGGGTGACGTGAGCCTTCCGGCTCCTCACCAGCGAGTCAACGCCATGCCCGGTCACTTATGTTCAGATTCCAAACATGAACCCAACTTGAAAGATGCCCATTCCGTCCATGCAGGCATTCATTTGTTGCTGGATCGCAAAGATTGGCATAAACATCCAGGCTGGGAAGAAGCCATAGCTAAAGAAGCAGGTGGTATCCTTGAAAATGGGACATGGAATTATGATGAAGTGATTTCTAGGGAAGACTTGTTGAAAAGAAAATCACCGGTTCACATACGGAGACTGATGACTATCCTTAGTGTAAAACACTGGGAAACTCCAAAACTTCGAAGGCTAAAAGCCAGAATTGTTTCCAGGGGTGATGACATCAGGGATCAGGATAATAACATAGCAGTTCTTCAAGAAGCCAAAGTAAATCCATCTGGACTCGCCGGCATAAATGCCAATTTGGCGTATGGCTGCATGAAGGGGAATTGCGCCACCCAAAGTGATGTAGTTCTCGCATACACTCAAAGTGTCCTTAACACTCAAGTTCCAACATGGGTTGAATTACCTATTGAGCTAGTCCCCAAGGAGTTCCGAGGGATAAAGAGGCCTTGCGGCCTTGCGTCCGTCTTTGGAAATCACTCTACGGCCATCCGGAAGCCGGATACCACTGGGATCAAAGGTTCAAACAGATCATGAGTGAAATGGGTGCTGTGCATTGTGCTGGCACATTTCAATCCACCTACCAAAGAGTCTCAGCTACTGTTGACTTTGTACGTAGATGGCATCTTGCTGAGCGGCCCCAGAGAAAATCATCAGTAATTCTGGGAAATGCTACAGAAGCATATTGAAATTGAAAATCCTACTCCGGTTGACAGAGTTTTGGGAAGACGTCACATCATCACAAGGGATGAACGTGGAGCATCAATGAAGCTTGACATGTCCGACTTCGCTGCAAACGCATGCACCGCTTACGAAGAGTTGAGTGGCTGTGTGTTGAAGAAGGCAACAACACCGTATCTTCCTGAAGGGTCGCTTGTTGATAGTGATTTTACAGTAAGAGGTGAAATGGCTCAAAATGCTTCCAAAGTATTGATGAAATCCTATGGAGGGCAAGATTGGCTAGACCCGGCTTAATGAAGGGGATATCCGACCTCACTAGGAAAATCACTACTTGGTCTCGCGCTGATGACAGACGTTTATATAGGTTCATGTCATACTTAAAGGGTACTTCAGACTACATGCTGGAAGGTCACATCCGTGATGACCCCTGCATTTGTCGCTGTACACTGATGCAGACCATGCCTCCGGAATAGAAGACGTAAAGTCAACATCCGGAAGGTTTCTGACGCTCGAAGGACCGGATTGGTTCTGGCCTCTGCGTGCCAAGGCGCAACTGCTAGGAGCACTTGTGAAGCCGAGATCATTTCTCTTGACTCAGGCGTGTTTGGTGAGGCCAGACCTTTTCGATTTTGTGTTGAATAGGCGCATCAGTTTGGTATGCCAACAAGACAATGCCTCAGTCATTCAAATGGTTCATGGGGGATATAGTGCGAAATTGAGACATCTCAAGAAGGTGCACAAGCTGAATTTGTCCGCTTTGTACGAATTGTTTAGTGATCCGCAAGTCACCCTGCAGTACATCAAGTCAGCTCTACAGATAGCAGATCTTTTCACAAAAGCATTGGAACCATGCAAATGGAACGCCGCATTGGAACTTTTGAACATTCAGCCTCCATGAATTCACCCTGCAAGGCTTAGACTCCATAGTCGAGCTCTGAAGCATAAGAAGGGGGAGGAGAATAAATTCAGGAGTTATCACCAATTTATAGCGGTCCCATTTTGGAGCCAGCATGTCTGCAAAGTTGTGTCACCAAGTGCCCACTTGGACTGTGACATGAACAGAATTCAAAATAGATCCATTTGGTGTGATAGCCTTTTCCTGGCTCCGCCAAATATGAGTGAGCAGTACAGACCTATGCATGCATACCTTAACCTGTTGAAAGAATTACATCATAAATATGATAGTTCGGGGAATCCAGTTTGCATGCACTGTGACATTTAAACATGTCCATCCAGCACAGCCAGCAGGTCCGGGTTGAATTAATCCGCTGACTTGGACTTTGGCTCAAGTGTGCCCATCGCAAAAAGGCTGCGACCGCGCTGCCATAACACCTCTTGTTTTCTTGGGGACGGGCATACAACAGATTTTTCTCGCTTATGTATGTATGGGCTGTATGTGATGTATGTGATGTATGTTTTGTTTGTTATGTATGTTATGCATGTAATGCATGTAATTTATGTTTTGTATATAATGTATGTTGTGTTATGTTATGTATGTTTTGTTTTGTGTATGTAATGTATGTGATTTATGTTTTGTATTTAATGTATGTATTGTTTTGTTGTGTATGTAATGTATGTGATTTATGTTTTGTATTTAATGTATGTTATGTTATGTTATGTATGGTTTGTATGTATGTTATGTATGTATGTTATGTATGTATGTTATGTATGTATGTCATGTATGTATGTCATGTATGTATGTTATGTATGTATGTCATGTATGTATGTATGTAATGTAATGTAATGTGATGTAATGTAATGTAATGTAATGTGTGTCTGTATGTATGTATGTTATGTTATGTTATGTTATGTTATGTATGTATGTATGTATGTATGTATGTATGTAATGTATGTAATGAATGTAATGTAATGTAATGTAACGTAATGTAGTGTAGTGTAGTGTAATGTATGTAATGTATGCAATGTATGCAATGAATGTAATGTATGTAATGTATGTAATGTTATGTAATGTATGTAGTGTATGTAATGTATGTGGCGAATGTAGTGTACGTAATGCATGTAATGAATGTAATGAATGTAATGTATGCAATGCATGTAATGTATGTAATGTATGCAATGTATGTAATGAATGTAATGTATGTAATGTAATGTAATGTATGTACTGTATATAATGTATGTACTGTATTCAATGTATGTAATGTATGTAATTTATGTAATGCATGTAATTCATGTAATGTATGTAATGTATGTAATGTATGTAATGTGTGTATGGTGTGTATGGTATGTATGGTATGTATGGTACGTATGGTAATGTAATTTTATGCAATGATATGTAATGGTTTGTAATGGTATGTAATGGTATGTATTTTTCTATGGAATGTAATGTAATGTAATGTAATGTATGTATATGTATGTAATGTTTTGTAATGTATGTACGTAGTGTATGTAGTGTATGTAATGTATGTAATGTATGTAATGTATGAAATGTATGTAATGCATGTAATGTACGTAATGTTTTGGAATGTCAAGGAATGTTATGTAATGTTTTGTAATGTAGCGTTATTTAATGTAATGTAATGTAACGTAATGAAATGTAATGTAACCTAATGAATGTAATGTAATGAATGTAATGTATGTAATGTATGTAATGTTGTAATGAATTTAATGTAATGTAATGTAATGTATTGTAATGTAATGTAATGTAATGCATGTAATGCATGTAATGTAATGTATGTAATGTATGCAATGTATGTAATGTATGTAACGTATGATGAATGTAATGTATGTAGTGCATGAAACGTATGAAATGTATGTAGTGTATGTAATGTATGTGATGTATTGTAATTGTATTGTATTGTATTGTAGTGTAGTGTAGTGTAATGTAATGTAATGTAACGTAATGTAATGTAATGTATGCAACCTATGTAATATATGTAACTTATGTAATGTATGTAATGTATGTAATGTATGTAAAGTATGGAATCTACGCAATGTATGGAATGTATGTATGTGTGTATGTGCGTATGTGTGTTTGTATGTATGTATGCATGTGTGTATGTATGTATGTATGTATGTATGAATGAATGAATGAATGAATGAATGAATTAATGTATGTATGTGTGTATGTATGTATGTAATGTATG
>Ga0126342_10019372_pt1 | contig 11565 bp, 10 predicted proteins | sample Cyp1metagenome_FD_92528 | JGI IMG/M metagenome (GOLD analysis project Ga0126342, IMG submission 92528) | Coral microbial communities from Lord Howe Island, Old Settlement Bay, Australia - Cyphastrea 1 metagenome | ecosystem: Host-associated > Invertebrates > Cnidaria > Coral ... | reverse complement strand
TGAGCAGGAGGACGAGGAGGACAACGAGACGAGGAGGACAACGAGAGGAGGAGGACAACGAGAGGAGGAGGACGACGAGAGGAGGAGGAGAGGAGGAAGAGAGGAGGAGGAGGAGGAGAAGGCAACTTAGATAAAATCTAACAACCCTCACCTGGCAGGTGGGGAATTTGAAAAGATGTGGAACGCCCAGCATTTACGGGTCATTTTCTTGAAGGAAACAATGAATTATTTTCAATTGTTCAATGTTCTCAACAAAAACTCTATCCCCCAACAGTTCAATGATCCTATGGGATAATGATATAAAAACCACCAATTGTGGAAAGTATGATGATGGGGCGAATATATAAATATACAGTATACATCAGTATACAATAATATATAATTATACACATTCATATACATTATGTATATAATATGATATTATAACTGATATGATGGTACCTACTCCCATTCCCCCCATTCCAGAGTCCCGCGAGTCACCATGGGGAGATGGGATATTGATGGATATTGAGATTTTTTTCACAGGTCAACTGATAGAGAATTAAGATAGAGATCTAGAACTCATCTATAACTATGCTGACATATTAATCATTCTAATCCCAATAATGATGATCAAGACTTTTTTTTTTACCTCTGGTAAACGTTTACATAGCTGTAGAAAATCACCGTAGCTATAATTGGCTAGAATGGGTAAATCAACTATTTCTATTGCCATTTTCAATAGCTATGTTAAATTACCAGAGGGTAGTTCAATATCCCACGGGGTGGGGTTATTTAATATTGGTGTTTAGGGGTGTTCACCAGGAGTTTAATCATGTTTATATAATCCAGTGTGAAACACTTACACCCAAATGAATATGACATGAGGGGATATTGAACAATCTAATACTAGAGTGTTTAATATTAGGTTTAATATTAGGGGGATATAATATCAAATATGGATGTTTATCCAATACCGTAAATTATCCAATGATTTCTCCAATAGATAACCCAATTCATCCCCTTTTTTGGTTCATGCTCCGCTGGTTTCAATTAATTTTCATGTGCATTTAATTTCAAGCCCAGAACGGAATGACGATCCCAACTGACATTCGCAACATGTTTGATCATTTCAAGGCCACGATACGATGAAGCCCCTGGAAGGGCAGTGAATTTTGAACATCGCAGGGGCCCTGGGAGCCTGGGAGCCCAGCCTGTTTCATCACCGTGCCCGGCGTGCCCGAGTTTGGTCCAGTGAGAAAAAACTGATCTGCCATCAGTTTTCATGGCTTAAAACACCCGTTAAACGTTTTCATTCCCATAGCAATGCAGCAATGGATGACCATCTTTTCCCCATCCCATCTAACTTGACTAACTTGACTAACTTGGCAACTGGAGAAGCCAAGCAGTTTTGGTCGGAGACCAACACCCTTTGGGGTTTGGGATCCAGACCCACCGGAGACCCACTGGACGAACCGACCACGGCTGATGAATGACGTGTCACCCGACCGCGCGCCTTGGCGACATGGCCGTCTTGGCGTCCAACAGCACACTGAGACTGGCCTCATGCGCGATCGTTTGTACGGTGTTTCATGGTGTTGAGCACATGAAGCACCTGCCTGGTCAAATTCTGATCTGCTTATCTGCTTAAGGTGGTACTTCTGGGGGAGCTTGGCAACATTTGGCAACTGGAAACCACGAACCCCCTGATTTTAAACTCAAAGTGACATATATTGATGCTAATTTGACCAGAATGGAGGCCTTTTTGATCTCATCAAAAGGACTCGACAGCAATCGAGGCAGTTATGAGAAAAGCCACCCGACGCCCCTAACAACATGTGCTTTTTCTGTATCTGGTCACTGACTCCAGAAACCTTTCGAAAGAAGAACATCGGGATGTGAAAAACCCACCATACCCTCTGGTAAACATACAAAAAGCTATTGAAAATGGTCATTTATAGTGAGTTTTCCCATTAAACATGGTGATTTTCTATAGTTATGTTAGCTTACCAGAGGGTATATCCATTTATGAATCAATTTCCAAAAGAAACCATAGAATTTCCACAGCTTTCCGTATGTTTACCCCAGGGTAAGTGACTGGTTTCCGAGTCTCAGACTTACTGAGTCGGATAAGTATTGGGGGTATGGTCTTAGACCAATCCATTGAGGGGTTTACCCCCTGGTAAACGTTAACAAAAAAACGAACTGGAAAGATCCACCATGTTTAATGGAAAAAAACACTATTTCTATGGCCATTTTGAATAGCTTTTTGTAGAATTACCAGAGGGTATATACCCATCATAAGGAACCCCGAATGATATCTTAGAAGTTGATCAAAGCATCTTGCCGCCGGCCATGGAAACACCCTGCTCCGCCTCAGACCTGAAGCCACACATGCGAGCAAGCCTTCATGGAACGACCAGTGACACACCCTGGGCAAATGACAAACATCACCACTGGAAAGCCCCAAAAACTGTGCAGAGGTCTAGGTTCCTCCCAAAAGATGTTGCTGAATACGCCTTTTGTTTTTTTCGTCCGCCCCATTCTTAAACTGGAAAGATCACACGAGTTCTTGTAGTTTTTGTAAACTTTTAAACCAAGAACATGCCTAAAAAATCTCAAACACATGCCAAAAAACTCAAGAACATGATCCTCCCAAGCATTTCTTTTGGCCCCGGTCCAGCATACCCTTAGCTGCTTAGCCCGCCCCAACCCCCTCGATGGGTCACCACGGCCGTCCGATGTGGGGTTGATGGACGCAAGCTCTCCAGTATCTCCAGGGGTGCGCAGTGAAGGGGCTGGTGAGGGTATCATCATGTCAACCCAGGATAAATACATTCCTGCGTTATTCCTGGAGGGTTTCAATCCTAAGAGTGGTTTATATATGCTGATATTGGGAACCTCCTAATTTAATTGGTGAGCTGGGGGGTTATATGATGTTATATATTGATTCGGGGTTGGCATTAACCAGGGTTATAATCCAGTGCAAACAAATACTGTAAACTGTAAATATACAAAAGGAAAGAAAGAAAGAAAGAAAGAAAGAAAGAACGATAGATAGATAGATAGATAGATTGCTAGATAGACAGATACATAGATAGATTGCTAGATAGACAGATAGATAAATTAATAAATACATAAAAAAATATAGGATACCTCACGGTCTATATATTTATACATGGATTTGTTTTTGGTGCAAAACCTCAAATTCGGTGGTTAATCACCATCTCTCCCATTCACATGGCCATTTTCGGATATGCCGTAGCCCATTCCCAGACAACCCCACGTTTTGTTTGGTATGCAGGTTTGATTGATGCTCTTCAAGGACAAGGATTTGATATCATATGATTTTTAAGAATAAACAATAATATCGAACGTAAATCCAGTCACCCTACAGTTTTACGCATTTTCTAACTTTGAAGCCCTATAGTTGGGATATTTCTGAACAGTCAGTCCACGGCATGTATTGGTGATAGATCAAAAGAACTGGTCTCAAAAATGGATGGCTTAACTGTAAAAAGAAAACAAATTCTGCAGGTCCATTGCTAGCGCCATTTTGTACCCGTTGCCATCCGCGGACCCAGAATTTGCCGCCACTCAGGGCTGCCCTTCACCCTCAAAGCGCTGGCGCAAAGCGGTGGCGCGGATCTGTGCACAGAAGGTGCTGGATGTGGGGCTAGATGTGGAAATGGAAAATTCCCATTGAATCATTGGGAATTTCAGGACCCTAGAATGGAGGTAGCAGGTAGTGTCCCATATTTTCGACTAGATTTTGCGGGGATATTGAAATTATTGGCCCTGAAATTTAGGCCTATAGTATATGGTAGGTAACTACACTTTAGGTCCCTGAAATGGCCATTGATTGAATAGGATATTCCTCTACTCAAATGGGGATGGGCCGTTTCGCCCATTGAATCCGATGTAGTTCACATCAAATTTTGGCGCTCGGATGTCCATCGCCAAAGATGTTTCTTGTTTTTGATCCAGAGCCAAATGCATCTAAATGGATAAACAAATAACTGGTTGGTAGTTTGGAACATTTGGATTATTTTTCCATGTATTGGGAATAATCATCCCAACTGACGAAGTCATCTTTTTTCAGAGGGGTAGGTTGAAACCACCAACCAGTAGAGGTATGGGTCAAAATGGGTACCAGATGGTCCACCAAGTCGTCGCCCATTTTTTGGTTTCAACCACCCGTTTGAAGGTGGGAAAACATGGACCCAAAATGGGCCTCTGGGTGTCTGAAATCGGTGGTTGGTCCCACATTGTCTGATGGGACTATGTTCGGATTCACCGATGTACCGGTGGCTAAAAGGGTATTTCTCGTTTCTGGACAACTGGAAGCTAGTTTTTTGCCACGGTCAAAAGGTTGAATGACAGCGATTTAAAGAAACCTATTGGGGGATGGTCACAGCAGCATTCGTGACGCACAGTGGGGGATGGGTCAAGATGGCCAGCCGCTAGACTCGGGTAGACCAAAGCTGGGATAGTTCACGATGGTTCCATAGATGTCCCAAATTCCCATTGGTTGGTTGATTAATAGATGGGTTTGAAGAAACCCCTTTAACAACAGGTAATGACCAGTTCCTGAACATGGACCAGTCATGAGCAGGTCCGCAGCAATGTTTTGACGATCTTTTTCCAGCCCATTCCAGGCAGTCTTGCATGCCTTAGAGCCAGAACCGGCTTGGAGAGAGCTCGGTTCCTGGAGGGTGGCTGAATGAAAATTCGATTGGTTCAAGTGAAAATCGTCAACAAAAACCTGCAATTCCTGTAGATTTTCACTTTTACAAATTTTACCATCCCATTGACGAATTGTTTGCGTTTAAGTCCTGCAAAGTTGCTGATTTGCCCTTGATGAAGATCACCTTCTTTTGGCAGATTTAGCAGCAATCCAAGCCAGAAATCTCCAAGATTTCCAATGTAGCCTAAAAAGCCTGGGCTCTTTGCCAGAAATCGTCTCATTTTGCGGAGACAGGGAACAGACAATGTCGTGCAAAAACCGGCTGAATGCCAGATATTTTCGCAGCTTGTTCCACATTGACATCACTACATCACCCTCCGCCAGGTGGCGGCCCTATGTCGCCCTGTTGGTCAGCGGCTTCTTCTTCTCTCCCATCTCGCAGGCCATCCTCGTGACGTGCGGACGCCAAGGGATCCAAGGGAGCCGTTCGGACGCCTGGTGGAGGGCTGGGCTAAAAATCGCTGGTGATGGTAAGGTTATCGTCTTCGAAAGCTACGAATCTGGAATATCTTAGAACATTTAGAAGTTTAGAAGTGGTACCCTCTGGTAAACTAACATAGCCATGGAAAATGGCCCTAATCGAAATAGATGGTTTACCTATTAATAGCATGGTGATTTTCTATAGCTATGTTAGTCATTACCAGAGGCTAATAGTCATGCAGAAATTCATGCAACCCAGGTGCATCCCAGGAATATGGTGAATATCCCCGGTTGTTTCTTGTGGGAACTGCCTCATTGCCAGGAGTGTGGATGTGACCCGCCTGAGTGTCGCACGCAAGCCCCAGATCCTGATTGAGCCATGAAAAAGTTATAGCTTTGTTGATTGGTTATGAAGTATAGAGAGTTATACTAAGTTATACTACCTGAGTTAAGTGGTAAGCCATATGAAATTGATTGAAATTGGAAGCCGCTTTCCCTGAACGAGTATTTCATGAGATGGGAAAAATGAGTATTTTGAATGCCTCAATTACCTGGGCCTGTTGAACAGCTCCGTCAATTACAACAATTACAACAGCTGGGCATGTCTTGCACTTAAAAACGCAGGGAGTCTAAATCTTCACACATTCCAGTCACTGAATTGTTCGTATGTCGTTGGCTCATTTTGACTGGCAGGATAGTCCTGCACCGTGGGGGTATGGATGATGAGTTGTTCCAGGACTTCGGTCTTCAGATATTTCAGTTGTAAGTTGGCTGAAATAAACCCCATGAATACTATATAGTTCGTTATTTGCGTACCATAAACCATAATAGTTATTGGAGTTATAAACGCACCAACTGAACGCTATCGAACGGGGGCCCCACATTGTATGAATGACCTATTTGTTGCATCATCACATGACAGTCATTCCAATAATGTTTCCCCACATGATCCCCATTCTGAATTCCCAATTTTTGGTGCTGTAAAGCCCAGTGGCCCAGTGTCGCTTAAATCAGTAAAATCCCAAAATAAATGCCCATTGAAACTTCTAATTTTTCCATTTATCTATTCTGATGGTCGAGTTCTCCATTTTCGAAAAATTAGATGACTTAAATGCTCATTTTCGGAAATATGGCAATAAAGATGGCTATCTATTGGGGACCATAACCATTTTTTTTTACAATTTTTTCCTATCTCGTTTTCGACCCAAAGTCACGACCTGGTCTCTCCAGCAGCGTTTAAGGCCATCCCGCCTGGTGCGACCACACAGGGATCGAGGTCGGAGGGAGTTACTACTCCCAGGGTGGTTGATGCAGTTGATGCTTCCCAGATCTTCCCAGATCTTCCCAGATTCCAAAAAAACTCGGACTGGGTCACCAGGGGCCGCCTTCGCACTTTCCAAACGCACCTTCGACCCTACTGGCTCGGGCCTTGGTTTTTTCCCTACGCCGGGAACTTGGTGATGTGGTGGACGCATGGTGGAAGATGCCTATCCAAAATTCGATGATTTTCACTTTTTAAGACCCGTTGATATAGGATGTTCCAGCCATGTTTGATGACAGGGTACAGAACCATTAAATCAACCCTCATTATATCCATCTGTTGAGATATCCCCAGTGTATTCCACGATGTTCCCATAGAACATTCCCATGTTTGTGGGTTAACCAGTATTACGAGTATTACCCCCCTGTGTTTATTGGCTCAATGACCCATCTTTGTTGGTGCAAACCTTGTGAAACCAACGGCGCACCAAGTCGTTTTAGGTGGTGGCCTCCCTTGTGGTGGCGGGGCTTGAGAGCCGTGCAGTGCTAAGTGGTTCTGAAGAAATTCTGTGGTTTCCCCCAAGTTTCCCGAGGTTTCCCCAGGTTGCCGGTTTCCCCCAGGTTTCCCCAGGTTTCCACATCGTTTGATTTCGGATTGATGTCCTCCAAAATCAGTGGTTTCGCCATTGAGTATACGTGAGTCAGACTGAGGCTCGTTTAGAATGATTTTTTGGCTAATGTACACACACACACAGTCACATGAGTCATATATACTGTATATATATATATAGTTATTAAATATACATACATACATGAAACACGATATTTTCAAACCGTAAATATATGAAACCATGAACCAAATCTAGGCTGTATATCCATGAAACCTCCTGTGTTATTAAGATGCCAGGACCTCCTATGCGGGCCTTCACTGCAGGTGCTTTGGAGTTCCTTGAAGCTTTCCACCCTGCCACGCTATCTGCTTGGACCCTGATCACTGCTGTGCTGGTGCTTGTCCAAGATATGAACCATTCACAATACCATTCTTGATTGGTTGTGAAATGGGGGGCTCTACCACCCACCCAATATATTGGGAATGATCACAATCCATAGGAAATCATGGGAGATCCCGGACCACCAACTCATATGAGCTTGGCCAGTGGTTCAGCGTAGATCACAGTCAAGGACATGTCCCACAGAGCTGTTGACAGCTCGAGCCAACCCAATTCCTTACGCAGAAACGCCAACCTTTCGATCCAATGCAGTCGCTGCGAGAGCGCCCCTGTCGACTAAAACCTCCTTCCAAGGAGACTCTGGAGAGGCGTCAGCGCGAACAAGAGGAATCTGACAGGCGAAGGCTGCTGCCAGCCAACCTGCTACATTGGCATGTCACGAACTCTGGCACCTTCGGAGTCATCTTTACGGATGGTGTGCACGCCATGAAAGTCTCTATCGAGGGTATGGATGCTTCATCATCGAAGGGCGAGTGCGAAAAAGAAATCATGGAGATGGTAATCTACAAGCTTGCCTCACAGCTGCTGGCAGCACTGGGAACACAGGTGCCACGCATGGCGCAGTTGCTGAAGTGCTTTGAGACCGGTTTCCTGCAGGGCGAACGGGAGAAATCCCGGGGCTACGTCATCATGGAGCTGCTGCGTCCGGACCCCGCGCTGCCGGCGATGCCCAAGGAGGATGGGATGCTGCTGTCAGTTCAGCTGGGTCAACCTGATTTGTCAGCCAGTGCCGGCTCGATCATCGAGGGTCCCAGCGCCCTTGTTGATGGAAAAAATGTATCTGTTGGTTGGAGGAATATGAATGGCGCGGTCTTCGCGCAAACCGTGGGGCGCGACGTGGCAGAGGAGGCCCTTCGCAATGTCGGGTTCTTGCATGGATACCTCGAAACCTTCGGCGTTTTTCTGCACGACTCGGAGATGATCTGGGGCTCGGTTGGCCATGGGCCCGCGCGTCTTTATGTCATCGACTTCGACAAGGCCATTTTGGACGCCAGCCCGGCCGAGATCGCCAGGCAGAGGTCTGATGACCCCGTGTTTCCGAAGCCGGGAAGGCTCCGCGACTATTGGGGCGCGGTCTTCTGGAGTGGTTGGGATGCTGGACAGCTTGCCGCCAGCACGGTGGCGCTCAGGACAGGGGCGACCTTGGCGGCTCGGTTTAAGGACTTGTGCCTTGTAAACATGCGACAGGGTTGTACAGAAGGCCCCTCCAAGATCAGGGCGCCGAGGAGTCTGTTGCGTGGACCAGAGTGGAGGTCCAGACCGTGACTCATCATGACCTATCATGGTCAACCAATCAAAAACCTTGTGCTCCCGAATTTTTGCCATGAATTTGACAATTTAAAGTTTAAAGTTATATAAACATATTATCTTCCCATATCTTCCCCATGTTTACATATGTTAAATGATTTTCACTGACCATTTTACAAACATCCCAACCCATAGCTAAGACCAACCCCAAGGTCGCCATATGCCATGGAAATCTGAGGAAGAGCTCGGCGCTGTTTGCGCTCCACGATGCTTGAGGACTCAGATCATGATTTATTTTCCAGAGACATTGCAAACCCCAGGCATCGAACACGTTTGGGGGAAAACAACATCGTTCACTAAATTCCTGGAAGCACACGCTGGGATATAGCTTTTGCCTATCAATATGGGATTATGGGCGCTATGTTGATATGCTGGGGATTTGATGGGGGTAAACGAATAGACATGAATAAACCATGAGTGTGCCTCGTGGCTTCAAACATTTTTTTTAAACATGAACTCATTTTTCCAATACTACAGTAGTATTGAGATACAAGCCTTGAATCATATGTTTATGTTGGTCAAGTTGCCAAAACTCTGTTCCGATAGTGCCATGAGAGAGGGACAAAGTAGTACGGATGGGGTGCAATCCACTTTAGCCATGTCCTGTTTGAGTAGAAGGACAGCCACGGCGCACATGGTTAAGTTGGATTTCAGCCATAAAAAAGGGACTTACCATGACAATAATGGGATGGAATTAACCATGACAATCGAAAGTTGGATTATATGGTAGGATGGTAACCTCCCCATTTTAATAGGGATTCACACACCCTGGGCCCTGCTGGAGTGAGGAATCCCCCATTGCGATGGGATGGCCAGAGCCCCCCAGTTATAAGTACCCCAGATTTGATGATTGATCCTTTTCCATCATCTTCCTGAATCAACTGGTCATAAAATCCTAAAACATCCCTGAGTTTTGGACAAACCCATATAACCATATATAACCCACAACATAATTCCATATACCCATAATCCTCATACCCAAACATTCATGTTTATCCTCCATGTTAAGTGTTGGTTAATGTTGCCTTAATGCTTATAGCGCTCTGGGTTATATGTATATATCTATATATACACATATGTCAAATCCTAGATATCCTTATTATCTTGATCTTTTAATGTTAGTTTATGGCATCCAATTGGTTCATCAAGATTATGCCTCAACATATCCTACGCAAATATATGAATATACATATATACATAATGGTTAACATTAATATACCCATGGTGATCCACATGACATTATTGGTATATTAGTTTGTTTCATGTTGGTTCATAAAAACCCTACTATTCTCCATGATTACAACCCAACATCCCCATCCAATTTTTTTTTTTCTATACCCATGATTCCATGATTTTTGGCTACAACCATTGTTTTTTTTTCAAAAAACCATGGGTGGTGTTGGTTTTCCCCCATTGATCATGCCCATTAATGTGCCCATGGTTATCCCCATCGGTTACCTCTGCCCCAAGGCTGTGATGCGCGGAAGGACCCACTGGGCCTAGGAACCCCAGTCGAGACGAGCGCTGGTTCCCCTGCGCGCTGCACCGGAAGCGAAACGACTCGGCGTTTCGTCGACTTCGGTCAGCGCCAAAAAGGATAGAACAGTTCTTGCAGGATGTGGATGCTGTTTACCTCATCATTTCTAGCTTTCCGACTTTTCCCTATCCATTCTGTTATTTTTCTTCTAGGAATTTTGAAGTACCTGATCTCAAACTCCATTATCCAATGACTTGAAACTTCCCGACTGGTGAATCTCTGTGCGTCTCACTTGTCACTTTGAAGCTGACGAATCAACCAGTTGAATCATGGGTTGCAAAAGACTTTGGCATACATTACATACCACATTTGCATTTTTTTGTGGTAAACCCAATGGTAAACCAGCCCCAATTTTACCTGGGAAGCCATCACCTGGTGCTTCTTTTGCCGTCGACATCAGGTTGAACAAGCCACGGATGTGGGTGCTGCGCGACCACGGCAGCCGCAACTTGATCGGACTATGATGAAGTGGGGGCTGATTTAAACCATCCTTTGATAGAGGTATACCGGTTTACCATCTGATAATTTGAAATTGCCATGGAATGCTATTGACAATTCCCTATTTTTAGGTGATTTATGTATCATTCCATAACCACCATTTTCAGTGGCAACCTGTTTGATTACCATGGTTTACCCTATTTGTGACACGCACGCACATACACACACACATTTGGAAGGTAACTTACTATATCTTGGACGTCCCTGCGCCTCACAGTGCGATGAAAACGAGCACCATGTGATCCCGCAAGACATTTACCACCTGGGTTGAACGCAACAAGTGGGTTGAAAGATGGAATATGTGTTTGGTGCCTAAAAAATGGGTGATTTACCTCCCCAGTTAGGTTGCTTTTCAAGGAACGTGATAATTGATTTTGCCATTATGTTCAGGTACCAAAGTTACCAAAACCATATGAAGGTTTCCTGAAATGGGTACCCCCCCAGTCATCCATTTATACATGGGGATTTTCATGAAATAAAGCATCCAGCGAGCTTGGGGTACCCCCATGACTTTGGAAACCTCCACTTCTATGGCCCAGGTTTTGGCGAAGCTTCCTCATTGAGACCTGTTGTGGACTCATGGGAGTTGAGGACTCAGTTTTCAAGTGACGGGTGAAACGAAAAAAATTACTTTACTTCGTGTGATCCCCACCATGACATTTATACATTTTCTTACTGGCAAATCTATCTGGCATATCTTCTGGCATATGATCTGGCATATCTTCTGGCATATCTTCTGGCATTCTATCTGGCAAATCTTCTGGCATATCTTCTGGCATATCTTCTGGCACTCTATCTGACATATC
>Ga0126342_10019371_pt1 | contig 11566 bp, 9 predicted proteins | sample Cyp1metagenome_FD_92528 | JGI IMG/M metagenome (GOLD analysis project Ga0126342, IMG submission 92528) | Coral microbial communities from Lord Howe Island, Old Settlement Bay, Australia - Cyphastrea 1 metagenome | ecosystem: Host-associated > Invertebrates > Cnidaria > Coral ... | reverse complement strand
TTGTTGTTGTTGTTGTTGTTGTTGTTGTTGTTGTTGTTGTTGTTGTTGTTGTTGTTGTTGTTTGTTGTTTGTTGTTTGTTGTTTGTTGTTTGTTGTTTGTTGTTTGTTGTTTGTTGTTTGTTGGTTGTTGTTGTTGGTTGTTGTTGTTGTTGCTGTTGTTGTTGTTGTTGTTGTTGTTGGTTGTTGGTTGTTGGTTGTTGGTTGTTGTTTGTTGTTTGTTGTTTGTTGTTGTTGTTGTTGTTGCTGCTGCTGCTGTTGTTGTTGCCTTTGTTGTTCTTCTTCTTCTTCTTGTTGTTGTTGTTGTTCTGATTGTTGTTGCTGTTGTTGTTGATGATGATGGTGATCATCATCTTAGATGATGCGGATGTTGTTGTTGTTCTGATTGTTGTTGTTGATGGTGATGATGATGATTTGGAACGAACCCGCACAGGTCCCCATGCTGTGTGTTTTGATCTAGAACATCAAGGTAACCATAATGCTAAAATAAAATATTATTTTTTATTTGTTTAACCACGTTTTCAGTTCATACGAAGAGGGCGGGCAAGACGAGGTGTTTGGCCCTAATGTTAGTAATGTTTGCTGCTGATTTGTGTAAGGCCCCCCCCCAAACAATTTCAGGATACTCTATAACTCGCACTTTTCTTGCACCCCCCCCCAACATTTTTTTGGTTAAAATCAACTTAAGTAAGGATTTCAATTTACTTTTAATTTACTTTCAATTGATTTCAAATTACTTTTAATTGATTTCAATTTACTTTTAATTGAATTCAATTTACTTTTAATTGATTTCAATTTACTTTTAATTTACTTTCAATTGATTTCAATTTACTTATAACTGATTTCAATTTACTTTCAATTGATTTCAATTTATTTTTAATTTATTTCAATTTACTCTGAATTTACTTTCAATTGATTGCAATTTACTTTTAATTTGTTTCAATTTACTTTCAATTAATTTCAATTTGCGCCCAATTGATTTCAATTTACTTTCAATTTATTTTCAGTTGATTTCAATTTAATGTCAATTTACTTTCAATTTACTTTTAATTGCTTTCAATGGTTTTGTTTTTGTTTTCACTCCCAAAAGTTGGTGCTCACAATAGAGTACCATCCAAACAATTATATTATTCAGTAACTGAGCCACTCATGAGGTACCCCCTTGAAAAATTGCCTGGGTGCGGTTTTTTAATAATGGTTTAATAAGGCATCTAATTATTTGGGAAACCTTGCGTTTTAAAGCTTTAACACAACTATGGTTTTCTAAAGTAAAGGGACCAGCTTTACCCAAAGAAAGGTGGAGAAAGGGTTTGTTTTTTTACTCCCAAAAGTTGGTGCTCACAAAAGAGTACCATCCAAACAATTATATTATATTATATTATTCAGTAACTGAGCCACTCATGAGGTACCCCCTTGAAAAATTGTCTGGGTGCTGTTTTTGAAAGGGTTAAATAAGGCATCCAATTATTTGGGAAACCTTGCATTTTCAAGCTTTAACACTAACATATGGCTTTCTAAAGTAAAGGGACCAGCTTTACCCATAGAAAGGTGGAGAAATGTTTTTTTCACTCCCAAAAGTTGGTGCTCACAATAGAGTGCCACCCAAGCAATTATATTATTCAGTAACTGAGCAACTCATGAGGTACCCCCATGAAAAATTGTCTGGATGCTGTTTTTTTAATAATGGTTTAATAAGGCATCTAATTATTTGGGAAACCTTTCATTTTAAAGCTTTAACACAACTATGGTTTTCTAAAGTAAAGGGACCAGCTTTACCCAAAGAAAGGTGGAGAACGGGTTTTGTTTTTTTTTTTACTCCCAAAAGTTGGTGCTCACAAAAGAGTACCATCCAAACAATTATTTTATTCAGTAACTGAGCCACTCATGAGGTACCCCCTTGAAAAAATCTTTGGGTGCTGTTTTTTAATAAGGCATCTAATTATTTGGAAAACACAAATATGGCTTTCTAAAGTAAAAGGGCCAGCTTTACCCAAAGAAAGGTGGAGAAAGGGTTTGTTTTTTTTCACACAATAGAGTACCATCAAGAAAATTATATTATTCAGTAACTGAGCCACTCAAGAGGTACCCCCTTGAAAAATTGTCTGGGTGCTGTTTTTTTTTTATAATGGTTTAATAAGGCATCTAATTATTTGGGAATCCTTGCATTTTAAAGCTTTAACACAAATATGGTTTTCTAAAGTAAAAAGACCAGCTTTACCCAAAGAAAGGTGGAGAAAGGTCTTTGTTTTTTTTTCACTCCCAAAAGTTGGTGCTCACAAAAGAGTACCATCCAAACAATTATATTACATTATATTATTCAGTAACTGAGCCACTCATGAGGTACCCCCTTGAAAAATTGCCTGGGTGCGTTTTTTTAATAATGGTTTAATAAGGCATCAAATTATTTGGGAAAAAGCTTTAACACAAATATGGCTTTCTAAAGTGAAGGGACCAGCTTTACCCAAAGAAAGGTTCAGAAAGTTTTTTTTTTTTAACTCCCAAAAGTTGGTGCTCACAATAGAGTACCATCCAGGCAATTATATTATTCAGTAACTGAGCCACTCATGAGGTACCCCCTTGAAAAATTGTCTGGGTGCTGTTTTTTTTTTTATAATGGTTTAATAAGGCATCTAATTATTTGGGAATCCTTGCATTTTAAAGCTTTAACACAAATATGGTTTTCTAAAGTAAAAAGACCAGCGTTACCCAAAGAAAGGTGGAGAAAGGGCTTTGTTTTTTATCACTCCAAAGGTTAAAAAGTTGGTGCTCACAATAGAGTACCATCCAGACAATTATATTTTTGAGTAACTGAGCCATTCATTGTCTAGTTAATTCATGAAAAAGGAAGCAATTAAGAAAATAAAAGAAGTAATAATTAATTCATGAAAAAGGAAGCAATTAAGAAAATAAAAGAAGTAACCAATGAAAAAAACATGAAACAATAGTAAATAAAAATGAAAATAAAATAAAAATAGAAATAAAAAATGTAAAAAAAAACATAATTAAATAAAAATAAAATACAAATATTTAAAATAAAAACAACAAATAATAAATAATAAATAAACAATAAAGCATTTGGAAAACAATAAAAACTGAAAAGAAAAACAAATCTAAAAAAAAATCTCACAATAGAGGCCCCCCCCCCCCACAAACAGCATGTTACTGAATTAGGAACAAGAAATTTATCACAATAGGGTACCATGACACTAATCGGGTACAAACATTATAAAGCCAATGGATCCACCATCCCAACTTTTACCACAAGTGGGTGATATAAAATGATATAAACAATAAAATCATGGGTGGGTGGTTTATGATTGCGTTAACATGAATCAGATGTGAGTGTTTTATTGAGTGTGTGCGTATTATGACGGCAAGGCCCCATGATTTGTCCGGAAGGTTATTAGAATGGTGTTAAAAACATTATCCTTCGACAGCTTCAATTACCTTTGCTGAGTGTTTTGGTGTGTCCCAGGCGGCGAGCCCTAAACCCTACATTAAAAATTTTAAAACCCTAAAACCTAAAACCCTAAGTCCTGAACCTTGAAAACTCTGAATCCAAAACCTGAAAACACGGCGCAGACGCAGTATTTCTCTCAATCATGCATGACAACAGGGCATCTTCAATGTCGCAGTCCCGTGCCTGGCTCCCCCACGTACCGGTTTACACATTTTATAATAGATATCTTCTGAAGGTGCATCTGCTTCTGTAGTTGCATGTGTGGTGAAATCTTTTGTGGTTGTCCTGTAAACACGCAACAGCACATGATGGGCACATCAATGGCATATTCTACGTGAAATAGTCTGAGCTCAGCGGGAAGTTGATTTTTTCGTGCTAGTGCTGGTGTTCTTTCTGGTGCTCACTGTTGCAGGCAGTGGGCGCCCCACAATGCAAATTTCGGGACTCTTCAAGCGATTGTTCTAGCGTTTTTTATTCAGCAATTTCAATAGGCTACCCTTCCAGGACTCTGGCTGTGAGGTCCGAACTTTTCTATGGGAATTTCATGTTTCGAGATATCATCCTCCTTGCAGCAGACCGTGTAGCCTGCAAGGTGCCCAAAGATTCCAAACCCCACGCCGGACGAGGCGTGGGTTGCACTCCCGGCCAATGGATAGCAACATTTTTGAAGATATGTTTTTTTTTTTAATATGGAGGTACCCCAAGACCATAGGTTTCAATACTAAAATGGCCTAATGGCTTGGACGATTTGTGGGTACAGCACCCCCACTTTGGCTATATATGTGACCAGTTTCTGGCGCATTTCATGCAGAAGAAAACCCAAAAAACGGTTTTGCAAAACAGGGCCACCTCATCATGCCATATCTATACAGAGACATCCTGTTTTGGGGTTTCCTGGAGAGTCCTGGCGACCTCACATCGAACCAACTTATAGGATCTCAAAGGAACTTTACTAAGAAAAACCACCCTTAAGATTTGTTTACCCTGCGGTAGTCAAACGTGGCAATTTGGAAAACTATCTAACTAAATAGTGGCGTTTTTCAGCAAGCTAGGTTTGATTACTGGAGAGTACCTCTTTTTAATGTGCTATTTCAAACCATTCGCCATGTTAAGAGTACCAAGTGCCATACCTAATTCAAGTAAACTCACATTTTTGGTTGGTTCGGTCCATATGCTTTTCCATTTCGCTACTGAAATCAGACAGACCCCAACCCAAACTCGCCGAAAACAGGTGGATTATTGGCTGCAAAGTTACGCCAAGGCCTTGCAAGCGACCTTCAATGAATGGACGCTTGGGCGGTGCAGCTCGATGGATGGATTACAGCCATCATAGAAGGGGATCATTCATGGTTTAGAATGGATGACTCTATGATGATTGTATGATGGATGCTGTTTGTTCTGTTTTGGTTGATGTGATGATGGATTCATATGGATTAGGTTGTCATAGACATGTGGTGACGTTTAGCCCTGTTTGGGGATTTCATGGGTTTATCAGTTATTTGCCAAAAAGCAAATCTTTTTGGCAGGGGATCACAGCATAAGAAAGAGAGAGGCTGCGCGTTTGCTGTGATTTGGCGGGAGGTTACTTTAAAGACCTTCTCATCACACGTGCAAGATTCTCATGAAAAAACGGCTGCACGTGAGGGAAGCAAGGTTGAAGAAGCATGCCCTTCTCGGCAGATGTTTGCAGACCTACACCATGACATCACAGGTAGATTGCTAGGAGCTGTCAGGCTGTGCGAGAATTCTCTTGCATTGCAGTGTTGCTTGGGGCGTCCTGATGGGACGGCTGTGGACAGTCACGACTGACAGAGAGAGATCAGGTTGAAGAAGGTATGATTTTGAACTTTTCTGTGAGTTGTGTTGGATCTACCTGCAAAACTAAGTCTTAATATGCAAACAGGACTGGCAGGCAAAAACATGCTTTCAGTTGCCGTGGAAGTAGGGAGCCAGGTTGACAGCTGTGGCAGAGGTGGCGCGTAGAGTAAAATGCTGCGGTTGGTAAATTCTGGTGTCAATAGGGCCACAATGGTGGTGTTGATGACTGCGGGCTCAATATTCTTTGCTGATTCTTTTTTTGGTCTGTAGCCCATTGATCAAGCCACCAGAACTGAAGAATCTACTGTCCCAGTATTGGTTGAGGGGGAAGACTGCAGGAAACCTCAGGAAGCACCTATTTGTTGTGCTAAACACCAGAGTTTCCTCTAGTTTTTCCCTTCAACCAATCCGTTGATTGTTGGTTCAATGTGATGACATCATATGAAACCCCATTGTTTTTAATATATTTTGGTGGGTTAAGTCACGTTAAGTCCATCTATTTTCTTGGTGGTTTATAAATCCTTCTAAGATTATTAAGTCCTCACCCCCTCCTCCAGCAGCACGCCTCAGGAAAGCGGAAGCCGGGCGACCGCACGCGGAGCTGGAGGTCTTCTGACCGTAGATTAACGTAGCTGCGATGACCGATATCAGCAAAGAATAGATAGATAGATTAAGATTGGATAGATTGGATAGATTAGATAGATTAGATAGATTAGATAGATAAGATAGATAAGATAGATAAGATAGATAAGATATATAAGATAGATGGATGGATGGATAGATAGATTGATATGATATGATATAGCATTTTGAGTACTCACGTGTGAACCAGATCAGATCATGTCACTCCACGACACAATGTGATGTTGGATTGCATTGGTATCCTGCTGTGTTTCTTCCCTGATGTCCGGTACTTCACATGTACAGTAGCACTATTTTGCGCCGCCCGGCCAAGCCGGGTTTGTTCATGTTGGTTTTGCAGATGCCCATAGCTCCAACGGCACTCGTGCTGATTCGTGCTGGATTCACAGATGTGCTATGGAACTCTGCTGCGGTTGGATGGATTGGCCAAAACTGACTCAACTGCCTTTGAAAGGCTCTATGCTCCAAAAACTACCTAACTTGAATATAAAACCATGGCCCCTCATGTTCCAGATTCCATGTTGTGTATAAGTGGCCATCCCCACCATTAACAAAACAGAGTGCTATCCTCTCACTGTTTTGGTGTATGACACCAGCAACAGATTCAGTCGGTTCTTCGAACTTTGCGGGCAGCCCATCCAATCGATAGCTGCAATTATCTCGGGGTAGCCGCAGTCCACAACCAGAGGGTGCGCTACTTCTAAGCAATGTTGTTACATTGCTTTTGATGCTAGGAAATTGGTTCACATTCTTATGGTGTGCTAAATGCAACCCTTGTCATCCTTAGTAAATGAAGCAGCTTCTCCAGAATCTGTATTAAGTTCCTTTGTTTCTCCCTACAGCCATTCCATCTCCATTGCATGTCGGAAATTGTTGGAACCAACAGCAAATGTGTCAATCCCGCTGGTCAGAGGCTAGGTGGACCGAGCTGCCCAGCCCAATGCTTGAATTTCCAAGAATTGCTTGGATGTCTCTCGCTTGGAGAGGGCGTTTCTGAGCTATGCTGCACAAACGAGCGGCTAGAAAAGGTTGGATGAGAAAAGATGGGGCAGCCGAGTTTGCACCATGCAGTTTCTTCCTGGTGGCTAGCAGAATCCCCATGTTTTAGATCTGGGCCCAAAGGCACAGCTATGGGCAAAACAATAAGACGCCCAAGACCCACCAGATACAAGGCTTTGGGCCACCCCCTTTAGAACTGCCTGCAGGGAGTTCCGACCAACCAGTGCGCCACATGCGGGGGTCCTTGGATGCCACCACTGATGCGGGGTAGTGCCAAACTGGCTGCTCTGATTGTGATCGTTGTATTTTGGGACTCGGATGTCCGTCCTAGTACGTAGGTAGTCGAGAAGTTATATACCAAGCTTGCTTCAAGTGAGAAGCTCCCTCATGCAGGATTGAGGATATCCATGGATATCCAATGTGTGCAGTAACGGTAATGGTTTTCAAGTGAGTTCCCACTCAATTCAAGGTCCTTGCCACAGTCATCTCCCCACCTGGGCGGCCAGGAGTTGCCACGGAGTCGTCAGGTCGGGATGTAAAAAGACAACGGGGTGTCAAACAGCCAGTGGTTTTCTTATAGGAAGCCACCCAAAATGCAAAAAAACAATGGTAAAGGGGGGTTTGGTATGTTAAGGGGTGAGGTTGTTGTGGTTTGATGTTGATATGCAAAGTTTGTTCGTTACCGTTTCTTTGTTTGTCTAGTGTGTGGGATGGAGTCTATGTATGGATATGTCATGTCCTTTCTTGGTGCTAACTTTTGCTGTTGATGTTGGGATTGAACCAGGTAGGATTCGTTGACTGACACGGTTCGAGTTTGGATGTGTTCCAACCTGCTTCGTGGTGAACTCATGTTGTCCCAGTGACCGCTTTGATGACCTGACGCAGGTGCGCACGGTTCTAGAGGCCGAGGTGCACACCGCGGTCAAAAACGTCTGCGGGAGGTAGTTGGTAGTGCATGGCACAGCTAACGTAGATATCCAGAAATGAATTTGGACCTGCTTTAAGCAAAATAATCCTAAATACATGTTTGGTGGATATACTTAGGGAACTTCTTACCCAGGGTTATCCACCAGTTCCGAAGGGTCATGATCGATCCTCCAAGATTGACTTGCATATACCTCGATGATCCTCGTGTTTGCGCACAGGAAAAATCATATGGAACACATACATATATATATAAATTTATATAAAGTAAATATCAATCAATAGTATCAGATGATAGTATCATATAGTATCCATTTTGAAAAATGCATCAGTATTATCCGTGGAAACTATCAATAGTACTTATCAATATCCCTCTAAATCACCATTTGTCGTTCAATCCCATAATCCCCCCATGAATATCCCATGAAAAATCACCATAAATTACCATTTCACCCTAGATTTAGGTACTCGAGAACGAAGACTTCGAATGGGCACGGCCAATTGGGTGCGACGTTTCTAAGGTGCCGTTACGAACGGAGTGGATCGCCCTGTAACAGCAAGCACGGTGTTTCACATATCTCGAAGTTTTTAATGGGGGATTCATAATTGCCATTTAGATTTGCAGGCACAAGAGTGCTCCCACAGCGAAGTCACACTGCAACTAGAAACGGACACGAAGTGCGCACCAAACGCGCTCTCTGGTTCTGTTCCTCAGCCCTGGTGTCTTCAACGGATTCTCAACTCTTTGGTAGTTTCCCTGGAAATAGGCATTTCACACAAGCACCCCGGACCAGATGAAATTTTGTCCGTATTCATATAACTGTAGGATCATTTACTGTCAGTCTTCGTAGCAGAAACCAACGAATACATTCTATCTCCAAAATCCGCGCATGCAAATCTCCAAAAGTAAATGTACTGATAGATAGGGGAGATAGGATCGATAGGATCGGTAGGATAGATAGGACAGATAGATCTCTAGATAATTAGATAGAGAAGTTGACAGATTCACAGATTGACAGATTGACACAATGATAGATAAGATAGATTAGATAGATATATAGATAGATTAGATAGATTAGATTAGATTAGATTAGATTAGATTAGATAGATAGGTAGGTAGGTATGTAGGTAGATAGATAAATAGATATATAGACATGCAGATAGATAGATAGATAGATAGATCGATAGATAGATAGATAGGTAGGTAGATAGATAGATAGAAAGATAGATGGATAGATAAGATAGATAGATAGATAGATAGATAGATAGATAGATAGATAGATAGACAGATAGACAGATAGACAGATAGACAGATAGACAGATAGACAGATAGATAGACAGATAGACAGATAGATAGATAGATAGATTGACTGATTGATAGATTGAAAGATTGATAGATTAGATCAATGGATCGATCGATCGATAGATAGATAGATACATAGATACATAGATACATAGACAGACAGACAGATAGATAGATAGACAGATAGACAGATAGATAGATTGATTGACTGATTGATAGATTGACAGATTGATAGATTAGATCAATAGATCGATCAATAGATAGATAGATAGATAGAATAGGCTGTAAGATAGATCAATACATAAATAGATAGATAGATAGATAGACAGACAGATAGACAGATTGACAGCCTGACATATTGACAGATTGACCACAGAATTCACACACTTAATAACACACATACACACACATATATTTATATACACATACATATACATGTATGTACATTTATGTGCATATACATATATATATATATATAATATATATATATATATATGTGTGTTTGTGTAGAGGTATGAGGTTTCACAAGAGCACAGTTATACACAATACACTTACACGCCTGCTGTCACCATCATCCAACGACAGCACCAGGGCCGCTTCACCGTCGAGGACTTGTGCACGGCCGGGTTGCGAAGAAGCACCGGGTGGAGAAGCTGAGATGAGATACAATACATGGATGGATGGATTGATGGATGATATATATATATATATATATATATACATATTTGTATATATGCAATATGTAAATATGTATATATGTATGTATGCAGCATATATGTACATATCTATAAAGATATGTGCAAATATATATATATATATATATATACGTATGTAAATATGTTTATGTATATATATATATATATGTGTATATATATATATTTGTAAATATGTTTATATGTGTAGCTGTAAATATGTATATCGGTTTCCACATGGTTTCACAATTATTTTTCATTATATATCATGTTTAGACATTTGTATATATATATATATATATACAACAATAATCTGTTTACATACATATATTTCTTTTGATATGGAACAAGATGTTGGTCAAATCTCGCCGCAAACTGGCGGAGCAACTGTAGGTCTATTTAGCGTCTGGGACGCGGACGCGGCCATCCACCAGTCCCCTGGCAACGTGGGTGAAATCCATGGGTGTTCAGCAAATGAATTGTTAATCCCCCAAAAAATAGGCTGACAATAGCACCACGACATCCTGGATTTTTTTCTGACAGGATGGCTTCGGCCCAGCACTTTTCACTTGAAGGTGCTTTTTTTTCATCAAGATTCACATGCTGAGAGACTGCCCGATTTGCTAGGATCTTTGCCTATGAATCATTTTCATCCCTTTGACCCCTTATTTATAGTATCAAAAATTTGTACTTTACCTTTGCGGTAGCTTGGTGATATGACGCGCCTGGCTAACGAGCTTGGGTGCTGACCTGCCACGGCACCTTTTTAGCTCGCCTTCAGCTTGACTGCTGATCTCCGAGATGGCGATGGAGAGAGAGAGAGAGAGAGAGAGGGAGAGAGAGAGAGAGAGAGAGAGCACCAGAACTTGGTGAAATCCCAGCTCTAAACCTCCATTGATAGTGGATTTTCCGATATTTGATTCTTTCCCCGTGAAATTAGCTAGTAAAATCTAGTAAATGAATGTGAGTCCTCCCAAAATATATGGTGAAATAGGTTTGATTTTGATCTGTCTCCATTTGCTTATGTATACGCATGGTCAAGTCTCATTCTGGGGACAAATTTTGGGGAGCTGTTTTTTTTGACATTTAAAAAACAAGTTGTTTGAACTATGGGAGTCATCGTGCCAGAAGTGCTGGATTATGTTCCAGGAGAAAAATCTGTGATTGATTTTATGGAGGGAGTCGAGACTTCCCTCAAGAATGACACGGAACAACAAAAACATGTTTGGACATTTGGACATGACCTTTATTGAGGTGCGGTGAATGGGGGGATATATCGGCCATTCTCGGCCATTGGAGTTTGCTAACTATCCTGACATGGGATGATTAAACCAAAGCATGACCAGTCCAATTCTCATTCGATTCCTTCCGACGCATAGAATGTGGCCCAGTAGTTTATGACAATTTTTCACCTGTTTTTGGCTGGTTGGTTCCTACTGTTTTTTCTCAGTTAGATCTCAATTTGTGTATGTGTTGATGAAGCAGCTAAAGTCCTACGGTAACTTTTGGTGCAATTCTGCATGAATAGCAGCCCCAAAATAAATCGAAAAACTGGAAACGTGCAAAATATGCAGGAAACAAAAACTATTATATATACATATATGTATATGTCAAAGGGAACTAGGCGCTAGGTGCATGTCTCATATGCACATATCACTACATTACAAACGCCCATTGTGGCTCAAGCGCCCGCTGAAAGGAAAACGATCGCGTGATGCTCGCTATGCTTTG
>Ga0126342_10019370_pt1 | contig 11566 bp, 16 predicted proteins | sample Cyp1metagenome_FD_92528 | JGI IMG/M metagenome (GOLD analysis project Ga0126342, IMG submission 92528) | Coral microbial communities from Lord Howe Island, Old Settlement Bay, Australia - Cyphastrea 1 metagenome | ecosystem: Host-associated > Invertebrates > Cnidaria > Coral ... | reverse complement strand
CTTCCAGATAGATGCATGTGTAAGAAGTTAAACATGCAGTGAGACTAGACAAGAGAAATGATAAACGGACAAGGCAGTGGTTTCAGAATGCTGGAATACAAATTCAAGTCATGAATCGACTTTCCAAAATGCGTTTTTGTCATCAGTTGGTAATCATAACTGGCGTTAGGGTGATAAAATAAGTTTATTTGGTGGGTGAACATAAAACCAACGTCTTAGAAGTTGGTTTCTCCAAATACACCCCAGTATTTTTGTTGTTTAAGACAGTTAAACCACCATTTTTATGCTAAAATCCTGTATGTAAACCACTATTTTTCATGGTTCACCACTAGGTTTCATGATTTTCGTGGTTCAATCCCCATAGAAGCAGCATTTTTCATGGTCCAATCAACGTCCAGCCCTGCCGCCCTGCCTGAGGCCACAATGGCGCCAATCGACTTCTAGCCGCACGATCCAGCTCGCTACTTTCGGCGCCTCGGGGTAAAAAGTGTGTGGCTTCCAACGTTTGTAGTGGAAACGTTGAGGGATGACAGGAGTTTAATGTGAGGATTTTCGATCCTGGGAATTGCGGCTGGGTACTATCATACTATCATTTCCAGGGGGAGGATTTTCGACAATTTTTCGGACATTTTGAGATGAATTGATGTTTTTTTTTTTTGTGGGGAAACATGGGGATGGGATATAATTTGACTATGTTCATGGATTTGTGTTGAAAGAAGAACATGGTTTAAGGATGATTGGACCATATTAAGCGGCAACATTGGGGATTCAAACGGACTAAACATAGCAAACAACCTTGGGATGAAATGTGATGTCATCAGGCAAAATCAAGAATTTAAGGAATCAGTTGACAGATATGAATTGGTTTGCCCAAAGAACAATTACGGAAAAGCAATGGGCATCAATCAAACAAGTTAGGCTGCTGCAAAACCACCCTCTGCTAATTCAACATAACATATAAGAATGGTAAATCGGCGAATCAGCATTTTACAGAAAATAATCCATAATAATGATCTATACCTTCCGGTAATAAAATGTGGCAAACGAAAATCCCCTACAAATGGAGGTTTATAGCTGGGAAAATCATCTATACATGATGGATGTTCCATGGCCACGTTTGATTACCGGAGGGTACATAGAAGGGCCGATTTTTTGTAGCCATGATAGATTACCACAGGGTATGCGCATGTTCTGTGTTTACCAATCTTGTGACTTCAGAGCTGGATCACTTGTCTCAACTCACAAAACGTCGCAAGATATCCGCGTGGCCAATCTTAGATACATGTTCAAAAACTCATGATTGTTAGCTGGATTTAGCTGATTAGTAGTATATCTGTTTGGTTTGTTGATTTCCTGCTTTGAGCAACATTGAGTGGGGTTTAGTGGCAAATTCACCTTACCCCAAACACCACTACACATGTAAGTGGCTATAATCCACATATCTCTATGTATATCCCCGTCATTTCTCACCCAAACACATGAAACCAACAATGTCATTTTCCCGTACCTTCATTTTCCATCATGCCCCTGTCCGTCTAAACACACACACACATAGTTATATATACATATATATATACATATATATATACATATATATATATGCTAGCTCTGTCAACAATTATAAATATCATTAAGTACCAATTATTAGCTATCATATGCTATCATTAACGACTATTAACCACCAGTAACCACTATGTCCACACAGCCATTTTTCAACCAAGGTCTTCCAGCTCGCCATCTCGTCCGAGCGACTCAGGCCATCCAGACCCAGAACTTTGAGACCTCCACCGTCGGGCGTAGACGCCCACCGGAAAACAAATTGACCGTTTCGACGTGACGTTTTTGGAGGTCTAAATGGAGGTTTTAAATGGGACAATCAGTGAAACAAATATCTACAAATGGGATATATTCATATATAAAATATATAAATAGAAGTTTGAATATGTTTTAAATGATTTTAAATGGGGCAATCAATGAACTAAATGGATCTAAATGGGGGATCCAAGATGACTTAACTATACTTAAGTTGCTATGTTTCTTTTTGTGCAAGTGATCTTCTCACCAGCTTTCTGCTTCATGTACCTGGTGTTCTTGGTGATATACCCTGCGTCCACTAGTTTCCCTATTTCTGTTGCTTGCACCTGCATTTGTACTGGCCTCATCTCCGTGAAAAGACATTGGCATAGTTGCAATTTGCATGTATCCTCTGTCAATTTAATAAAATCAGCTATGGAAAATGGGCCATATTCCATAATATTCCATAGTCATATTAGATTTCCAGAAGATATCGCGATCCGAGCGTTGTCGAAACAACCTGTCCCAGGAGCCCCAGGTTCTCATCAAACATGACCTATCCCTAGGGCCCGTTGCCGTGGCTGAGAAACCTTAGAAACTCTGATGCCAAACAGGAACGTGTTCAGCTGTTATCTATGAAATAGGGTAAAACAATGTCATAAACCACCCGTTTGGGAATGGTCTATATCATCTATTTATGATGATTTTGGGGATGGTTTATGATGTTTTCACCCACAGTAAATCCCTTTTGCAACATATTGAACCGCCTTGGACCCCTTACAACATGCACAATTCCAGTACTAAGCCAAGGTTTCTGGCGGCGGATGGCCATTAGCAGGAAGGGATGAGCTCCCTGCAGCCATGAAACAACGAAACCATACAGTACCCTCTGATATCAAAGATGGCGAATTAATATATCCCATTTATAGATGATTATCCCATTTAAAACCTCCATTTATATACGAAGATTTCCAATTTACACCCATTTAAACGTCCATTTAGTTCAGGGTTTTCCCAGCTTGCCATGATTACCGGAAGGTAATCCACCATGCAACATCAACAAGATTTATCCAGTTCTGGCTTTGTCAGGGGTGTTGCTTTGGCGTCAATTCTGCACGACTTGACAGTGTTTTCCCAGATGTTTACACGATTTGCTGCTGGTGAAATCATACTCTTGACGTATGTGGAAGTCCTCATTGCTTAACCGATGTCGCCACCCCCCTTTTTTGGCTCCGGGTGATGTTAGAAGTACCATCTCAAGATGGACAAAGAAGAGCTTCAAAGGCTGGTCATCAATTGGGTAATTGGGTCTCGTCAGCCATGTCAGCTGAGTCAGCAATGCTTTCGGCCCCGGAATGCCACTCTTCTCCAAGGTCTTCCGATGCTCGCGCAGCGCCGCGTTCTCCCTTGATTCTTTGCCCGGGAAGCGATTGATCACCAAGTTCAACCCGTGGGTCCCAGGCGTGGATCCGGAGTTTTCACCCTATGTGTTGGCACGCTTGGCGAGCTGGACACCGGAGCTTAATGGCAACCAAGACCTCAAAGAAAATCGGATCAAAAGACATCAGCAACGCTGCATCTTCTAAATTTGAAAGGTGTCAGAAACTACTTATCCATCAAAGCTTAAGGTTCTCCGATTCCCCTGGCTCCATCCCTATTACAACATGGTTGAACGGTTGAACCCACATTTCTTGGATAACTTCACCACGTTTAGTGGGTTAAACCGTGAATAAACTTGCACAGCGATATCACCTATAGTTACATGCCCAAAACGATAGGAACCATGATCTTTCCGAACATCATTTACTGTAAAAAAAATCAATCGCAATCCACTGAATCTTCAGGATTTTCTTCAGCTTTTCCCCCGGTGCCATGCCTTTCCCATGCCTTCCCGTTGCTTTTCGCCTGCCGGACAGCGTGCGCCAAAGCGCTTCTGCAGCTTGTCCTTGAGCTCCTGTGTTGTGACGCCCCTGTGGGTGGAAGTAGGTTTCCCATGCCATGCCGGTAAAGAAGAACGAGTTTAGCTGACTTGGATTTGCTAACAAGGGCAGCTCCTCCCTCATTCTGAGATTCCCCGGTGGATAAACTGATAAACCAATCCCCTTCAACACATCTCAATTGAACTGTGGGAATTCTTCAATTCACCAAAGAACCAACCAGCAAATTTTTTGCTTTGGTCATTCGGTGGATTCATCCAAAAAGAAGGGGTGGATCCAACATGATAAACCACAAAGGATTTGGTGAACATTTAAGGAATAGAATCTGACATTTCGCAAGATCGATTTGAAGGATATTCTTAAGGAAATTCTGGTAAAAAAAACTCTATTCTTGCCCTTCCAAACTGCAGATTATGATGGCCACTCTCTAATGGGTGATTTTTGGCCAAACCTAAAGGCCAACTGCTTGCAGTGCGATTCAAGCCCAGTTACTGGGTTTCACCATGTTTTATGCAATTAAATTAAATGTTGTGCTAAACCTTAAAATTACCCTAAAAATTGGTATAATCGTATATGTATAAATAAACATAAAAATAAAACAAAAAAATATAAAATAAAATATAATATATATAATATAATACAATATAATATAATACAATATAACATAATATAATTTAATGTAATATAACATAATATAATTTAATATAATATAATATAATAAAATAAAATATCGAAATTCCCAGTTTTCCATAGTTCTTTGGTCCAAAGCAAGCCTCCCCCGTTCCGCAGCCCGTTCGCCCCTCACCTGATCCTCTTGGATCCTGCGACTCGCAGCATCCAGCAGTGCCAGCCGCGTGGCGACGGCGCTCCACAAGGCGTCACGGCCGCTGCGGCCCACCTGTTGATGAAGTTTCTGATGACACGCGTTTTTTAAGCCTATCTATCTATCTATCCTATCCAATCCAATCTGATCCAATCCGATCCAATCCAATCTATCTATCGATCTATCCTTGGCTCTTTGAATGCTATATATGTTTCTTCATATACTGTATTTATTGTATATCATTGTATATCTATTTCCGATCTAGCATAACACACATATATATATCTTTGATTCTCTATCTGTTGTCTATGCATGTTTGCAGTTATCTACCAAATATGGTTTTAGAATATGCTTGACTAAGATAGAAAAGTACCAGTGGGAAACAATACCAATACAGTAGACAATGACCCACAGATTTAAGTATATATATATATATACTTATAATATATATATATATTTATATATATATAAATAATATATATATATATATATACAATGAACCTAGCAAACCTAATAAAATACATGGAAAACATTGCAGGCCCCAGAATCCTACCCATTTATAGCGGCACTCATGACTTTTCCATATTGTTGGGCACGGGTACTGTAGGCTTTCCGAAGACATTCGGTGCCGGTGCCTGGGTCAGAGTCAGGTCCAAGATTTCGAGACCCCAAGGACTATGAAAGGCGGAGGTGTCCTGGGTGGCGCGCCACTGAAGATAGAAAAAATCCCACCCTGATTGGTGGTTTCAACCCCTCTGAAAAATATTAGTCAGTTGGGATTACTATTCTCAACATATGGAAAGATGTTTGAAACCACCAACCAGCACCAGATTGATCATCTTGAGACCACAAACAACAATAATGTTGGTAAAGGATAGGACAGCTAGGGAAATCTAATGTTGTTTATGAGGTTTGATATATCATGATATACAAGTATCATCTTAGGGATGAATTAATCATATCACTGTTGATTTTACCTCAAATCAACATCAACATGATCCTAGCGAATATCTTAAGATGTGGTAGGGTCAAAACATGGTAAATGGTTTTTCGTCATCCCTCCAATGCCATGGGACTCCTCTAGTGGTAATACAAATCGCATCCTCCATTCATCTTATATAAACTTACCCCACAAAAACCTGCGTGGATGTAGGGCAATGCTAAAAGGGACATGTGGAGATTTACCGGAGCATTTGGAGATTTACATCCTGAGAAGGCGTTGTATTTTTTTTCTGGATTCGCAATTGTCTCAAGAATCATGAAAAATACCATGGAACCTACTGGTGAATCCCATGTTCCCTTTTGAATAGCCATAAATTGGGGTGTACCTCATTAGAAGGAGAAGGAGGAGGTGGGATGTCTGGTTGAAATCTATATAGATACTCACCGCACACAAGCCTGTGGCATTTTCGGGCGCCGCCCCTTGGAGCAATTTGGGGCAGCATCACCAACTTTGAAAAGCGCACGAGTCTGAAGAGATTGCTGCACTCAGCCATTGTGTTGATGGAAAGCCACCCAGTCTTCCGTCGCCAGGATCGCCATTGCCTTGCTGGGATCATCCCTTGCACCAGCTCTGGCACTTCGTGGACGCCATAGCCGCCTCGAACTAAATTCTGCTTTGAAGTGTCCTGCTCACCACCGTCCACAACCACACTGCTGCGGAGCAATTTTTCCGGTTTTTAGCGAAAGGACCAATAACTTGGAAGAGACCTGAGAAGGGGGGAAACGAAAGCCAGCATCCCACCTACCCCTATTTTCCTCAAAAGATTTTTCACCCACAGACTTTTCACCCATATACTTTTCACCCACAGACTTTTCACCCGGAGTCTTTCACCCATACTTCTCACCAATATACTTTTCACCCACAGACGGTTCAACCATACACTTCTCACCCACAAGCTTTTCACCCACATACTTTGCACCCAGAGACTCTTCACCCAGAGATTCTTCTTGCACAGACTTTTCACCCAGAGACTTTTTACCCACACGCTTTTCACCCACAGACTTTTCACCCACAGACTTTTCATCCACAGGCTTTTCACCCGTATACCCAAGGCTGTTCAACCATATACTTTTCACCCAAAGGCTTTCACCCATACACTTTTCACCAACAGACTTATCACCCGCAGACTTTCCACCCACAGACTTTTTAGCCACAGGCTTTCACATACATACTTTTCGAGTTTTCACCCATATACTTATCACCCATGGACTTTCACCAATACCTTTTTCACCCACATTTTTTTCACCCACACCCTTTCCATCCACAGACTTCGCACCCTGAGACTTTTCACCCATACCCGTTTCACCTGTATACTCTTGACCCACGGGCTTTTCACCCACACACTTTTCACCCACAGACTTTTCACCCAGAGGCTCTTCACCAATGTAACTTTTTACCCTCAGATTTTTCCACCATATACTTTTCACCAGCAGACTTTTCACCCGGCGAGTTTTCACCCACGGTCTTTCACCCATATACCTTTCACCCACAGACTGTTCAACCATATACCTTTCACCCCTAGATTTTCCACCCAGAGGCTCTTCAGCAATATATTTTTTACCCTCAGGCTTTCCCCCATATACTTTTCTTCGTCCATGTGCTTTTTCATCCGTACGCTTTTCGCCCAGAAACTTTTCACCCATATATTTTCAACCCATAGACTTTTGACCCACAGACTTTTCACCCGCAGACTTTTCACCTGCAGACTTTCACCCATACCCGTTTCACCCATATACTTTTGACCCACGGACTTTTCACCAACACACTGTTCACCTACGGATTGTTCAACCATAAACTTCTGCCCCACACTTTTCACCCACAGACTTATCACCCGCAGACCTTTTACCCACAGACTTTTTAGCCACAGACTTTTCACTTATATATTTTTCACCCAGAGACTCTTCACCCAGCGAGTCTTTTTCCACAGACTTTTCAATAACATACTTTTCACCCACATACTTTTCACCCACAGACTTGTCACCCATATACTTTTCACCCGCAGTCGTTTCACCCAGAGACTCTTCACCAATATACCGTTTACCCTTAGACTTTTCCCCCATATACTTCTCACCCATACACTTTTCGCACACAGACTTTGCACCCACAGAATTTTCACCCACACGCTTTGCACCCTCAGACTTTGCACCCATACCCGTTTCACCAATATACTTTTGACCCACGGACTTTTCACCCGCGCACTTTTCACCCACACACTTTTCGCCCAGAGACTTTTCACCCACAGACTTTTTCACGCACAGCCTTGTCACATTTTTCATCCACAGACTTTTCACCTATACACGTTGCACCCATATTTTTCACCCAGAGAGTCTTCATCCAGAGACTCTTCTTCCACAGACTTTTCACCCACAGACTTTTCACCCACAATTTTTTCGCCCTCGGACTTTCAAGGATTCTTACGCTCATAGTTTCATATGTTCATCACCCCTTTCCAAAGTTGCCTAATTTCACATCTTATACCGACAGAAGTTTCTTCTCCATAGCGACTGTGCCTCCATTCATGGACCCTTACCTCTGCCCTCCTCACCTCATATTTTCGTCACCCCTTTCCAAAGCTTCCTAATTTCACCAAAAAAACTGCAAAAAGCATTGACGGAGCCGACACAGCAGTCTCATCTTCTGCTATGTTAACACCCCTTTCCAAACCTTGCTGATTTCACATCCCATGCCGACAGAAGTTCCCTCAAATTCCCTACAGGGAACGGTCCAAGAGAATAGTGGTCCCACTTCGGACCCCATTGCATATTTTCCTCACCCCGTCCAAAGCTTCCTAATTTCACATCCTATACTGACAGAAGTTCCTTCTAAGCCTTGCGACCATAATGCCCCCATATCGGGGCCCAACAGATAGGGGTAGAAGAGTAAGAGATAGACATAAACAAAAGTAACCATTGAGTTCCCACCTTTCCAAGCAATGCCTTTGCCTCTGGCCTCACTCTATTCCATTCTATTCCAGTCTCTATATCGGACGAACCAGGAGACCCCACTGCATATTTTCGTCACCTCTTCCAACGTTTCCTTATTTCACATCCTATACTGACAGAAATTCCTTCTAGCCCTTGCGACCATAATGGTCCCACATCGGAGCCCAACAGATAGGGGTAGAAGTAAAAGAGAGATGCATATTTTCGTCACCCCTTCCAAAGCTTCCTAATTTCACTCACGCCCTATACTGACAGAACTTCCTTCTAATCCTTGCGACCATAATGGACCCACATCGGAGCCCAACAGATACGGCTGGAAGAGTAAGAGAAAACCATTAAAAAAAATAGCCATTCAGTTCCCACCTTTCCAAGCAATGCCGCTGCCTCTGTCCTCATTCTATTCTATTCCAGTCTCTCTATCGCCTCACAAAATGCACTTCCAGACCTTTCCAAGCAATGCCTTTACCTCTGGCCTCATTCTAGCCCAATCTCTCCATCGCTTCCCAAAATGCACCTCCAAGGACGCACCAGGGGGAATCGATACACCACCGTCACCCAATTGCCACCTGGTACATGCCCCTCAAAAATGCTCCAATTGTCCTCGCTCCACTGCACCTAATTCTGCCGTTTTGCCCGCTCTGCCCCCAGACCCCCTTAACTCACTTTGTTCGCAAAAAAACTTCGCCTAGCCTAGCGGCTGGCTTTCGTGTATAACTGGCATAACTGGCATTATTTTTAATATAAAAGCAATAGCAATGGTTCAACCATATACTTTTCACCCGCAGTCGTTTCACCCAGAGACTCTTCACCGACCAATATAACGTTTACCCTTAGACTTTTCCCCCATATACTTTTCATCCACAGACTTTTCACCCACAGACTCTTCACCCACCGTCTTTCACCCATATACTTCTCACCCATAAACTTTTCACCCACAGACTGTTCAACCACATATTTTTCACCCACAGACTTTCACCCATACACTTTTCGCACACAGACTTTTCACCCTCAGACTTTCACATACATACTTTTCAATTTTTCACCCATATACTTTTCACCCAGGGGCTTTCACCAATACATTTTTCCCCCACATTTTTTTCACCCGCGCTCTTTTCACCCACAGACTTCGCACCCTCAGGCTTTTCACCCATACCCGTTTCACCTGTATACTCTTGACCCACGGGCTTTTCACCCACACACTTTTCACCCAGAGGCTCTTCACCAATGTACTTTTTACCCTCAGATTTTTCCACCATATACTTTTCACCAACAGACTTTTCACCCATATACTTTTCACCCAGCGAGTTTTCACCCACGGTCTTTCACCCATATACCTTTCACCCACAGACTGTTCAACCATATACCTTTCACCCCCAGATTTTCCACCCAAAGACTCTTCAGCAATATATTTTTTACCCTCAGACTTTTCCCCCATATACTTGTCTTCGTCCATATACTTTTTCACCCACACACTTTTCGCCCAGAAGATTTTTCACCCATATATTTTTCACCCATAGACTTTTCATCCACAAACTTTTCACCCGCAGACTTTTCACCCGCAGACTTTCACCGATACACTTTTCGCCCACAGATTTTTCACCCGCAGACTTTGCACCCTCAGACTTTACACCCATACCTGTTCACCTATATACTTTTGACCTACGGACTTTTCACCCACACACTGTTCACCTACGGACTGTTCAACCATAAACTTCTGCCCCACACTTTTCACCCGCATTCTTATCACCCGCAGACCTTTCACCCACAGACTTTTCACTTATATATTTTTCACCCAGAGACTCTTCATCCAGCGAGTCTTTTTCCACAGACTTTTCACTAACATACTTTTCACCCATATACTTTTCACCCACAGACTTTTCACCCACAGAATTTTCACCCACCGTCTTTCACCCATATACTTCTCACCCATATATATACTTTTTCACCCACAGACTTTCACCCATACACTTTTCGCACACAGACTTTTCACCCACAGGCTTTTCACCCACAGACTTTGCGCTCTCAGACTTTGCACCCATGCCCCTTTCACCAATATACTTTTGACCCACGGACTTTTCACCCGCGCACTTTTCACCCACACACTTTTCGCCCAGAGACTTTTCACCACAGACTTTTTCAAGCACAGCCTTGTCACATTTTTCACCCACAGACTTTTCACCTATACACGTTGCACCCATATTTTTCACCCAGAGACTCTTCATCCAGAGACTCTTCATCCAGAGACTCTTCTTCCACAGACTTTTTATTCACAAACTTTTCACCCGCATTTTTTCGCCCTCAGACTTTCAAGGATCCTTACGCTCATAGTTTCATATGTTCATCACCCCTTTCCAAAGTTGCCTAATTTCACATCTTATACCGACAGAAGTTTCTTCTCCATAGCGACTGTGCCTCCATTCACGGACCCCTGCCTCTGCCCTCCTCACCTCATATTTTCGTCACCCCTTTCCAAAACTTCCTAATTTCACCAAAAAAATGCAGAAAGCATTGGCGGAGCCGACACAGCAGTCTCAATCTTCTGCTATGTTAACATCCTCCAGCGACCTTTCCAAGCGATGCCTTTTCCTCTGACTTCCTTCTATTCCAGTCTTTCCCAAAGCATCGTATACTGACAGAAGTTCCTTCTAATCCTTGCGACCACAATCACATCGGAGCACACCTATGCTGACAGAAATTCCTTCTAACCCTTGCGACCATAATGGTCCCACATCGGAGCTCAACAAATATAAGTCGATGAGAACAATCTCATCCACATCCTCCGGCAACCTTCCAGTCTTTCCCATAGAATCGTATACTCACAGAAGTTGCTTCAAATCCTTGCGACCACAATGATCCCACATCGGAGCCCAACTATACTGACAGAAATTACATCGGAGCCCAATAAATACACGTAGATGGCTACATTCTCGTCAACATCCTATACCTGACAGAAGTTCCTCAGAAGTTCCTCAAGCAATGCCTTTTCCTCTGACTCCCTTCTATTCAGTCTCTCCCAAAGCATCCTATACTGACAGAAGTTCCTTCTGATCTTTGCGACCACAATGGT
>Ga0126342_10019369_pt1 | contig 11567 bp, 5 predicted proteins | sample Cyp1metagenome_FD_92528 | JGI IMG/M metagenome (GOLD analysis project Ga0126342, IMG submission 92528) | Coral microbial communities from Lord Howe Island, Old Settlement Bay, Australia - Cyphastrea 1 metagenome | ecosystem: Host-associated > Invertebrates > Cnidaria > Coral ... | reverse complement strand
GTGCTGTAAAGATCATACCAAATGACAACTCCATTCCAATGGTTGTGTCACATCTTCCGCATGGCACACCGAGATGAGACAACAAAGTGCTGCCTGAGACAACTTAGGGCTTTCACCAGGTACTGTATATGTACATTGTATATATATATATGATTATATATGTATAATTGTATATTTCATTATGTACTTTCATCTGTCCACTTTCGGTGGAAAACCGCAAGTCTTGACCAATGGACCCATTAATGGAGCATGAGTGGCTGTGTATCGCTTGTTTTCATGGCAACGAACTTGAGCCATCGGAGCTATGTGGGGCACCCCAGTGACGTTTGTTGGTTTTTAAACCCCAGGAACTATAGTTTTAAGTAGAAAAAACATGAATAAACAATAGTCATTTGAGTTATAAACGAACTTGCTAACTTATTGGCCCCACTTTGTAGTAATATTATGTAACATAATATTATCAAATCAAACTGAACCTTAGCATCTTCGATGATACCCCCCGCGCACATCGAAGAGGAGGCTTCAGAAATACCATGAGGGATCCCTAGACGTCATACCATCAGCCAGCATCGGGAGGTTAAAAGGGGACCATTATTGACAAAGTTTTTCCATTGACCATTAATCATTATCTAGTCAGCCATTACCATTAATATCCATTACTCATGTTTAACCATTAAAAACCAACATCATTAACCATTATATACCATATTATTATATTGTTGAATCATTATTAACCAATATTAATCAATATGATCAACCATTATGACCCAGTAACGTAAGCCATTTTCGCCAAGGAGACTGTCTCAAAGTGCTGTCGAGCTAGTCTGGACCTGGCGGCAACAAAAACAACGTTCTGGACATGAAGAAAAATGAAGGATACTAAGGATAACATGAAAAGTAGTAGGACTTTATGGGTATAGAATCAACAAACATGGTTTATCATGGTTTATACCCGCCAGTTGATGGATGGTGATTTTTCTTGGGATTTTCGGGAATACATCCGATACATTGAAAAAAAACATCGACATCGAAAACATGGGATACAAAGATACATTACGTCAACACGGGATACATGAAGTTTGAATTGAACTTCAATTGAATTTCACAGTTTCGAACTTAAATTGTTGCATATGAAAAAATGATAAAAAATGTATGGAATCTCTATAAATCTGGCTTTTTATCATAGCTGAAATGCTGGTCAGGAGACCACCCACAAATTTGGAAGCTAAACATGGGGGGGTCCAATCTATGGTACCCCAAAATTATTGGTTTATAAATGTGTAATGGTCAATCCGAAAGCACATTAAAATGCTAAAACGGATGCTAACAAATGGATGGAAAAAAAAACAATTTTTCGATGGTACTTAAATGTTGGCAACCTCCATTTACCAAGGATTTACCAAGGATTTTAGGCAGCAACGTTTGAGGACAGAGGCTATAACCAACATCGCCAAGTGACATAAAGAGGTCCAACTCCTCGACATTTCTGGCAAAACCTGAAGCCGCGAATCGCGCCGATGGCGCCCTCGTTATGGCCATCGTTTATTAAAAAAAAAGCTGCAGGGAATTTCTGTTACCCTCTGGTAAACTAACATAACTATGGAAAATCACCATTTTTAATGGGAAAATCCACTATTCCTATGGCCATGTTCAATAGCTATGTTAAATTACCAGAGGGTAGCCCTTTCTGAAACGAATCAACAAATTCACCAAGTTTTTGGTGGGATTTTTCTAAGCACCAATTTTATGAGAGTTCGGGGAGTGGATATCATATGATATACCCTCTGGTTATTTAACATAGCCGTGGTATAGATGACCCATAGAAATAGATGGTTTACCTATCAAAAATGGTGGATCTTTCCATGGCTATGTAACAAATCACCAGATGGTAATGGCGACTTTTTGGGGATATGCATGGGATATATCTGGGATATGGGACGCCGGGATAGCATGGGGATGGATCAAACTACCATGGCCGGCAGTTGGGATCATCATTGAAGGTTGGAGGCTGAAAAAAACAAAACAGAAACTGATAACTTCCAACAAACTCTTGAAATCAAATAGAGTTCGAACAATGATTTTCTTGCATTCGATCATTGGATATGAACGGACATGACACCTTTCTTTTTCGACTGCAACATGATCTTAAAATGGTGGTTAGAAGACAAACATACGGTGGATGGTTGCAAAATCCTGCACCAGTTGATAGTGTTCTAGATGGTGCATCCCATTATTTATAGGCTTTCAACATGTTTCAACCATCCTTTTGGTGGTTTATCCGATTTCTTCTTCCATCCACAGTATCCTCGGAATGGAAATCCTGCACCAATGATTTTCTACGGAATGGCGCGACGTTCGCGAACGTCGCGCCAAGGAGCAGTTTTGCAAAATTTCAGAGCCAGACTTCGATCTGTGCACCTCGGATACATGATAGACATGGTGGAATCCCAAGGACTATGTATACAGTGGATATATTTATATGTATTACATAATGAATATATGTATTTATAGATATAATCATATATTTATGATATATGTAATATACATGCTTTGTAATATGTATGCTGTGTATATTTATTTACCAACACATACTGATGAAAGCACCACAATGACATAGAATCTGAGTACACAACCTTACGATAAATCATCCTAAGCACCCTTTCATACTGAATCACTTTTCTGGTTGGTGGTTTTAACCCCTCTGAAAAAATATGAAAGTTAGCTGGGATTATTATTCCGAATATGGACCAATAAAAAATGTTCCAAACCTCCAACCAGTATTGCTTCATGATGATGATCTTGCTTGTTTACCAAGCCTATATGGGGGGTTCCTAAAATGGTGAAATGGAATTTTACCCCAAGTCACAAAAAAGTTTTCAATACTAAGTCATGGTTGTGAATGATTTGGGGGGTACCCCTGATTTTAGGAACCCCCCCATATGTTCCCACTATGGACTACCGACAAAAAATATCTCTTTGAATCATGAGTGATTCCCAAGAACCGGATGCAAAAGCCCGGTTCTTCTCCAAACTCACCATCTTCCTTTGACACTGATGGTTACCCTCTGGTAAACTAACATAGCTGTGCAAAATCACTAGTTCAATGGTGTTTAATAGGTACATCGGTACATCATCTATAAATGATCCATTTTCCATAGCTTTTTGTATGTTTACTGGAGGGTAAATCACATCATAACCACGACTTACCCTTTGGTAATGTAACACAGCCATGACAAATTATCCGTGTGTAGATGATCTATGTAACTGGAGGGTCCTTTTCATTGAACCGCCAGAAATGTTGCTTATACTGATACTATTAGTTATCCCATGTATTAATCTATTCATATTCACTAATATACCATTTATAATCCCATGTATTCATCTATTAATATTCACTAATATGTTTCATTTATAAATATCCAAAAGAGTTCCCTATATGTATATATATCCCACTATATCAATCACTGATTCACTCTTCAAACATCATCAAAATTCGCCGTCTTTTCCCCCATAAGGCCCATAAAAACAAAAAAAACATGTCTGTTGCCTGTTGCTTAAATCATGATCATGTCAATCAATTTTAATGATTTTTTTTCATGTCAAATCATATTATGAAAAATCATATGTAAAAAATCATATTACTGGTTGGTGGTTGAGGTTTCAACCCCTCTGAAAAATGATGGAGTGAAAGTCAGTTGGGATTATGACATTCCCAACTGTTTCTGGAAGTCATTCAAAATTCCATGGTTCCAGTCACCACCAACCAGATACTAGTATGTTAAATCATAAGTTAAATCATCTTGTAGACGTATAAAAAACACGTGAGAAATCGACAAATCCACCACCTCCCAACGCAACCACCGCGGTGCGGGGTGCAACCGCCAACGCATCCTTGGCAGCTTCAGAGAAATTCATGGTGGATACCAACGAATGGCGAAATGTTGAGAGAATGGTTATAGTTATGGTTATAATATGGTGTTATATATCTTAGGTTATAATATGGTTGTACTATGGTTATACAATATGTAATAATATGTAATTATGGTCCATGGTTCATAGTTGTTATAATGGCGAAATGTCAAAATTAACGGTGATTCATGGTGATGAATGGTAATGTTTTACATGTTTTTGGATAATAAATTGTACTGTTTCCAATGGCTAACATGGAGGTTTACAGTGATTAAAATTGAATTTACAATGGTTAAAGTGGAGTGGATGATCAAATTGACAACTATTTTTTGTTATTCAAATATCACTTAAGTGTGTCCAGTTCACAGTACAAAAATATGATGCAGTGGACACTTTAGTGTCACTAAAGATATCTAGACTGGTTGGTGGTTTCAACCCCTCTGAAAAATATGAATGAAAGTCAGTTGGGATTATTCTTCCAAATATATATGGAAAGTCATAAAATTCATATTCCAAACCACCAACCAGTAGAGGTTCCAAGTCAAGATTTTGTATCAACATGGATCATTTTGTATTCCCCGGGGAATTTTGATTTCCAGCATTCTCCGTCAGTTGCCAACCTGAACAGAAACCCATATTTCCGGCCCCGTATGAAAATACTCTCAGAGATGAACAGGCCACGTATTTAAGGATGAATGCTGGTTATTACCCTCTGATTATTTAACATAGCCATGGTATAGATGGCCCATAGAAATAGATGGTTTACCGGTTTACCTATTAAAAATGGTGGATCTTTCCATGGCTATGTATAACCAGATGGTAATGGGTTAATATGTGTTATTGATGGATCTGAGTATATCAAATGAACATCTAACCTGAAATGACCTGAAATTAGGCCATGGGATTTTGATGGGATTATGTGAAGACATGAATACTTGGTAGAAACTAATCATAGCATAGCAGTATAATCTTCATGTCCACATTTTGTCGACCAAGTCCCAACAACCATAAGATTTCTATGTGAAAATATGAAAACTTCTCAGGATTCTCAGGTCTCATGTTTTCAGCCCCAGATTCAAAACGCATATCTCAATGTCAGGATCACTATGGATCACTTTTCGCTGGAAATTGAACGGATGAAATCCCAAGTCGACTAGGAATTTTCCGGCCATGTCTTGGAAATCAAGGCTCTCATTGTTTGTTTACGGTTTCATGTACCCTCTGGTAAACTAACATAGCTATTGAAAATGACCATTTATAGTGGATTTTCCCATTAAAAATTGTGATTTTCCATAGTTATGTTAGTTTACCGCAGTGTAGTTGTTCAGAGCTTTTTTGCCACCGTGGATCAGGCAAGGTGGCTGAAATTCAACCATATGGATCAGTGCGCATTAACCCCAAAACTTCAAATGCCAAAAAGAGTCAGTGACCAACACATTCGACACTTTTGTGTTTTTTAACAGTGGTTTTTTAGATTTTTTTAGGCTCCGGAACTTTCCAAACAGTTTTTGTTCAACCCAAAAAAAACCGTGTTGCCACAGCGGTTAAGACGATCCCAATTGGGGCTGTTGAAGGGATCATTGAAAATGGCCGAGCCCAACCCCGAACGGTTTGGTAAACTAACAATAGCAGCTATTGAAGCCATGGCCCAGTCGAAATAGTTCATGAATTCCCTTTCATAGCATGGTGATTTTCCATATGTAAACGTTTACCAGAGGGTAAACAATCGATCACAATCGGGGTCATAGATCTTTCATTGGCTGCGCCTCAACACATTCGTCACCCAGAATCAGCCACTGTACGACTGTACGAGTTTGGAAAAGATAATCACCTGACACGGAAACCGACCACCTCTCATGGTTTTTTGGTGTGTCTGAAAATGAGGGATACCCTCAGTGATGGACATTGTAACAGGAAACATGATACTCAACTGGGTATGGGTCAAAATTAGGTACCTCAATAATTGGATGGTTAATACTAAACTAGACATTCACATCTGTGGTCCCACATCGGTCTTCCATTTTGACCCACATCCAACTAGTAGATTTAAGGGTACCCAATTTTCCAGACAAACCCAATACGTCATACCTTCCAAGTCCCATCGCCGGGGATGAGTCACTATTAAATCACTGAGAAAATCATCACGACCCATGACCCATCACATCGGACATGGGTCGTATTTGGCTGGTACGTACTGTGGCTGACACCACTTATCTGGGTGGTTTGAAGCCCTCCCAAACATATGCTCGAGCCATTTCAACCATTGAATCATCCCAAATATAAACAATAGTCATATATACTTGAAACCACCAAACACTTATAGGTTGTTACAGAACATGGGCCACAACTCAGTACCTCAGCTTTGAAACTCATCCAAGACCCCAACGTATGGCTGGTTTTCATAACAACAAGACTCTGCTAGACTATACCACTTTTCGGGGCTGAACATCCATGAACAGCTGTAAACTGGTGTAAACATGTGGGTGTGGGTCAAAATTAGGTACCCCAACAATTGGATGGTTAATACTAAACTAGACTAATATCTGTGGTCCCCTAGGTCTTCCATTTTGACCCACATCCATGTGTGAACGACAGGTAACCCATGTGGTTTTGCTGCTAGACTCCCATGAAGCCAGAACCGCCCCACCTCCGAAACAGCCCCCGCCTTTGCGTTCTGTGCGCGGGCCGGTGGACTTTAGTCCCCAAAAAAGCCCCCGCAAAGGCTGCAGAACACGGTACGGCGAGTTGTGATGTTGTGATGGGACGCAATAACCACCATGATCAATGGATTAGTTCAAAATCCATAGGAAACCGTAGATCTTATATTTACCCCGCTTAAATATCTAAAGTGTTCCTTTTTTGGGGGGGTTCCTTTGACCAATTCTGGGACATGACCAAAGATGACCAAAAATACAAAAAATACCAAAAAGATCTTGGATTCAGATGCTCCCTTCCGTGATCCTCAAACTACTCGTAAACCATGGCTACTGCATCATTTGAAATTCATTTGATACATGTGTGACAGATTTTCCAGTTTCAGGTGAAGAACCTTAAGTTATATCTTCACTATTGAAACAATTTGAATGGGAATGTTGAGGGTCCAACATGTCTAACGACGTTCACATCAATCCGCTATCCGCTGTTCACATCCACGGGCCTGGTGAAAAATGATGCTTCAGTCAGATGACACAAAAAATCCCACGATGAAAATCCCAATGGTTTTTGCGGTAAAAAAGCCCTAAAAAGAACATGGCCAATCTCCAAGAATCTCCAAGATACCCTTCTTGGAGAAGTATAAATGTGTCTTGCTGGATAGTCTGTGTGTACCCATGTTTAGCAAAATAAGTGGTACTTCACTTGGTTTGTTTGATCCTCTAGGAGAACAAACACTGGGGGGATGAAACAAGAATCCTGCAAAACGGTGAAAGCTCCGTCAGTTGTGAGTTGGATTGGGGCCCATGGATGCTGAAGATCCTCGAAAAATATGGTTTGTTTTGTGTTAAACGGTCACCAAAAAAAAAAAAAAATAGAGAATTCCATGCGGAATGCACCATGAATCCCAATAAAAATCCCCCATTTTATCATCTTCCCAAACTTCAAACGATGACGACCAGACGGTGTTTCACCATCTCCCCAACGGAGCACCCAGGGTCGAGCGGGTCCCTGGCACTTGGGACAGACCTGAAAACGCCGCACGGCGTGCCGGTGGCACTTTTTGCATCCACATTTTGGGGAAATCACCGAAGTAAATGGATCGCTGGGTCGCTGGGAAAGTCATAAGGGAACAAAAATCGCCTCCCATCATCCATCAACTAGAAAATCATGGGATTATGATTAATGATGACTAATGGTCAGATGTGGACCGCTGATTTTTTTGGGAATCAGTGGATAGAAATGGAACGTCATGGGACATCCTGTGGATGTTTCAGCGTCGGCGACCGCCCCAAGGGTGAACTACATCTGACATTCAAATGGGTTTAAACTACACGTCAATGTGGATTTGAATAATTAAATCTTGATATAAAATGGTGTAAATCAAACACAATCAAAGTAGCTCTAAATATGGTTAAAGCACCACAAACTTGGGATGCCTCAAGAAACGACAAACATGGACTGGGCACGCTCAGGTCTGTCAGGTACATCTGCTTTTATTCACCATTCTGAATGTCAGTTGTAGAGTAAACAACATGAGGATGGACATGTTTTGTCATGGTTAAAAGATTTAAAAGTCCCTTCTTATGGTGTTTCTCTCGAAGCTTGTGGATTTTCATCGATCCAAGTCTAGCTATGGCTAGCTCCCACTGATCTGGACTGTCATGAATCCACGACTAGGTTTCTTCCCTTCTCAACCATCATCTTTATTTCACCTCATTTGCGGTTGCAGACACTAAAACCATCTAAAACCTGTGCAGACATGCTTAAGCAAAACATCCAAACCTCTTCTAGGCGAAAGAGAACATGCAGAGCCAAAGTCATGGCGTTGCTTGGCCCAAGCCCAGATGAGACCAAAAAAAACCTGGATTCAACATCAGCTTGGTTCCTCCCACATCTGGGATGGTTTGTCGGCAAGATCAGCATGGGAGTTATTAATCCAGAGTTGACGGGTTTTGGTTTCTAAGTGTTCACACATCTGGCTGAATTATAAGTATCATCTTTTTTGTCATGACTTCACTGCCCTGAAAAAAAAATAAAACAGAAATCCTCTGCATCATTTCGATCATCCCAGTGATTTGTTTTTTGTTTTTTTTTGGGGGGTTGAGATATTCCCAGATTGGCGCCCTCTGTCCGAAATCTCTGGGATTGATCGGATTTTCCGGATGCGATCTTTGTCCAAGGTGGTTCCTGTCAGATGGCCATCGGCCATCTGACTGGATAAGAATCATTGACTAATATATAATTATATAGTCAAAAGGCCATGGTTCGTCAATTAAACATTATTTTCATGGCATATATATATAACAGCCATGGGCCGCTGGTGATTCCCCGATTCCATGATTCCAGCGACAGAATCATAGGTGGCATGACATAAACCCTCCAAAGGTCCATCATGCTTTGGCCAAGGGGACGGGTAAATCGCCCTGAGCACGCCAGCGGTCCACATCTGACCTACGGGTCAAAACAGGGGCTTCCCCCGGGACCAACCAGCCAAAAAAATGGGGAGTTGAACAGCAAAACCTCTGTGGAATTCAGTGTCTTTTTAAGCATCGTGATTTGACCAATCATGAAAAATACTACCAACCAATGTATCCATCCTCATAGATTGTCCTTATAATAGAGAAAATCGGCAGGAAACCAGGGGGGTTCGGGTTTCCATTTCCCCTGAAAAAACGGGTCCACTGACATCTGATGTTGAGGATTCTAAAGTTTCTTTACGACGGGTCTAGCCCATTTGTTATCAATTTGTCTTCAAAACACCTATAAGATTATCCGGGAAAAAGAGTGGGGGCTGTGATGGTACAACAAACATTCAACCATCCAGTCATATACAATGCTCTGGCTGCAATGAGGGTTTCTGCTGTTTGTAGGCATCATTTCGGCCGGTATACAATTCTATCATAAACCTGAAACTAGGACACCGCTAAAATGTCCTGGTTCTGAGTATCATACCACTTTCATTCAGACATATATATATATATATCCGAGATATGTATAGATATATATATATATATGTATAATGGATATGTATAGTAGATATGTATAATAGATATGTATAACAGATATGTATAATAGATATGTATAATAGATATGTATAATAGATATGTATAATAGATATGTATAGTAGATATGTATAATAGATATGTATTATAGATGTGTATACGTGTATATATATAATTATAGATATGTGTATATATGTATAGATATGTATACATATGTATAAATATGTGTATATATATATACACATAAACATATATATATATATATCCACGTATAATTGATCCCTACTGTTTTTCATGATGGTTCAATTAAATTGTCCTATGCATGGTTAATAAATCCTTGATGGATATGGGCTGTTGAACTCAAAAATAATCACCCCCATTCGATCCAATTGGTTTAATCATTTCATGGTAAATCTATGTAAAAAATACCCCATATTACCCAATGTAAAACCCCATCATTAGAGAAAAAGGACATTGATATCCAGGTGATGCCAATGTTTCTTGCTTTCTGTATATGTTCACCTATCTAGCTATAGATTCTATAGATATAAAATATACAGTATCTTCCATCAACAATGGTAAACTTTACTAACAGGTGACAATACTGAATGGCTTTGACTCCCCTAATCCCTAATCGGATCTCCCACTCCCAAATTGACACAGACCATGATTTTTTTCATCTTTTGATGTTCAGGAGTAGTTGAAATATCATACTATACAATGTGAGGCCCCCAAGATAGCTAAGTTTGTTTATAACTCCAATAACTATGGTTTATGGTACTTATAACTATAGTTACTGGGGCTTATAAACCAACTTATAACTGGGGGGGGGCTCACATTGTACCATTGTTGTGACGCCATGGTTATGGTCTTACTCATCATATTAATACCATGTCCCTCCGGAAATCAACCCTTGCAGCCGTTGCAATGGAAAATCCACCAATGAATTCGATGATTTCCCCAACTAAATCTCCATTGATTTTCAGAAATTTCCCGGGTTTGATTACCCATTATACCCAATGTAAATCCCAATGATATCCATTGGTATGATTAATGGTTAATATCCGAAAAAATAACCCATTATACCATTATTGGTATATCCCAACTATATATTAACCATTAATAAATGATGATTTATATCCCAACTATACCATGATCTCTGATGATTAAATCATCATCGTTTTTCGATACCATAGCTATGTAACAAAAAAACAATTGACCACAACGTCAATGTCAACACGGGATCTATAAACCATGTTTTTGTTGTTTTAATTAGGGGTACTTCCCCAATAGTCATAATCTGATAACTCAATGGTGCTCACCCAATTGAGCAGCCTAGTTGTTTTGTAATCCAGGGTTGACATAAAAATCACCATGATTCACCATTACAATCACCATGAATCAATATTAATTACCAAGTCAGCTATATCACCATTTTCCACCACATTCAACTGTCATTAATCACCATTTAATCACCATTAAATCACCATTATTTACCATTATTTATCATTAAATCATCACTATTTACCATTAAATCACCATTCTTTACCATTATTTACAATTATTTACCATTAAATCACCATTGTTTACCATTAAATCACCATTATTTACCATCATTTACCATCAAATCACCATTAAATCACCATTTTCCATAGCTTTTTCATGAAATGGCCATGGTTTCGTGGTGAATCACCAAAAAAACCCATCCCATCTCAGATCAGCGACGCGGCGGATGTCGCAGACGTGGGCTCCTTGGCCTCGTCCTGGCGCGACCAAAGATATGTGGATATCCATGATATCATGTGTATATATATATATGTATATGATTATATATGTGATTATATATGTGATTATACATAAATATATATATATATATATTGTTGTTTCGTGAACCCATAAACCACTTGCATATGATGGTATTGGATGTCCAGTACAACGAGTTGTCTGCCAGGGTAGCATTCAATGTGGTATGCTCCATCATTTCTGGAGGTGTGGCTCAGG
>Ga0126342_10019368_pt1 | contig 11567 bp, 7 predicted proteins | sample Cyp1metagenome_FD_92528 | JGI IMG/M metagenome (GOLD analysis project Ga0126342, IMG submission 92528) | Coral microbial communities from Lord Howe Island, Old Settlement Bay, Australia - Cyphastrea 1 metagenome | ecosystem: Host-associated > Invertebrates > Cnidaria > Coral ... | reverse complement strand
GCATCTTCTTTCTTCTTACTCTTCTTTCTTCTAATCTTTCTCTTCTCTCTGCCTCTTCCCTGCTCTGCTTTTCATCTGTCCATATTGTCGGAAGTTTGACTTCTAAACTTCCTTCGATTATATAATTATGATATATTATGATTATATATATATATATTCATGTATATTATGCATGTCTTCCCCATGTTTAATTCACAATCATGCAGCCTGTTGGACCATGATAAATCCAAGGTACAAATGTCTCCCAAGCTTTTTGGGTCGACTTTACCACCTGCCATGGTTTAAACATCAACCCGCAATGATACGAATGGGGGGTTTCACCATCAACATTTGAAAAACAACAACATTGCAATATATTGCAATTATAGAATATATTAAAACTTCCTACACATGAAAATGGCATTTATATGCTTGAAGCATCAACTAAATTGGATATAATGGGATATGAATGGGGATATCAATGGGACATCAATATTCCCCCTCTATTCCCCCTCCATTCCCGTTTGGTTTCATCAAACATAGCAATGGGACATTTCCTTTCAATGGAGGTTTATAGCAAAAATCATCAATGGTGAATTTTCGAGCAAGGCAGGTTTGATTACTAGAAGGGGCAACCCTGTAGATTACCACTGTGTGATTAGAATGTCAATCAATTTTGCTATCCTAAAAAATTCTAAAACAACCACAATCAGGGTTTTCTATGTTTCTTCTTCGAGATGCGTGGTGGACAGCATTGAGAATCATGTTTTCACTTTCACTGGTGATTTGTTCTAAGCTCTGAGCACTGCGCAAACCCTCGACCTCGCCTTAGGGGGGAGCTCGAGGTCTTCGAAACTCTTATCATTCACCGACATCAGTTTCTTCAGCGTTTCCAATTCCTTGGGCGTTGAGTCAATTTGCATGTTCGGTATGCTCGCACGGCGAGAAAATACATGACCCACACAAGACCCAAAAGTTGGGACATCCAAAATTTTACGCCGTTAACGAATCAATATATATATATATTGTTTAATAACCACTCAAACATTCATTTTTTTTTGGATTCAATCATTTTGATGAAAAACAAACAGAAACATTGCATTTCTAGATGTAAAATGGCAGGGTTAAAACAAAACGCAAATTGCAAGTGTTTTGTTCGCTTAACTTCTGGCAGTGCTGGACATTTTTTCAAAACTCACATAACCCTGCTAACCCTTCTTGTGAACAAACCCAAACATAGGGCACCCCAAAATCCGCTGCTTAGTCGTTATTATCTCATAAAAAAGGATACCCATCCGGCAAGTTGACGTAACTATGGAAAATCATCAGGGTTTATGGATTTATATCTTGAATTACCAGGAGATATGTACACTCCCGTTATATACCAAATATGTCCCATGTATATTACATTCATATGCATTATATTCGGATGTATACGTATAGTATATATATATACCATGGGCCATCCATCCATTTTTATATATATATATATATATATATTCATATACATATATATATATACATATTATATTATAACAATCATATCCACACTACAATTCTTTAAATACCTATCAAATTACAATTTGAATTGCCATTTACATACCCATTATATTCCGATTACCTATCAATTATATCATCATTGTATACAATATGTATTCCCATTATACCCATTATATCCCATATACTATGAAAAAACAAAACTTTACTTCAAGTGATCCCCACCATTGCATTTCAGGGCATATATTCTGATATATATTCTGTCAATGGTCATACAAATCCGCAATCTCAAAAAAAACTGCATGGTATGCTATGGCTATGGTTTTAAAATAAACCAACAAGAACATGTCTGGAGTACGCCTTACTACTACCTTGGCAGTAACACCGCATCAAAACATCACATACGAGTAATAATACATAATATTTATATATATATAATATGTTCTGGCATTCTACCTGACATTTTCTCTGACATCTCTTCTGGCATTCTATCTGACATTCCATATGTGACATCTTGCGCTTGCACTCGCAATTATCGCAATTGAGGTCCCGCAGTGCCCACTGAGATCTGGCTCTCGCAGTTGACGTCCGGCAGTGCCCACTGAGCTCTGGCGCTCGCCGTTCAGGTCCGGCAGTGCCCACTGAGATCTGGAGCTTGGAGCTCGCGGTTGAGATCCGGCAGTGCCCACTGAGATCTGGTTTTGGGAGGAAGCAGGAGGAAGAAGGAGGAATGAGGAAATAATGATAAGATCTAGGGGGCTTAAAACATCTCAAAATGCTTCGAGAAAAGTACGACCCAGGCACATCATCATCTGGCTCGGAGTCAGCCTCGTCGCTGCCCTGGTGAAGCGTTTCGGAGGATTTGGGACTCTGGTTTCATCATGACTATGCCGGGAAATCCGTAAAGAATCTATAAATGAAGGTATTTTTCAAGGGAAAGAAAACATGGTGGTTTTACATGGTTTTACCATATTTTACCCATCTAACCCTCCTGGAACATGGTGATTCTCCCCATCAACGGTTGGGATTTGATGGGAAAATCCCTGAACTAAATGAAGGTTTATGGGAAAGGCATCTTCAAATGATTATTTGACAAAAAAAGGTTTGACTACCAGACGGTACTCCAACACTCTAAGCCGTAAAGACCTAATCTGGCAATGGAACTCTTGATGGAATACATTCGTTTGTTTGCCCTTTTCAAATGATTTTGGCCTTTGGCCAAGGAAAATAAGGATTTGCCATCACTATCGCAATGTTGGAGTATCAAATGTAATGTAATGTTCAGATCAACATCGCCGATCGGATGGAACATGAACAAGTAAGCCGACGACCCAGCCACCACTTCACGAAGATTGTAAGTATGGAACATAGCAATTCCCAGACTCCACAAAACAAACATATATGCAACGGGCAAACCCTCACCTTGCAGTTACCTATCAAATAGGTAACCAACCACAAAATCATGAGGTAAAATCACCTTGGTCACCTATATTTCAGCAGTGGAGACTGGGAGCCATCAAGGGGATATTTCCCTGAGCTGTTATTGGATACAGCTCAAGATTATCCCATGGGAAATACAACTGTTAGTGGGCTGTTCCTGGGATATATCCCAAGTATAGTTCGGTGGGATATTTGAATGATATTAACCGCAGTGTTGGAGATATTATTGAGATACAATGGGATATAGAATGATGTAGATTTCGTATGATTTCGTTGTGGTTGAGGCACCGCACTGAAAACTTTTAGCCATTGGCGTTGGGGTCACATCCCAAGTATCATTGAACATCTCAAACAAAATGAAATCACCAACCAATGTTCCCTGAAAGAAAACTGGCTGCCAAAACGCCAGGATCTATATAATGAGATCACATGGCTGGTCAAAACCCTGCGACTCACATTCGAACATCCCGAGAATTAGAGGAATCCTCATTTACATTCATTTACCACATTGCAATGTTCACCATTGCAATTTTAGCAGTACTTACTTGGCACCACAAAAAGGCTCGTCAAATGCGCCACAGACACCTCGTCGGAGAGCTCTTCGGACTCCGAATCTTCTTGGTATTCGGACTCATCCGCCGAGTCCGTCATCCCCGGGGCCTGCGAATCGTGGCCCAATGTTTAAACATATCCGTGAATAGCCTAGAAAATGCTAGGTGATCAAAGGAAGTTTAGAAGTCGAAACTCCGCTGTACGGATTTGAGGGCCCCAAAAGTGGTGAGTGATTTCTGGGGACATGGCAAACCGTGGCCACAAGGCGGTACCGCAGGAACTGTGAGGTAACTTCATGTAACTTCATGTAACTTCGTACACGTGACGAGGCAAAGTAAAGTATATGGATATATTTCTGGAGCTGTTGGGTTTACAGGGCAACAAACATAGCATCACATAACTGGGGGGCACCACTTTTCGTATTTGTGGCTTTGACTGTCAATTTCCCACCTGGCCCTTGGCCAGCCGGTTCACCATTCTTTCTCCATTTCTAGTTTTCAGATCTCAGCACTGTTCCTTCATGTCTTATGGCTTTTCCATGTCGTAATAGGGTATATGTTCATTGATATCGATAGTGAATCATCATGTTCCCATTCAAATAACCATTGGAGGATAGATCCCCATTCTGAATGGCAGACCCAACTCATTTAGCAATAGAAACATGGAGGTTTCCGGTTTCCTGAAAGGCTACGGGGTACCCCCAAATCATTCATTTTGATAGGATCTTCCATTAAACTTCTTAAACCATCCATTCTATGTCTGTACTACTGTGCTGTACCACTTCCCAAACAGGACAAATCCGTGCAGTTTTCTGTGCAGTTTTTTCAACATACCAACAGCCCAAATCCCATCCAGCTATTGGGGTACCCCCATTGATGGAACCCCCCCATGATTCTTGTCGCCAAGTGGGGGACCTCTTTGAGCTCCAGGGTGCTTTTTACCAGGTGCTACATGAGCCAAAAGCAGCGTGGTGAAATGCGCGAAGCATATCCCAAGTTACGGGGAATTCCATGATATTCCATGGGTATACTCATAAAGAGATATAACTACCCCAAGTCCAAGTGACCCCCAAGTGAAATGATGTTCTTCGCAAAACACACACACACAGGTCTGTCTGGCATGCCATGTATAGTAAGTGCATCCATTGTTCATAGCTGACGCCCTTGCTGCTCAAAAGTGGTTGCTGATCTGTTCAGTCCATTCAATTACTCAAGCAACCAGTGAGAAAGAGGCACCTGTGATGCGATGCAAATAGATAAAATGGAGATTCCACCCACCATATCTTACAGGAAATGGGAGAACATGGGGACTTCAGTAGACGGAGAATTTGACAGTTCAACCCACAACAGCGGGGAAACCCTGGGATGCAAATAAGCAGTAAAGTATGGAGACAAGTCAATACACACGCTCATATTATATGACCCAAGATATTTAAGTGACGTCAGCAGCAAACCGGAATGAACCCCATGATTCAATGAATGCCATGAAGAAACACACAAACATACGCACACACACACACATTCATCTGTATTTCACAAGGTCCTTGCCCAAGCCTCTGGGACCCAAGTGTTAGAAATTCAAGTCGTCAGATTTTCAGCGGAAACAAAGACTAAGCCTGAAAGTATATGGCATCCAGTGTACAAAAGCTGCAGGGAACTTTAGGTTTGGGGCCAAACAACAGTGTTGTTTAATGATTTTTTTGCTGAACATCGTTGACGACATCGTATAGAGTTATGAATGGATTCAATCAACCAGTGCTTTTCTGGTGGTTTGGCTTGCGGTTGTTAAGGGGTAGCCGTGCGAATGCTGGCAGCAACCAACCCAAACCACCAGTTCACAATTGGTTGATCATGGTTATGCCGCACATCTTAACTTCAATCACAACTTTGTAGATTTCACCAACTCATAAGCAAGGCAATGTTGAATAGTAGAATAATCAACTAATTGCTCCACCTAAACTTAAACTACGAAATATATCGCATTATGTCTGTTTTCAACCGCAGCTTAGTCCAATAAATCCCTTGCAGCTAACACAACTGGATAGCTGTAAATGGCTAAACTCTTTTTGCCTGCAAAAAAACATAGTAAATGTGAGTAAACGGAGACACACGGATGTAAATGGGGGTTTCTTAAAATCGTGGATCCCCAAGTCACCATTGGTTTCAAATGTTTCAATCTGCTTCAATATATACCAAGCTGTGGTCGTTCATGACTTGGATGATTTGGGGTACCCCCCCACCCATTTTTGGGGGAAACCTCTCATCCACAGATCTGATCGTCACCCCATTGCGGAGACCCGGACTTGCTGGCGTTCGGCCTGCAGTTGTCGGCCCTCGGACCTCGGGTTTCCAATCCATGGGGGTAACCCCAGTTATCATCCATTCTTGTTAAGGATTTTCCATGAAATAAACCATCCAGCTATTGGGTACCCCCAATGGCACCCCCCAAAGAATCATTCGCTAAGGTAAGAATTGGCTGCAACAAGGCCACTCCAAGATGAAAATAGCTGAAACTTGCGGTCATTTGGGGATGATTCCTCATATCCTAACCATCATTCCAGTGACATCACCATGTGAGATCACTATAATTCGTCCAGATCATTTGATTCCTACGTTCCTGTGATAACCACAGAGGTAAACTCGCTAATCATCATGTAAATCCCCTACAGTTTCCCAACTCTTTGTGGGTGGACTCTTAGCATATCACTTCTCCCGATGATCTCATGGCCAGAAAATCATCCAACGGAACATGATTTCGTCCCAAGATCGATTACCCAAATCTCAGATTTTTTCGGAGGGATCTGGAATGATCTGGAGGAATTCTAAAGCTGGATCAATTGGGGCCAATCATGATAGGGTCACAAACCATCCCATGTCACAGATGCCCAAATGTAGCTAAACATTCCAGCACCATCTAGCATCTGGGTATGTACCTGAAGTTACCTTAAATAACAACATCCGAACATATGTTCCCATACGTTACTATAAAATCATTTTAAGCTAGATCGGCCACCAAAGCCCTGTTCCTCCTGTCATACAGCGCTTTTCTCCGGCAACACGGCCGCGGTTCATTGCAGAGGCTGCAAGTCGGTGTCCACGTATCTGGGGAAGACAGGACGGCATGAACATGCGGAATCCTCAAAAATGGTCTTTGTTCCTTAGAAGGTGGTGCCCAGTTTGTTAGGTAACTTGGTGCACAAAACTAGGCTAACGGATGGGTTTATGTGGAAATTGGATGCAATTGGAGGATACATCTATGGTTAGCTCGGTTTATAAATCAAGTGCTAAGCGGGGGGGCACCACCTTGTACAGGTGGAACCCCCGGGTTCTTTTCTATGGTTTCACGATTTCGGGGGCTGCCTGAAATTGGATACTCCAAAGATCATCAAAGATCCAGAAGCAAATTAGGCTATTTTTCCCATACAGCCAGATCCATTTCTATTGGTGTGTATGCCAATGATTGCTAGTTGAAAGATTCATGTTTATTATTTCAGAACCGAACGTTCACATTGGCTTGCCGAAAAAATAGAGTTCAACCACTGGTCACCAGGAAAAAAATGTTTGGCTCGTAGAATGGCCTACATCTTTGGGAGGTGAAATAAGGAAAGCAACTGCTTGATCAAACTCATCAGGCCTCAACTTGCCAGTGGCGTCCTTGAAGTAGAAAGTCTGCGTCAAAGGGGATCTTTGGAATTCAGAAACATCAAACCAAACGTCTTTTGGCAGAACATCATCTATCTTAACACTCAATATTGATACTGTATATACCAATACATGCCAACTAAACACTCATCTTGGGGATTGTGTGTAACTGTATCTAATTAGTCTTGTCCGATTCAAAATCAACTGATAAACCGGGGTCGGAAAAATAATGCCACCAGTCAAAGAGAGAATAACGCGAGAATAATGATACATGTGCACAAATCACGCAGAGTTTATGACAGGTTCAGATGGATCCACTCACACTCAACAGGAATTTCTGGTATCATAAATATACCAAGAAATCTGCCAAACCATTTTTCGGATGATTTCTATTCTTCACAAATGGTCAACTGCAGAGTTTTAGGGCAGATTAAGTAATACTAATGTGTTCCATTCGGCCTCAGAACCTGAAGAGTTGGGATGTATAGTTTAGGGTTTGCAAGGTGAAATATCCCAATAGATACAAATTACTCTTTTGGTTATTTAACATAGCCATGGAAAATCATAACTTTTAATAGGTACATCATCTATACATAATACATGGGTCATGTTCCATAGCTATGTTAAATCACCAAAGGGTATATCCAATTAATGATGTACATCCCAACCAATCAAATGGTATAGTGGACCATTACAACCTAAAAATGTGTTGGTATTCCAATGGATTAGACACCAACTCTGCACTTACATGGTTACATTAATTCTACCCAATACGTCGCTCCCGAAGCTTAAATATACACCCCGTATGATAGCGTATGATCCAAGCATTGACACCCTGTTTTTTATAGTGGACAATAGTGTATATTATACATATATATATATATCATTTTATATCTGTATGTTCTAGTGTATTCACCCTGTTTTTTATAGTGGATAAATGTGGAGAATAGCTCTATATCCCACCTCAAATAGAGCCAATCCAAGGTTAGGTGGGAGGCCTGGCTACAAAGCCATGCACTTGCTGTTGGCCCCATAAGGTGGCTCGATGGCGTAGTTCACTTGCGAAAAAAAGGGGTTTATAATATTTATACAAGTATATTATATATATATATAATTATATATAATATATATATAAACATGTTACAACTATGGGGGAAAACAACTCGATAGTTAACTGATGTGAACTGGGTCTGTTAATTCAGAGTTGCAGACGTGCCTTGCTGGAGGTTCTTGACTTTCGCATACGGCGTTGAAGGATCCTGGCGCTGGGCAGCTCCACTGGAAGGCTGGCAGGGGTCGAGACTTCGTATCCGACTTGGTAACGGAAATGTCTCCAAATAGATGTCAATTTATAGGGTAATACGCATTTAGGATATTACCACAATGGTAAACATAAAGTCCTGCGATGATAATCTTACTGGTGCTTAGCAGGGAATGGATGGGACTGGGGGAATGGGATGATTGTTGCTAGTGATTATGGATCATTCTCTCATTCCCTACTAAGCACCAGTAAGTAATACATTTGATAAAACACTGCAAGATTAAGTGCCAAAGGGTGGCTCAACTTGATTGATTCGAAGCATTTGGAAGTCGTACCCTCTGGTAAACTAACAGTTTGGGAACTTGAAAATGGTCATAGAAATAGTGAGTTTTCCCATGAAAAATTGTGATTTTCCATAGCTATGTTAGTTTACCAGAGGGTATCACTGGTAATTTCGAAGCGGTGCCAATCGGATCGGCAGACGTGCCTGAGGATTCCTTGAAAGGCGTCCTGGCAGAGATCCACTCGGCCATGAGAGGAAGCCTGTTGGTTATATGAGATGATGTGTCACCGTATCTAATTACATTTATTTATATATACACTATACCATATACACTATAGCATATATTCATAATATATATATATATATATATTATACATATATATATATATATACATATATATATATATATATATTATAGACATATCACATCCCAAGCATCAAGAATGTGGTACCCACTCAACAAAGTCCGTGCAACTGGGCACTTTGGGATAGCTGATACGGTGATCTGGTAGTCAAACATGGCAATGTTTGATAAATCAGAGGCTTACCGTATCTATGTTCCCGTCATATCCGATTAAATTAGTTTCTTCATGTTGGTTATATTGTGTAAATACAATGCATTACAATATATATATATATATATTATATATATATGTAGTATGTTATAGTATGTCACAGCCTATAGTATCCCATTAAATCACAACAAATCACCAGAGGGTACAAAGAGAAGTACCACAGCCTGGCCTGTCCATCCTCTTCTGGACAAACTCCATGCTGTCGTTGCAGGTGGGAGCGAACGTCCAGTTTCTGCCATGGCACCGCGTTTCAACCAGGCAATATTTCCGTAGAAAATGTGGATACAACGTGGTGCCCCCAAGATGGATAAGCAACCTGGTTTAGAACTGGGCTAAGTGGATCTATTGGGCTAAGTGCCTTCCAATCATCATGCACTAGTTCCAGTCCCAAAGATTGAAACTTCATTCACTCCGCTGGGAGCTAAGTGGATCTACCCTGTGGCTATTTAACATAGTCATGGTATAGATGGCCCATTTATAGATGGTTTACCTGGGTTTACCTATTAAACATGGTGATTTTCCATGGCTATATTAGTCATAACCAGATGGTATAATGATCTTGGTGGATGTACAGTTGGATGGGATCTTATGAGGCTCAAAGAAAGTGTCAAGGTAAATCCCTGAAAATTGTCATAGGAGTGAACCCTGCAACATGATGCCCCCAGTTATGTGTCTTTGTTTATGTCAACCCAAATAAGTAGTGCAATAAATCGTTCTATCATATATCCCTAATCCAACAGTCAGCCTGATTATATTTGCCAAGCTAACTAACAGACTTGGGCACCACCTTGTGGTTTTGGAAGTGGTAGTTTCTCATCAACTACTCGTCGTGTCACACCCGGCCTTTGGAGGATAGAAGTACCTTGGCAGATCTGGGCGTTGGGTGGAGTTGGGTGCCATGGTGCTACCTCAGTGCCATGGTGCACAGTAAGATTCATTTCATTTTGGCAAGGTGCCAATCTTACTATGAAATGACTTTTTCAATCCTCCAATTGATCAATTGGCTGTACCCCAAGTACATGGCTATGTTGAAATGTGATAAACTATGGTTTTTTCATGTCATGGCCCAGCTGTTCCACGAGCCAAATAAGAACCTTCCAGCCGCGTTGCCAGCAGCGTATTCGCTTTGCCTCCATGCTATGCACCAATAGTTGGTCATGGGCATGTGAGCTAGACTTGCCACGGTTCTTTCTGTAGTGTACCCAGAATTGCTTGGCACATGTTCTGTTCAACCGCGAGGATCAGCATTTATCATCTGGTCAAATCATTAGTTCAAGTACCCTCGAGCAAACTATGATAGATATGGGAAGACCCAGGGCTTCTGAAGGAACATATATATTCTATCTAAAATGGTGGGTGTTAAATGATGTTCCATGTCTATGTTGTATCTATGCGTGTGTTTTCCCCATACCTATGTTCATTTTCCTGAACATAATTGCCTGTTTTGGACCTTTCCCAGCACATGGATCATCGTAAACCCGAATTAATACATCAAGGGCATTACAAGTCTATTTCAGGGACCATAAGGACCATAATAAACCCATCAACCAGCAACCAGCCATTGTTTCTGGAGTGTATTTCCATATTTGATAGGTAAAACTTAAAACCCATCAATTTCCGAGTTAAAACCCCCATCAAACGCCAACTGCATCAACCGAGGGTGTCTTTGAAAACACCAAGAGGAAACCATTGATGTCGCGACCGAAATATTTCATCCAGATCCAGATGAATCAGTTTCTATTGTCCAATATGAATTATATACATTATCAATCATTATCATATTAAATACATACCTACCCTCTGGTAAACTAACATAGCCATTGAAAATGGCTATGTATAGTGGATTTACCCATTAAACATAGTGATTTTCCATAGCTATGTTAGTTTAACAGAGGGTAATTTATACCCCCGTTGTGGTTGGTGAATATCCAAGATCTATCCAAGATCTTCCCAGGCCATGGCAGGTCATCCTCCGACCTCATCCATGTACTCCTGAACCAAGCTCTCCGGCAGAGAGCGCAAATAGTTGATCAACCTTCGCTCAGGAAACGATGTTTGATGAACGTGAAAATTTGGGATCCAGTTTATGGGGTAAGCCTCTGGTGCTTTTTTGGGCTATCAATGAAGATAGGTGTGGGAATAACATGGAATAACATCCATAAAGTTGGGATAGATATATATATATATATAAATATTAAAAATAAATGTGTATATATATATATATCGGTTTCCGGTTGCAACCAGTTCCTTTCCAATAGCTAACTGGGGCTTGGGAGATGGGTGATGCCGCTAACCTAGTAGGCGTTGAGGCTCCAGGGGGAAGGAGCCATAGCGCCATG
>Ga0126342_10019367_pt1 | contig 11568 bp, 14 predicted proteins | sample Cyp1metagenome_FD_92528 | JGI IMG/M metagenome (GOLD analysis project Ga0126342, IMG submission 92528) | Coral microbial communities from Lord Howe Island, Old Settlement Bay, Australia - Cyphastrea 1 metagenome | ecosystem: Host-associated > Invertebrates > Cnidaria > Coral ... | reverse complement strand
GTGATGATTTTTAGGGGTTCATTACTGCACTCCTTTATGGGCGCTGCTGTTGCAAACCTCTGTGCTGTTCCAAGAATCTCAGCGTTGCTCACATGGAGACAGATTCTAAGCACGGCCACAACGGCTGATCAAATCTGATGCAGACACACAAAGGATGTTTGGTCGAATCTCAAGGAACACCACATTCTTGTCGCTCTCGGCAGTCTCCCCTCGGCAACCAAACCCAAACATCAAAACGTCAATGTGCTCGACTGCAAAAAAAAACTTTCTTCGAGTGATCCCCACCCTTACACACTCTTCTGACATGGTTTCTGACATACCATCTGGAAGTATTTATGGCTCTGACATTCTATCTGCCATCTATTCTGACATTCTATCTGGCATTCTAACTGGCATTCTATCTGTCGGGTCCACGCCCACTCCACAACCCCCTGAGCTCGCGATATGGTGGTCCGGTCCAGGCACACTCCACCGCCACCGGAGCTCGCGATATGACCATCGAGTCCAGGCGTGGCCCACAGCATCCCGACGGGCAGAGATGACACAGGAAGGAGAGACGGGGAAGAGGAGCAGGAGAAGCATCAGTAGCACCCTTTGTTAAAATCTAGACACCCTCACACACCCTCACCTGGCAGGTGGTGAAAAAATCCACATCTGCTTGGGACGCAGCTGCTAGTTAAGTTATGCTGACTTTGGGTATGTTCATAGTTCTGATTGTCATACCGTCCATGAAAAAAGGCTGTCTGTGTAACTTTTTGGATCACACATGGCATTTTGTTTGCCATTAACTGCTGCGTAGGGGCTTTCTCAGTTGAGCACACTCAGCAATGCAATCGACCAGAGTCATGGCAGCGGCTTGCAATGCCGCCCAGCTTCTACAGTAAAAACAATTCTTGAAGTCAATTGAAATCTTAGTTCCGCTGCACAGTTGATGCAAAATATTGACAGCTGCGTACCTCCACAGAGTAGAAACCGGATTGAAGGAAGTGCAAAAATATAAAGTTCAAAATGAGGAGATGCAAATACGTCCAGGGGTTGTTTTCATACATTCAAAGTATGAGTCTTGTCATCCATGCTGCAAATGTTCTTAGATCTGCTAGGCCGTGGCTGCTAGGCACTTGTACTTCTTGCACACTCTAATTAAATCAAGTGAATAGCAGCATCTGTATCCAAACATAAGTAAACATAGTGGACATGAACGAGATCCCGATTCTAGTCCTCCTGTCCATGCAAACTAACCTAGACTGGGGTCAAACTGCACAAATTCGGAACCCTTGAAATCTCTCCTTGTCAAATTTTAGAGTTTGCTGGCTTTTGAATGGAACCCATGCTGCACACAACAACTGGGTACGGGTACCAACTTGGGTCAAGCAACAAGACAATCCTGGTCCTTAGAATCAAAAAGGAATCGAGAGATTGCACTCCTCTGTGCACTCATCATATTTTTTGTCGAGATGTTTTCCGAGAGAATTGGCCACCATGAAAAGTGGCTACCCTATCTACACCTCACCCTATCGACAGAAACAAGAAGGCACCGGAAAGCATATCCCTCTTTGCCACTCAATCTTGCAGTTCACCTTGTGCCCAAAATGGCTCGAACGCCCTGTGTTTGTTGGTAGAAACCATGATTTGCTGTCGATTACCCTTGAACCACCTGGGACAGAACATCGCAAATCTTTTTGACCAGCACAACAAATATCATGTGTCTTGGGAAGCCCCAAGAGGAGGACCATTTTGAGTGCTACTTTGAGCACTTGGATTGCGCTGCTACAAGAAATGTGCTCCCAAGCGTTCCCGCCGCGGCTCAGACGGGGGAGATGCCTTAGCATCTGCTGTCAAATCAAAGATGAAATTTCATCCAGTCAAGGAAACTTGGAAAATTTTGACAAACACCGGTGAGTGCATCACAAAAGATCACCTTGGTTTAGTTTGGGGGCAATATGGATAGTTGGATATGTTCAACGATTTGGGCATGTATGTATCCAAATACAGCCGGCTCCGAAAATATGAGATCAAAACATTGAAGCCTAAAAATGTGTGCCGGCACCCCAACAAAGTTATGAGCTGGATCCCGCATGAGTACCAGTCCATCCGCACGGGGGCTGCCACCCAAAAGCTAATGAGTACCAGTTTGCATACATGGCCAACAACGCGGCTTTTTGGTGATGGGGCACTGGGTTTGCCACCAGCAGCGGAGCCCAAGCAATTTTTGTCTGGACAGCACCAAATCCGGGTGGCAACAGTTGCAATCACCGATTCAATCTTTCATCTGGGTATGGATAAAAATGCGGTACCAATGGCATCAATGGACTGAATGGACAAACTAAATTTTGACCTGTCGGGCATTCTCCAGCACCCTCAGATTTTCACTAAAGTGACGATGTCACATCCCAAACCCTGGCCTTCTCTGGTAAGAGATATACCTTGTCCAGGGTGGGTGGCTCCGGTACTGGATAGTTCCTCAGCTACACAGCTGCTGGGCCCCACCCTCTGCGACATGGCTGGGGGTCCCTGCGTCGGCCAACCTTCGGATTCCAAGGGATACGGAAAGGCAGAGTAGTTTGGCGGTCCACCGCCCTGGCAGCTTGGTGACATGGACATTGGCTGTTTCCCTTGTTTCCCTTTAAATCTCCAACAACTCTGATTAGGAGATTAGAGAAGATTCAGATTCATAGATTTATAGTAGATTTATAGTAGATTTATAGTAGATTTATAGTTTTATAGATATTATAGATTTATCATTGATTTATCATTGATTTATCATGTTGAAACATCACCCAGAAATCCATCCCATCCAAGCGTCGCAAGGCCTCCACCTGCCCCGCCAAGGGTTCCACATCGCTGATGGTCAGGACATCGTTTCCCAGGATGTAGCGCTCCACCAATCTGCGCTACAAAAACGTACCGTGACGACACACTTGGAATGGGGAAAAGATGGGAAAAGAAACCCAAGGTTAACACAACCCATTTGAGGTGAGAAGCCCCAGGTGTAGTTTAGGTGTGTTTATCTAAGATGTCTAAAATACTGGCGTGTCTTTGTCCAAACTCTCCAAAAAAAGTGCTGTTGGGTTCATCTAATGCTGTGGTGTGGATTGGATGTTGATATTTAAAATATTTTAAAATACAGTACATGTGGATATCTGTGGGGGGAACCACCATGACAAGAAAAGGAAGTGCGGCAACTGATAAATGGACCAAACCAAACATTTAGCAAATGGCCAACAAAATGATCCTTGTTTGCATCAGAGTGTCAGACTCCACCATATATCTTATGCCTTTGTCAAGATAGAATGCCAAAAAAGCCTTGCTATTTCAAGCACATGCAGTGTTCAATAATTGCCCGAACAGTTGGATACATTCCAGAAAGTGATCCCCGTTCTTAAAATTACAGTAAGTGGAACAAAGGTCATTTGACCCATATCTTTTCCGATGAAAAGGGACCATCACCCAAGGCTATGATAGAAAGACCACAATCAACAGCCGAAAAAGCGCAGGTATGGAATCGCACAAGGGATCGATTTTTTCTACACTCGGATGCCATCTGCCAACACTTGTGATGGCGATGTTCCTCACATCTACATGTGTTCTTTCATGGCAATCTTCCAGGTACTTAGTATCTGATTTTTCCGAGATGGACGCGTTCCAAACAGATTTGAGCCAAAATTGGGGACCTTGTTTCACCCAGACAAGTTCCAGTCCTCACCAATATGGAGCATCTTTGACAAACTGCCTACACAATGCGCCTCCGGGTGTTGTCCATCTCCAGTGCCGCATGCGTGGCATGCTTGGCCAGCTCCATGTCATAGGCTGCCTGGCTGTCAACAAGTTGGAGGAACCCCCAGTGTTTGAAGTCTGGAGCAATGATATTGATTCATCAATCTGAATTAAGGCCAATTTGGGATAGTTACCCCATGTTACCCCTACCCAACACTAGAGTGACTTAATTTCTTTATCCAAAGATATCTTTTTATATCTTTTTGGGGGTTTCCTGTAGAATTCCCCTTCAAGTCAGTAGTGAAAACCATTGCTGCCGATGTTTCAACAGTGATTCTCCAGCAATCTCACCAGGCAATTGGACATCTCACCTGGTAATCTCACTTGCCAGGTTTGCCAGAGGATATGGAGTGTATCCAATGTTTGCAGTGCCGATGCATACACCCACGACGCATAGCTCGCCTGCTTGTGCGCCACAGCATTGGCTACCTGGAACAGAACGGATGAAATGGTGGAATTGTCATCAAAATCTTATGGGGGATCCCCAATAGCTGCATGGCTTATAATGGAAAATCACAAAAATGAATGATTTCAGGGTACCCCCCATTTTAGGAAACCTCCTTGTTGCCTGGATGAGTCTTCCATAAGCGCGGACCAACTCTGAGGCCCATGGTTGAAACCCTGGTAACTGGATGTTCATCCCACCCCCCCCATCTGGATTCAAAGTAAAAATGATGAACCTCAAAAGTTCGGCCATTTGGGGATGATTCCCCAGAATTTCATCTAGAAATTGGGAAAAACCATAGGTTTTGATCCATTCCCAGAGACATCATCTATCCACAACAACCCAGCGGGTCGGGCCAAAGGTCATGCGCCTTCACCGCCGCCAAAGCCGCATCACCCACATCTGTGTCATGCGTCTCCCTGGCGGATTTTTGGGGGTTTGGCCATGGCTCGAATGGAAAAAAAATGGATCAGCCAAGTAATTTACCAATAATCTAATGAGAAAAATGTCGGCTAAGCGGTTTGCATCGGAAATGATCGCTCATCAGATAGTTTTTCATATCTCGGTGCCAACGCCTAAACTCCTAAACGACTTTTGATGAATGTTGTTCCAGGAGGTGAAAAGCCAACAAATGGATAGACTTCAGTGACTTCACTATGGATTGAAAAAAAAGTGGATTTCTGCTTCTGCTATGACATCTATGACCACCAGTGAGGCTGACCCAGGTGCCTCTCAAAGATTGCCCCCATGGCTTTGTGCTGGTCGCATTTGGAGTCTGGAGGGACTGAGCTCGATGAAACTGTGTGTCGCGAGCTGGTTGCAATGAGCGGCTGGGTGAGGCTGGGTGTCTTATTTGCAAATCTGGACCCATTTGGACCAACTACACTGCAATCATCTGCTTGTTTCTACAGGATAAATGCTCAAATGTAGGAGAGATTAGACGTTCGCTGCCAGGGCTGTTGCTGGAAGAGACTGCTTGACGCACGCCCCATCTACCAGCGGATCGCTTCAGAAGCAGCAGAGATTCGAGAGCAGAGCTGAACAAAGTCTTGTGGCTATCAACAAGGGGCAAGGGGTTAAGAAGCTATGGACCTCAAAAACTTGGATGGTTTCGTTGGAAAACACAAGCGAAATATGTGAGTGTCAAGAGGTCAATGTTGATCCGCTGAAACGTCTCTCAGCTGCGTTCAGAAAGATACTTGAAGCATTCCTCAAAAGATGCTGACCATGGCAGAGCAAGCAACATGGGCCCTGGTTTTGGGGCAAAATGATCAACTCCCAAATTTCAAGGTTTGATACCAAACGATCCACCTCCCAAGCTTCAAAATGATTGTACATCGAACCTCCCAAGATTCAAATCCTCAAGTCCTTTGATTCTGACTCATATCCCCAAACATATCTTTTGACCCAAAAAACGGATGGCTCAATTAATCTTGATATAAAAGTGACAAGTTCTGTGAGTCCTTGGCTCAACGACTTGACCCATCACCATCTCAACGACTTTTTCCCGCCGTGGGTTTCCACGCTTCACCGGTCGGCCTCTGTTTGATGGGCATGGGGATGTGACTCAGGAATCGTAAGTGATTTACGGCACCCATAAATATGCCATACATAGATCTCTGGTAAATTAACATAGCTATGGAAAATCACCATTTTTAATGGGAAAATCCACTATAAATGGTCATTTTCAATAGCTACGTTAAATTACCAGAGGGTAGATCTCTGATGACATGGATTGTAGCTAGAATGCGAGTACTGTACATCTTATTTCATCTTATTTCCCAGCCGGGATCCACCCCCAAGGCATGCTGGAGAAAGCTTGACGATTCGTGATCCTCTTAGCTGACTGTGGACATTCCAGTAGGCTTTTTGGGGACGGCCAATTTATCACCTGTTGGCCTGTTGGAGTGCCATGAAATGATTGGAAGAGCACATCTTCAAGTACAGTAAACTCTGATGTGCAATGCGTATGCTTTACAATATGGATGATGAACTGCTTTGGGGCTTTAAAAGCAAACAAAAACGACATCTTACATTTGGTACCCTGACAATATTCAAAAGGTCTCTCAACAAATCTTCTGTCCTTGCAGAAACTCACATTCATTTGGGTCAGAGAATGGCTTACCCCAAGAAACTCATTCTATTCCATTACATGCCCACTATTTAGTTGCTTGCATCCCCATTTTACTTAAATCCATTTTTTAAAATTTATCTATGTCATTCTATATCCCTTTGCATGATTTTAGATCTGAGATCTCCATCATACCAATATTTTTGCTGAAAAACCCACCTAATTTTGTTGGTTAAATCGACTCTCCGGCTCTCCGCTTCCGCCTTGCATCTCCCTCGATTCGCTCGATGTCCTCGCGCCAGAATCATCGGAGCAGGCCTGAGCAGATTCATCGACTGAAAAAACCACCTCTGTTCTCTTGCGAAAGTAAAGATATTGTCTACTGAGTCTACTGAGTCTACTGAGTCTACTGGTGAAGATATCTCAACTCTGAAAGAGAGATTGGAATAGAATCGGATCCAATGGATTGGATGGGATTGGAAGGGGCTGGATGGGCTTGGATTAGCTTCATAGATACATAAATACATAGAATAGATACAGAGAGAAAGAGATAGAGACATTCAGAGATGGAGAAATGGATCGATGTATAGATGCACAGATATAGAGATATAACTTTATATTTGATTTATTTATTTATTTATATATATATATATAGAAATTGATCCAGAATGATCCAGAATGATCCAGAATGATCCAGAATGATCCAGAATGATCCAGAATGATCCAGAATGATCCAGAATGATCCAGAATGATCCAGAATGATCCAGAATGATCAAATTGTAGAGGTACCAGAGGTACATCTGCATATGTCGCTACCGCGATGGCAATCTGAGTCCTCCACACTGCCGCCAGGGCTACCAAGGCATAGCCATCCGATGGCAAGATCGCCGCCAGGCTCAGATAGGCCAAGATGGCTGCAGCCATGGCAGGGACAAAGCATTCACCTGGGATTGGATGGATAGGATGGATAGGCCACTCTCTCAAATTTTCATGGGAGATTGAACTGATTTAACATGATTTAACCATCAAAGTGACAATTTTAATGGTTTGAAAATGTGGATATCTAACCAACCACGTAGACTTCGTCATAACAAAATGGGCATGTCTTGAGTCACCTCATCACTCAGCAAGCCCAGTCATGGCTACAACATCAAAACAGGTGGGATTTATGGATGTTCAGCCCCCCAAATGGTGGAGGATTAGTAAAAAACAAACAAAAACATCGCAAGACACCGTAAAAATGGTGGCGTCAAATGGTGGCATCAAAGATTTGAAGCCATCCATAGCCATCCCCAAATCATGAACTCTAAGAAACTTTACCCCAGGATACCCCAGGTCAACTGCAACAAAACCTCCGTGGGAAAGCGATGAATATATTCTATCCTGCAGCCCAGCGGCAATATTTTCTTCCGAGGCATCTTTCCAGAAGCCAACGAATCTCATCGTCGCCTCATCGATATGTTCTTTATGGGGAAACACCGCAGAAAACATGTTTTTTAATTGGGACATGGTGATATAATGGGGATATGACGAGGATATAGTGGGGATGTAATGGAGATAAAATGGAACTGAAATGAGGATACGATGGGAGTATAATGGGATATAACGGGATGTATGGCCAACTATCATATGATATGGAAGTCTCGCTGAGCTGCTCATCTCCGGCTTGTAGGATTCAGCCTGTCAAGAGACACCAGCGACATGCGCCATTTTTTGAAACCAAGTTGTTGTTTTTTCAGTTTACTCTGTGTTTTATATTTTCAACCAGACTTGCACATCGTGACATCTGACAAGACAAGATCTCCATGTCCATCCTGAGTTGCCTACCTTACCCCGTGAAAAATTGCCAGGCTATTCCAGATGGACGAAGTCCCACGCGTTTCGCGCCTCCAAACACAAACGACTTTCGCATTCGTCTCTCGACAGCAGTTTCAGCTCTTGGGGCATCAAAACAATGGCCCCTGGAAGCCTGGTTCACGGGAGGTTCCATGGGCCACCCGAAAAAAAAATGGAGGATTTCATGGAACAAAAGCAGCTGCAATGCTGGGGGTATGTTTCTTGTGTGAACTGACTTAGTTCAAATAAAAACGTGACGTTGTTGGTCAATTTCAGAACTTTCAATTGTTATTTTTCATTTGGGATTCCATTCCGTCATCTCCTATGAGTTGAAAATCGGAATTTGGGAACAGGAACAGTCTATACGGCATAGTGCATGAAACATGTTTTAATTGCGATAATAAATCACCAATGTGGAATGTTTTTTCGGGAGGGTGTTCCACTTACAAGCAAACTATCATCATCTAGCATCAATGGTGACGTCGATCAGTGATGGTTTTTGGTCTTCACGTCCTCAAATTTGGGGTAGCAGTGGACCCACCCTTTCAGGGGTCGCGTAATTTTGACCCATTCACATTTGCTGTTTCAGTGTCTGGAATGACACATACAACCATTTAACCATATGACATCATATAACACATACAAGTTTGCAGATCTGTGAACCAAGGGAAATTGACGAATACACATGTGGTGTTCCTGTCTCCTCATCACTGTCTCCTATGGCCAAGTCCACTTGAGTCATGAAAAATACCACAATCCTATCCAATCATACTGATTGATTCATAAGTATCCTTATTATTATATGGGTTATCATAGTCATCAATAAATTATGTTGTCTAATGACCATATATTGATCGCTCAACAATGATGTCTTTAATGGTTCACTTGACCATGACACAGCACACTTGTGAAAGAAAATTGAAACAAGGTTTCAAAACATTTTGTTTTGGCATATTAGTTCCCGTCAATCACATTCACTGTGCATCGAAGATCCGCAAAGGCCTTGCGATCAAAGCGCCCATGATAGGCACTTTTCATGCACCCCTGCAACACGTTTCTTAGAATATTTCGTTTTTTTTGTTTGAAATGTCATGTAGAGTAAACATAAAGAAACACGACCAATTGACGTTTTGTCATATGAATTTGCAGTGTTGGATTTGCGACAACCATTTCCAAGCATTGATTTCCACATCCGCAAACCGGAAACGAAATAGCTGCACCGGCCTGCACTCAAATGATTGGACTTTTGGCCTATGCCATCCATTGGCAAACACTCCATCAACAAAGGAACTGCGCAACACAGCCACGCATCAAACATCATAGAATTCAGGACAACCAAACCAACATACCGATATCCTGTTTAAAATGTTCCCGTATTGCGACGATACAAATATCGCATGTTGTTGCAGGTGACCCCTATTGGGATGTCAATTATGGCCAACACACACGTAGTCAACCAGTTTTGGCGCAACGCTGCAAATTTCGAGCATCGAAACCAAAACAATAGTAGTTGTCTGTGTGTGCCCCTTCAAACGTGTAAATATGTTTGTGACATTAAATGTAGGCATGTTTTCATTTCATTTTTGAATAACCCCTTATGGTTCCATTTTGTATTTTGATTTCATGACATGTTGTATGTGATTTTTAAATGTTTTTTTTGATTTCGGTTCATGTGTGATGTGTTTTTAATGATTTTTTTTTCATGGTTTTTATGATTTTTGACGATTTTTTGAATGGTGTTTGTTATTTTTTACATTTGTGTTGGTATGTGTTGTGGTGTTTTTTGGTACTTGTTTTGTTTTTTTTAACTTTGTATATTTAAAATATATATACATACATACATACATATATATATATATACATATTTTTAATGTGGTATACAGATTAGTGTGGGGATACACAATTGTGTCCACAGACTCCAAAATAATTGTGTAATTTTGGAAATGATGGAAGGGTACAGTATTGTGTCCACATGATTTTGGAGTAAGTTTTTTTCAGTGTTTTTTATTTTTTTAATTTCTAAATTGTTTTAAATTATTTTTTATTTTTTGTTTATTGTTTTAAATTGAAAGTTAATTACATGTTTGATTTTTTTTTAATATTCAATTTTTCATTTAACACATTTAAAAATTACATTTAAAATATGTTTTTATATATTCAATTTTTAATTTAACAAATTTAAACATTACATTTCAAATATATATTTTTTTATATTCAATTTTTAATTTAACAATTTTAAACATTATATTTTTATTGTGTCAGGGTACCCTATTGTGTCTTGGTCTTCTTGTGTCTGGGGTACACAATTGTGTCTTGGTCGTGTGTTTGTTTTCAAACATTTTTCATTTTTGTTTAAGTTTTTTTTTTACTTTCTTAGTTTTTTCTCACTTGATCATTGAAATTTTCCAGTGTCCTTTCACTGAAAATTAGAAAATTACAATCAGTTCCACTATAGTATAGGGATACACTAGTGTGTCCAGCTGCTTATTTCCTTTACCTTTTCCTTTGATGCCTTTCTGAAGTGTTTTCCTTTTAATTAATTTCGATGCGTTCCATGCCAACGATGTCCTGCGATGCAGCACACCCCAAAATCGGGGCTGCTATCGGTGGATAACGAGCCTTGCGCTCAGAGCGGCCTCAGGAAACCATCTCAACCGTGCGAAAATCACCCCCAAAAAATCTGTTTTTTGTATCAATTGTTTTTTTTTGTGGTATGAATTGGGTTTTTTTTGCATTTGTTTGTGATATAAATTGTGTTTTTTTGTTTTTTTGTATTTTTGCTCGGGAGCGCGGGAAAAGCATAAAAAAGCAAAGGACAAATTCTGTGGAAATATAAATCTCAGGCCACTTGGCCTCGACAGCCTTCGGACCTGCGGCCCAGCAAATGTCTGACCCCATTTCCTTTTTTCCGAATAAAATTCAAAACGCAGAGGTTCCAGTCGTCCTCGTGGTGCAGTTTGCATCGCGGCACTCTTGTATCGCTGACAGACTGCCGAATCAAGACCGTAGACTGGCAACGGGCTCGGACAAAAAAAATCACAAAAATGCAGCAGACGCCTCTAGACCAGCACGAAGAAATGATTGGCTCCAACCACTTGTGACGAATGCAAACCTTTTTTTCCTCTGTTGTGGCCGATATCGCTCTGAGGCTCGGGCGAGTTAACAAATTAGAAATTCAGCATGAAACGCCCAGGTTTCGATCAAAGGGCAAATTATCAACAAAAATCAACAACAAAAACATCTTAAACCGACGATACGCAAATCTTCCGGCCAGATTTGCGTTTTTTTTCCCGTCTAACGCCTTGTGGCTCTCGCCTGGTTGATGAAGGACAGCAATACGGCACGGACCGTGAAATTGCAACCATTAGCCTACTGAAGCAACAACCCCTTATCCTTTGGACAGGGGACGCGCAGCAAACACCGGGCGGAATTGCCCGAACGG
>Ga0126342_10019366_pt1 | contig 11568 bp, 10 predicted proteins | sample Cyp1metagenome_FD_92528 | JGI IMG/M metagenome (GOLD analysis project Ga0126342, IMG submission 92528) | Coral microbial communities from Lord Howe Island, Old Settlement Bay, Australia - Cyphastrea 1 metagenome | ecosystem: Host-associated > Invertebrates > Cnidaria > Coral ... | reverse complement strand
GATGATGATGATGACGTTTTTCCAACTGTAGTACCACCTGTGCCAGGAGAATATTTATTTCCGACACCGTCACAAGCGGCAGGCCACGATGATGTGGAGCCGATGGAGCAGAGCATGCACCCCAGGGAGTTGATTGCCACTGATACGACACTGCCGTTTTATTCATTTGCAGTTAGGGTACTTCCTGACCGAGATGCGTTGGAGGAAGACCGCAATCTGTGGTTGCATGCTTTGTACAAGTGGCAACAGGTGTTTGAAATTCTCAACTACCCTGGTACTTTAGGAAAGGCACTCTTGCAGGAGCAGCTGGTGACAGGTCCAGACGAGCGCAGTGCGGTGCTGAGGGACTCACTGGGGATCAAATCACCTCGAACGGCCATCAAAAGGGCTCAGACATTGCTGCAGTATTTTTCATGGTTGCAGATGTATGTGCCAGATTGGTCACCTTGGGACAGGAGACATTGCTTACAATATCTGGGTTCAAAAGAACATGCCAGATCTTCGGCTTCGAGGGGCATGACTTTGTTGGAGTCTTTTAGATTTGCGAGGTTTGTTCTTGAGATTCCGATTCCAGATCAGTTACTGAGTGATCCACAGCTGCGGGGGCGTGCACAACGGCTCTTGGCGGAGAAGGAGACGTACAAACCAGCCAGGCCCCTAAAGGTTGTGGAGGTAGCTGCGTTGGAGAAACTGATTGCTTCTCATTCCAACCCCATAGATGTTTATATGCTTGGTGCTATTCTTTTTGCAGTGCTTTCGAGATCCAGATGGTCTGATCTGAAGCTGATTCATCAGATTTGGATAGAAAAGGTAGATTTCAATGGAGAACTTTACGGCTTTGTGGAGGCACGTACAAGGTACCACAAGACTGCAACAACACTCGCAAAGAAACAGAGGTATATGCCACTGGTAGCACCGGTTTTGGGTGTGACCAACATTGACTGGTCGAAATATTGGCTTCAGGCAATGAATTCACTGGGAGTCAACATGGAGGCAGAACCTTTTGGAGCCTTGTGCAAGGCCCCATCGCACGATGGGAACCTCTGCCGTCGTTCATGTTCGACCGAGGAGATTGGTACCTTCTTGAACAAGGTGCTGAAGACCAATCAAGAGACATGTGTCACATCGCATTCACTGAAACATACAACTCTGTCTTGGTGTGCGGCTTACGGTATGGACGAGCCAGCACGTACGTTGCTGGGGCATCATGAGTTGCAGGGTGCAAAAGCTATGACCGTGTATTCGAGGGACTTGTTGACGAGGCCCCTACAGTTGTTTTGCAGCATGCTGGCGAATATCAGGTTGGACCATTTCCGGCCAGACGATTCCAGGACCGCCCGCATGGTGGACTTGTTGCGCTTGTCTACAACGGAGCGGCCAACAACAGAGAGGCCGAATGTAGTGGCGGCTGACAACAAAGTGACCCTTGATGCAAGCAGAATGGAGGATGAGCTTGAACCAACCTCACCCTTGGGCACAGAGGCAGCGCCAGCCTCACGCCAAGCACAAGAACAAGAGGAGTCAAGCGACATAGCCTCCACCAGCTCTAGCTCTGGAGGCTCTGATGATGACGATGTTGCGCAGCCAGCGTGTTGGATTCCGCCCTATAGGTCAGGCAAGGTTATTTGGAGCAAAATAGGTAACTCTAAAAAAATTACCTTTTTGAAGATAATTTTGGTCGAAATTTTTTAACTATTAGTTAAAAAAATTACCTTTGAAGGTAATTATTGAGAACCTTTTTCAAGGTAATTTTTAAGAGTTACCTTTTTTTCACTTCGTTTTTACATATATATTTATTTATTTTCTTTTGTGATATGGTATGTGTCTGATGTTCTCTTGGGGTTACTATATACGTGCTGCTGACATATGTGCATGGGTTTATTTCATGTATTTTGACAGGGTCTCATGTTTTTCCCTTGGCACTTTGATTGGATCAAATGATTTGATCATGGGTAGTGTTTGTGTCACTGCCCAAATTTTGTCAACAAGAGCCTGGCAAGATGATGGTAAGAGTGAAAAATAGTTGTCAATGAACATTTTCCAGGACAGAATGACGGAATGATGAGATATAGTAGAGCATCGACATATTGATATACAATTCACACAAGAACTCATGGACATTTTTGTGTGTTGCCTGCAGCTTCCTTCCAAGTTGTTTGTGGGGTTACTTCCTTCCTTCGCCATGGCCAGAGCAAGCAAGAGGGCTACCCCTGATCCTTTGGTGTCTGTGGGTGACATCCAAAAGGTTTTTGGGAGCTTCTGCAAGAAAGAAGGCAGCTGGGACTTGAATGCATTACTCTTTAAGTCCAACCTGAAAAAGACATGGAAGAACGCCCCAGATGCAAGTTTCTTGGCAGGGCCTGTGTCTGAGCTCTGCATGGAGCTCTTTAAGGTTACCAGGAATGGAGTGTTTGCATCCAAGAAGATCAGGTTGGCCTTGGAGAAATTGCAAAAGGAGATTCATCGTTTGAATTTCACCAGGCACCATGATGGTGATTTCTTCGATATGGTTGACCAGCAGGTGAGGATTGCTTGCTCCATGTTTAGAGATTTGAAAGCTTCTCCTACCAAGTATGCCACTTGCATGAGAAAAGCAAGCGTTTCTGAGAAGGAGAAGGTTGATGGAGTCTTGCAACATCTGGTGGTTACTGATGTGTGCTCTGAAGTTGGGGTAAGTTCAGACCTGCCACAGAAGCCTGAAGAACAGAAAGTGGACAAGTCACCTGAAAGTCAAAAAAAAAACGTGTCCATCTTCAAGCGGGTCTTGCAAAAGCAGGTTTCTGATGCCAGCAGCCCTGCAAAGAGCATCAAGGAACAGGCTGTGGCTGCTTCCTTTGCACCCCACAGTACCCATCCACATGCAATGTCTTCCAATGGTGGGGTTACTGCACCTCACCAGGAATTGGAGACAGGGCATGCAGAGTCTTCCTGTGGGGTTATTGTAGCTCACCAGGACCTGGGAAGAGTCGATTTGGAAGCTGATGAGGCTGAGGAGTTGAAAGATTGGTTGCTGCAGAAGGCCGATGTGAAGACCAAAAAGAAAAAGAAAGGGCAGAAGGCATCTTCCAAGACCCAGAAGCCTGTTTTGAAGAAGCCTGCAGCAATTCAATCGAAGGCCTCTCAGAAGAAGAAAGAAACCCAGGTTGAGAGTCAGAACAAAAAAGGTTCTTGCAAGGTTCCTTTCAAAAAGAGGAAGTGCGACTCTGCTTACCACTCTGCAAAGAATAGGGCAAAGAAGGATGGTAAAACTTTGGAAGAAGCTTGTGCAGCTGGGTCTGCAGCTGCAGCCAAGATGGCTGCTGATATAGATACTGGTTTGGTGAAGGATCCAAGCCTATAAACCTGTCGAAGACCACTGGGGAAAAGTGCTGGCATGTTCTTGCTGATGCAGCTGCAAACAATTGGGGTTACTTTTTGGAACTTGAAAAAAAGGTTGGATCATTTATGTTTACCTGGCAGTTTGTGTGTGCAGCTGTCACACAAAGCAGCATGGGGTTACTTCTTTGTGAAACACTATGTGCTTTCATGTTGTCATGATCTCCTGGGGTTACTTTTTGTTGAAACCAATGTGTAGTTCATGCTCTCATGGGGTTACTTTTCTGTGAAAGCACATGTGTACTTCATGCTCTCTTGAGGGTTACTTCTGTGTGACTCCATATGTGTTTTTCATGCTTTATAAATATGTGCATGTTGTTGGCTCTGAGAATGTTCTTGGGACACAGCATGGTCGTGGAAATGTGCACACATGAAATTAAGTATCATGCATGAAGCATGTTGATAGCATTGGTACAAACATTCCCATGTGTACCTCATAGACACATACTTCTTCACATTTGAATTGCAGAAACAAAAAGTTTGCAGCACAACCTACAACCATCATATCTATGAAAAGTCGGATACACAAGCAAAAGCACAAAACATGCAACAGCTTTCACTACTTTCACAGTTTCACTTCTCACCAACTTTGGGGTTACTCTTTTCCTTTGGCTGCAGCCATGGCAGAGCAGACACAATCGAACCGAATGTACATCAGGAACATTCCAATTGATTGGTCTGCTTCTGACTTGGGCAGATGGGTGACCAGGGAGTGCCAATGTCACTATCCCACCAACTGCTTTGCCCACACCAGGGCAGGTCAGGGTCAGGACATGGCCAGTGGGTTTGTTACTTGGCAGTGCAGTTCCTCTGACTTCCAGAGGTTTCTCATTGCCTGTTCAAACCACCACTTGGTTCGTGGTCGCTGGGATCGACCTACCATAGCCAAGAGGGCTGATGATAGGCCTGACTCAAGGCATCAGCCTGGGGTTACTGGCTATGGTGGGGTTACTGGCTATGGTGGCTATGCTGCTGGCTCTGGAGGTCCCTCCTTGGTGAAGCATGGTGGTGCCAAGAGGGATGCCCCAGATGTAACTTGGCTCCAAGAAAAAGTTTGGGGTTACTTTTTGAACATGGGGTTACTTTACACATGTGACTGTGCTAATCAAGGGGTTATTCCTGAAATCTATGTCTTTGCTTTTGCCTAGGAACCTATTCTCCCGCGAATTCATTGGGGTACTTGTCATGGACAAGGTCGAGAATGGCCTTATCATGGCTGGAGCAAAGATTCTCCAGTTGCAAAAACTTGCAAATGTTGTGAAGAGCCAATCCATTGTGGCAGATGCAAGGCATCCTGTTGGCATCTAAAACTAGTTGTGGTTGTTGTTCAAAAACTAGTTCAAGTTAATGTTTCATGTTCCACCACTTCGATCTGAGGCACTGATAAGGGCAGGGAAACTGGGCTGCAGTGAATCATGGGGTTACTTTTCTTGGTTGTAGCACTTTGGGGTTACTGTTGGTGCTGCCATGTTGTGGAAGAAAAACATTAAGTGACTATGGAACATTGAGCAGCTCAGGCAAGCAAAAGCAAAGTCTGCAGCATGGCGAGATGAGCGCCAATGGTTCTTGCATATGTGACTTGGCTCGAAAAAAACAATTATGTTTTTGTTGGGTTACTTGGTTTGAATACAAGCAAATTAATTTTCTGATTTCCTGTGTGCAGACACATGAGGCGGGAGCATGGTGTTCCATCTCCTAAAGGATCTGAAGCTGCTTCCTCTGCCATGTTTTTTGGATGCACATTCAAACATGGGGTTACTCTTGTGACTTTGTTTTGTGTTACATGTGGTTTGAACTAAGGCCACCTTCCACAGGAGCTGGGGTTACTTCTTCGCACCTGGGAACACAATAGATGGGTATGGGGATGCTGTTTGAAAGAAACATGTCTTTGTTTCTGATCTGCACCTACCTGTGTAACTTGAGGTCAGAACCCAAAGCAGCTCCTGCAAAGCCACCAGCTGGCTCTGGCAAAGCAGCTCCACCTCCAAAGGCTATGCCAAGGCCTGCTGGCGAGTTTCTGGGAAGCACTGGTGGCCTAGGTGGTAAAGGAACTGGGGTTACTTTTTTGTTTCAATAGTTTCACTATGGTTCTTGACATGGGCTGAGGACACCTCAAGCTGCTCCAGCTAAGCCAGCTGCTGCTTCTGGCCCACCTGCAAAGCCAGTTGCTGCCCAGCCTGTGCTTACTTCAGTACCCAAGATGCTTGTAAGCAATGATGGCAGTGCAGTTTGGGGTTACTTTTTCATGATATGTGTAAGATGGCTTGAGAGTGATCTGAGGACACCTCCCAAAGTGGCTGTAGTCACACCAAGTGGTGCTCCTGGGGTTGCTGAAGTTTCTCCACCCAAGAAGTTCCTGGGCTGCATTCTTTTTTGTCAAAGAAATGGCATTGGGTGCCATTCTCCCTGGTGTGAGTTCTTGGAAGCAAAAATTTAAGTTTACTGCCCAGCTAAGGGCAGGAGCTCCTGAGTCTCTTTGCAGCATGAAGACATGGGGTTACTATTTATTTGCCAGTGGGTTTGGGGTTACTATGCTCCTCTCTAGGCCAATCTGCATTATATAAGCATTTCATGGCTAAGGACATCTTCACCGGATCCTTCAGAGGCTGCTGGAGATTCCTCAGGGGTTACTATGGGGTACCTTGGCAGCATTGGAGGGTGCTGGAGTTTATTGATAACTTTGAGCACTACATTTGGCCATGGGATGTTCTTTCTTCAAGGCATGATGATGTACTTGGCCCAGCTGACTCTGCCAATATGGCTTCTACTATAGCTACGAATTATGCTGCAGCCAGAAATTTCCCTGACCAAGGGAGAGGTGTGTTTTTTGGTTGCATACAGGTTCTTGGGTTACTTTTTGGAACAAGATTTCCATGTTTCTTGGGGTTACTTTATCTATCTCAGGTTCAAGCAGCCACCACCAGGCATGGGGAACTGGCCCACAGCTGCCATGATTGCTGCTGCCAAGCAAAGGCCAATGCAGAAGGCCCCTCCTGCCGCAGCTGTTGTCAAGTATAAAGCATTTCCAGCACAAGCCAAGCCTGCTGCAGCACCAGTAGCAGAAGCAGCACCTGCCAAGGCAGCACCTGCCAAGGCAGCACCTGCCAAAGCAGCACCTGCCAAGGCAGCTGAGGCAGCTGGGCTTACTTTAGCAAAGGCAGCTAAAGGCAAAGCAGCTCACATGGAGAAGGCTCCACCCCCACTTCTACCCAAGTTCCTCGGTTTGTAACTTTGCCTTTTGAAAGCTCCTTGGGGTTACTTACTCCTGCATTGATTGTTTCCATCTTACAAATCTGGTTATTCTTTGCTGAGGCCAGGATTGCCTGAAGGGCACAGCCAAAGGGAACAGATGTGGCTCAACAGCATTTTGGTTTGCTTCCTAATCAGCATTGCGTTTGTCATTTGAAAACTGAGGTTGCCCTCTGAGAGGCCAGCGACATCAGTGGTTACTTTATCTGGATCTGCCTTTTTGGGCTCAGCTGAGAATCTTGGCTGCTATTTGCCATTGGGCACCTGAATTGTTTAAAGTCTGATTTCCACATATTATGCAGATGTCACTTTTGCCCAAATTAGGACAACAGCTGCTGCCCCCGCTGCAGAACTGGAGGGTACCACTTGTAAGTTACTGGGTTGCATTTTCTTCATGGGTTACTGTTCAAAGAAACTGTTTTGGTTACTTAAAGGCATACCCACTGGAAAATTGAGGTCAGGCAGTGTGCTTGCTCCAACACCACCTCCACTGCCTCCTGTGCCAAAGCCACCTGTGGTCTCGCAACTTGGCCAGGTACCTCTTGTGGTTACTTGTTGTTTTTCATTTGGAACTTGACTACCAAAGAAACACCAGTGGCACCTTAGGAAAGCCAGAACATGGCTGGACCCTCCACAGCCTCCACCAGAGCCTCTGAGACTTGGCAACATTATATGATATGGTGTTTATGTTGCAAGGTCCAATGGATTGGGGTTACTTCATTTCAAAGGGTTCTTAGTTTGGGGTTACTTTGTTACACTTTGGTGGCAATGTGACATTTGCCTCAATGTTTTCACAGGTTCAATGGTATTGATTCTGCTCATTTCAAAGCAACCCAGGTTTGGACCTGATGGCAGACCACTTGGTCCTCAGGACGATGAGATTTGCTTCTTGGATGCTTTTAGTGTTGGGGTTACTATTTGCTTTAGGTTTGTGTTTCAGAGTTCCAGCTTGCATGGTTACTCTGCAATTCTTCTTTTAGATGCTTGCCCAGCCCAGGATCTCTGGTTACTTCCTCATGGGCTCTATGGAGTGGCATCTTCCAAAAGTGTTGGTTGAAAAAAGAGTTGCAGCTGTTTGCATTTGGGGTTACTGTTTGACCTGCTGCATGGGTTACTAGCCATGATATGTTACAGTTGGACTGTTTGCAATCATGTCTGGGCAAATGCAGTTCATGAGGTTACTGCTTGTGACATGGGGTTACTACTTGAAACATTGGGTTACTGTTTGTGAACAGTTATAAAAATACAGTTTTGAAGTGAACTCAAACTAGTTTTGGGTATCTGTTGGGAAAACACAACATTTTTTGTTTAGAAACAACATTATTTTTTAAGAAAAATATAGTTTTTCTCTATTTTTTGGGGGGGTTGCCCTGAAAGTTTGTTGAAAGTTTGTTGCAAACTTTCAGTCAAACTTTCAGGGGGGGTTGCAAGTTTGACTCAAACTTTCAATGCAAACTTTCAGGCTTGGATTGCAAGTTTCACTGCAAACTTTCAAGGCTAGATTGAAAGTTTCAAGAAACTTGCAGGGTCACATTGAAACTTTCATGCAAACTTTCAGTCTTCCTTGAAAGTTTGCATGAAAGTTTCAATGTGACCCTGCAAGTTTCTTGAAACTTTCAATCTAGCCTTGAAAGTTTGCAGTGAAACTTGCAATCCAAGCCTGAAAGTTTGCATTGAAAGTTTCAGTCAAACTTGCAACCCCCCCTGAAAGTTTGACTGAAAGTTTGCAACAAACTTTCAACAAACTTTCAGGGCAACCCCCCAAAAAATAGAGAAAAAACTTGTTTTTTCATTTTTTTTATATTTTTAATTTAAAATAACTGTTTTTGAATTAAAAATAACATACAAAAGTTCATTTTTCCTTTGAAAAATGGTTTTGCTTTCAATGACATGTTGTTTCATGCAGCATTATGTTTTACTATTTTGTTGAAAAAAAAAGTATGCTTCATACATATTATTATTGGAAAAAAAATGTTTGAAATAATTGTGTCAAAGGAAGTTGAAACCAAGTTGTTTGTACAAAAAAAAATGTAGTCTTACTTGAATGATTGTTTTTTTTAGACTTGGTTTTCCACCAAACAACAATAGTTGTATATGTTTTGTTTTAGGTTTGATTCACATTAAAAAAATGTTGGTTAGTAGCCTTTGTATTTTTCATATTTATTGAGCCAAATAAAACACATTTTGTTTATTGTTCAAATTGTTTTGGCATATTGCGCCCACCATGTTTAACATGGTTTAAAAAGTAACCCCAAGCATGGTTTGGTTGTCATGTCTTGGTTTTGGTTTGCAAAGCAGTAACCCCAAACAAAATAGTAACACCAAACCAAATGAACAAAAAACAAACATTTACCTCAGCAATGCTATTTGGGTACATGAGGTGTTTAGAGTTCCATAGCCATGCCAAGGCAAGAGCAACTAGAACAAATGGATATAGATAAGAAAAAATACAAAGGCATATGTACAATATTAAAAGGTTAAATTTATTTTTTTTGATTTCATAAAACATCAATCATTATTATATGTGTATATCAATACATTACATTGCAGAAAAACAAGACTTACATAATATATTAGTTTATTCTTGCTTTAAAAGAACAATTATTAACAACAAAAAACATGTGGTAAACAACATCACATTGCAAGAAGGACCAGTATGAGTACCATATGCAACAATTTACAAGATTAATTAACATGGTTACATTCTTTCATGAATAGATTCATAAGGTCTTTGAAATTGATTTCAGAAACTATAATGAAAGTTTGGAAGTTATGTTATGTAAACTTATATATGGATCAAAAGACATGTTCTTTATGGGGTTACTTTTTGCTGCATACTTCCTAATCTGGTGTCTAGTACACAATTGCACAGACCAGCTATGTAGCACACTGGTGCTCAAGATTGTGGTTACTTCAGGGCAGCGCAGGAAACTGAATGAAGAGGCCTGCTGCTTTACCTGAAGCCATGGCTGCTGATGATGCTGTTGTTTCTTTGCCAGCAGCTCCCCTAGCAGCAGAAACGGTTGAAGGTGCTTCTCCTGCTGAAGCAGCTCCAGGAGCTCATGTGGATACTGCGAAACCGAAGGCAAAGGCCAAGGTGAAGGCAAAATCTACTGTCAAGGCTAAGGCAGCAAGCAAAGCAAAGGCTGCTGCCAGCAAGGCTCCTGGGGTTACTCAGTCGGCAAAGAAGGAAGTCCAGAAGAAGTTGAAAAGGCCAGCTGCAGCTGTACCTCCTGAAGCTCCCAAGGGGAAAGCGAAGGCGAAAGCAAAGACTGTCAAGGAAATGACAGAAGGATGGAAGAAAGAAAGAGATGAAAAAGGTCCAGATGACCATGCAGAAGGAGAAGAAGAGGAGCCCCGAGAACAGGATGAAGCATGTGAGGATGAGACTCGAAGCTATCCCAAGGCGAGGAAATGGGCCAGATTGATCAAGGCAGGCCAGGTGCCAGAGGATCTTCAGCAGCTCTACGAACAAGGCGCCAAGAATTCTCCTCACCCAAGGTTGTTCAAGAGCCAGTTCATCAACAAGGTGTTTCAGCAGAACAGCAAAGGAGAATACGTGCTTGCTCCTGGGAATGCCCAGTTCGAAGTATTCAAAAAGAACAATGAGATTCGCAGCAACAGATCTCAGGTTACTGGGTTACCTTACTCCATCATGCTATGGAAAAACTTCCATGGAAATGAAGAAGCTTTGCATGATGCAGAAAGACGAGGTGATGTCTACCAGAAGGATGGTTACTATCACTTCAAGTCAGTGGCCACAGCCATTGAAAAGAGGCATGACACCTCCATGGTCTTGCATGGTGGCAGAGCTGACCTCAGCAAGGACGAATATAGCCAGATGAATGAGTTCATGGCCAGCAGGCCATGGTCCCAATTTGGCATTGGAGGCGGTCCTTCCTCTACACAGGCTGTGGTTACTCGCTCTTCCTCGTCATTGCCAAAGGCGATATGTGATGCACCTCTGAAACTCTCCTGGTCAAGTGTGGAGCATGACATCAAAGAAGCCAAAGGGGCTCAGGAACGACTTGGCAGAGATTGTCAAAGGCTTGCCGCCAAAATCTTTGACAAGAAGGACGAGGGCATCAATCAGACTTTGAAGGATATCCTCAGTGGCCTTTCACAAAGAGAAAGCATGCTTGGGCAATGCATCATCTTCCAAAGTGTGGAAGGCACAAACATGGAGAAGACCAAGGTGGAGAAATTCTTCCGTGATCTTGGGCAAGCGACTGAGGATGCCAATGAGAAGCTGGAATCCACCAAGTCAATAGCCAGAACCAGGGGCTGGCTGGACAGCAAGTAGGTAGCTTTTACTTTATGGTCTGATGGTTACTGCTTTGAATGCATTGGATGAAAAAGCAGACAAGGTAAATGTACCAAACCACTGTTAAGTCGACATGTTTCTTCTGGTTACACTGTGCATTCAAGTTTTGATGGCAAGGCCAGCTAGACACCTGCATGGCCATAGCAGCACCTGACCATAATTTCCCATCGCTAAACATGCAGCAAGTTGAAAGGAAACACTATATGAGTACAAAGCTCCAATTATTCTTCATCTAAATATAGCTTTTCAGTTCCAAGTCTCATTTCATCAAAAACATTGTTGCTGGACTCTGGTCTTTGCTTTCAACATTTCAACTTGCTGTATGTTTCTTTAGCTCCCTTAGATGGTGTGACCGCACCCCTTAGGTTGAAGGCTTTTGTGTTGCTTCTAACAGCAAGCTTGCTGCAGCATGTGGCATTGTGGAAAAAGTGCGACCTGAACCAGCTCAGCTGTTGCATGGGTTTACTCCTAAGACAGCTTGATGTGTTGCATGTGTTTTCTTTGGCAACTTGAAGCAGCTGATGTGTTGCATGGGTTTACTTCTTTGGCAACTTGAAGCAGCTGATGTGTTGCATGGGTTTACTTCTTTGGCAACTTGAAGCAGCTGATGTGTTGCATGG
>Ga0126342_10019365_pt1 | contig 11569 bp, 9 predicted proteins | sample Cyp1metagenome_FD_92528 | JGI IMG/M metagenome (GOLD analysis project Ga0126342, IMG submission 92528) | Coral microbial communities from Lord Howe Island, Old Settlement Bay, Australia - Cyphastrea 1 metagenome | ecosystem: Host-associated > Invertebrates > Cnidaria > Coral ... | reverse complement strand
TTCCGCTTCACAGAGGTGGGTGGGCAGTGGAGTCACATGGCTCGGCATTGGTGAAGGAAAACAGCATAGCAGGGCTTTGCTTAGGGTCAGGGAACCCCCCAAAACTCCAGGGTGAGATTCACAATATATATATATATATTTGTAATATTCATATGTAATATATATATATACACACACTTGTATGACTATCTTTTCATACTTGGGAACTCCAAAAATGCCAGCCAAGGATGCGTAAACACCCTGCTGGAAGAGGTCCTCAAAAGTAGCGATAACTCATATCAAATTCCAATCATACAGGTTACTCCCAAAAAGGATTGGCTGTTGACTAATCCTCGACACTAAAGGAGATTTCATCAGGACCCCACTCGACGGGCGACCTTGGTACTGCACTTCACGTTTCTGTCGTTGGTGCTCAGCATCCTCTGTGCGAGCCAGCCAATCACGAAATAATCCTGCCCGGGAGCCATGAAAAGACTGCTTTGTTATTTCTTTGGAACATGGTGCCCCATTGGCTTCAGCTGCTCAAACATCGTGAACTGGTGGTGAATTCTTGGTTGAATCAACTCCTCAAAGTTGAACTTTGGAGCGGCGGGAGCCTCTCTTTGATTGGAATCCCTGAACAAAAAAAGTTCGGCAATCTCCAGGATGCTAATGTAGTGCTAATTTGAACGAAAATCCGCCAAGAATCCTTTTTGCCAAAATTCCTGAAAAGCTTGGTCACGCACAAGGAACATACCTTGGGCTTGACTGCGGGTGATACCCTCCGGTAATCAAGCATAGGGTGCTGGAAAATCACCCATTTAGTTCGATGAATTTCCCCTCAAAGAGCTCCATTATTGCCGTGTTTAATTACCAAAGGGCATAATTGCAAAGAAACCTATATTACTCTGTTTGGGGTTGATTTACAACTTTTCAAGAGCATGAGACCGACGAGCTTGCAAACCTGCTTCCCTTGACCTTTTGGGATGGTGAAAATCTGGTTCGAAACTGTGGCGTTAACGCATGTTGACACATCAGTAGAAACTGGATCGTAACCTCTTACAATAAGCCCCTAAACCATCCTAAACCCTTAACATCCCTCGGCCATGCCTGGTTTTGCCAACAATTTCAAACACCGGACAAATTGGAGCTGATTGAGTTTGACCACACCAAGGTCAACCCTAACCCCGAAAAAATCTGGAAAGTCACTGTGGATGGGCTGACCACAGCCATTTAGATATCACCCAAGGTATGAAAATCAAAAAGGGTTAGTACCCACTTCCTGAGCATTTGAAAAAAAGGGATCTGTGCCATTGTATAGAAACATCTGCAAACTATGCTTGATTTTAGAACCACGTTCTTGTTGCTTAAATTCAAATTTCTGAAGACCCACATGCCCCTCGACTTCATCCCATGTGAATTGGTCCCGATTTTTTTTTCGATCGAAATTATCCCATCACAATCTGCATTTTTGCTCTAATCCACCATTCATGTCCTATTTGCAGTACCCATAGGATCCATGGTGCTGGTATATATGCTAACATGACTGGGGTATATGGATGGTAAATGTTACTATATATAGCATACATGGATCCTATGGGGTATGGGGATCTATATTGCCTTGTATGCTTTTAGTGCAGCTTAACCAAAAAAACACATCTCCCCATCTATATTCCATTTCTTGGTCAACACCGCTAGATCCCGTTACAAGTATATCCCCATCCCCATTGTTGATGCCAAACCCTTATTATTTCCATTAGACTTCCAACTATGTTTGGTAGTTATACTAATACTACACTTCAATTTTTCCTGGGAATCTCAATATCTATCCATGAACAAAGTTTTCAAATATAATATCATAGGTAAAACAAATATTAAACGCTACTATATACCATCCAGTAGTCATTAATCAAACATGGCAGGTCAGGAAATTCCAGCAATTTTTGCTCACCGGAGGGTATCCCCATCCTATATCCTAAATATATCTAAATATGCCCTAAGAATCCAGAAGATTGGTTACAAGGTCCCCACCAAGTTCTGAGCTGATGTTCAATATACTGTCTCCATCAAAAATATCCAATAATATCCATAGATCCTAGTTAACCTATGATGACCCCCATTCGCAACAGCTTTTCACCCAGTGACTTAGGGTGACCTGGCCGAGTGCCAGGGTCCCCAGCATCACCAGCCCGCCGGTCAGGGGCTGCTCCATTGGGACGGCACGGCCGGGAGATGAACCGGAGCAGCGCTGGACGTCGGAAGCGCTGGGCGCTAAAGCTTGGAGCGAACGGCCACCGGGCGATTATCATGGGGGTCAACCATCAAACATAGGTGGCGGGTTTATTATGGCTTTACTCACATTGTTGATGATGGTTAATGATGGTTAATGATGGTTAATGATGGTTAATGATGGTTAATGATGGTTAATGATGGTTAATGATGGTTAATGTGATGAGGATGAGGATGATAATGAGGATGATGATGATGATGATGATGATGAGGATGATGATGAGGATGATGATGAGGATGAGGAGGACGACTAGGACGATGGTTACGGTCACTGCTGACTGTGTTGCTATCATTCTCACTCTTGTGGCTTCCATCATTTTGTGGGATCGGAATCACTTAGGGATCATCATCCCATTTTCCTAGAACCACCAAGCACCATGAGGCTATTGTTTGAGGTGTCTGCCTCCCCAGGACGAGCGGGACCCAGCCAAACATAACATGAAGCAAACCTATTACGCTTCGGAACCTGTAACATATTTACCCTGCAAGAATGATATGTAGTGACCCTGATAGCTTCAATTTATGCATCTCTCTCTCTCTCTCTCCCTCTCTCTCTCTCTCGCCATCCCAATACATTTATTTCTAGATTGTGTTTCCGGCTGGGACGGGTGAGATTGACACATTTGAAATTAGCAAACTATCTCGTCTGACTGCAACTGATTACACCAAGACAAAAAGCTACCCGTGAAGACTCGATAAGATTTCCTCTCTCTTGCTTTCTCTACAAGATCTAGTCAAAAGAAACTACACACCACTGCATAAGTTGTCGGCCAACAGACACCATTCATAGAACAGGTCCAATCAAAATAGCAGCTAGCATCTCGCAGAAGTTTGTGTTGGTGTACTTTCAATATCTGCATCCCTAAAATCTATCATGAAAACTGCATTGGAACTTGGTTTTGTCTGTAAATTGCCAGTAACCTTAGTACATGTGGCAAAGACTGAACCCTGAAACTGCTCTTCACCTTGTGATTTTCTGCCCTAGAACATGGAGCTCGTTGACATTTGGGTGCATTTCCATGCATTTCCCATACCATTCTATTCAACTACTTTGAAACTACCCTCCGGAAAATCGACATGGATATGGAAAACCAACCACTTCATACCATTTCTAGATCATTTATTTCCTCGAGAAAAGATTTTCCATGCCGTATCGAATGTTGGTTTGCTGGAGGGTATCTGGTATCCACTATACAGACTATACTTGGTATACTTCAAATCTTCATTCCATCACCATTTTTTTCAGGTTAAATCCCATCTTATCCATTGAATCTTCAATTTCCGCGCATCTTTTTCCAGCTTGAGTCGCCCATCCGACCATCTTCCGACCATCTTCCAGGTGAAAAAGATGCCCCCAAGGGATCCCACCAGAACTTCCCATCCCGCTGAAAGGTCACCGTCCTTTCGTACATTGGCCACCTCCAGCTGAAAGGTCAAGGTGAGGTCCTTGGCTCTCAAAGAGACTCACCGGCACCACAGTAGGATATGATGCTTGTGTCATGGTGATGAAGGGTCCCTAGATGTACATATATATATATACACTATATGTATGTATATATGTATATATATATATATGTATTTCTCTCTCTCTCTCTGTATAAGTATGCATGTGAGAAAAGGTTGGGAATAGGGATATGGAAGACTGATTTGAAGTGATGGTTGGTGGTTTCAGCGGCCCGGCAATGTATTCGTCATATTAATTAGTCAGTTGGGATTATCATTTCAAATAGGTTTGAACGTAAAGGGTTTGAAACCACCAATCAAATTATATGATCTGAAGGTACCCTACCTGAAACACCGATGGTTCACCTTCGAATCGCTGGTCTCCACAGAACCTGCCCTGAAACCGTCCAGGAACCAGCAAAAACATACGACGCTAAACACTCAAAACAATCCAAGACAGAACTTCCAATCCCATGTTTTCGGTTTTTAAACATTGCGACCGTAAGTTTGCATAGCGGATAGTGATAGCGCACCCAAAGGACACACATGATATCATATGTTCATATGTTCCTTCATAAATTTAATCGTCCTTAGTATGGTTATTGACTGGCAACGAATTTACCTACCCTTCAATCAACAAACCTGGCTGGTTGGAAGTTCCCCCCTTTCACAAATGATTTTTCCATACATCCCAAGTTAGATGGCCCCCTGAGCACATTTCCCAAAATCCGTTGCCCTCCATGGGTTTTCTCGCCAAGTTAGATTCCAAATGGTTAAAAAAACCTCTATAGTCTCTATAGAATCTATCTCAACCATTTTAGTTCCATATATCTCAACCATTGGAACCCAACCCAAGTCTTTTTTTGACCAATCGATACCACTCATCTCCACTCCGCCTCCGAGGCTCCATTTTTTCAGTTTTCTGTCGCCTAAAAAATGGTATCAAAATGTATCAATATGTCAATAGCTGGGTTTCAAGAAAAAACCTATCTATTGACCCAATTATTAACTAATCAAGGACATGACATAACTCCATAATACCTGGGTAAATTACCTATTTACCCTATTAGTCATTATTAAGCAATGAAATAACTCCATGGCCCATGGCACCAGGTTGGCCCTCTGGGTCCTTTCGGAGCTCCTGGGCCACACTGCGCGTCTTCTCCACTTCCTACGAGGACTTAGCATGGAACCATCTGTTTTGATGTGTGTGTATCTATTTAATCTATTTAATCTATTTCCACTTGTGCATATTGAATGTGTATATATATATATATATCACTCTATCACTCTATCACTCTATCACTCTATCTGCTTCTGTATCTATACGCATATATAGATCTTTGGGGACAATCATCTTGACCAGCCACAGCCGAAATGGACGGCCGGATTTTGGCGATCGGTACTCCTGTCGTACTTCCGTAGTCTGATGGCTTTGGGTCTTCACCAAGTCCTCCGCAAATCTGGGGGAAGTTCACCAAATCAGTGCTGGGAAATCCGATTGGGGATGGCCATGATGATTTTGGATGATTTTGGCACTGCTGGTAGATTCTTTTGGCACTGCCCGGTTGTCAATTCTCCCTTTCACGTCTTGGAAATACTTGTGGCAAACGACTCCAAAGTCTAGGTAGCTGTAGTCATTGGTCAGTTGCGCCCCCCAGTCACCCTCTACTTAATAGGCAACATTTTCGCAAGTTAATCCCCATGTTTAACCGTTTGATGGGTCAAACCATCCAAACATATTTTTTCAATATTTTTTCCAGCTCTGCACACGCACCAACTCACATAAATGATCATAAATGAGGCTGTCTGAAGGCACCACTAAATCCAATGGTTTATAATAACTTGCCCTTTTCCCATAGCGATTTGAGGTTAATCCACCATTTTCAGACCGACCAACATCTACAAATCCATGCAAATGCAATTTTTAGTGGTTAATTTACCATTTTCACAGGCACTTTGGATGTTTTTGGTGCTTGTTTCCCTCTTTTCAACCACATTCGATATTCGTTAAAAAAACACATTGTGCCATGGGAAATCAACTGCCAACAAATATCAAAAGTGTCTCCGAGAATGGGGAAACACAATGATTTTCCTATGTTTTTTCTATGATTTTCCTATGCTATCTGACAATTCAAACAAAATCCACACATTGTCTACCGATCTGCGTGCTCTGCGTGCCCCCGCCCTCCGCAGCTCACTGGTACTGTTCCGAGCTTCCAGGATCGCCTGTGGACAGCTTCTCAGGGGGTGCTGCATATTTAAACATACAAAAGCTGTCAATAGATTGGTTTAAGGCAACATTTACAGGAAAACACCATATTTAATGGGAAAATCTATGGTTTCCTGTTGACTTTTCCTTAAACCAATCCATTGAAACTGGTTTAAGAATGGATATCCAATTACTGCTATCCGGCTTTAATGTTTTGTAAAATTAGATAAAGTTGGTACCCCCAATAAAAAAAGTTCCCCATGAATAAAACTGGGTTAACACTACTGAGACTTGCTGGTTGGTGATTAAGGCACTCATCCCACCTGTATACATATATATATATATACATATCTGCGTGCGTGTGTGGGTTCCCATGACTGTACTCCCATATTTGACTTGGGTCGGGGCATCATTGCCCGAAGTTTCTGAAAGAAGATTGTGCTCTTGAAACCAAGATCCCCTTTCGTTGCAGGACAATTTCACCCAGCATCCTGGTAGCATTCAGTAGCTGATCCTTCTGGCCATGTCAGGTTTCACTCTGTACCGATGTCTAGTTTACATCCTTTATAGGGCCACAAATTGACATCAATGAAGGACTAACTCAACGAATATATACATCTACACACACATATATATATATATGTTCACATACATGTGTGTGTATATACACCTGTTTGCGCGCGCACACACACACGCACACGTATGTATATTATATATATACAGTATATGAGTCGGTAGACTTGTTCATCGCAAGTGCCCCAGCAAGGCCTTTTTCAAGTCCCCCAGGTGCGTCTGTGCGTCTGAGGCTTCCTGAACCGGAGGAAGCCAAATGGATGGATAGTTGGAAACCTGGAGGTCAGAAGGTAAATAAACAATCACACGATTCACAACTATCATATCTATCTGTATATAAATAATATCTATCTGTCTGTCTGTCTGTCTACCTACCTACCTACCTATATATCTATCTATCTGTCTATCTATCTATCTATCTGTCTGTCTGTCTGTCTATCTATATATCTATCTATCTATCTATCTATCCATCTATCTATCTATCTATCTAATCTACCTTGTCTATCTATCTCTTCTATCTTATCTATCTCATCTATCTTGTCTATCTTATCATATCATATCATATCATACCATAATCTAATCTAAGCTAATCTATCTATCTATCTAATTATCTATCTACAATATCCTTGAATCAACTTGTGTGTCGTGTAGTTTGCCGGGTCCTGACGGGATATACCCATAGAATCCCATAGATATATAGATTGTTTGTCAGATGGGATTGCCCCATTTCTTAGCAGCACCAAAGGACTCTGTGGCTGGGCTTCCTCAGTGATGACCATGATCATCATGATCTCGGGAAAATCAGAGCCAGTTTGGCGTCCCATTTAGGGAGCCAGGTCGGCAGTGGGATGGGACAATTCTGCACCCGCCTTCCGCAAGTCAGAGATGTGTGTCTGGCTCTGAGATGCTCCCTGGCAGTGAAACATGGGTCGAAATGGGACGTGGATTACCCATTGACCATTCGACAATGAAAGATGCTAATCCTGCAATTCGCGGATCCAGTGCGGTGTGTGACCAGTTGATCAAGGTTTTACAACCGAACCATAGCCAGGAATCAGGAGATCAACTATTGTGTTTCAGTCCGTGTTTCAGTGTTTCGCGAGAACCTGCAGCGGTTTAACCGGCTTGCGCCGCAGTGAACGTCTCGAAAACTGAAAACAAGATAAGCAACGGCTATTTTCCGGTGATTCGAGACAACTGAGACAACACAAGGCCATGGAAATGCCTTACTCATATGAAGCTGTGGGATGAAACAAGGAAACAAGCCGCTTGCAGCGCCTGAGTTCCCCCTTACTGCAGCGAACTGCATCCTATTGGCCCTGAACAATACATCCATTCCGGATGGGAACATGCCGAAGCACAGCAACTAACTAACACACGTTTTCACGACTATTCGGCATGATGGTTGGACGTCTTTCTCCCTAGTGTCATGAGTTTCTGCTGCCATGAAATTCACGTCCGACTGGTCCAACGTTGAACTGGGATTTGACAGAACCGGCAGGTTTAACAAAAAACCTGCAACATCTATTTGTTGTATACATATGCCTATATGTATAGATATACCTGGATCTTCGAAAGGATACAAATAAGTGTCCGTTTCCAAGATTTCTGCCCTTAGGGCGGATTTCTTGTGAAGGTGCTGGAAATGGTCACTTTTTGATTATTGTGGTAATTTTTGGATTTCGTGCCTTTTGGGCTGATCTTACTCTACTTTGCGTAAAAATGTGTCGATTTTCTTGGGCGGAAATTCCCGGGAAAAAGGCGGAAATACCCGCGAAAAGGGCGGAAATACCCGGGCAGATTCATCATGACTCAAAAATGAAAACATGAAGTGGCATGTTTTTTCTTGAAATGGTCATGTTTATTTTGAAATGGGTAAATCTCCAAAAAATGGTCAGAAATCAAACCAAAATCTGCCCTGGAAAGAAATTTGTAACCAATGAATATCCAGGTATGTGTATATATAATCAGTGCCAATCTTTGATTCCTTGCAAAAAAACACTTAGCTGGTTAGTAGATAATCCCATTGATGCCAAAAGGCTAAAGAATTAAAGTACCCATCTAAGATTGAGCTAGTAATCATGTTTCAATCATGCTTTCATCATGTGCTCATCAGACTTTAGTGATATATTATACACATTTCATCCACTCAACTTCCATGGTTTACACAGCTTACACTTCTTTTTGGACAGCCATGAGCTTCCCCTGGCCCTTTCCGCCCTTTCCCCACCTTCTGCAGCTCCCGAACTGTCCCTTGCAACTCCTCCAAGGCCTCAGAGTTGCATCAAAACCCACGCGGTTGTTTGTTGATCTCACCCTCGGTATATACATATATATACAGTATATATGTACATATATAATTATATATATATATATTACAAATTATATATACACATGGGAACATGACATGACTATAACCGATTTATATTGGATTTATATTGTTTTGAGAGATATAGAGATACATCTAACAGTCTAAGAGGTATAATTCCATCCCTCAAATATTCAACAGATCCCCAGAAACCATGGTTCTAGGGGATTTACACACGGCACCGGTGGCACCGCCACATGACCTTCGCGCCTGCCGCAGTCCAGCAGTGACGCTTTTCGTCTCGCTGGTTTCCTGGGGGTCGTCTTCAACACCCATTTCTTGATGGAGGGAACATGGTTACCATCAATGGATCATGGTGTTTAAACACCATCTGATGATAATTGATGATATCTGATGGGCTTTCCGGCGAAGACTTTCTCCATGACTTTTCCATCCAAATCTGGGACTCTGGGGAGGTTTCATGACAAACTTGCCCTGATCAGCACCAGCTCCTGCTGCAAGGTGTTCACGCGCCCTTGCATGGCAAGCGCATCCTGCGGCGTCAAGGCCTAGGACATGGCCTGGAGCATCCTTAGAGTTGGAGTCGCGATCTTTCGCAAGGGAATGAAGGACATTTTAGACATTTGGAATATGGGTTAATTATCCTGAATCTATATAGATATAGATTTCCAACTAGAATCATAGCTTTGACCCAGGGTCCCAACACATCCTTAAGTTGGAATGTTAGTCAGCTATGATTGGTGGTAAGACACACCTGGCAATGAAAAAAGATAGTCAAGCATGGCTGGCTGGGAAATACCTTGGGACATACCAACTTTATTCTAGAGAGTTCATGATCATACATAATCTAGATCTGATTCAGGGATTTTCCAAAAGGTAGATGACTTTTCTGTTGAACATTGAAAAATTGTGGGTGCCGGTTCCCACACCTTCTCCAACTCTTTGGCGAAGCTTTGCGCTTTCAAGGCCTCCTGTGGTCCCCCTCCAAAGGAAGTGCTTTATAGGATGGAATCTAAGGTCAAGGGATTCTAGTGGAGGAAGCAACCCTTGCTTACAAAAGGCAAAAACACCGGAAACATCCCCAACTTCTATGTTTCCAGATGTTTATCTCACCCCATCACACATTGTGCAATCCACCCTTTCAATAGCGACACAGAATGATTTTTCGTGGAATATGGTTTATCTACTGAATATATGTAGGTATATATACATAATATATATATATAATTATATATGTATGATGTGTAATGATAGCACTGATAGGTATACTGCATGTGCAAATGCATACATATGTATGTATGTATGTATATATATATACATATGTACACATTCACATTCTTGTCACCCCTTTTGCCCCAGACTCTGATCCAAACTCCCACTCACTTACCATTCACCGGTGGAGAAGCGTCCTGGCGCATCTCCCCAGTAGTACTCTGAAGGCTCAGGGTGTCCTTTCGGCACTTTATCCGAGGATTTTCACCGCTTTCATCGAGACAAATAGGATTTTTCAATAGCTTTCTACTGAGAAAAATGATGGTCTAACCAATGATTTAACCAGCAACATGACATAATCAGCCTCGGCTTGTGACAAGAACTGGTGAAACCTACCTTGGTTAGTTTTTATTCCTACCGGTACCGCCTGCAGCAGAACCTAACAAGAAGAAAAGGCATTCAACCTGTGATTAACTGGGATACTTGCAAGCAACTTCCATGTGATCTTGATGATTCTGGCAACAAAGACCATATACACCCTCTGGTAAAGTAACACATTTATGGCAAATCAGCATTTTCAATAACTTAAGGTCATCAACTAGCGGCTGAAAGGAAGGGCATTTGCGTACAACAATATATATATAGTATATATATATAATTTGTATTTATTTGTGCCACACATGTGTGTGTTCTATATAAGTTTTAAATATATGTTATATATATATATATAAGTTGTAAATAAATCAATATATATATATATATTGTATATATATAAGTTGTATAATATATATATATAAGTTGTATCAGTATATATATATAAATTGTATATATATATATTTAAGTTGCATACAAAAAAGAATCTGTATAATTGTTATATGTATATATATATTGCCAACATATGCCAAATTGACAAAACAGCTCTGCCCATGGACCAACTATTCAGCAATATTCAGCAATCGTTTGGTACAGCATCTGCCAGCCTTCTGGAGGCCACTGATGGCACCGGAGAGGTTGCAAGAGACCTCCTGGCAGCTCGAAGGTCTGTCACGTTGCTGTGCCATGGTGCCATGGTGCCATGGTGGCTATGGTCATTGGACCAACACACCCCTTGGAAAAATCACATGATTTTACTGTGTCGGGAATGGCGGGAAATTCCATTTGCACATGTTGTGGTGTTGTGGAACATGATGATTGGCACCCAACTAAATACATCTTACCCTCTGGTAAATAAACAGTTGGACCCTGAAAATCACCAATTTTTAATGGAAACATTCATCTTCCAACCCCATTTTTAGCCAGGATCTATGTTAATTTACCGGAGGGTACCCTCTGGTAATTTAACATAGCTATTGAAAATGACCATTAATAGTGGAATTTCCCATTAAAAATGGTGATTTTCAATAGCTATGTTAAATTACCGGAGGGTAGATAGGCAATGCTCCACATCTATCCACACCTTGCGATGTCACAGCCCCGATGCTTCACTCTCCACCCAAAACGCGGAACGGCTGGCGCCTGTTGCAGGAGCGTCA
>Ga0126342_10019364_pt1 | contig 11569 bp, 14 predicted proteins | sample Cyp1metagenome_FD_92528 | JGI IMG/M metagenome (GOLD analysis project Ga0126342, IMG submission 92528) | Coral microbial communities from Lord Howe Island, Old Settlement Bay, Australia - Cyphastrea 1 metagenome | ecosystem: Host-associated > Invertebrates > Cnidaria > Coral ... | reverse complement strand
TATACTATTATATACTATTATATACTATTATATACTATTATATACTATTATATACTATTATATACTATTATATACTATTATATACTATTATATACTATTATATACTATTATATACTATTATATGCTATTATATACTATTATATACTATTATATACTATTATATACTATTATATATATATTACTATATTGTATTACTATAATATATCATATTACGATATTGATACATATTAATACTGCCCCTGGGAGCTGCGACGAAGGTCCTGCAGGCTGCAGCTGGCCAAGTCCTGCCGAGTGACGAGTGTCCCCCAGCTGATCCAAAAATATAGTCCAAATATGTCCAAATGTTGGAAAACCCATCCTAAACAGGGGAAAATCATTGGAACATAATTGAAACAGATTGAAAATAAGTGAAAATAATTGGGATTATGGTCCTTTTTCCAAAAGTTTCCAGAACATAAATAAATATAATTGGAACAACAATCCTACGTTCCATCGATGTTGGAAATCTGAAGTTTAAGCCTTTACAACTCTGAAAATTCCAAGAAAGTCCAAACCAATTCTTGGTGGTTGCTTTGAGGAGAATTTTTGCGAAGATTCGATCATTGGAATCATGGAAATGATGTGAAACCACTGAGAACTGGTTGACCTGCCGATACTCGGCTCTGGGTTTCTCGAGAAGTTTCTCCCAAATTCTGTGGCTCACTGGTTTGCTGATTTTTTTAGGTGCAGGTATCGACTTGGATGACATCAAGATTTCATAGTTCTTTTTGGGTGCTCCAAGAATGGGCTTCAACCCAGCAATGGTATTCCCTCTCCCTGAAAAGCCTCCCTGAAGTCTACAGCCCTTTCGCTTTCCCGCTTCTCCATCACCAAGTGCCTGAGCAGAAATTCCCAGGCGAATCTGTAGATCTTCGATCCCTCTGTTGGCATCCTGGCAGCCACAACTTTTTCCTGCAACCATCTCCAAACATGTGTGAAATTGGGAAGAAATGAAGCCATCCTTCACTGAGTAGTTACTGGGGAGGAAATTGCATCATGGTTGAACCGCTACCCCTGTCAGATACTTTACTACACAAACATATCATAATCTTAAGCTGGGAAGAAGAATCCATCAAATATTCCTCTTTTCATCGCTCAAATCTTGAACCAACTCACCTGGATATTGTATGGCTCAAACTCAGTGACCCACCGAAAGTGAAGGGGTAAATGTCAAAAGATGCAAAAATACGTATCCTGTTTGGATCTTAAACCCCAGTTGAGACCATCATGTTCCCTTGTTTCTTTGGCTATATCTTGGTTGATGAATAAACACATGTAAAAGCCCTCTTTAGATATCTTTTGATGAAATTTGTTGATGATCCTAAAATGGCATTATCTCTTTTCGTTGAATATGTAAAATGGCTCATCCTTAAATACTTTTTTTGCGGGTTGAATGCCAAATTGTAATCCTCAAGTACCATTTTTGTTGTTGGTTAACTACCAATTTCTGATCCTCAAATACCAATTGATGTTGGCTAAATACGGCTAAATAGCACCTGTTAATGAAAAACATCAAGACTTTGTTGGTTCAATCCCCATTTTTGATGGTCAAATTGGTGGTTTGATGCCCCATCTCTCCGAGAAGCCTCCAGGGCCAAAGGTCTCGCTCCCACACGCAGCAAATCAGCAAGGCTGGCAGAGTGCCGTTCTCGTTGACCCACCTGAAAAACATCTATAACAATGAGCATCAGTAAGCAAAATTATCTATATATAATGAATACCAATCAATACTGGATAATGACGGCAAATATATGCAAATATAAACTACTGTATGAGAAAGACATTATTTAGCCAGGCGATTATCAAGATTCCCACCTAGGCTAAACGGCTAAATAATATCTACAGCCTCGGGTAATTTGTTGCAGTTTGCTATGGAAGCTATGGCCCTACACTAAATCAATGATTTACCTATTGCGTAGTACTGACTTTCCATAGCTACGTTAAATTACCAGAGGGAAGTGTGGTTGGACAACTCTTTAATAGGGAACATCGATACCCCTCCTTAGCTCCCTTCTAGTCACTGGATAGTAATACTTAGCTAGTGCAAGATATCATTGTCATTGGCAAGGTATCTCAACCATGTGCTGCAATATTTAGTTCATCACAGCCAGACATCTTGACTAATGTGGTGGTAAACCTCCAATTGGGGATGGCTATTTACCACCTATTTCTGGTGGAATTGGGAATGGTTTTCTATTGGCTATGCCACATTATCCACACCAGTCCATAGCTATCCTAAAATGTGAATTTAAATTTTGATGAGTTATGAGAAAACCAAGATAAGAAAGCAAGTATCCAAAAATTGGCTTTTGAGAGGGTTGAATGGTTTGAACGAATCTACATCAGCGATTTAGAACAACAGCCGGAGGATTGCTTGCAAGTTGATTGGGACCAAAGAAGATGATCTATCTGCACCTTCAAGTGACCTATTGAACACAGTCCTCATGTCGAATGTTCCACTGCCCGAATATCTTTGAATGGTACTGTTCTACATGACTCTTAGATATCCCAGGAAGTCGCAAATCCCTAGCAATTCCCCAACAACTCTTCCTTGACTTGACTCCCAGGCAAACCTCCAAATACCTGCTGCACAAGACAAATTCCTGGGCAAAGGCTGACAGGCCCTCCTCGCTGTGAAGTCTGGAAGATAGAAGCCTCAGCTGTGAACAGCTTTCAATCATGGAAAATGTAGATGGATGGATGTTCTTCCACCCAAGTATGTCTCAGTATGTTTCTGGCTCAATTTGGGGTACTATTGCCATTTTGGGGATCAAACCATCCAATTTTCGGGGCTCAATAAGTTTAAGTCACGGCCATGTAGACCCCCGAAAGTAGATCCTAATGGATCGCGAAGCTAGACTGGAGCGTTGACTGGCCTGACACAGAAAGCTTATGCTGAAAGTGTAAGACACCAGCAACCGTGGTATTCGCAAAGGACCCACGGATGCCTCTGCTTGTTGAAGTTTCTGAAACTCCAAGAGCAACTGCCGCTCATCACGCGAAGCTTTCAGAACCAATCCTCAGAGTCAGGTTGGAACGAACTTATGCTTGTAGCACTGATACTCTGACGAACCAAATCAACAAAGTCCCTTCAACTTCAACAGATCGTAGTCCAAACATGTCCAAAGCATCACAAGAAGGTTCACAGTCTTTAACATCCAAGTGTCTGTGCGGCTCAAAAGGTACAATCTCATCTCCTTCTCTCCCGCATAGCGGGTTGGAAGAGCTGCCAATGAGAAAAGTTCCAGCACCATGAGCCCCGCTGGCGGCCGCTCGCAAGGCACTCATATACCAGATGTCTATATCATCAGGCACCCTTGAAGTGAGATGATTCAGGATTTGCTTCACCAAAGGTTGGGTGGACGGATGGATGATCTTAGACTTCAGATCCTCTTCCAAGTTCCGCAAGGCGCTTTGGCCTCGAGGTTCCGTGGCCAAGTGCCGTTGCCACGGGCATTGCTGGGACATCACCGGCTTTCGTCGCTGCCAGTCCTCCTGTAACTTCTGGTTGGACTCCACCAGCCGCGCATCGGAGGGTGCAGTGAAGTCTTTGGTCACCAACTTGGTGTGGGCCAGAACCCAGACTTCTGCTGAAGGCTGCCAGGCTCGCATGGGGCCAATGGGGTGAGTGGGTTGATGTGTGCTGACTGGACCATCTGGCCAATGTTGTTTGGAAATATCAGAAGTATCATTGATTCGTATCTTTTCTTGACATTGACTTCTCTTAGGCTAAGACAAACTTGACAACTGAGCCAAGAAGAGATGCAGCATGTTGTTTGGATGTGCCCAGACTTCAACAGGTTTGCCCATACCTTGAGGTGGGCAAACGCAAGCAGTCTAGCCTTTTGGACTTCCCGGTGACAAGCCATAGCCAAGTTTCAAGAAAACCTCTTGGCCAGAATGAAACCTTGAGGTTCCTCTGTTCCTCACTGATTCATCAACATCAAATTCTGCATCCAAAGCCAAAGAATCTGCGTTTTTGTTCATCATGAATTCTGCCAGGAAGGAGTTTAGCTTCCATGGGGCGAGCTGCAGTCTTTGCAGCTTTGGAAAAGTCGCGCAGTTCTGACTCTGGCAACAAAGCAACGGCTTTGCAGCAAGTCGTTCTGGCAGAGACACGAGTGAGTCAGCCTCTGGGTGAGGCTCTGGTCATACAACATCGACTAAGATAGAGTTCTGGGTCATTATGGGCTGGGTCAAATCCTTAAGTACCCAAAGTTGGATTCCATTCCAAATGTCCAGTCTGTGGGTATCTCGAATTCTGGCCGCTTTAAGACTTACAATCCGTGACGCGTGACTGGTGTGATCTAGTTCCGCTTCAGAAATCTCCATCTGGGCAGTGATGCAGGACACACAACACCACTTCCCAAATGAGACGAGCAACAAGTGCCATGCCAATTATACCAGGTAGTTGTCATTCAAAAAAACCTACTGTAGAGTCTATTCCATCCATTCCTCAAATCTTGCAATGGAACTTAATGGAATGCAATGAGTACCTGTTCTGTTCTACAGTACCTGTTCATCAATCCCACAATCTGAAACCCGTACCGGTTTTGCCACTTGCCCAAACCGCAACTGTCTCAGCAGTCTTTGCACGACCAGAAAATCTGAGGAATCAAGCAAAAGATGTTCCACCGTTTCATCAAGACTCCCTTCAAAAAAGTCGTGAGTTGTTGATATTTGATAACTCATGGAGATCAGCCAACCAAAAAATTGCCACCAATTGCACCTTCGCCATCTTCCGGCTTCTTGCCATTGCCTGGTGGAATTCCCAAAAAGGGAAGACGTATCCGAAGTGGCCATGCAAAACATTTGTAAAACGCATCTGAATCACATGTGAACTGCACACCAAATGCAAATACATTGCGGATCAAACATACACATTTAATCACATTTATGTGTGTGTGAAACATATGTGCAGCGTGTGTGAAAACCTATGTCAACTGTATGTGAAACATATTCGAGACATATGTGAAACATACAGTATGTGAAGCATTAAACTGTTTTGCGACGAAATTGCGTTCACAGCAGTGTGCATGTTTGCGAGCTCATGTCAGTTTTAGTGCCAGGAGGAAGATCAGATCTTATTTCATGCACTGTAAGTCACTTCTGGATTTTGCATAAAGAAACACATAAACAGAAACAGACAAAAAATAACGCAAACACATTTCCTCATGTTAATGTTTGTACTTGTGGATGTGTTTGCAAATTTGCATCATTTCGTCGGGAGAAAATATGTTGGACCTTACATTGAATAGATAGATTATAGATAGGTTAGATGGCAAATGCAACCGATAAACGCAATTTCATGCAATGTCCAGATATGTGAGGAATATGCGTTCTGTTTGCGTATTTGATGCCGTTTGTGTATGCAAATGCGCGGGCCAGTCCAAAACGGGCTCTATTGTGGAAGCCTTTCAAACTCTGCTAAGCCATATCCCCAAGTTTCCAAGTGACACAGCATGATTGCAAGGTGTGGCAATGAGGAGCAGGCGTCTCTTTGGCAGCCCAAACTTGAACTTAGAGCCTGAAAAGGCATCGTGCAGATCAGGCTTCTCGTATGGCACACATCGCACTTCATGTCAGGTCTGTCTCTAGCCACAACCATCTACCACCATCCACTTAGAGTAACATCCACAGACCCAGCCGCTCCTGTGGGCTCAGGAATGCTCAAGCAAACCGCTGTGGGCATTCCTACCTGCGCAAAAAACAAAGATTCCAGTCCATCAAGGATGCAAGGACAAACACTTTAACTTTGCATTGGCTGGTTCAAGCCAGCATCAAACGTGCCTCATTCTGAATGGAGTGATAGAGTGATCACCCCGAAAGTGTCACCTGGTTTTGTGACCACCTTGTGGTTGTGGTCTTGCCGGCACCGAGCCTGTACCATCCTCTCCCACAGCCACTGTGTCTCCTCCAAGTCACGGATCTTGAGGACGCAAAAAAGGAAAGGGTCAAGTTGTTGAGGTCCTTTTGTGTATGATTCAACCATTAAACATCATTAAACCATATGAAAATATATTAAACCATCCCATTTTAAGGTATCCTATCATTTTAGGCCATCAGTAAAATGGGATTGCTGTTTGCCATCGCAGGAGAAAAGCGGACTCTGCCGGAAAAGTTGAAACGAGGCTGCGCTCTCGTTGATGGTCTCACCCCATCCTTCAAATATCAAGTAATTCTGATTACTATTCCAGGTAGGATGAAAAATATGGAAAACACCCTCGGGTAATCAAACGTAGCAATGGACAATTCACCATTTATAGACTATAGATGATTTCCCCGTTAAACCCTCCATTTATATTTGGGATTTCCCATGGCCACATCGCTACCAACCTACGACCAGCTTGGTTTGCAAGCCTCAAAGAACCAACTGTTGATCACTGGCGGCAGCCGAGCGTATCTGTCGAGCAAATCGGCCTGTCACTGCCAAGCCCTGGAACCCAGGAAGTGGATGGAATTCCAGTGCACATCACCGTAAAGCTAGGATGACCCATTGAAAGCCAGAGCAAATCTAAATATACATCATTGATAGTTGGTTGTATATTCCACGACATCATACGATATCCCCATTAATATTCTGGTAGGTGGTTTCAACCCCTCTGAAAAAAAAAATCAGTCAGTTGGGAGGATTATTCCCAATATATGGAAAAATAAAAAATGTTCCAAACCACCAACCAGATATTCCATTAAATGCCAATTTTTCATAGTTAAATCAGTTATATAAATCCATCTTTTGACGGCACTAGTATCATCTCCACATCCCTAAGATTCCCTAAGCTTGGGACGCACTATGACCCTCTGCCAGCCCTGCCAGCCATCAGATCCAGGGCCTGTGTGAGCCATTGCAACTTCCGCAGGCAAATGCAGCAGAGTGAGAAAGGGACATGAGCGATGGCCTCGTGACGGCAACGCGATTCATTGAGGGTATGTTTTTTTTTTGAGTTTAATGGGGAAAGAATGGGGAAAGAATGGAGATGAATGTGAATGATTAATGGAGATTCATAATATTCAGAGAGATTTCTTTAGTGATGGCCAAGAAACATCATGAAACATCCAGGGTTTTTCGGAGCTTTGCAAACACTTCGTGCTACTTTTCGTTGGTCCGGTGAACAACCTGTGCATCCCATGTTCCTAAGCTCTCCGCTAAACGTCCATTGTCCGTTGCAAACATTGCAGATTTCCCTCTTGTAATCCAACATGGCAATGGAAAACCCAACATGTGTGGACTGTGTGGATGATGTGTAGATGATTTGTATTGACTCATTCCGTTGCCATGTTGGATTGCCAAGGGTCCTCCAAGTCCTCCAGTTGCTTTTCCATGCTTTTCCAGCATCGCAGGGACTTCCAATTCCGTGAGACATTCTGCGCGACCGCAGGTCGGCAGGATCGAAGGAACACACGTGGCGACAAAGCGTAGCTTCCGCGGATACGCCGCAGTTACGCAGCACCACATGTGCGAACTGCATCAGAAAGAGCTCCAGACATAAAACCAAGTGATGAGACAATGTTAAATCCAGCAGTGACGCACAGATTCACCGCTGGGCTCTCAGGATCTTCTGGGCATTCGGTGGCCAGGATTCCCATGAAGCCTGCAATGGTGGTCAGCGCAGCAATGGTTGCAGAGATATCCAAGCTGCATCCCATCTTAAGTCCTTGGGCTTGTGCGCTATCACCTATGGCCACAGGGCATTCCAGGGTTCCAGCGGTGATAAAAACACCAACGGCAGCGGCAAATCCCACAACACCTGCCGCGTCAAAGCCACATTTCACCAGTTTATCAGTGCGTCCCTGATTCTTTCGCTTTTCGCGCCTTCGCTTGAAAAAGGCTCTGTTGTTCAAAATTGTCTTCGCAATTGGTCCCAAGGCCGGCAATCTTTTGATCAAAACTTCTTTCACATCATCCACTTTGGCCGCCAGAAGGGGATTGCGCTCCCGGTCACGAATGCCAAGGCGCCTAGAGAGTCCACGCACAATATCAAGGGCTTCTGCATCTATATCAAAGTCAAAGCCCTTGGATCTTCTAGGATACGGTGGACACACAGCCTGGGCTGTCGCTTGCCCCGCAGTCAAATAAGAAATGCCTGCACTGACGAGAGACACGTCGCCAGCACAACTTGCTCCTGGATTTGGACTGAGTTGAATAGCTGTGGCACAGTCGCTTACTGCGCGCGCCAGAAAGCCAGCAATGAAAAGAACGATGGAAACAGCAGTTTCAATACCGATGCGGCATCCTTGATCAAGCAAATCTCGCACCAAAAATTTTTCGCGAGGGGAAATAAGGGCATCAACATTTGGAAGAAGGTCTTTGAAAATGCTGATCTTGAAGACCGTCCTTGTCTTGTCTGCAGTCTTGCAGCCTTTGTTAGCACCATTGATAATGTTGCCAAGAATGCCTATGAAGGAAGCAACCAAGTATGTATCCACAGTGCAGGATGCAATTGGCAAAGCCAGGGGGTTTTGTGTCATGTCCTGTAACTGCCTTTTCACATTCCGAACGGTGGAAATCATGCTGGAGTTCACGGAGCCATGTTGGAAGGTGCTTTGACCATCCTCCACTCCATCAAGGAACAAATCCAAGAACTCCATCACACCCATATCTTTTGCCACTTCAAGTGGTGGCTTCCATGGTTTCTGCACTGGCTCAACTGGACTCGGGTCAATCGGACTGGTCGTCCAAAGGCTCAAGGACAAGAGGAGCAAGCACACGCCAGCCCCACCAAGACCAGCTGCATATTTCCAGCGGGATGTCTTGCCCAGTTCCTTGTGAACCAGCTCCACCTCTTCGATTTCAACTTGCAAATAGTTTGACATTCAGTCTCGAGATGTCTAGAGTACCTAAAACATGCAAATGATCTGAGCCATTCTGAGCCCAAAGCACATGCAACGGCTATGCAATTCCTGAACGTTTGTACACGGTAGAGTGGTTTGCACAGCACTGCCAAGCTACAAGGTGAACATTACAAAGTCTGTCCGCTCAAAGTCTGAGACTGCTGAGACTGTAGCGACATGTATCGTCAATGGCAAACAATGGCGAGGGTTCAAGATCCTTCAAGATCCTATGCACTTCAATTTCCCTTCAGCAAGCTCTGCCACCCCGCCTCTGGCAGGACTTGTCCATCTGTCTCGGGGAGAGGATTCATGAGGCAATGCCTGAAAAAATGGCTGGGAAACTCTTTTTCACGAACTCTTATCTTTTGCCAACTGGGCAGTCAGTGCTTGACCTCAGAGGATATTGAGTGGCCGGGATTTCTGAACCGAAACATGCCTGGTTCCAGACATGGCCCGTCTCGTGGCATACAATCTGCCAGGGCTGGGGTCCCCGACAGCAAATGGCACTCTTTGGCCCCACAGAGTTTCAAGCTCTCTCGGCACAATAGCTTCGCCTGTTGATCCGCATACCCAAAGTAGAACCGCCACTCTGCTTTGTTCATACAAAGGGAAGGAACCTCCGGCCAACATGCAAATGAAACATGATGAAACATGATGAAATCTAGGCAGTTGCCCAATTCTCAACGCAGCTTGGGCACGAAGATCTTGGAGAGTTCCAGCCGTCGACTTCGTACCGACTTGGTAGGCACAAGCGTTTGTGGCGACAGGTGTGTTGAATCAAAGGCGCTGGGATGGAACACGTGGTCCGTTCTCTTGGAATATCAAAGTCATTTCTCAGCCTTTGCAATGATGTTTAGATCTAAATGATCTAATTTAGATCCCACTCTCTGTGATTCATCGTCATACAGTCATACACAACTGATGCATGTGGCATTTGGGTCTGGATGCGATCCGCTGTTCGCCAAAAGAACCAGGGCCACAACCGGTGTTTGAGGAAAACCCGCACCAAGTCCTGAAAGCATTGCATACAGCTGTGAAACGCGCATGGACAGTGCTTTCCCAATCTTCTTGGGATATTCTAACCATTTCTAACATATTCAAACCCTATGTACATGAAAGCCTGAGATTCTGAATTTGTGAAGATATTCTTTGATTTCAAAATCCATGGGTTTTCCTACCAAAATGCACCGTCAAATGCCAGATTTAAGGGGGTTCCGACGATTTCCTGCATTGGGACACACCACTGAGGTTTCGGAACCTAACTCTCGAGAGTCTCCATCGATGTCCACGACACTGCTACGATGAGCTTCCTGCCAGAAGAATATCCGTCTTTGATGCATTTGAAAAGGCAATGGAATACAACATAATACAACTAAAGGCATTGAAATCAAAGCGGAATGCTGGGCCCAAACTGTTTGCCATGGCGGTTCATGTTCAGATGTTGCGGAGTAGTTTGCCCCCATTCTGAGGTCCTCATGTTGATGAAAATACCTGGCAGCAACTCAGAAACAAAGCGCTCATTGGTCTGTGTCTATGTTTCGAAAACGTCCACTCTCGATCAAGGGTTTAAACTTTACTAAGTATTACTAAGCCACTATTTAAGATACTCATACTCTATAAGATACTCTATAAGATACTATGACCCCAGATTTGGACCTTTCATTTTCATATCTTAGCTGCTCCAAAATGATTTCAACCCACCTGGCGCTGGAGAAGAGTCCAAGTCGATCTCCCGGGTCCATCCTGGAACCGGCTTGGGAAACTAAGAACATCAATGGCTGGTCAGTGGTTTCAACATGTTTCAACCCATCCCAGGATATGCTTGTTGTTAAGGATCATCGTTCCAATTCTGCTTGAGAATATATTTGAAACCGCAGACCAGATTTGGTTTAGCTCGATCATCTGGAATTTCAAGCAGTTTGGATGTGTTCAAATGTGTTGCTTCAGGCAGTTGGGATGATCACTTCCACGATTTCGAAGATTCGTTTGACACCACTCAGATCACTCCCAACCCTGTGCAAAGCGATTTAACATCTTAAAATCTGCAAGCTATCCAAGAGTGCACCAACCCATTGGCCCTAGCAAATGTCATGCCAGTGACGAAGTCGTACTGCTCCGGGGGGTACAAATCCACCGGAGTCACTGCCAAAGTACAAGCCCTTGGCATCAGAAACGGTCAGCACCATGGTATACCCAGCCGATTCCTGCGATTGTGCACCAGTCATCAAACAAGTTGCACCACCACTATGGTATACACTGGCGGCAAATAAATCACTAAAAACATCTGCATTCATATACGTGCGGTCTAGAGTCTATGGGGTATGGCCATCCACCCCATAATTGGAATCCAAACATAATGAGTATATACAGGTATACAAATCCCTATTAATGGATTGATGACCCTCCAATATGGGCAGTTTACCCAAGTTTTTACCAGGGCATATACTCTAATGACTCATTCAGATGTATATGTATATGTATATGTATATGTATATGTATATGTATATGTATATGTATATGTATATGTATATGTATATGTATATATATGTATGTATATACTGTATACTGTATACTGTATACTGTATACTGTATACTGTATACTGTATACTGTATACTGTATACTGTATACTGTATACTGTATACTGTATACTGTATACTGTATACTGTATACTGTATACTGTGTACTGTATAATAGTGT
>Ga0126342_10019363_pt1 | contig 11569 bp, 10 predicted proteins | sample Cyp1metagenome_FD_92528 | JGI IMG/M metagenome (GOLD analysis project Ga0126342, IMG submission 92528) | Coral microbial communities from Lord Howe Island, Old Settlement Bay, Australia - Cyphastrea 1 metagenome | ecosystem: Host-associated > Invertebrates > Cnidaria > Coral ... | reverse complement strand
TATTAATTTTTGGTGCCACCTTGCAATCCGGGGGGGGCGCAACTGGCGGGGGCAGACAGGATTTTCATGATATCATGATCCCAGCTATAGATTCCCAAAAATTATTATAGGAAGGTTGACCCCCCCCCTATTAAAAAAAAAAAAGAAAATTAGGGGGGTAATTACTATTAGGCAGCCAACATTAGTTGAAAATTCCTCCTCAAAAGAAGGGCGTTTACCAAGCTACCGACGCCGGTCAGCACTTTTGGGGCCGTTTCCTCAACTACCCATAGCTTAACGAACCCGCGAAGCAGTCGTGATCGGTCTGCCTGCTGACCACGCAGCTGCCGAAAGGACAAGGCACACTCCTGGACAGGAAAACGTGGTTTGTGTCAATAAACATGGGAATCCGTGATATAGATGGGTAACACCAATTAATAACGATTAACCAATATAATATACATATATACCCGTTGATGATAGCGTCTGTTGGTTTCTGAACTATATATGTAACGGAAACTCTTTGAGCTTTTATGAGCTATTGATATATCATCTACAGTTAAAGAGGCGAAAGCAAACCAAAATATGACTGCGCTTGAAGGCTTCATGTTGAGTCACTGGGATGCTAAAGTATGCTATAGTAATATTACTCTTTCTTAGAAAAACACCGCACATGTGTTTCTGCATGCCTTGCCGGATATACATTTCTGTGTTTCGATAAAGTCACGGTTGTTGTTGATGCTGCTGCTGGTGGTGGTCAAGAAACTATTGTGGTGTTTTTTCTTCGTTGTTCGTGTTAACAATGTATACTTACAATTTCTTCTTGGATACAGTCGGCTAATTTGTCAGATCTTGAACAACGATTGCGCTGGTCAAATTGGTTCAATGACAATTCTCTTACAGTACTCGTAAATTCCGCTTGATCAAATCCCAGGAAGCCATTTTAACCGATTTTTAAATGTTTGAATGTGTTTTACTTAAATTCCACACTTAAAAAAGGTTTCCCTAGTGAAATCGGAGCTATTTTCCCGCTTCGGCACCTGGTCTCCAGCATCGCAGGCTTCTTCCAATGGCACTGTCAGGTCGTCCGACACGGCGAGATAAACCTGGCTATGTAAATGGGAAACATGGGAAACATATCGAGCTAAATGCATAATATAGAACTTACCAATTGAACTTACCAATCGAACAGAATTAAAGAGCCATGACGGGCGGCTGGGAAATCCCCAGACTAAATGGGCCTCGACTTTAAACCATGTATTTTCCAGCAAGCCACATTTGAATACCAAAAGGTAAGAGGGTTTAAATGGTGATAAATCGCCAACTGCAGTTACTGGGCGTTTACCTCTATTAAAATGACAAATTTCTGGTCTCTATATGCAACGTTGGGCATGATGCCAACCATTTTATCCACATATAATGGGGATGCAATGGGGAAATGGGGGTTGACTGGTTGACCAATGGGATTTAACCCATGTATAGAACCAGCAAGAACCTTTGATTTAACTAAGAGTTTATTGACATGATGGTTGCTAAGGTAACTGCCCCCCCAAAAAAACTTATACTTATATTGATTAATTATTGTAAGTCAGTAAAGCACCTGCAGCCATGTTTTGCCCAAAAATAGAAACACATGCTGAACTCGCCCTTCGCCCAAACAATGGCATGTAATAATATAACCATGATAATCATGATATAGATGCTAACATCCAACCGGAATCCAACCAATGAGAATCAACCAGAAAAAACGTGTGAGCGAGTTGCAACAAAAGTGAAGGCGTATATGAACATACGTATTTCTGTTTGCCTTCTTCTACTGCTTCAATTTGCTTTTTGAAATTGTAACCCAACATGGGTATCCGGCACAGTCCCACATCATCCACGCTATCATCATACACTAAAATCACTAAAAGGGCTGAACAAAATGGCTGCAACTGGGTGTTGTCTCGAAAATTGTGAACCCCCCATATCCCAGGCTTCATCATGTCTCACAGCAATAAAAAATATATATCAATACTACGGCGATTTCAAGGCATCCCTCACTTGAGACAACCCTGAAAAATGCTGTGGAAGTGCTGCCCCGAAGAACGGCACAAGAGTTTCAACCAGGCTGCTGAAGCCACGGTGCAAATCAGTCGCATCATGGCACTCAACACGAAAAACGCTGATAGAAAAGGTGGGTCAAAATAGCTTGAGCATAAAGGAACTCAAGCGTTGCGTGCGTGTTTGATCAGGGACTCGCAATCAAAGCCTGATCTCAAGGGGGATGTGGCCAGTCGAGTGTGGATACATATGGCCCATTGACCTTTAACTCTGGACATCAAACTAGCACTAAAAAATTGCAAACTCAAACTAGTCCCAGACCCTGGAAAGAAGAACGCACACTTTTTGGCGATATGCCGCAATATCACAGCCACCACAGGGGTGGTGCTCTATCTGAGATGAGACATGTGTCAAATCGAGCGGATAAAGGAGCTCAGAATCATGGCAGAAATCGCCTGAGCCAGGGATGCACCTGTGGTATTGTCATCATGGATTTCCAAGGGTCCAAGAGATACCCTCCACTAAGTGATGGATCAGCCACCATTCGGGCTTGCTTCGGGAGGTAACTGTTCTGGGGAAGGGATCCTTATAGGTTTTCCTGATTTGAGGCCCCTGGCATCAAAGCATCTTTATAGTTGGAAGGCAATCGCTGGGAAAACAGCCAGCAATAAACCTTTTGGTAGTTGGAAGGTACTTCATAGTTGTGACTCCTGCGCCATTAATCAGCTTGGGTCACGTCTTGCGTGGCTCCCGGCAGGCATTGGATAAATGTCTAGGGGATACACTAACCACTCTTGACCCACAAAAAAAAACGTGTTGGTTGGCACTTTCGCTCTTAGAACGGTGGCCCATGACCATCTCAAACACCCACAGGTCAGTCCAGACTCAGGATCGTGAGAATCAACTACAGTATATTTAGATGCTTTTTTCTACTGTACATCATCAAATCATGAGATATCACGAGATACCCTGCAAAAAGCATATGTTTCTACCCCAAGTTGGGGGCAATTGGATCCCTCTTCCTGTCGTCGTGTTCCCCGGGGGTTCCGTGGTTTACCATTTTTTGAGTTGATGGGACCGAAACCTTGGATGAAAGATGATGCAATGCAATCTAACCAAGTCTTGATAAATAGAACACTTAAAAAACAACAACATGTACTAGTGGTTCTGACACTGGCGCTATGGGGCCAAAGATTCATACAACAACCTGCATTAGGTCATTGAGCGTTCTTTCTCCTAACGTTTCCTGCGGTGATGTGAATGTGCTACACGTTGTGAGTTCCTGAAGCTGTTGCTAATTCAATTCCATTTTTGTCTTGGCGACATCCAGCGCCTCCATGTTTAATTGTTCAAGTCGTTCCTTCTACATTAGCATTTGGATACCTGTGATTTGATGAAATGAAATCACCAGTAAGCAACTCATTAATCATTACTTGCTATATTGCAAAATCAGTCGAATCAGTTAAATCTCTTAGACCAAATACCCTTCAGTAATTGAACCTAGCCATGGAAAATTGCCCATGTGTAGATGAATTTGCCTATCAAACGGGCCATTTTCCATGGCTCTCGCCAATATGTGTCATCCAACAAATCCCTTAAATGTCCTTATAAGTCACTTTGAATCACCTTAAAATTCGCACCGAGTTTCTTCTCACGCAAATGGCGGTGGTTCGTCCTCGTCCTCAGCTCCTTCGGCCCCTTCGGGTTCCTCTGCATCTTTTGGCAGGTCGTGGGCGGTGTCAGCCAGGCCATCGGGAAAGAGGTCGTCCAGGCTATCGTCATTGGCGACTTCCTGGACATTTTCGCTGGTGGATGGGATGATGATGGGATGAAACTTGAAACCCATGAATTTCTAGGGGTTTTCAGCATTTGTGGTGATTCAACGTGGTGCGATAAGTGATAGAATGGGAAGCATCAACTTTGGATTTGTTTGGGATGAAAATTGGAAGATCATGGGAAAAATGAAAAGGTTGATGATGCTTTCTGGGTTCAACCATCAACAACCAAGAACCAGGAAAAAATGCTTGCATGGGCCATCAAGTATTGTTTGACTATTGTTTGTTTGGGATGCAATCATGAACACCCAAAGGGGTTGTTTGATAAATTAATTCCCATCATCAACTTGCAGATTGTGTAATTCGTTCTCCCGCTATGGGCCATGATTTGGCCAACTTGCGATCGCAATACCCAAACATACTCGGTAGCAGTTAGCGAACTCCATCGCCTAAGGTTATTTATGAAGCAAAACCAGGCCGCTGGTCGTTTATGGAATCTGTATTTAAGAAAATAAAATGAAAAACATATCCTTTCTGAACAAATCATTGCCGAAACTAAGAAGCAAAGAGATGGACATTCACTTGGAGTTAGTCAACGGAGATAGTAACTGGACAACACACCCGCATCCAAAAATTGGCATGAGTTAAAACATCTGCTATGAACCCAGTTACTTGCCACTGATCCCCGTACCTGTTGTTTAAGCGAAAAATGACAGGACACATGACATTCCAAGAGTAGATGGTAAACAACCAAAGGTTCAACCGTGGATTTTCCTTGAACCAAAACATTGATCATCAGTTTAGTGATTAAATCATACCTTCTTTTGAAAAGTTAAACCACAAGTCTTGAACCATTTTGATTCTTAAATCACACATTTTCCCACTCGAGTTGGTTCATTTGGGGACGACCAAATAGAATCAAGCCACATCAAATCACCATGTTTGCTCCTAGCATTTTTTCTGGTTAAATCACGATCGGTGCAAACATCACTCATTGATCGCATCCCCCGTTCATTAAAAAAACAACCCCCAAGAAACCATAGATGAAACCACATATGGGGACCCATTTACAGTGGTTCGGGTGTGTTTAGTATGAGGGGGATGGGTTTGATCCATATAAATCTGGTGAGCAAATCATTTTCAATGGTTTCCCCAAGAGAAATAACGCATATTCCCCATAGATTCCATAGCTTACTAATTTCTAGTGGATTTCCATCTGGAAAATAAAGACTCACCGACCAAACAAACCCAGATGAACCATTAACAATATCCCTATCCCATCTTATGAAGTACTACATGCTAGGTCTCCCTACAATGTTAGGCTTAGCTCATCAGTTCATCATAACTAACTATTCCACAGCTCCGCAACCAAGGGTATGGTGTTCATTGGTTCATAATTCTCTCATATTCCCACAGGCTAGTTGTCTATAGTTATATCTATCATAAACCATAGAAAATCATAGAAATCAGCCACTTTTCTATCACAACTGATTGCTATCGACTGGGGGCCCATGATCTTCCCATGATCTTCCCCATGTTTTCCGCTCCTCTTCGGCTTCCTGTGTGGCCGTGTGGTTCTCCGCTGTGAGTCGCTGGTCGCTGATGGGCTCATACTCCACGCCGGGCTTATACCTTGGCGAACCCCGTGGCCGCGTGGCTCCATGGAAGCCACTGGGGATATGATGGGAGATCATTGAAAATCACGTATAATATTATATCTCATCACAAAAATATAACTTGTATGCATAATTAAATCTATATAAGTGCATTTACTATAGCTACTATTTCAAACATTTTGTTGTAATAAATATATATATATATACATACATAATTATATATAATTATCTATCTATCTATCTATCTATCTACAGCTTTGTTTAATATACCTAGAGCCTCCAAATACCAAAAAAGTCGCAAAAGCATTAAAAACATTCAGGGTACTTGGAGGGTCTAGGTATTCAGTTGTGGATCCAAATGCTACCTCAAAAGGTACGGCTGGATCCATATGGATAAGCATCAGGGGATCATGGCGATACATGTTGATCCACCTGGGCTGTTGGAGATAGGCTTCTGCTGGACAACTAAAACAAGATGCAGCCGACGAACCCGAATGCAGTCACGTAGAACACTTTTGTGAAACAAGTTCTTTGAACAGTCTATATACATGTTTCCCCTGTTACCGTACCAGTGCACTGTGGACTGTGGAATGCGGAAGAGGGTGGAGAGCAAGTGTGGAGTGTAGAGTGTAAAGTGTAGAGTTTTGAGTGTAAAGTGTGGAGTGTAGAGTGTAAAGTGCGGAGTGACGAGTGTAAAGTGTAGAGTGTAGAGTGCAAAGTGTAGGGTGTAAAGTGTAAAGTGTGGAGTGTAAAGTGTAAAATGTAAAGTGCGGAGTGTGGAGTGTAGAAAGTGGAGTGTGGAGTTTAAAGTGCGGAGTGTACAGTGTAGCATGTGGAGTGCTAAGTGTCAAGTCGAAAGTGTGTCGTAGAGTGTGGAGTGCAAAGTGTCAACTGCAAAGCCCGGAGTTTAAAGTGTGAAGTGTAGAGTGTACGGTGTAAAGTGTGGAGTGTAAACTGTGGAGTGTAAAGTGTAGAGTGTGGAGTGTAAAGTGTAGAGTGTAAAGTGTAGAGTGTAAAGTGTTGAGTCTAGAGTCTGAGTGTGGAGTGTGGAGTGTAAAGTGTTGAGTGTGGAGTCCACAGTGTAGAGTGTGGAGTGTGGAATGTAAAGTGCAGGGTGGAGTGTGAAGTGTGGAGTGTAGAGTGCGGAGCGTGGAGTGTAGAGCACGCAATGCGACACGTCTGAAGTGCTGCGCCTGCCATGCAAAATGACGGTGGAGGTCTTCAAAGTGCTGCACCTGCCACGAAAACTGCAACTCATCTTGTGAAAACGACGCGAAAGTAGTATTGCGCCTGCCACACAACACGGCTTTCGACTTTCGACATGTTATCAAACTAGGTTTGAATGTCATCAAGTGCCGTGCCTGCCACGCAAAACGACATGAGGACCTGCTTGGAAACCTTCGAAAAGGAGAGGTTTCCCCATAGACACGGCAAGGCCACAGGAAAACCAGAGACTCGAGACGAGACACGTGGGAGCATCAAAACGAGCTTTTCGTGCGAGACATCGTTCAATTTTCACACTTTGTAGCTTCAAAATCGATGTTTTCCTACGAGTTTTCTTATGAACCTCCAAATTTGCCTCAAAATCAATATTTCGTGCGAAGCTTCCGTCAATTTTCATCACATCTCACAAAATGCCACACCTGCCACGGAATTTACCACTTGACGCAGCCCTGACAATGCGATTCGCAAAAAACACGCAGCGCAACACGTCTAAAGTGCTGCGCCTGCCACCCAAAATGACGATGGACACGTCCAAAGTGCTGCCCCTGTCACGAAAAGTACAACGCATCTTCTGAAAACGTCGAAAAAAAGTATTGCGCCTGCCACACAAAACGATTGTCCACACGTTACGACACACGTCTGAATGTCACGAAGTGCCACACCTGCCACGCGAAACGAAGCAACGCGGCGTTTCAAACCTCCAAAAAATACACCCTTTTGCAGAACTTACGGCCCTCACGCGGACGGCTGCGGACGGTTGCACAACGTCGACGAGCGATCACACCCTCAACCCCCAGACCCCCAGAGTGAAACGGGAACCCTTCCACGCATTCGGGAAAAAGTTTGTGGATGTATGGTGGGTTTAAGCACCAAAACAACGCAAATCTGGCCATCTAATGGACTGCCGGGGGTCATGGGTTGGTGAGTTGTGCCGGCAGCTGTTTCTGTCCACCGGGGTAACTGGGTAACCATCAGCCACAGTGGTTTATTTCATGCACGGTTTATTTCAAGGATCCGAAAACAACATGAATTAGGGATAATTAGGGCTACCCCCATAGGAAACCTGTCAATGTTGTAACCAGGGTATAGCTACAAAGAGTGCACCTCGCTGCGCTCCCACGAAATCGAAGTTGAACAAAAAAATCTTAGGGGACCCTTCCTGTAAAAACAGTTTCTCCTTTTATTTTTTATGATGAATGATGAATATAATATTATATATATGATGAATTCTGATGTTTGATGCACCATGTCACTAACGTCTACATGTCACAATTTCTCCGGATCGCCCAAAGATGATCTTTCCACTACACATCGCCCAATGATTGACGCTGAAACACTTGGTGCCATCGTAGTACGTGATGTTGCCCGGGAGGCACCAAGCGCCTTTGCCAAGATTCATCCGCATGCTTTGATCGAGAATCTTAAGTATGGTTGATACAACAGTACTCGCCTTGTTTTTCAAAATTATTGTTGGTTTCAACGTGTCGAAATTATTCCTGCAAATTTTGTTGGTTGAGCCATGTTAATCGACATTTATTTGGTAGTTAATTTCTCTAATCTATGGTTAGATTCTGACCGAAGAGATGCCATAGAATGCCAAGAAGTTTATACCCAGCCGTTGTGCTGCAGCCAGAAAAGTTGCCAATTGCCTTCAAGTTCGGTAACATGCCGTGTGGGAAGTTCATCAGTCCAACAGATTTTCTTCATCAGCACCCGTGATGCCCTAAAAGGTGTCCTGCCAGTGCATGTGCTAAGCGAGAGCCTCCTTTGTGCCAATTTCCTGTCGGTACCTCGCATCATTGTGTGGAATGCCTTGCCTGTGATTTTCATGTGTATCCGGTATCCGTTACCAGATTTCCAAGCTGTCCGCTTCAGCGACGTTTGGCCGGGCCTTCGCAAGACAATAAGAATAGCAGCGGTATGATCATTGAATATCATTGAATTATTTCGCAAAATGAGTGCCCACCTTCTTTCCATCAGATGGGGCGGAATCTTGTAAGCTGTAAGCTGCAATGATTTCTGGTGACTTCAGGAGTCTCTTCGCGTCTTTTTTTATGTGATGGCAATAGGTGAAGCCGACTTGGTCAAGACGGTCTTCATCATATACTATACTATACTATACTATACTCTACTCTACTCTACTCTACTCTACTCTACTCTACTCTACTCTACTCTACTCCTCCTCCTCCTCCTCCAATCTACTCCACCAGGAATTCCTGTCGGCGCCGACGGGCACCTTTGCAATTGGTGCAGTGCTTTTCGTTGAGGGCGCAGAAATCCCAACGCTCCGCAATGCCTCGGCCAGGGGCCGGGAAGGGGCAGTAAATTGGTATCGGCAAGATGGAACTCATAAGGTGTGGCTGGTGTGGCCCACAGTTTTTTAAGTTGGTTTAGAAACGCAATTAACTATATATAGTTACAGTATGTGTAAATAAATATCTATATCTATCTATCTATATATATATATATCACACAAATCCGAAGGTCAATCAAGTGATGAACCAAGTTGGCCATTTAGGGGCCCCTACGTTGTAAGACCAAACTCAAAATTATTTGTTTTGTTTGGCCTTCCCCAACACTAGGATCACCAGCGACAGTTTGCAATGAGGAGCTCTACAATTTCAACCCTTCACTGACTTCGCCTGGTTCAAACCTGAACAAGTCAACTGCATCCAATGATATAACGATAGCAATAGCTTCATTTCAAACTCCTTTGAATATAATGTCGGTAAAACGATAATAAACCACCCATGTGGGAATGGTTTATAGAACCCATTTTTTATGATTTGGGGGATTGTTTATGGCATTGTTTTACCCACATTATCCAATTTCATAAATAATCCCCAGTCATGCATGGCCAAGCTGCCAGTCATGGGCTCGGCAGATTTGCATGGATCCTCTGGGTCCTTAAAAGCCTTCACCTTGGAATCGGGGCGAATCCGCAGCGTTGGGGTGCACAGTTGTGGGACTTACGTTGAGTTTTTGGCTAATGGGAGGCATTTTTTTAAAACATAATTATAAAATATATACATATATATATATATACACATACACATTTCATTATTTACAAAACTATTGAGAATACATTGAAAACACAACAACAACTGTAATGAAACAACACAATTGCTTTGGTTGCAAATGCATAAACCCACACACTTGGATACACCCCGAAGGGAGAAGATGAAATGAGATTATATAAATGAGATGAAATGAGATGAAACGAGATGAAACGAGATGAAATGAAATCATGTCATGTTATGTTACCATGTCATGTCGGCAAGGGTCGTTTATGGCTTAGCCGCCTGGCCATATCCGAAATCAGAAATTTGCAGCTACGTTTTCACCCCCATGCTGTCCGGTCTTCGTTGGCCAGGACAGACAGTCATGGGTTCCTGGCCCCCTGCTGATACCCTTTGACTCAGGGCTTTGCACACACAGGAAGCCGCTGGGGCACGATTTTGCGAACAAAAAAGAATGTCCTCAATGTGGTTGTTTAAGGACTCAACATTATCTTTTGCTTGTTGCTGCGGGTAGCTGTGTTGTGCTGCCATGCAAATGCGGCTGTATGCTGCTGAAAGTTTGTACTGTTTCGATGCTGCTGCTGATACCCCCTTTGATTCAAGGCTTTCCGCAAACAGTAAGTCGTTGGGGCACGATTTTGTGAACGAGACAGACTGTCCACATTTTCATGGCAAAACCACCCTTCATTATTGCTGGTCTCATGTCAAATGGGCCAAACACAAGGGTGAAAGCAGAACAAGGTACAACATACAACTTGACTACTATGTTGAACCATGTATGTCTTTGTCTATCTCTTCCCCCCTGTGGTGGGGGGATGTGGTGGTGGATGGGGGGAAGAAGTGTATGTACGTTTGCCTGGGTGTCTGCAAGTAGGTGTAGATATAAATATCCACCCCTCCCCCAAATGTGTATGTATGTATGGTATAGTATCGTATAGTAAGGTATGGAATGGAATGGACTGGAATGTATGTATGTTGGTATGGTATGGTATCGTATGGTATGATATGATATGGAATGGAATGTGTGTCTGTCTGTCTGTATGTATGTATGTATGTATGGAATGTAATGGAATGTAATGTAATGTAACGCAAAAGTAAATAAACATGTGAATGTACATGTAGATTGTGAATGTACATGTTAATGTAATGTGGCGTAGTGTATGTATGCACGTATGCATGGATGGATGTATGGTATGGTATGGGCTGGGCTGGGCAGGGCAGGGATGGGATGGGATGCGGGTGGGATGGGATGTAGATATGTATGGAATGGATGTATGTATGTATGTACATACGTATGTATGTATGTATGTATCTATGTATGTATGTATGTATGTAAATATGTATGCATGCATGTATGTATGTATGTATCTATGTATCTATGTATCTATGTATGCATGTATGCATGTATGTATGTACATGTGTATGTTTGTATGTACGTATGTATGTATGTATGCATGTATGTATGTATGCATGTATGTACGTACGTATGTATGCATGTAATGTAGTGTAATGTAATGTCATTCAATGCAATAGTAAACAAAAATTAAATGTACATGTAGATGTGAATGCACATGGTAATGTAATGTGGCGTAATGTATGTATGCACGTATGCATGGATGGATGTATGGTATGGTATGGTATAGGCTGGGCAGGGAAGGGCAGGGATGGAATGGGATGGGGTGGGATGGGATGTAGGTATGTATGTATGTAAATATGCATGCATGCATGTATGTATGTATGTGTGTGTGTCCACGCCTGTCTCTAAGGTTTTCACGTTTTTATTCTGCAAGGGTGGCTGAAAGCCAAAAGGACCTTGAGTCTTTGACTGGCGAAGTCAGCGAAATGGAGAAGCAAGTTCAGCTTGCAGGTGAATCTAGAAAGAAGGAAAATGACAAGTTTTCACGTTTTTATT
>Ga0126342_10019362_pt1 | contig 11569 bp, 14 predicted proteins | sample Cyp1metagenome_FD_92528 | JGI IMG/M metagenome (GOLD analysis project Ga0126342, IMG submission 92528) | Coral microbial communities from Lord Howe Island, Old Settlement Bay, Australia - Cyphastrea 1 metagenome | ecosystem: Host-associated > Invertebrates > Cnidaria > Coral ... | reverse complement strand
GTGCCGGTTGTGTTGCAAGGTGGATTCACCTCCTGCCTTTTCTGGCTTAATGTGGGTGGCGGTGGTGGTGGTGGTGGTTGTTGTTGTTGTTGTGGTTGCTTCAGTTCTCATGCCGGTTGTGGATCTGTGGTGTCCAGTTTCCAACGCCTCAAATTCGACATGATCGGGTAATCTAGTTCTATCCAGCTGTGGTTTACCCTCTGGTAAACTAAAATAACTATATGGAAAATCACCATGTTTAATGGGTAAATCACTGGCTATGTTCAGTAGCTATGTTACTTTACCAGAGGGAATTTATTTTGGACAACCACAAGTGAAGAATCCGAACGAGGCTAAAAACAAAACGAGACTCGGAACTTTCACAAGAAGGCTGGCTTCGCAGCGCAAAAATGCTGTCGAAATCGCCCCGGAACTAGGAATGAAACTTGAAGTTCGTAAACTGTGGTGGCTAGCACTGAGTGTCTAACTTTCCAAGATCTCACAGGATCCCAGCCGTTCCCATTTCTCTTCGCCAATCTCACTTCTTTTTCAAGCCATGGCCCTGGCAAGGTCCAGTGTGAAAGCGAGAAGCGGAGTTTCAGAACCATCGTGAACCATCCATCTGTAGTTTTTGGTTGCCTTCGATGCTTCACTAATTCCTCAAAATGGATCCATCGATCATTTTAGATCTAAAAAGTCATCCATCTTTACAAAAAAAACAGAACTCACCGTGACTCAACCACGTATACCACGCTGATTCAACGTCCATTCTCCTTGGTCACAACGGTTCACTGGTGATGGAACTCACCCTATGAAGTCCATCACACTTGGGCCGGTCAGGATCTCACAGCCATCCCTGGGCCGAAATGTCCACCAGCATCAACCAGATCATTAAGAGCTAAACCATCGAACTATTCACAATCTACACCACAGCCCACAAACCCTTCAATTACTGGAGGGTTTGTATAACATCGATATCCCTTTTTGTGTTTCTTTAAATCCCTATTATAAGCATTAATTAAAGCACCATTAATTAAATCCTATAAATTCATAAAATCCTCATTTTATAGGTACCATTTTACATCCCAAAAAAAATCGCCATGAAAATCTCAGCTCAGATCCCATGAAATATCCCCATGGAAATCCCATAGGTATAAAACACCCCTCAGCTCAGTGACTCGGTGATGAGGATGGTATGCTCGAACTGTGCCTCGAGGCCGAGGCCGGAGAAACCCACCATGACTGGTTTTTTTGTTTGGGATGGTTGATGAAATTGGGTGAAACCCATAATAATATATAAATAACCGACAAAAACAATGATTATTAATATGATTATATTATGAATAACCAACAATACAATAACGATAGCCACAAATTCATATGTTTATTATGAATAAGCAATAATTCGATTATATGAATATCATAAGAGTGCACAAATCCATAAATATGAATAACCGATAATATCAATAGTAACACTATATAACAATATCACCTTTCACAAATCCGTGATATTAAAATACACAATTACATATGCATATGTATATTTATATATAAGAATTTGCACGTATAGTATCATTGTCATGATGCGTTTTTCCTGTCATGGTGATGTGTTCAAGAAATCCAGATCATGTATAGCTGTATAGCCAGCAGCATCCTTAATCTGACATAATCTGAGTTGCTCTGTTCTGTTAAGCCATGAAATTGAATTAACCTTCCAAAATCTCAGGGAGAGCACAATACGAATTGTCACAACACCATAACGTGCCCTACTTCGTTGCGATTCATAGTTGCTTGTGGTCTAGTGTATATATACATATATGTACATATATATATGTATTATATAATTGTATATACATTACATCACATCACATCACATTACACTACATTACATTGCATTACATTGCATTGCATTACATTGCATTACGTTGCATTGCATTTCATTACATACTGTGAACATATATATTATAATCCCCAAAAAGATAGAAAAGTAAGCATTTGTTTTTTGTCGGATTCCACTTTTCTATCTTTTCGGTGGTGACTCCACTCTCGGGCTCCCCTGCCGAACGCGCATTCGTGAGAGTCTGGAAGGTCCTGGGCGCGTCTACGACTTGGATCCAGTAAAAAGAATACAGATTCTCTTTCGAAAAATGTTCAAACCATATTTTTTGGAAGATGATTAAGTCATTGGCAGGTGTCAAAGATATCTCTTGGCTCCTCTCACCCATTTGGGTGTGTCTGACATCTTGAAGACATAGGGTATACCCCATTTCGGGCCAGTTGAACTGGAAATATATTACAGCAAACCCATGGATGGATGGATGGATGGATGGATGGATGGATGGATGGATGGATGTTTCCCAAAATTGTCAGAGAAATCGATTTACACATCCCCTCTGGTACTCAAACGTCGAAAATTCCCCATTTAGTTCGATGATTTTCCCAGCTATAAACCTCCATTTATCCATGGTTTTCCATCGTTTTCCCATCGATCTTCCCATTGAAACCAGTGATGGTCCGAGCTGCCAATTGTCATCCCACTTGGTGTAGGTCTCATCAAAGTTCTCGACCAAAACAGGCCTTGGCGAAGAGGTCTACTTTCTATGTATCTCTATACCTATGCATAGTCTATCCATACATAGTTATACATATTTATGTACATTTATGTGTATATTATTAATAATAATAATGATAATAATATTAATATTATAATAGTAATAATACTAATACTAATACTAATACTAATAATACTAATAATAATAAATAATAGTAATATGTATATATATATGCTAGCCCCCCAAAAAAACCGACGTTTTTCTCTTTCTTGTTTTGAAGATTGAGTAAATAGTTTGTTTTTTTAATTAAGTATACTGGAGTGATTTTCGATTTCTTCTGACAATTGTGCTGAGCAAAGATGAGAATCTAGAGGAATATTAGAAATAAACTTTTTTTTAATGCTTTAGATTTCATATCTAATATCAAGTTTATAACTGGAGTAAAAAGTGTTAAAGCCTCATCTAAGATATTTAATAATCTATCTTCAGGAAATTCCATTCCACATCCTTCCACCATAGCTATTCCATCTTTTGAGCCACTAATAAATATATCCATATTCTCTAAAGAAGAACTAGAAACAGATGGAAAACAAAACTGATGATTCAAATTGTGCCAAAATATCTAAAACATGCTATTTTAGTATGTTTTTTCTGCGTGCTTACTTTTTTAATTTACATACACACAATTTTTACAATCTACAAAAAAAACAAAAAAATAGAGTTTAAAGCTCTTGCTATGAATAGTTGGATTAAAATTGATTGGCAAACTGCTTTGAACGCTAGCAAGAAAATTGCAAACAAATGCTTTTATACAGCAATAAAATCAGACTGTTTACTAAATAGTAACAATCACTTAATATGTACAACAAGTAACAGAATTTATATATTATAACCCATATTGGCAAAAAACAAAAAACTATTAATTCAAAACGCAGAGCAATATTTACATCAATTAACACCTTATGAAGTCATTAATTGGTGTGAACGATATCCTCCAAAAACTATCTTATGCAAAAAATCTTACCTTGATGCTCTTCAAACACTAAAAATATCTACTCACTCAGTAGAAAGTAAAGTATGTCAATTTATAAAAGAAATATGGCAAGAAAATACTCAATTTAATATACAAGAAGAAAAGGCATCTTTGATCAATTTTCTAGAGATATATATATATATCTTATAAAGATCACTTAATTCAAATCGACAATCTATTACTACAAAACCAATTAAATAATAGTTCTTATCTTTCCTGGATTTAAAAAAATAGTGCAATGTCGCATTTTAATAAAGCAAAAGAATATTCAAAGCACAAAAATGTATCATAACATTAAAAATAATCATCAATATAATCAAGGATTAATGTTTGATTATCTATTTTCCCGAAAAGATCTACGTCTAAACCCATATTTAATAGAACAAATTTTAGTTCCTATATTAAACCAATCTTTTAAAGAGGCAATATATATAGGAAAAAATACTAACTTAAGAATATGCTATGCAAGGGAACTATTATTATTTAAAAAAACAATCTTGCCTATAAATTACTTTATCAAGCTAGCAAAAATATAACAGATATTGACTAATATATTAAAAATACATCACTTGGCAGGATTTATAGCACTTGTAAAATTAGAATAATATAATATTGCACTAAAACATTTTTCTTATATAGATGCTATTGCTACATCAATCAAATAAGTAGAAATTGATATTTTATGTATATGTGCATGCAAAATATGCAAAATCTAAAATATCATGCACTGTCAAAAAGTATTACAAAAAGCTTCAAAATACTGTGCACCTTTTTATGGAATGATAGCAAATGAATTACTCAAGAATTAAAAAATCTCTCTACAAAAAACAAGTGATATTAATGATGCCAAATTATATATAAATGGTTTAAACCAAACATTACAAGATGAAGTTGAATTTATATCTTACCTAATAAAGTATAAAAATATATAACCGTGCAGACGTTTTAGTCACTCAACTACTTAAAAATATCACTAAAGTGTATATAACAATATTTTTTATATATGGACAAGAAACTCAAAATCTGCAAATGATGATTTGTCAATGTGCTTGGAATCGTAATATTGTAATTGCAGATAAACTATTTCAAAAAATGCCATTACCTGATGAAAATCCACTTCAAAGTCAACATTTAACTCATGTACCATATATATATACATATGTGTGTATTAATTGTTGTCTTACTGTTGAACCCAGGTACTTAGAGCAATTTCGTCACCAAAAGCGTTTGCAAACATTTGCAAACGAGTCCAGGGGCCCAAGTACTTAGACTGGCTCAGGATTCAAGATTCAAGATTCAAGATCCAAGATTCAAGATTCAAGATTCAAAAAAAACTTCTTGAATCCAGAAACTCTCCTGATCTTAGCCCCGGGATTCAATAAGTTTTTTTTGGAACTTGAATCTTGAATCTTGGATCTTGAATCTTGAATCTTGAATCCTGAGCCAGTCTAAGTACTTGGGCCTCTGGACCCGTTTGCAAACGTTTGCAAACGCTTTTGGTGACAAAATTGCTCTAAGTACCTGGGTTCAACGGCAACACAACAATTAATACACACATATGTATGTATGTATGTATGTATGTATGTATGTATGTATGTATAAGGTAATTTGTCCCAAAAGTGGTGCGACCTCACAAACGTCGGTTTTGGGGGGGGCCATATATATATATATACGTATGACAAGATATATATCATGCGGTGGTCACTGCCACACCATCCCCTAGTGGTGAAATTGGCCCAGCCACTCCACGGTGAAGGTCATCCCAGGCAGCATCACACCCTCCAAGAATGGAGGACTTCAACGGATTTTTTCGCCCAGAAATAGCTCTTTTTATTGTGAAAATAGATTAAGAGTGTGGTTTGAAATGATTTGAACTTGTTTTTTAGGACCAAAACAGCTGTTTTTAATTGGGGTTTTTAATCAGGTTCGCATTCGAAAGCATGAACAAAATTGTGGATAGACTTGGAGATTTACTGGGATAGAATAGACTGGGACATGATATAACTAACCAACAAGATGTAATCCAACTGGGCTTGTCTCCAACTGGGGGAATACGACCATGGGATGAATCATCAACCAATGCATTGCTGTGGAAACTACTTGGAAAATTACCATCGGCAAATTGCATGTCGGTTAGTATCCGACAATTACCAACAACCAATGATCTACCATTAACCTGTAATTGTTGAATGGTAATATACAGAAAATATAAAACAAACCCTGGGGAAATCGTAGGGATTTGAAGCAATTGTACCATCAACCACTGAAATCTTACGGGTATGGGTGAGCAGTAGGATACTCCCTTGGCCATGTGGCCATGGGGCTCAACCGGAAGTTTCACCATGATGTGTTAACATCGCCTGTTGACAAATGTGTGTTGCTTCTCTTGTTGTGTTGTTTGGTCAGATCCCTATTTTGCTTGGTGGCAGTCCTAGAATTATCCCAAGTATCTATTATTATATTATATTATATTATATTATATCATATTATATCATATTATATTATATATATGTGTGTGTATCATATATAATCATACATTCGAGTATATGGCTATCCAAATAATTTGCCCATTTCCTCGTTTCACTTCCTATTTTTCGATGTCGTTTTTCGGTCGCCACGCGGGCACCTGATCGGTGTCGTTCTGGTAGGGAAACACCTCCTCAGTGATGCCACGGGATACCCTGATATTTCACAAAAAGATACCCGTTGGGCAAACATGATGCAAAAAAAAAAAACGTCAGGGGGTGTGCTGGTATTCACAAGGATTTCTGGACATTTAGGATGTTTTTCTATGTTTTTCTTGTGAAAATGGAGCATTGAACACCAGAAAATTGCCGAACTTTGATAAGAAAAAATGGCTGCAAGGCGGTCCACAGATTTCTAATCATTCTAACCCATTGGAAGATATTGAAATCTAGAGGTTATGACTAATTATGGTGAATTACTCCATTTTCAGCCACACTGAAGTAAGAATAATTGGGAAGTTGGGAAATGCGATTCTGATATGCTTAATGTATACATATATGTATATATTATATAATATATATATATGTATATATAATGTCGGTCCACATTAATTACTAGGCTCAGTAACGTCATTGCATTTACTCTTCGACGACGCAAGACGCGAACCCCAAGCTGCAGCAGCTGCCTTTTTAAAGCGAAACCGTTGCAGAAACCTACGCCCGGGACGGGCCACGCATTGACGATGTTCATTTAGGAAAGTGAGCCTTGAAATGTAGCTTCGTTCGGAGAAAAATCCAAAGCTCTCGCTGATTCAATCAACGTTTTTTGCTGAGTGAGTGTCCCTTTTATCACTTACTGTAATTACAAACCATCCAACCTACACCTACCAGTCTATGTTGAGTCTTATATATCCATGGCTGAAACTCCAAGCATAAAACTACCCTTCATATCCCTTCATTGGTACGTTTGCATACAGTATAGTTTCTTAAAAATGAAAGAGCATAAAAACTACCCTTCATCCATTCAGTAGGTTTGCCATGGTTTGCCCATAGTTTGATGGTTGAATCCCGGTTTCATCAGAAACTGCCATGTTCGACTTCAGCGAGGTCCCTACAACCGGACCAGGGATCCACCGGACCCTAAAAGGTCGACGCCAGCGATGAAGTGTAACAGGAAGAACCATGAGTACCGGTCATCTACATGTGTATGTGTATGTCTACATCATTCTACATCTGAACTGAAGAACATGTCACTGATGTTTAAAGTACATGAGGCTAAAAAGCTGGCTTCCCCCAGCAATGGCCATGGTTTTTCCTGGCCATGGGTTGTTGCACTGGTCTCACTGGAACCACTCCAGGAAGATGTTGTGAGGTTTTTCGAAATCCTTTGGGCATCGGAAGACGGCCGGGGATGGCTGGGGATGGTTCCATGTGACTGGTGATTTTCGTTGAGATCTGAAAGCCGCACTTGGGGTTTTGAAGGAGTAAACCATCGTTTTTTGGGGAGGCCAATAGCAGTTTTGAGAGGGTTTTTGAGCCGTATCCAGCAGTGAAAACAGATGGAATGGTCAATTTTGAGTAGGTAGGAACCACCCAAATTTAAGACGCCTGATCCTTTAGTTTTGGTCCCCTGGGTTTAGCTAAGACACAATTCCACAACCTGAGGCTCTAATTTCGACCAATGCTTTGAGGGTCCAACACCTCCAACACGCGCCCAACGCCTACACCCGTGTGAATTGGCAACGGGATCGCGCAGTCCACGCAGCGCTTTTTACTGTTGGCGTGAGCCGTACAGCTCAAGGGCCTCAAATTGACACTCAACCTGTTCTACAGGTGTCACCTCTCATTATTTACATTCATGTCTGTACAGGGCACTACGGAGAAAATGGCGCAGTGGTATTTCTACTGCTTCTGTACCTTAATACATGCAATCTGTTAATACACGGATCATAAAGTCCGGTTTTATACTCTTTGTGAGACACTCACTGATCATAGTGTGGGTAGCTATCCAGGATAGCTTGTCTCCTCCGTTTGGGTAGACATCCCACGTCTTTCTGTCTTTATGTATGCTTTGCAGCTCAATGCCTAATCTCTTGTCACTCACCTTCGCGAGAATTTCGGAAGCCAAATGATCCGAAAGAGAACGGCAATCTGTAAGAGCTAAGTGCGGCACACAACTCCTAGCATCGACTTCCCACGTCCTCAAGGATCTGATCTGACCCTTGATCTCAGCTAAGACTCCCCTGAGCTTATCTCCTGCCTCAAGACCATGCTGCAGTGAGTATGTCTGGGCCTGAAGTGTGCTTCCGCATACGTGTCGGATTGTAGGAGGGCTGAAAGACAGAGGCATCACTCTGTACGTGTTACAGTTGCTACTCTTGATCTCAGTAAGATCTCCAAGAAAGTGGCAGCGTCCTTGTTGAGAACGATAATTCTGCTCGTTGGAGAAAGAAGAGTCAGTGATCGTGATCAATCCAACTTCATCCCATTTGAGGTGTCCACAGGGGAAACGAAGTCGATCTCACCTGATCACCCGTGTGAGCAAGTTGCACAACTGCATTGGCGTCACATAGAGTGCTGACTGTGGCATTCTTGATCGAAGATTGTAGGCGACTAACTCGGTACGCCAAGTCTGGTCTTGTTTGGCGTGCAACCCAAGCTAGTGACCCGGTCACCGACCTGAGTCGAGTGATATCATCGCCTGAAATCTTATCGTTGTTTGAACGGCTTGCGTCAATAGGAATCGGTTTAATCTTCCTTGTATTGTCGACGGTGTCAACGTAGATGTCTCCTTTCCGCAGTATCTGAAATCGTTCACCTCGGTGTTGCCGATGTTGAACTTGTTCAGAAAACGCTCAATGACTTCCTTACCCTCAGGCAAATAGCAGTATAGAAGATCATCGACATGAGCGCACATCGGCGCACAAGCGTCTCCGTCGCTTCCTGGAAGGAAGTAAAGACCTGGGAAAAAGTGCGATGCTTTCATGCCTTCTTTCTTTGCATCTCCGTCCAGTCGCAGTCGCAGCCAGAATCCGCGTCCTGAATCGGTGAGTCCGTATATGGGCACCCTCACAAGATAGACAACTCCGTCATCAACTCCCGGGATGCCTCCTCGTGGTTGTCGCATTAGGAGCACACGGTCCAACGGCCGTCCCTGAAAATAGGCTGATGTTACATCGGCCGAATGCAGATCAAGCTCATGAGCTGCGCACCAGCAACAGATAAGGTTATGAATTATGAACCTCAATGTCCGCTGTCGGGCTGTCTGACCTTAGACCTTCACTGCACTCGAAATTACCGCATGATACCAACCGGCTCTTGTACTGGGGCTGATAGTTTGGATCTTGGCCTTTCTTGTACTGGGCTTTGTCAACGTCCACCCACTTGGATGGTATGATCTGATGTCCCTCAGTGACAAGTTCTTGGACCTGATCCGGAATCAGTGGCACAACTGCTCCAAAGCTTTCAAAACTTCGACCACTCCTGGGCTCGAGACGCTTGCAATGCTTTCTGAACCTGAGGTGGTGCCAACTCATAGTCAATGCTTTTCAAAACCTTCTTGCCTTCCTCTGCAATTTCGTCCTTTCCTGCCATGAAACATGTGAACATGGCTGTGGATTCTTCAACCTGCTCCACAGTCCATTGTGCGGCCTCACGCTCAAAGTGATTTCTCAAGGGTACTGGAAGGTCATTCAGATTGTCATAAGGATTAGGCCAAGCTTGTGGCCGGCAGCTTGAGCCTGCGCCCCATGTATGCCCGAGAACGGACGTCACGGTGAGAAAAGGTGATCAGGTCAGACCACGAAACTGGCACCTCAACATTCTCACTGAATGAGCCCTCTTTCTGCAATCGATCCCAAGCTGCTCCATGGGTGTCCCGGATACCCCATAGATTGTTGCACCTCCGCCGGCAGATCGGGATCACAGAGCCACAGTGTCCTGTCCCGGTTGGACCACAGCCGGACGCTATCAGCGATCCATGTCAGAATCTCTTCATCAATGTTCCAGCAATACGGAGTCCCGTCATCTTCATGCAACAAAGCGTAGAGCTCTCGTTCCAATTGCAATCGGCGATCTTCTCCATACGGTTCCAGTCTGGCAGCTCTTGGCGGTGGTGCCCTTGGCGGTGTCCTTGGAGGGGGCACTTCACGGCTCGGCGGTGTCCTTGGAGGGGGCACTTCACGGACACGCCTCGGAGAAGATGGAGCGCCACGACCGCGTCTGCTTCGAGATCGCCGGCCTGACGATGATCTTCCACGGTGTCGCCCTCGATCGCCATCCACGACTTGTCGAACCAGTCCTGAAAGCTCTTGGACCTGGTTCGCCAGCACCTGCACGGCCAAGTCTCGACTTGCCGTTTCACGGTCAGGAGGAGGATAAGCTGGGATGTGAGCTGGAGTCAATGGGGTTCGAACAATGGCATCTGATGGGGAGGTGCAGGGGCTCGAACTGGCACTGCCACAGTGGGGCGGGCTGGAGTAAGCACAGAAATGGACGGACCAAATTGCGAAGTTCACGGGTGTCAACTGAACCGCATGATCCGCAGCGACCACCACAACTGATTTCACTCCACTCCATGCTGTGAAAATGGATCAGTTCGGGGGTTCTCCACTCCGAGACGTCCAAGAAATGAAACATGACAGTTGCTACTCCAACACTCCTATGTCGGCCACTTGTGCAGTACAGGTGGATGACCAACTAATTACCTGAAGGATTCGACTTCAAGAAGTCTTTCACCTGCTCCACGAGCTCCTCCATGGCGCTGTTTAACCGCTGTTTCTTGCAAGGCCCCTCATAATCCCTGGATGCCTGCCAACGTGTCCTCTAAGAGTCCTGTCATTGTCAGGGTCATGGAAATGCCGGCAATCGATCTGCAGCACTGTGACGCCATTCAAAGCTGGCTGTCTATCGGTCCACCTCGCTCCCGATGTCACTATCAGGACGCTCGAGCGATTCAATCCCCTCAGGGCTTGGTCCAAAGCGGACTCAACAGCAGAAGTGCTAGAATGGTGAAATCCAGTGGCAGTCTTCGAGGCATTCATCGGCGAGGGCGCGTCTGCAACAGCGGTGAATGCAGCTCTAAATTTCCTATGGCACTTTGGGATCTGTTGGGAACTGTTATGGAACGTTTTGCCCATGGGATCAAGTTGATTGGGAGTGATTGCCAACATCATCAACCCTGTGTGCGAACATCTGAACACTGGCAATTGGTTACCATCGATGGATGCTGTACCATTCTTCAAGTCCTTAACAAGTCCCAGGTGGGCTTGAGCATGCAATGACAACAGAAGTGGCGACTTCCCGGTGCTAAGCTGGTGTGTCTCAAGTACCCCATGGACGGGTGTACATTGGCTACCTCTGTCGACGTCCCACCAGTCCCCAATCCAGAGAATGTTTTTCCTTTGGTGTCTTTGAAAGGGAACTGGTACCCAAGATTCTTCAACTTGGTCTCAACTACCTCAGCCCAGTGCTTGGAGTGACATGTTGAATTACACCCTTCATCCAGCACAACATAGATATTTGGGTCGTTCATGTCGTAC